>Ga0316576_10001644_pt1 | contig 12225 bp, 16 predicted proteins | sample S0NA_FD_203075 | JGI IMG/M metagenome (GOLD analysis project Ga0316576, IMG submission 203075) | Rhizosphere microbial communities from salt marsh grasses in Alabama, United States - S0-2_050615r3r5 | ecosystem: Host-associated > Plants > Roots > Rhizosphere | place: USA: Alabama | collected... | reverse complement strand
ACCTGCCTTCACGTCAGCCTGGAAGATCAGCGACTGGGGATCAGTATTCCCGGCAAAGATCAGCTGTGACGGTACTTCCGAACCCTTCCGGTCAGTAACCACCAGCGCAGTCGGATCAAATTCTCCGAAGTGAGCGACGATATCACTCACTGGAATTTCAACCGTCTCTGCCATACGGTCAAAGTGAAGCGAACTGGCAACGGTTACTTTGATGCGGTCTTCATTACAGCCGATAATGAATGCTGCCGCGATCAGAAGAAAGATGAGTTTTTTCATTTATGGAGTCTTTTCATTTAGGTTGTTTACCGATGTATGCAAGAATGCCACCGTCAACATAGAGTATATGGCCGTTGACAAAGTCAGACGCCTGTGAGGCGAGGAAAACTGCAGGGCCCTGCAGGTCTTCCGGCGTGCCCCACCGAGCAGCCGGTGTGCGTCCGATGATGAACGAGTTGAATGGATGACCTTCAGCCCGTAACGGGGCTGTCTGCGGGGTGGCAATGTATCCGGGACCGATGCCGTTCACCTGTATGTTGTATTCAGCCCATTCGCAAGCCAGGTTACGGGTCAGCATCTTGAGCCCTCCCTTGGCCGAGGCATAGGCGGAGACGGTCTCCCGCCCCAGCTCACTCATCATTGAACATATATTGATGATTTTGCCTCCTCCCTTTTTTATCATTCCCGGTGCCACGGCCCTGGACATAATGAACGGACCTGTAAGATCAATGTCAATAACCTCGCGAAACTCGTCTGCATTCATCTCGAGCGCTGGTATCCTCTTGATGATGCCTGCGTTATTCACGAGAATATCTATAACGCCAACTTCAGAGGAGATCCTTGCGATGTACTCCTTCACTGCGCCTTCATCAGTGACATCGAAGATATAGCCCCTGGCATCAATGCCATTACTTGTGTAATCTTCCAGTGCCGTGGCCACGCGCTCAGCATTGCGGTCGTTGAAGACAATTGTAGCTCCAGCATGGGCCAGTGCCGTCGCCATTGCCATACCTATTCCGTACGATGCTCCGGTGACCAGGGCCACCTTACCGTCGAGCCTGAAAATGTCTTTGTCCATAACTTTGGTTTGTTTGCTGAGTAATGACCGGTTACCTCAGGTCTGTCGGTTTGAAGAAGTCCTGGTCACCGTAATCAAGGTTTTCGCCTGCCATACCCCAGATAAAGGTATAATTGGAAGTGGCAGTTGCAGCATGGATTGACCACTGGGGAGAAATCACCGCCTCGTTGTTTTTCATCCAGATGTGCCTTGTTTCTGAAGGTTCTCCCATGAAATGGCATATTGCATTTCCGTCGGGTAGCTCGAAATAAAAGTAGACCTCCATCCTGCGGCTGTGCGTGTGGGGAGGCATGGTGTTCCAGACGCTGCCTGTCATGAGTTCGGTCATGCCCATCTGAAGCTGGCATGTCTCAAGCACCTCCCTGACGATCATTTTGTTTATTACCCTGTGGTTTGCAGCTTCCATTGAACCCATCTCCGCAGTGATACAATCTTTCTTTGTCACCTTCCTGTCGGGGTAGTTACGGTGGGCTGGTGCTGAGTTGAAATAGAAAAGGGCAGGATTTTCAGCATCGTCGCTCTCAAAGAGTACCTCCCTGTCACCGCTGCCGAGGTATAGTGCCTCCTTATAGTTCAGCTCGAACGGTGTGTCTCCGGCAGTCACCCTGCCTTTACCTCCCACGTTGAAAATTCCCAGTTCCCTTCTGTGCAGGAAGTATGCTGCCTTGACCTCATCAACAGGTTCAAGTTTCAGTGCCTCTCCGACAGGCCTGACACCACCTGCAATCATGCGGTCATACAAAGTATAAACCATCGTCACAATATTGTCACTGAACAACGGAGCAACCAGGTGCTCTTTCCTTAAACGCTGAGTATCCCAATGTTTTACATCATCGGGATGAGAGGCATACCTGACCTCAGTGCTGGTCTTCATATCAGATGTTTTGGTTATTTCAATCTGATGTTAAAATAACCAAATTTATTGGAATAAGTCAAAGTTGGAAGGCAACAGAGGGGTGAGCGTCAGGAAATGACCCGGTGGGTCATTTTAGTGAGCAGCCTGATTGCATGGGAGGTATGTAGGCATCCGCCAGTGGGCGGACAGGTGGAGCATGCTGGGATTCGCTAGCCGGCGATAACGCGTCCCGTGAAGAGGGAGAGCATCCGCCAGTGGGCGGACAGGTGGAGCATTGGGTGAACAGATAAACTGACAAATGGGCAACTGGACCCAGGATTGAACGATAAACGATCAATTATAAACCAGGCAGTAGTATAAACCTCTGCTACTGCCTTTTGTCTGTTGACTATTGCCTGGTCAAAGATATTTCCTGTCTTCGTCGGGAACGTCGAAATACTTTCCGTACAGCTTTGCGTCAGGACCGGACTGTTCGACGCCTGTTTCACTGATTTTGTAGGTACAGTTTTCCCCGACGATACCTGAAAAATAGATGTTATATTCTTTACCGTTCTCATCTATCATGATGATCCTCACCAGGTGAGGATACCTCATGCTGTTGAGCTGTGAATGGCAGATAGGACAGTTTATCAGATACTCCGAGCCTTTCTCCAGCTGAAACGAGGGGTGAGTCGTCTTGGTGTAGTTTCCCAGTTCCGGGTCAAGATAGATAAGGCCTCTCTTGGAGCTGTTCATCTTGGTTGCAGAGAGCACTATGGAAGACTTTACATTCAAGAGACCCCTGCACGCTTTGCATAAATATTCTACAGCCATTTTATTCCTCCTTTTGGTTTATTGTGTCAATTATTTTGTTACCGGCTTCTTTAACAAGATACGACAAGTTTTCTCCAAAATCAACTCTTTCAGGCTGGATAGCGAGCACCATGACATCATTCCTGAAAAACTCGGATATCCTTTTAAGCGAGATATTGTGCGTATTGAATGTCATGTCCCTTATTTTGTCAACAGGCAACAGCTCAAAAGATCCTGGAGGCTTTCCTATATCTGCGCAATCTATCAGTACAAGTGTATCATAATCAACTGAATTGATCTTGCCGATATAATTTTCAATGCTTACCTCCACGGTTATCACTCTAAGAGTTTCACTCTCTTTTATCCGCTGGCTGATATATACTCCGATGCCGTCATCCTGCTTTAGCAGGTTACCTATACCTATGAATAGGATCTTCCGGTTACGGCGTGATAACAGTTCAGACAGCCCGTCAGTCACCCTTGAAAGTATACTTTACAGTCACCTGTCTCAGGCAGTTAGGACAGATGACACTGAACATATCCTTTCGTTGCAGTTCGTCCTTTACCTCTATTGTGAGATCCTGTCCATCGGCAATCTTCAGCTTACGGTTCAGGACAGTGAGATTAAGCACTGAAGAGAAAGCCCTGGGACCCAGTTTGCGGTGCATGAAGCTGAGATGTTCCACTGTGGTAATTATGGCCCCGCAGCTCTCACATATTAAGAGTTCTTTCTCCTGGTATTCGACGTTCTTGCTTCTGTCGAATGCAGCGAGGTCATATATCTTATCAGAGAGTTTTACTCCCTTACCTGTGATACAGTGTTCCTGGCACTGACCGCAGAAGATGCATTTCCCGTAATCCCTCTTTATCGTGCGTATCTTTTTCTCCCTGTCATCAGTGAAGGTTATCGCCAGCGGAGGGCATACATTGGCACATGTTTCACATCCCACACAGTTGGCATCATCCACAACAGGCTTGCCCCTGAAGTCTTTGAAGGGCACATGCTCCCTGGCTGGGTATTTTGACGTGTATGCCGGAGTGACAAGTGATGTCACAGCCTCTTTCAGCTCTCTCAGTTTGGGGTACTTCATTTCACTGCCTCCCTGTAATCATCTTTCACGCTTCTCTTATCCATTTTGGTACCGAAATGGTAGGCGCCCCTGACAAGGGCATGAGCTGCCACCGTTGCGGTAAAGAAAAGTATGGGTATAGCCACCAGGGCTCTGAACCCGGCACTGCCAAACCCGAAGTGTACCAGCACTCCAAGCAGGATGCTGCAACAGCCAAGCGTGACACACTTCGTTGCAGCCTGCAGCCTGTTGTACATATCGGGCAGCCGTAACAGGCCAATACAGCCGAAGAGGTTGAAAAGCACACCCACTGATATCAGAATAATAGCTGCCATATCATTCATTGAGTTTTTTGCCGCTGAGATACTTCGCCAGCGTCAGTGTTCCAATAAAACTGAGTATTACCCAGGCAATGCCTATGTCAAGTATGAATGACTTGCCGGTCTGTACTGTTATTATCCCGCAGATACCCACCACGAGTATCCCGAAGATGTCAATACCTACCATCCGGTCCGGTATTGTAGGTCCTCTTATGATCCGCCAGAGACAGGCTGCGCACATGGCGATCTGTATGTAAAGCAGTATGTTAAGGAAACTGGTCATTCCGCGAACTTTTTAATGTATTCTTCAAATCTTCCGGCGACCATCCTGGTATATTCAGCGGGATCCTCTGACCGGATATAGATCCAGTGGATATACATGTCATCGCCTATAATGTCAACGGTTATAGTCCCGGGAGTCATCGTTATTGAGTTTGCCAGCAGGGTGCGCGCAAAATCCGACCGGAGTGTGGTTCTTACTTTAACAATACCCGGTTTTATGGGCATTCCTGGGTGCAGAACACGGTATGCAACATCGAAGTTGGCTTTGATACAGGCCCAGATGAATGCTACCAGGTAGATCACGAACCACAGCCACCGGCGAGGTTGTACGAACTTCACGACATTCTGGAAGTAATACCTTCCGAATATAGCTGATGTCAGCAGTGAGGCAGCGGCCCCGGCAGCTATATTTGCCGCCGTGAAACGGAAAGTTATCAGGAGCCAGAAGATCATTGATAATATGAATACTGTCACGTATTTCATGTCACATGCCTGTTATCTGTAAAGAATATTTCATCTGATCCATCAGGATGTCGGTTGCCGGTGTCAGTACCGCATCGCGGATGGCTGGCAGAGCGAGCGTGCTTAGCAGCAGGCATGCCACGGCCAGTATTATCATGCTTAATAGCATAGGGCCGGGTACCTCTTTTATTTCTTTTAAGGTTTTCCCGGTATTACCGTTATAGAAGGCGTATCGCTGGAACTTCATGAAGTAAGCAAGTGTAATGATACTCACCAGTGCAGCCAGAGCAGCCAGCAGATAAAAGTGCCCCATGACAGCTGCAATGATGATGATAAGTTTGCTGAAGAACCCGTTGAAGGGGGGTATGCCTGAGATCGACAGCGAGGCAACAAACGATGTAGCTGATGTCACCGGCATGCTTTTTGCCAGTCCGCCCATCTCCCTCAGGTCGCGCGTACCCACAGAATATTCTATAGCACCGGCATTAAGGAACAGGAGCCCCTTGAAGGCAGCGTGGTTAAGCATATGGAAGATTCCTCCCGTGATTGCCAGTGCAGCCACATCACTTTTTATGCCTCTTGCCGTAAGGAGCATACCGATGCCGACCGACATGATCACGTATCCCATCTGGCTGATGCTTGAATATGCCAGCAGGCGCTTGATGTCCCACTGGCCTATTGCCAGGAAGGTACCGAGAACCATAGAAATAACACCGAGAGTGGTGATCACTGTAGCCATCCCCTCGGTAATTTCGAACATATTGAAGAAGAGACGGATAATAACATAGATGCCGGCAGCCTTGATAAGCACCCCGGACAGCATTGCTGAGATGGGCGAAGGTGCCGACGAGTGTGCATCGGGCAGCCAGGCGTGGAAAGGAATAATTGCTGCCTTGAGGCCGAAGCCAGTCAGCAGCATCAGTTGAACAAGAAGATAGAAGCTTTTCTCGTGTCCCTCGCTGAAGGCTGCTCTTATGTCTGCAATATTGAGAGTCCGGGTCTTCCAGTAAATAAAACCTATGGCAAACAGTATTATGAAGGAGGCCAGCACTCCCAGCACCTGGTATTTCAATGTGGCCTCCAGCTCTTTCCTGCCCACTCCGAAGGCTACCAGGGCATATGCTGAAATGGACGATATCTCAAGAAAAACAAATATATTGAAGAGGTCTCCGCTGAGGACGATGCCGTTCATCCCTGCTGTCATCAGGCAGAAGAGGGCGTAGAAATTATTCCGTGAGGTGTAATGGTGCATATATGTCATGGAATAGATGACCGACATCAGTCCAATGAAACTTATAATACACAGCACCAGGGCCGAGAAGCCGTCATATACCAGGTATATGCCAATGGGGATGCCGCCGGAGAGGCCCCATCCTCCCATCTTGTAGACTGAAGCTGCATCGCCTCCGGCAATTAGTGACCAGAAGCTGATGAAAGCCAGGAAAAGGAGTACAGCGGCAGCAAGGTACCTGTTCAGGAAGGGGATGAACCTGCCCAGGATCATTATCAGGAAGGCTCCTGCCAGCGGTACGGCAACGAATAGCGGTATCAGCGGATTCATCATTTACCCTCTTAAGTTCTTTATCTCTCTAATATCAAAAGTTCCGTATTTCCTGTAGATCCTTATTATCACAGCCATAAGCATTGCTGTAGTAGCAAGACCGATGACTATAGCCGTTAGCACCATGGCCTGAGGCAGCGGGTCAACATAGATTTTAACAGGGTCAGCGGGGTCGACGATGGGGACTTCTCCTCCTTTTGTATAGCCAAGAAGCGCAAGGAAAAGAAAACAGCTGAACTCCATTATCGACAGTGATATGGCTATCTTGATCAGATTTCTCCTGGTAATGACACCGTAGAGGCCTGTCAGGAACAGCACAAAGCATAATATATATACAATCATTTCAGTACCTCCTCTTTGAATATTACCAGTGCCAGGAATATTGTGAGTATGGAAGCTGCAACCTCGATGCCCACAAAAATGTTATACAGCGGAAGAAGTCCTGCGCTGACAAGCTCTCCGGGAGTGCCGTGAGGCAGCCAGTTGGTGAAGAATACCTTTGCTCCGACAAGCAGGCCCGAGAGTGCCAGGAAAAGAAAGACCAGTATTGCCAGGTTCTCATATATGGTAGAACCCGACTCTTTCCTGACAAGGTTCAGGAAATCGCTTCCGTATGCCAGTATCACCAGTATGAATGATCCCGCGAGGATGATGCCTCCGGCAAACCCTCCCCCGGGGGTAAGATGGCCGTGAAGAACGATGTAGATCCCATACAGGAAAATGATCCCTGCAATTAGCTGCGTCGTCTTCTTAACTATTATTGTCATTCCTTCCATCAGAATCAATTCTTATTTCTTAATTCTTCCCTTTAATCCTCAGAATGGTGATCACGCCAAGCACTGCGGTCACCAGTATAGTTGCCTCCCCAAGGGTATCATAACCCCTGAAGTCAAAAAGGATACCCGTGACGAGGTTGACGCTGCCTGTTTTATCCACGGCCCCGTTTATGTACGCCTCGGACATCCTGAGTGTACCCTCACCGAAATGATCCAGCGGGAGTGATGCCGCACGGAAGAACCAGAGAAGGACCAGCAGAACCAGCAGTGCGGTTCCTGCTGTTACCCATGCCTGAGTATCAAACTTGCCATATTCTTCCTTACGTGAGCTGTCAAGCACGACGGCCACCATGATAATGAGAGTGATGGTCTCAACCACAATCTGGACTATTGCCAGGTCAGGTGCTTTAAGCAGCAGGAAGCATATAACAAGGCTGTACCCCACGATTCCTCCCGCAATCACTGCAGAGAGAATATCTTTTGCGTGAATGGCGTAGATAGCACCCAGTATCATGAATCCCACTATGACCGATATTGCCAGTTCCATTATTATTAAGTTGTATCAGATCATTATCAGCAACATTATTATCAATCCTGCACAAACCCACAGGACATACTCGGGCAGTACCCCGGTATGGGCGTTGCTCAGCCTTCCGCTGAGCCAGAGCACGGCTTTCTTTGAAAGGTCGTATATGTCAAATGCCTTATCCTCGGCTTTCCTGTAGATTCGCGAGACAAATTTGAACTCAGTAAAGGTCTTATAGAACTCGGGAGTCGGAAAAGCAGTTCTATCCTGCATCTTTTCGCCACCTATGAAGTTGTCTTCACGCCTCATTTTTTTCATTCCTGTAGCGACATATACAAGAATGCCTGCAACAATGGAAATCAATACGAGCAGAGATACAAATGACGAGTTCCACAGTCCCGTGAATTCAAAGGTGCCGGTGAAGGGCATGAAGAGTTTAGGTACCACCCAACCGGTAGCAAACACACCGAAGACTATGCAGAACAATGCAAGCACAGCCATTGGTATCCACATTAACACAGGTACCTCCTTCACCCTGGAGGCCACATTCTCTTCCCTTCCCAGAAATATGCCCCCGATGAATTTTATGAAGCTTGCCAGCGTGAGGGCCGAACCCAGGACGGCCAGTCCCAGCCAGACGATCCAGAGGCTGCTTGCGATTCCCTGTCCGGCTCCGAAGTCGATAATACCCTGGTATATCATCCATTTGGAAGCGAAGCCGTTGAATGGCGGCACCCCTGATATTGACATGGCAAAAATGAGAGCGGCTATGAATGTTACAGGCATGGCCTTTGCCAGGCCACCAAGATCACCCAGGTCGCTTTTTCCCGTCTGACGTTCAACTGCTCCTGCCGAAAGGAAGAGCCCGCTCTTGTAGATGGCGTTATTGACCATATGAAATAGTCCGGCGGCAATACCTATGAGTGATCCGAGACCAAATCCCACTATCATGTAACCTACCTGGGAGACAGCATGATAACCCAGCAGCCTCTTATAGTCGTGCTGCATCAGCGCCATCATAACAGCGGCGATGATGGTAATGACACCGGTAATAAGGAGTACCAGTTTCATTCCCTGGCTTGTAACAAAGAGATCGGTCGTCAGCCGTGCGAGGAAATATATTCCAAGCAGCTTGTCGAGAGAAGCAGGGAGCAGGGCTGACGAACTTGCCGGGGCGTTTTCGGAGTAGTCAGGCACCCATGAGTGGAATGGGAAGGCTCCGGCCTTGGTGAAGCTTCCGATCAGCAGCAGCAGAAAAGCGGTTATATTTAGCACGTTAACCGTATCAAGCGAAATGGCATTGATGCTGAAGCTGCCTGTAAGCCTGTAAAGCATAGCGATACCGACAAGCATGATCGTGTCAGATGCGCCAATAAGTATCATCGTTTTCTTGGCGGCACCAGAGCTTCTCTCATCCCTGCCGGGGATAAGCTTGTAGAGAGTGATGCCCAGGATTCCCCAGAAGAGGATGAACAATATGAGGTTATCAGAGAGTACGGCACCGTATGAACACCCCAGTGTTATCAGGAACCACGGATAGTAGTTACTGACACTGACTGACCTGTTATATACGAGGGAGTAAAGGAGGACAAGTATAGTAATTATGCTGATAAACAGGATGATGAGCTTGCTGAGTCCATCAATGGTGAGAGCTATGTATTCACCGGCTTTTCCGATCAGGTCAGAGTTGAAAAGAGAAAGGCAGCTCTGGCTTACCATTGCTCCCTGGGATGTAATCTGGGGCGAGGCAGAGAAAAGCGTAACTGTAAGATAACCTGTAACCAGTGATACTGCAAGGGCGAACAATCCCTTGACCGTCCTGAACCTGTCAGGTACTAAGAACAGTAGCAGGCCTGCAGCCAGAGGCAGCGCGATGAGCCACTGCAGGTAAACGCAGTTGTATACGTCGGCAAATAATTTCAATGGTTCATTCATAACGGCCACCTGATTTCCTGATTTCAGCAGTTCTCTTTACGGAAAGCTCAATAAGCTCATTTGCATTCAGAACCTTTCTACCCGAGGTGATGTCCCATGCTGCTGCCATCCGTTCAGTGCAGCAGTAGCAGGGATCAACGGCAGCAAGGGAGATAGTGGCATCAGCTATCGTCTGGCCGATGCATGATTTCTTGAAAGTCGCAATGTTGACATAGCTTGGGGCACGGATTTTGTGCCTGGCAGGCGAATTTGAACCGTCAGATACCACAAAATGGAATACTTCGCCCCTTGGTGCTTCAGCACGTCCTGTGCCTACTCCAGAAGGGATCTCCTTCACTGTCACAGTGATGTCGCCTTCCTTTTCCTTCTCCAGGCCGTCGAGGCACTGCTCAATAATTGATATTGACTCATACATCTCAAGCAGTCTCACTTCTGCTTTTGCAAAGACATCACCCTCCTCTGCCGTAATCACTTTCCAGTTTACCATGGGGTATGCGGCATAGGGGTCATCGCGCCTGACATCAATAGCCACTCCCGAGGCCCTGGCTGTAGGACCCACAGCAGCATAGTCAATTACATCCTGGCGTGTCAGCACACCCACGCCTTTAGTCCTGGCATGAATCACCGGGTCATCCATTACGGCACCTGTGAGCAGGTCAACCTTCCTGCTGAGTGTGGCCATCTCTTTCCTGATCGCCGGGATCTTGCTGTTCTCAATATCACGCCTGACTCCTCCTACCTTGAACATGGCATAACTATTCCTGTTTCCGGTAATCATTTCAAAGAGGTCAAGCAGCGGCTCCCTGTACTTCCATGCCCACATAAAGACAGTGTTGTATCCCAGAAAATGCCCCGCAAGGCCGACCCAGAGAAGATGACTGTGGATGCGTTCAAGTTCGCCAATAATTGACCTGATGTATTTTGCCCTGTCGGTGACCTCAATACCTGCAATCTCCTCCACGGCGTTAGCGAAGGCAAAGGGATGGGAAGTGGAGCAAATGCCGCATATGCGTTCCACCAGGAAGAATACCTGGTCATAGGTCTTTGACTCACTCAGTTTCTCGATGCCCCTGTGATTGTATCCGGTTTCCCACTTGATGTCCCTGACGATCTCTCCGTCACAAAACAGCTTGAAAAGCTCGGGTTCTTCCTGCAACGGGTGATAAGGTCCTATGGGTATGAGTGTCTTTTTGCTCATGGCGGTCAGAATATTATTTGAACTCCTTTCTGTAAGGATAAACATCTTCTGCCCAGTTGCCCTCTGACAGGAGTTTTTCCTGGTTGGGATGGTTCAGGAAGTCTATGCCGAACAATTCATGCATTTCCCTTTCAATCCAGTTTGAGGCGCTGAACATGTTTGAAAGTGACTCAATATGGGGTTTCTTGCTGTCAAGTATCACGTGGAGACTAAGTACAAGTCCTTCTGCATCATGGCTGAAATGGTAGTAGATTTCAAAGCCTTTTCGGGTGTGAAGGGCAGATGCTATGATGAACCTGTATCCCTCGTCGCGGTAGAGGTAGGATGCTATGTCGGTAATGGCTGTCGGCCTCACCGATACGATCGCCCTTCTGCCTTTTAAAAGGTCAATCCCCGTTGTGTCGTCGATGAATTTACCTGCCAGTTTATTTACTGTTTCTTCCGTTTCCATAGCTCTCCAACTATTTTTTGGCTGTCAGCTTCACAATGCCGGCTATTATCGCCTCCGGCTTGGGAGGACACCCTGGTATATAAGCGTCTACGGGTATGATTTTGTCAACCGGTCCGGCGAATGTATTTCCCTCGGCGAAGATCCCGCCGGTACACCCGCAGGCTCCGATAGCCACAACAAGGAGCGGTTTCGGGGCCTGGTTATAAAGCTCAAGCAGCCTGTCCTTGTCGCGCCTGTTAATTGAACCGTTTACCAGAAGGACATCAGCGTGCCGGATACTTCCCACCAGTAGTATTCCAAACCGTTCAAGGTCATGCCTGGGGGTAAGACAGTCGAGTATCTCGATGTCACAGTTGTTGCATGATGCTCCGCCGAAGTGGAACACCCAAAGGGACTTTTTGAAGCAATAATCCTTGAAACCCACGGTCACATAATTATAATCCAAATGCAATCAGCACAATGGCAATCACAACAAGCAGGTTCATCCATATAAGAAAGAAGGAAGAAGCCTGTTTTATCTTCACTCTCGGGTTGGTGTTCCTGATAAGCGTCAGCAGCAGAACCACCCCGAGAATCTTAAGCACAGCCCAGATGATACCTGTTCCCGGACTCATGCCTTTCATCAGAAGTGCGACGACGAAAGCGGGCAGGATAAACAGCATAATGTATTTTGCCAGTTTTATCATCGCGTAGGGAGGACCAGAATATTCAATATAGATTCCCGAGGCCAGCTCAGTCTCGGCTTCGGGCATGTCAAACGGCACCAGGGCCAGCTTTGCCTGAATGCAGAAGATGGCAGCTATGAACAGCAGCACGCCGGAGATGGATCCGATAAATGGTGTCCCGCTCTTCTGTGTGGCAATTACCGTATCGAGGTCAAAATGCTGCCCGCTCTTCATAATCACGGCAGCAATTATGAGC
>Ga0316576_10001642_pt1 | contig 12231 bp, 14 predicted proteins | sample S0NA_FD_203075 | JGI IMG/M metagenome (GOLD analysis project Ga0316576, IMG submission 203075) | Rhizosphere microbial communities from salt marsh grasses in Alabama, United States - S0-2_050615r3r5 | ecosystem: Host-associated > Plants > Roots > Rhizosphere | place: USA: Alabama | collected... | reverse complement strand
CTCCATGGGCGTGGACGTTCTGCTTTTGGGCCCCATGCCCACCCCGGGCATCGCTTTTATCACCCACTCCATGCGGGCCGACGCCGGGGTGGTCATCTCTGCGTCTCACAATCCCTATCAGGACAATGGCATCAAGTTTTTCAAGGGTGACGGGTTCAAGCTGCCGGATGATCTCGAGGCCCATATCGAAGGCCTGCTGGCCCAACCGGAATTCGAAGAGACCAGACCCACGGCCACTGAGATCGGTCAGGCCTTTCGCATCGACGACGCCCGGGGCCGCTATATTTCATATCTTAAGAGTACTTTTCCCAAGGAACTGGTGTTGGACGGCCTTAAAATCGTGGTGGACTGCGCCCATGGCGCCACCTACCGGGTAGCTCCCGAAGTTCTTGAGGAACTGGGAGCCGAGATCATCCCCATCGGGGTGCGCCCCAATGGCAGAAACATTAACCGGTTATGCGGGGCCACCCATCCTGAGGGCATGGCCCGGCTGGTGGCCCGCTACCAGGCCGACCTGGGCATCGCCTTTGACGGTGACGGCGACCGTTGTATTATGGTGGACCACACCGGCCGGGAGGTGGACGGCGACCATATTATGGCCATCTGTGCCTTGGACATGTCTCGCCGCCAGACATTGAAACGAAAAACCGTGGTGGCCACGGTGATGTCCAATTTGGGCCTGGAAATGGCCCTCAAAAAACACGGACTCAAGCTCATGCGCACTCAGGTGGGGGACCGCTACGTCCTGGAAGCTATGCTGCGGGGGGGCTACAACCTTGGCGGCGAGCAATCCGGCCACCTGGTGTTCCTCAACCACAGCACTACCGGGGACGGCATCCTCACCGCCTTGCGGCTCCTATCGGTAATGATCAGGGAGCAACAGCCCCTGGCGGAGCTGGCCAGGTGCATGGAAGTCTATCCCCAGGTGCTCCTGAACCTGCGAGTCAAGCAAAAACAGGACCTCAGTCGCGTCCCCCAGGCCCATAAGGCCATTCAGGCGGCGGAGAAACGCTTGAAAGGCTGGGGGCGCCTGCTGGTGCGCTTTTCCGGTACCGAGCCCTTGCTTCGGGTCATGGTGGAAGGGGAAAAATCAGCCGAAATCCAAGAGGTGGCCCAGGAGTTGGTCCAGAGCCTGGATACCTGTTTGAACCACGGGGAGGGGCCTCCATGTTGATCGCTCTGGATGTCGGCAACACCAACACCGTCATCGGCGTCTACCAGGAGGACCAACTCCTCAGCCATTGGCGCATACGCACCGAAAAAGAAGTGACCATTGATGAACTCGGCATCCTCATGAGCAACCTCTTTACTTCCCAGGGCTTGAAACTCTCCCAGGGAACGGACCTCATCATCTCCTGTGTCGTGCCACCCATGATCAACACCCTGGAGGGTTTTGCCCTGCGCTATCTCCAGGTGAAGCCCCTGTGGGTAGGGCCGGGGATCAAGACCGGCATGCCTATCCACTACGACAATCCCCGGGAAGTGGGGGCCGATCGCATTGTCAACGCCGTGGCCGCCTTTGACCAGGTTCACGACAGCGTCATTGTGGTGGACTTCGGCACCGCCACTACCTTTGACGTTGTCTCCCGCCAGGGAGAATATGTGGGGGGTGTTATTGCGCCGGGGGTGACGATTTCTTGTGAGGCCCTGTTTATGAAGGCCTCCAAACTGCCCCGGGTGGAAATTTTTGCCAAACCCCGCAGCATTATCGCCAAGGACACCATCAGCAGCATGAACGCCGGTATCATCTTCGGCTACGCCGGCTTGGTGGATGGCATTGTCGAACGCATCAAAGTCGCCCTGGGTGATAATCCCAAGGTCATCGCCACCGGGGGCCTGGCCTGCCTGATATCCTCGGAAACCCAGAGCATTGACAGGGTAGATGACTACTTGACCCTGAAGGGGCTGAAGATTATCTACGATCGCAACCGTCAGCGCCGGGAGGACCGGGAACGGGGGCACTCATGAGCAAGGAATTAACCGGCGCCATCGGTCGTCGCTATCTGAAGGAAACCCGCTACACCCGGACGGGACTGGGAGAATCCCGACTCTCCTATCCCCGGGAGAGCCCTTTTAAGGAATATTCTCAAGCCGGGACGCGCCTCCCCCTCCACCCGCCACAGGAGCCAGCTGCGGCTGACCTCTGGAAAACCCTGGCCCAGCGACGTTCCCTCCGTCAGTACCAGGACCGTTACCTCACTCAGGAGGAACTGGCTGCCTTGGTGTGGGCCACCCAGGGGGTCACTCTGGCTACCCGCAACTATCTCCTGCGCACGGCGCCTTCCGCCGGAGCTCTGTACCCGGTGGAAACCTACCTGGCGGTGCACAAGGTGGAGGGAATGGAGCCGGGCATTTGGCACCTTAACCTGCCGGATTTCTGTCTGGAATTGTTGGCAGGAATGGACAGCCGCCAGGCTCTGGTCCAGGCTTGCCTGGGACAACGCTTCATGGGGGAAGCGGCGGTGGATTTTATCTGGACCGGCATTCTCAACCGGGCCATGTGGAAGTACCGGGAGCGGGCCATCCGCTATATTTTCCTGGACGCGGGGCATATCTGCCAGAACCTGATGCTGGCCGCCACCGCCCTGGGGCTGGGCTGCTGTCCGGTGGGAGCCTTTTTTGATGAAGAAGTGGAAAGTCTGGTGGGGGTGGATGGAGTTGAAGAAGTGGCCCTTTACCTGGCTTCCGTGGGACCTTTGGCGTGATATGTCGGATCAATGAAAACAGGCTGGTTTTTGCCTGAGCCCTCAAGTTATTCCAAGGAGTGGATTATGAAACGGTTATTGTTGTTGGCGATCCTGATCATGGCGGTGGTTGCGGGCCCCACCCTGGCCCAGGCTGGAACTGCTGAGGTGGTGAAGGAAAAATCCAGGGCGGCCTATAAAGAATACATCAAGGCCGGGAATCTCCTGGCTGGGGAAGCCCAATACGCGCAGGCGGCGGAGTCTTATCGGAAAGCCATAAGCCTCGAGCCCAGAGAGGCGGAAGCCTATAGTTTATTGGGTTCCGCTTTGGCCGAAGCCGGGAATTACCGGGAAGCCGAGGAGGCCCTGCGGAAAGCGGTGGCCCTTAAGCCCAATTTCGCCGAGGGTTATTACCATTTGGGAAATTTCCTGAAATCCCAGGGCAAGACGAGCGAGGCCGAGGAGGCCTTCCGCAAGGCCAAGCAGTATCGGCGCTAACGAGGCTGCGGCGGCCAGTTCTCTTATACCATTTCCTAGTGAGAATGGTTTAGTCTTAGGGGCCGACTCAGGTGTCGGCCCTATTAAGGGGCGGACAGCAGGTCCGCCCTACAGTGCCGGTCGTACGTCAATAAAAAGTGGTATTACAGGGTGTAGAAGGTCACCAGCCGGTTTTTGTGGTCCGCGGTGCGGTAGTAAACTAAACTGTCACTCCACTCCTGGAGCCGGGACAGATTGGGACCGGGAGACGGATGGGCATTAGGAGAGATGGCGGCCAAGGTGGGGGCATCGTAAGGGGGACCGTCATCTTCAAAGACCAGGCGCAGCCGGACCCCTGTGTCTTCTAGCATGACTGTCAGGGAGCCGGGCACCCCCGGCCGGTAAACTCTTTTAATGATGAAATGAAAGATTTCTGACGCCGCTTTTTCCAGGCTCTTGGATCGGCTCCGGGACAGACCCTGCTGTTTCCCCCAGTCGCGCAAAAATTCCCGCAGCGCTTTCAGGTTTTCCGGGCGATTGCTCAGAGTTAGACGACTGACCATACGGGTGACTTAGGGTGCGATGACGCCGACGGTCAGGCAAACGGCGCCACCCTTCACTTCTGACGAGGACGCTTCCGGGTCTGGGAGTAGCGTTCCCGTTCACTGAAAAGACAACCGCAATAGGGCTGGCGGTATAAACCCATGGCCTTACTTCCGGCCACCCCCTCATTCCAACCCTTCCGGAAGTCTTCATAGTAAAACTTTACCCCCGCCTCCTTCGCAGCTTGGCGGGCCACCTCCTGGATGAGGTCGTGCTGTTGATGGCGGCTGTACAAAAGGGTGGAGGTAAAGGCCTCAAAGCCCAGGGCCCGAGCCGCCCGGGCCGCCCGCCCCAGGCGCAGCTGATAGCAAAAGCGGCAACGCTCCCCCTCCCGAAAGGCCACCAGCCGGAAGAATTCCTCGATATCATAATCCTTCTGCCAGATTACCTGCAGGCCCGTCTGCCCGGCATAGTCCTCCAGCGCCTTGATCCGCTTGAGAAACTCCTGATACGGGTGGATGTTGGGGTTGTCAAAATACCCCTCCACCTGATGGCCCGCCTCCGTTAACACCTCAACCGGATACACGGCGCACGGCCCGCAGCAGATATGCAATAGGATTTTCATGGCTGGTCTTTTGGCGGAGGGCAGGGAGCCGCCGCTCCCTAGCCCTCCCCCCATAGTCTCAATACTTCATCACCTGCTTCACCACCTGGCCCAGGTCGGCGATGGTTTTAGCCACGGTGACGCCTGCGGCTTCCAGCGCGGCAATTTTATCGGCGGCCTTGCCGCTGCCTCCGGAGATGATGGCGCCGGCGTGTCCCATGCGTTTTCCCGGCGGTGCGGTTTGCCCGGCGATGAAGGCCACCACGGGTTTTTTGAAGGTGGCCTTAATAAAGGCTGCGGCCTCTTCTTCGGCGGTGCCGCCGATTTCGCCGATGAGCACCACCCCTTCGGTCTGAGGGTCGGCGGCAAAGAGCTTCAGCATGTCGATGAAGTCGGTGCCGATGATGGGGTCGCCGCCGATGCCCACGCAGGTGGACTGGCCGATATCCAGCAAGGTTAACTGATGCACCGCCTCGTAGGTCAGGGTGCCGCTCCGGGACACCAGCCCCATGGGACCGGGCTTATGGATGTGTCCCGGCATGATGCCCACCTTGGCCTGCCCCGGCGAGATGATCCCCGGGCAATTGGGCCCGATGAGGCGGATATCCGAGTCCTTCAACAGCCGCATCACCCGGACCATCTCCAGGGTGGGAATGCCCTCGGTGATGCAGACAATGACCTTGACGCCCGCGGCCGCAGCCTCGAGGATGGCGTCCGCGGCAAAGGCCGGGGGCACAAAAATGAGGGAGGTGTTGGCCCCGGCTTCCGCCACCGCCTGGGCCACGGTGTTGAACACCGGGATGTCGTCCATTTTTTGGCCGCCCTTTCCCGGGGTGACCCCGGCCACCACCTTGGTGCCGTAGTCGCGGCAGGCCCGCGCGTGGAACGAGCCTTCTTTGCCGGTGATGCCCTGCACCACCACGCGGGTGTCATTGTTTACTAAAACGCTCATTATTGTCCTTCCATAGTCTGGTTTTTTCCCGTAAACAGGTTTGCTTGTCCGAATTCAGCCAGAAAGCGTTGGATGCGCCGGTCGGCCAACTTGACGTAGTTGTCATCGATATCATAGCCCACGTAGCACCGCCCCGCCTTCAGGGCCGCCAGGGCTGTCTGGCCGCTGCCCATGAAGGGGTCCAAGACCACCTCGCCCCCGTAGGTGTATAGTTGCAGCAGGCGGTGGGGCAGCTCCACCGGAAAAGGCGCGGGATGTCCCACTTTTTTAGCGGATTCTGCCGGGAAGGTCCAGACACTTTTGGTGAATTCCAGAAATTCCTCCTTGGTGATGGTGCCTTCCCGGTCAGCCGGTTTTTTTCGGGAAAAGGTCATCTTGGAGAAAACCAGGATGTATTCGTGGGTATCCCTCAACGTCGGGTTGGCCGGTGAGCGCCAGCTGCCCCAGGCCGTGGACACCGCGGCGCTGGCCCCCTTGTCCCAGATGATCTCCCCCCGCATCAGGAAGCCCAGGTCCACCATATCCCGGGCGAGGTAAGCGTTCAAAGGGATGTAAGGCTTACGCCCCAGGTTAGCCACGTTGATACAGGCCCGTCCCCCCGGCACCAGGACCCGGTGCACCTCCCGCCACACCCGTTTCAGAAACTCGAGATATTCCTCCAGGGTGAAATCCTCGTCATAGTCCTTGCCCACGTTATAGGGGGGCGAGGTCACCATGAGGTGGATGCAACAATCCGGGAGTTCCTCCATGTTTTCGGCGGAGCTGCAAAAGATGGCATTGACCGCAGACTCGGGCAGGTCATTCTCCAGATAAGGGGTTTTTTCCTCCCGAGGCAGCCCGGCATAGAGCTTTTTCCCGTAAAAAGCCCGGGAGTCATGGCTCACCCGTCCCGGCGACCCGAAGGCCGAGGTCTGGGTTCCGGTTTTCCTGGACTTGGGGGGCATAGGTACGGGTATCTTATCGGTTATAATGGGGGCCGTGTCCCAGCCCCCAATCTTTAAACGAAAATCTTACTTCTGCTTGGACCTCGGGCCCTGACCCCGCCAACTCGGCCTGCCCATATCATCCCAAAAGATGGCTTTTTTGCTGTTCTTGATGATTTCATTGGGAAGGATAACCGGTTTGTCATTCATGGTGATCTGGGAGCCCCGCACCTGGATGTAATCCCCCGGTGAAAGCTTGAGCTCTTGTTTCTCCAGATACCAATCCGGTCCCAGATAGACGGTCACGGTCTCTTTGGCGGTCTTCAACTTCAAAAGGACCCGGGCCGGGATATCCATCCTGCCCGCGGTAACCTTTTCTATGGACTCGATTTTACCGTCCAACTTCGTAACAGTCTTGGGGTTGTACATCCTTCCCTGGGGCCAGCCTTCGGAAGCCGAACCCTTTCCCGGCGGTTGGGCCAGAGCCCCCGCGGTGAAAACGCCTATCAGCAGAAAGATACTCAACAGAATCAACAACTTTTTCATCGTAAACTCCTTTTCCATCCTTAGGTTACTGGTTCCGGGGTCGAGAAGCGGCCCATCGGGGTTTTCCCGAGGAATCCCGCAACTCAAAAACCTGGTCGCCCTTTTTCACTTTTTGGGCTATCAAAGCGGGCTTGCCGTCCAGATCGAAGCGGGAGCCCGTTACTTCAATGCGGTCCAGGGTGGTGATTTGCCAGTGCTGTTGGGCCAAAAACCAGTTGGGACCCAGGACCACGGTTAGCTTTTCCAGTGGGGTCTTCAGGGTGAGGCGCTCCATTGCCGGGATCCCCCCTGGCTGGATGGTCGGAGCGTCCACCACCACGCCCTCCACCGTTTCCACGGCTTCGGGGTTAAAGGGCAGAGGCCGCTGGGCCCCTTTCTGCCCCCAGCTTACCGGGGCCCAAGCCAGCATCAGGCAACCCAGGATCATCCCTGGTATGAGACATCTTTTCATGCCCTGTCCTCCTGACTGGCGGTGAGGGTCACCTCCACCGACGTCCACCCTTCAGCCGGCCGATATGTGCACGGCAGGGTTTTCTTCTTTTATAAGCGCAATAAGTCCGGGCATGTCGGTCATCTGGGTCGTAAGCGTCAACTTTCCCATGCTGTGCCTGACCTGGAGAAACCCGGGGATTAAACATCTTTCCCGAATGGCCACGATGTCCTGCGGGGAGAGGATGACTTCCTGTACCAGGCTTTTGAACTCCAGGGTATGATCGTCCTGAAAAGAGATAATAAAAGGGATCCTGAGATACACCCACCAGAGCCAGATCAATATCACCAGGACCGGGGGGATGATCCAGACAGCCCGATTAATCGATGTCCGGGTGATCCCTAACATAAAAAGCGCCAGACCTCCGAGGGTCAGGAATGCCAAGAGCGCATAAAGAAAAACCAGAAAGGTGGCGGAAGCCCGAAATTCCCTCATGCCAGCCTCAAGTCTTAGCGGCAGAAATTGCTTGGTCTTGGCCGGGCCGCACAGGCGGGAGGCGTTCCCTTTCCCGCCCTACGTTCCTCCGGATGGAGCAGCGCTTTACTGCACCAGGGCCGCCACCTTCCGGGCCGCGTCCTGCATGTCCTGGGCTACGGTGAAGGTGAGGCCGGACTCATTCAACAGCCGTCGCCCTTCCTCCACATTGGTGCCCTCCAGGCGGATGATGATGGGCACCTTCACCTGGACTTCCTTGACGGCCTGGATGACTCCCTCGGCCAGCCGGTCGCAGCGTAGAATGCCCCCGAAAATGTTGATGAGCACCCCCTTGACCCGGGCGTCGGACAGAATGATGCGGAAGCCGTTGGCCACCATCTCGGCCGAGGCGCCCCCGCCCACGTCCAGGAAGTTGGCGGGCTCGGCTCCGGCGGCCTTGATCAGGTCCATAGTGGCCATGGCTAGGCCGGCGCCGTTCACCATGGCGCCCACATTACCGGTCAGCCGGATGTAGTTCAGGTGGTGCTTCTGGGCTTCGTGCTCCAAGGGATCCATTTCTTCCGGATCATCCATTTCAGCCAGATCGTGGTGCCGGAAAAGAGCGTTGTCATCCAGGTTAATCTTGGCGTCCAGGGCCAACAGTTCCCCTAAACCGGTGAGCACCAGAGGGTTGATCTCCGCCAGGGAGCAATCCAGGCTCATGAACATCTTGTTCAGATTGTTGATGAAGCCGGAGGCCGACCGGAGGTATTCCGGGGGGAGGCCCACCCCAAAGGCCAGGTTGCGGGTCTGGAAGGGGAGAAGGCCCACCGCCGGGTCCACCGCCTCCTTGATGATTAATTCCGGAGTCCGGGCCGCCACTTCCTCGATTTCCATGCCCCCGGCTGAGCTCATCATAATAACCGGCCGGGACAGGGCTCGGTCCACCACGATGCCCAGATAATATTCCCGAATGATGTCCTGGGCCTGCTCCACCAGCACCTTTTGCACCAAACGCCCTTCAGGGCCGGTCTGGGGAGTGACCAGGGTCATGCCGATAATCTGAGCTGCGACATCTTCCACCTCTGCCGGAGTGGCTGCAGGTTTGATGCCGCCCCCTTTGCCCCGGCCGCCGGCGTGTATCTGGGCCTTGACCACGAAGGGCCCTTTCTCCAGGGTCTCGGCCACCTGCCGGGCCTCAACGGGGGTTTCAGCCACACCCCCGGCGGGTACAGGCACGTTGAATTTTTGCAGCAGTTCTTTTCCCTGATATTCGTGAATTTTCATGGAAAACCTTCCTTCAGGTGCTGGTATGACTAAACCTAGTTAATATAAACAAATGCCAGGCCAGGTCAAAAGGAAATCGGCACAAATCCAGGGAAAAGGCGGCAGAGCGGGAAGGTGAGGTGTGTAGGAGAATGGGGGAGGGGGCAGGGGTCAGTGGGCCCCTGCCCCTCCCCCAACCCCTTGAAAGGAGAAGATTGCGGCTTGAGCCGTGGCCGCTGGCCCCGGCTCAAGCCGTCCTTAAAGGCGGTTGGGAGGGGAGTTTGAGGGGAGGACGGGGGAACCACCGTTCCCCCGCCCTCCCCTCAAATATTCCTAAAAATACCCCATGGCCCGAAGGCGTTTCATGATTTCTTCTTTGGTCTGGTCCCGGCCGGCGCGTTCACTCCGGCCGGGCATGCCGGTTTTGGTACAGGGTTCGCACCCCAGGCTGCGGTAGCCGCGTTGGTAGAGGCTGCAAAAAGGAACGTTCCGGCTTCGGATATAGGACCACACGTCCAGTTCACTGAAATGGAGAATGGGCTGCACCCGGTAGTGGGGTGGGGTCTCATAATGTATGAAATACTCGTCTTTACCCCGGTCCGGGTGCTCATCCCACCGCATACCGGTGATCAGGGCCTGCCAACCGTACTTGGTCATGGACCGGGCGATAACCTCCGCTTTGAGGCGAAAGCAGCATTCCGCCTTGTCCTCGGCAATGGTAATCTCCTGCAAGGCCTCCTCGTTGCGCTCGATGCGCAGGTCGAGCCCCCATTCTGCCGCAATCCGATCCCGAAACTCATAGATTTCCTTGAACTTCACTGAAGTATCGATATTGAGTACCGGGATGGGCACCTGGCCGCCGCATAACTCCTTAACCAGGTGCAGGGTGGTGGTGGAGTCCTTGCCCCCGGTCCAGGCTAAAGCGATGTGTCCGGAAAATCGTTCCAGGGCCTCCTGCAAAACAGCCTGACTTTTTTTCACTTTATCTTCCAAGGATTGCAAATCCATGAAAATCTCCTTTTAGTGGCTCGCAATTAAACTTATCATCGGCAGAACTTTTTTGAAAGCTTAAGTATTTTCCCCGAAAGCCCCCAACTTCTCCCGCATGATGCTTTGCAGCGCCCGGACCCGGGAGGTCTGATCCGGCACCTGGCTGAGATTGCGGCTTTCCCAAAAATCATCGCTCAGATCATAAAGTTCCAGGTTGCCGTCGGCCCATTCGATCAATTTAAACAACTTATTATCAATAACGCACCGGCAGGGCTGCATAAAAGGCCGGGGCTGGAAGTCCGGTACCCGTTTGTGAATGGCCTGAAGACCGATATTCTGGTAATGCTCCGCAAAGGCATACTCCCGGCCGGCCGACAACAGAGACCGGGAACTGGCCGGCAAGGGCAGGGGAGAGTCCACCACCTCCAGGATAGTGGCAAAAAGATCGTTCAGTTGCGCCAACCGGCGGGACTCCCCCGGGGTGGTCAGCCCCCCGGGATACTTCACCACCAACGGAATCTGCAGAACTTCATTATAAAGCCCGAACATGTGGCCCCAAAGGCCGTGCTCCCCCAAGGACTCGCCGTGGTCGGCGGTCACCGCCAGCAGGGTGCGGTCCTTCACACCCTGAGCTTCGAGGAACCGGTAAAAATCAAACAACTTCTGATCCAAAAAGTACAACCCCTGCTCATAAAGTAGATAAATCTTGGCCATCATTTCAGGGGGCAACGCTTGTATGTAAAAATCTTGATGGTCGTACTGAAAGAGCTCTTGTCGTTCTTGAATAGAAATGTTGATAAAGTTGTTAAAAGAAACGGGGGGGTTGTATTTCCAATGAGTCTCCATCAGATTCAGAAACAAAAATAATGGCTTTTGGCCATGATATTTTTTGATCAAATATTGGGCTATCCGAAAGCTGCGCTGAGTTGCCCCCGAAGTCTTATAATAAAGATCTACGCAATACTTTTTATATAGTCTTTCCGCCACATTTTTGAACGGGAACAGGAAGCGCTTTCCTTGAACAATGTATTTCAAGAAGAGCCACAAGCGGCCGATCTCTTTGTCGGTGGCTCGCTTGATAAACTTGGTGTTCAGCTTGTCCCGGTGATAACCCTCGGAGAAAAACGGGGTGTCCATGTCGTAATAGACGTCAAAACCCCGCTGATGACCCACCAGGCCGTTGCAGGAGATGCCCACCGTGTGGTAGCCCAGTTGCTGGAGTATCTCGGGCAGGGTATGAAACACTTCCGGCACCTGGTTGCCAGGTGACTCGCTCCCCAGCTCCGAAGGGTATAACCCGGAAAACAGGGAAAGGTGGGACGGTATGGTCCAGGGAGAGGTGGCAAAGCCAAAGCGATAGAGGACCCCTTCCTGGGCCAGGCGCTCCAGCCCCGGGGTGGTGGGCCGGGTGTGGCCATAGACCGAGCAGCGCTTGGCCGCTGCGGTGTCCAGGACCACTAAAATGATATGGGGCAGGTGGTCAGAGGCCATGATAACCTGGGGCGCCGCCGCTGTCAGTCCTTCCCGGCGGCCTCAAGCCGGCCTGTCCGAGGCGCTCCCGGGGAAGAGGTGGGAAAGTTTTTCCAGAACAGTCAAACCGCAGCAGTGGGGGTAATGCTTAATGACCCACGGGGTGACAAAATCGACGAATTCTTCCTTTTCAGGAAAAGTCCGGTTGAAATGGACCTCCAGGGCGCGGATCACTCCCCGGTCATTGTCCCAGCCCAGGTCCACACTGCCGTCCTTCCGGAAAATGAAAGTGCCCAGGTTGGTGTCGTGGAAAAAGACCTTGGCGTGGTCGGCCAGAAAGGGAAAATAAGCCCGGATTTCTTCCAGGGTGTGTTCGAAATAGTGACTGGTGTCGATGAACAGCACGTCGATGACCGGGTTGATCTGCCGTTCCCGGCACCAGGACTCGAATTCCTGGGCGAATTCTATGTCGTCTCGCTGTATAAAATTCCACTCCTCCCAATCCAGAGCCCGGGAACAGTCGTTCAGATCGACACTAACCAGCGTGGCGCCGCACAGCTTGGCCACCTGGAAGAAAACCTGGGTGCTTTCTCCCTTGGCTACCCCCAGCTCCACAATTAATCGAGGCTGCAGGGCTAGGGATTCCAGAAAGAGGGTTTCCAGGTGCTCGTTCATGGCCGTACGTCTTCGACTTTGCTGCTTGATGACATTGAACCCGGGAAGATCCGTGGAAAGAGAGGTCTTGGGCTTTTTCAGATCAACAAAAAAATTGTAGAAACTCCTGAACCTCTTGCGACAGGAGTTTTTCAGCTTCTCTACATTCATATGGCAAGAGCCCATCCGGCGGAGAAATTAAATATTTGCGAATGAGT
>Ga0316576_10001641_pt1 | contig 12249 bp, 11 predicted proteins | sample S0NA_FD_203075 | JGI IMG/M metagenome (GOLD analysis project Ga0316576, IMG submission 203075) | Rhizosphere microbial communities from salt marsh grasses in Alabama, United States - S0-2_050615r3r5 | ecosystem: Host-associated > Plants > Roots > Rhizosphere | place: USA: Alabama | collected... | reverse complement strand
GCGACAGCGAGCACCGCCACCGCGACCACGGTCAATGCACCGACGCGCAGGTTGCGTCGTGTCTCGTCACGCATCATGACCTCCCGCGGAGAAGAACCGCCGCACCATCGCCGGCGCGTCGTGGGTGGCCTCCTCCACGTCACCCGAGAAGATGAAGGCGCCGTCGGCCAGGAACACCACCCGGTCCGCCACCTTCCGCGTCAGGGGGATATCGTGGGTGACGATCACCGACGTCACTCCCAGGCGCCGATCCAGGTCGAGGATCAGTTCGGCGATGGCGTCGCCGGTTACCGGGTCGAGCCCGGTGGTCGGTTCGTCGTACAAGATGATCTCGGGCTCCAGGGCGAGGGCCCGGGCGAGGGCGACCCGTTTGCGCATCCCCCCGGACAGCTCGGACGGCGTCTTGTCGCCGATGCCTTCGAGCTGCACCATCTCGAGCAGGGACTCGACCCGCTCCTCGAGCTGGTCCTCGGTCAGGTCGAGGTGCTCCCGCAGCGGGAACGCGAGGTTGTCGAACACGGACATCGAGTCGAACAACGCCCCTCCCTGGAACAGGTAGCTGACCTGGCGTCGGAGCGGGATCAGCTTCCGCTCGTCCGCGTCGTCCACGCGGTGGCCGAGGACCTCGACGTGACCCGAGTCGGGCTGGATCAGGCCGTTGATGGTCTTGAGGGTGACGGACTTGCCTGAACCCGATGCGCCCAGGACCACGACGGCCTCGCCACGCAGGACCGTCAACGACGCGTTCCGCAGGACGCGGTTCGCCCCGAAGGCCTTCGACACGTTCTCGAGCACGATCATCTGGTCCGGCATCACAGCCCCACGAACAGCTTGGTGATCAGGAAGTCCGACACCAGCACGCCGATGGCCGAGGCGTACACCGTACGGGTGGTGGCGCGACCGACCCCGTCAGCCCCACCGCGTGCCCGCAGGCCGTTGTGGCACGCGATGATCGCGATCAGGTAGGCGAACAGCACCGGTTTCGTCAACCCCATGGCGACGTCCTGGAAGTCGAGCAACCGGAAGGCGTGCTGGAAGTAGAAGCCCGCCGTCAGACCTTCCTGCAGGACGGCGATCAGCATGCCGCCGAAGATGCCCATGGCGTCGGCGAGGATGGTCAGCAGCGGCAACATGACCACGGTGGCCCAGGCCCGTGGGGCCACCAGCTTGCGGATCGGATCGGCGGCCATCGAGCGCAGGGCGTCGACCTGCTCGGTCACGGTCATGGTCCCGATCTCGGCGGTGATGCCCGCGCCCACGCGCCCCCCCACCATCAAGGCGGTGAGGACCGGTCCGAGCTCACGCACGAGCGACAGGGCGACCACCTCGCCGATGTACAGCCGGGCGCCGAACGCGGCGAGCGTGTAGGCGGTCTGCACGGCGAGCACGAGACCGGTGAACAGGGCGGTGATGTTGGTCAGATTGAGGGAGCCGACGCCGATCCGGTCCATCTGCCGGAACACCTCGCGCACCTCGAACGGCGGCGTCACCATGCGTCGCGCGGTGGCGGCGGCGAGGCGGGTGGCCGCTCCCACGTCGCCGAGGTGGTCGAGTGCCGCGTCGATGATCCGCATCCTCATGATTGGCGGCATGGTACCCCACGCGCCGACGACGGCGGTCGTTGTGTCATGATGGCGCGTGACGATACAATCCAGGGTCTGGAGGTTGAACCGTGCAGATCATCGAGGGAATGCTGGACGCCGAAGGGTTGCGCTTCGCCCTGGTGGTGAGTCGGTTCAACGAGGCGCTGACGTCGCGGCTCGAGTCCGGGGCGGTGGACTGTCTGCTGCGCCACGGCGCGGCGGAGGAGGACCTCACCGTGTTCCGGGTGCCGGGTGCCTGGGAGATCCCGCTGGTCGCGTCCCGCGTCGCGCGGACTGGTGATTTCGACGCGGTCATCAGCCTCGGAGTGCTCGTCCGAGGCGGGACGGCCCACTTCGACCTCATCGCGGCGGAGGTCGCGAAGGGGATCGCTTCGACGTCGATCGAGATCGGCGTCCCCATGACGTTCGGCGTGGTGACGGCCGAAACGCTCGAACAGGCGGTGGAGAGGTCGGGCACCAAGCAGGGCAACAAGGGCTGGGACGCGGCGCTGGCCGCGATCGAGATGGCGCGGCTGTTCCGGGGCCTGGACGGGAGCTAGGTCGATGGGATCGCGCCGTCAGGCGCGGGAGTTGGCCCTCCAGCTCCTGTACCAGACCGAGCTCACGGGTGCGGATCCGGCAGACATGCAGCGCCACTCGGAAGCCTGGCAGGGGGCGCCTCAAGGGGTCCGGGACTTCGCGGACGAGCTGCTGCGCGGGGTGATCGCCCACCGTGAGGAGATCGACGAGAACCTGAGCCGGCAGACGTCCCACTGGCGTCTGGAGCGGCTCGCGACCGTCGACCGGAACATCCTGCGGCTCGCGCTGTACGAGCTGATGTACCGCGAGGGCACACCGCCGGCGGTGGTCATCGACGAGGCGATCGAGATCGCCAAGCGGTTCGGGGCCGAGGAGTCGGCGCGGTTCGTCAACGGTGTTCTGGACGGGTTCGTCAAGCGGCGGTCGTCGGTCCAGCCATGATCAGGGCGGTGGTCGTCGGGCTGGCCGTCACGGCCAGCGTTCCCGGCTGGTCGACGGAGGCGCGGTACCTGCTCGAGGGCGGCCAGGCGCCCGCGGCTGTGGTGTCCAACGGCTACGTCCAGACGGTCACGTCCGTCGGCGACGGTCGGTGGCGGGTGAGCGTTTCGGTGTCCTTCGAACCGGTGGGTGCGGACGGCGTGTGGTCCGCACGCACGAACGTGCCGCTGGATTCGGTTCCATCGGGCTTCCGCTTCCCGGCCGGGCTGCGCGAGGCACTGGTCGGCGAGATCGACCCGTGGCGATCGGCGACGACCGTGCTGGCGTGGGTCGCGGATCATGTCGCGGTCGATGATGACGACACCCATCCGCAGGACGCGGCCTCGGTGTTGCGCCGTGAACGTGGCCGCTGCTCGGGCATCGCGAACGCAGCGACCGCACTCCTGCAGACGGCGGGTTTCGAGGCGCGCACGGTGAGCGGGCTGCTGGTGGACGACGGGACCGCGACGCCCCATCGATGGCTGGAGGTCGGGCTGCCGAGCGCAGGATGGGTCCCGACGGACCCCACCCTCGGCCTGTGGGTGATGTCTCCCCATCACGTGGCGTTCCCCGACGCGGTGCTCGACCCGCCCAGGGTCGTGATCGAGCGCGCTGCGCCGTCGTCCCTCGGCCGCCTGCCGCGCTGGGATGGACGTCCCGTGCGACCCAACCACGGGGCCGATCTGATCTGTCGGATGGCGGACGGCGGACCTGCTGTCGCGACGCTCACCGATCGTTACGGGGACGTGCGTCGGGCGGTGCTCGCGCCGGAGGGGCGGTTCGACCGACTGTTGCCTGGAGTGTGGAAGCTCGAGGTCGAGCGCGTGGGTCGGGTGATCGCTCAGGCCGCGCTCACGCTGCGAGAAGGTCAGGTCCATCACTACATGATCGAGACCGCCCGGTCGGCGGAGGCGCACTGATGCGGACGCTCACCGGATCGCTGGAGCACCTCGAACCCGCAGCGCTGCTGCGGCTGCTGTCCGCGATCCGTCCGTCCGGTCTGCTCGAGCTGCGCACGACCGCGGGCGCGCTGCGGCTCGAGGTCGTCGAGGGACGCGCCGTGAGGCCGTCGACCTCGGATCTCCAGCGGGCTGCTGCGGTGCTCGGCTGCCACGGTGGTGAGTTCCGGTTCGAACCGCGCGAGGTTCACCCGGGCGATCGTGACATGCTCGACCTGACGGCGTTGCTCGAGGTCGCACACGTCATCGACCCGACGTCCGGTTCGGGGCCTGTGATCGCCGACATCGAGATCGAACGACTGCTCGCCGGCGAGATCTTCGAGCTGTCCCGACCCGACATCCCCGCTATCCACGTGCTGCCGCAGGCGCCTCCCGAAAACCCGATCGACGAGTTGCTCGAGGAGCTCGAGCGCACGGCGCCCGACGAGCTGCTGCTGGCCAATGTCGGTGTCGTCGCCTCCGACCCGAGAATCTGGAGCGGCCCGATCGGATCGGCGTTCCGTCGGCGGGGGTGGCGGATCCGGGTCATCGGATCCGCCGAGGAGCTGCCGGTCGCGGATCTCGATGTGGTCGTGATCCACCACCACCTGGCGGTGTCGCGGGCGGGTCGAGAGGAGGAGTGGCTCGACCTCGTTCGCCGCGTGGCGGCCGCCGGACGACCGCTCGTATGGGTCGGTCCGACGGCCGATGCGGCCTGGGTCTACCGGATCGTCGACGCTGGTGCCGCGTTCATCCTGCCGTCTCCCCCGGGGTCGACCGGTGAACCGGCCCAGCGGTTCGCCGCGTCGCTGTGCCGTGTCGTCGATCGGCTCGTGTCGGCGCCGAGACCGGGGTCCGACGGCGAGCTGCCGGCCTCGGTCGTGGAGCTCGTGGACACGCTCGTACATGGGGCGGACGCCGATCGGTCGCTCGGCTCGCTGCTGCAGCTGGCGTCCGGGACAGTGACCCGTGGGGCGGTGATCCTGGTGGACGAAACCGCGTTCCGTTTACGCGCCGGCTTCGGCTACCCGCTCGGAACCGGCGTTCCCGCTCTGCCACGAGGCGTCGGGGTGCTCGAGCGGATCGTCCGATCGGGCGCCGCTACCGAAGCCCTGGATCCGGACTCGGGCGGGGCCGTGCAGCTGGCCCGCATGCTGGGCCTGGAGCGTCTCGGGCCCGAGACGTGCGTGATCCCGCTCGGGAGCGGTGGCTCGATCGTCGGACTCATCGTCGGGGATCGCGAGGGGCGGGAGCTCCCCGACCTCCGGGAGCTGGTCGCGCTGGCGCGCCGCCTCGGGGGGTTGGTGGTGGCGGGCTGACGTCTGAAAAGATGTCGCTCATGTTGACATGGTGTTGACAGGTGTTTATCGTGAGTGTGGGAAGACCGACCGGTAACGCAGGTGTCAGCGCGCGATTGGCAGCAGCCATGTCCAACTGATGAGCATCGCATGCGGCATGCGGGACCGGCGCTCTGGGGAGGGAAGACCGGCATGGTCACCCTGGCTATCGAGAGCACGACGGGGTCCGATCTGACCTATCAACTGACGAAGCCGATGATCGTGATCGGAGCGTCCAGCGACAACGACGTGGTGTTGCGGGCGCCCGGCGTCGCGCCGCGCCACCTGGTCATCCAGCGCAACGGTGACGTGTACACGTTTCTGGCGCAGAGTCGGCAGGTGGTGGTCCTGAACGGTGAACGGCGCTCGCGGGGCGTGCTCCGGGTCGGCGACCGCCTCCGCATCGGGACGTCCACCTTGGTGTTCAAGGGCATCTCGGAGACGGAGCGGGATGTCGAGATCGTGCCGGCCGCCGCCGTCCAGACCGAGGAGGGCCCGACGTCGTCGCCCGACGATCGTCCCGCGAACCTGTCGAAGACGCGCTCCGAGATGGTGCTGTACAGCGAACCGGATCGCCTCGCCGAGGCGCGCCGACAGATGGTCGAGATCTTCCGCGCCGGCGTCAGGTCGGATCTGGTGCCGCCGTTGCGGACCTTCCTGGAGACGTTTTTCAGCGACCGCGACGCGATGCTCGCGTCGCGCGACGACCACGGCCGGCTGCAGCCGATCGTGTCCGGATGGACGGGCGAGGTCCCCCGCCTTCCGGCGAGGACGTTCGCGGAGATCGAGGGGCCCGGTCGGTTCGCGGTCCTGCACCTCGGCGCGCGACAGATCCTCCTGTACCCGGTCCAGCGTGGACCGCTGGAGTCGCCGGCCTACCTGCTCGTCGAGACCACGGGGGACACCCACGAGGACGACGAGATCCTGTTGGCCGAGCTCGCACGGATGCTCGCCGTCCACTGGGAGCGGGTCGAGAGTTCGAGCGCGCTGTTCGGACCGTGGGAGCAGTCGACGCGCAAGATCCTCGAAGACCGTCTTCCGGGCACCTCGCAGGCCGTCAAGCTGCTGCGCGACTCGGTGCTGCGGGCGGCGCGCTCGTCCGCGCCGATGCTGCTGTGCGGACGCCCGTCGTCGGGTCGCACATTCCTCTCGGGTCTCATCGCCGAGGTGCATCCGGCGGGTCCGTTGCCGGTTCACGTCGTGGAGGCGCGCCCCGACGACGACGCGGCGATGCGGGTCGAGCTGTTCGGGACCGAGCGAGCATCCGGCGCTCCCGAATCGGTTCTCGCCGACCGGATCCGCGGTTCCCTGGTCGTGGTGCAGGACGTCCACCGCCTGTCGCCGACGATGCAGCGGGAGCTGGCGGCGCTCATCGGGCACGATCTCGAGTCCGGCTATGGTCCGTCGGTGCGGTGGGTGGGCACCTCGGATGCCGACGTCGTCCAGTTGCTGAACGAGGGAGACCTGGATCCGACCCTGTTCCGTGTCTTCGAGCACCATGTCGTGCGACTGCCGTCCCTCAAGGACCGACGAGAGGACGTGCCCCTGCTCGTCGTGCGGTTGCTCGACCGTGTCGGTGAGGAGCAGGGCAAGGAGATTCGCGGGATCGAGCTCGAGACGCTGAACTCGCTGCTCGGTCACGATTTCGACGGTGAGATGAGCGAGCTGCTCGCGGAGCTGCGCCGTCTCGTGTCGGCCACCCCGGCCGGCGAGATGGTGCGCGGTACGGTGCTCGCCGGCCGCGTGGCGACGGCTGCGTCGGAGGACGGGGACCGCGACAACGGATCGGTCTCGGCGGCAGCTCTTCTCGCCGACGACGATCTCAAAGCGGTCATCCCCGGCATCGAGCGGTTGATCATCGACCGAGTCCTGCGCAGGACGCTGGGCAACCAGAGCAAGGCGTCACGGATCCTCAACCTGTCGCGCGGGGCATTGATCGCCAAGATCAAGGAGTACGACATCCCCGACTACCGCAGCCTGCGCCGCAGTCGCCGGTGACCTGAGCGGTCAGCGTCGACCGCGCTTTCGGGGTACGGGGGGGGCCCGGCCCGACACGAGCTTCATCACCTCATCCCAGTTGAGCGCCAGCCAGATGACGACCGGAAACGAGAACCGTCCCGGCAGATCGAAGAAGTAGCGCAGGAATCCGATCAGGTTGCGCCACAGGTCCGACGCGTGGGCGAGGCTCCACTCCCCGAGCCCGGTCGCGTAGATCCACTTGACATGCAGCCACAGGTTCAGCACCTGGGTCGCGTACAGAACGGTCGCGCCCATGAACAGTCGCTCCAGCTGACGACGAGACCACGGTCGCGGCAGCGCGAGGAACAACGCCAGCAGCACCACGGTGTTGAAGTGGATCTCGGTCAGCGGCACGGTGGGGAGCGCGGAATCGCTCCGGAAGTCCGCGCGGCGCACCTCGGCGCGGTGATCGACCGGGAGCAGGCGTGTCACGCGTGGGACCTCGAAGGCGCGCAGCAGCACCTCGGCGCCGCCCGCCACGGCGCTATCGAGCACGGGCCTGAGAACGAGCCACATCGCGATCGCGATCGCGAGGGTGAGGCCCAGACGGCGCAGGTAGGCGGCGACCGGATCTCGGGGTTCGGGCCGGGGACGCTGTGTGGATTTCAACGTTCAGCGGCCCGGGCGGCGTCGACGGTCGTGACGGCGCGCGCCCACAGCATCCACAGTGCGACACCGCACAGGATGACGATCGACTGCCAGATGACGAGGTGGGACTCGTCGAACCACTCGGGAGCGAACACGCCCGTGTAGAACAGGGCGAGAATCCGGACGAGGTTCACCAACTGGATCGCGAGAAGCCCTCCCACGACGCCGACGACCTTCGCCCACGCCCGTGTGGGAAAGGCGAGCACCGCCGAGACGAAGATCAGGCTCGTGATGAGGCCGTTGCAGCCGTTGTAGATCGTGACGGCGAAACGGGGCGATCGGAGATCGCAGCCGATCACGGTGAGGTCCTCTCCGAAGAGACGCAGCACCGCGCCGGAGACCGTGGCGACGCCTTCCGTGAAGGGAACGACCACCGCGTCGTTCACCGGTCGCAGCGCGATCACGAAGAAGCCGACGATCAGGAACGTGAAGAACAACAGCAGGAAGCGGGACTCCCGCGTGGTCCACAGCCGGACGATGGTGTCGACGATTCTGGCTCGGCGGGTCGTCATGTCTTCGGGCCCCTGGTCACGTGAGACGGTCCGGCAGCCGGAGCAGCTCGTCCCGCAGATCGTCCGCCGCCTGGAACCGCTCGCCGGGCTGCTTCTCGAGGCACCTCAGGATGATCCGGGCGAGCTCCGGGTGCAGGTCCGGCACCGAGTTCCGGGGATCCGGCGGGGCGTCCTTGAGGTGCGCGTCGATGACGTTGCCGCGGTAGAACGGGGGGCGCCCGGTCGCGAGGTGGAACGCCGTCGCGCCGAACGCGTAGATGTCGGTCGCCGGGGTCGGAACCTCGCCCCGGATCTGCTCGGGCGCCATGTAGAACGGTGTTCCACAGACGCCGCCGGCGGCGGCGCTGCTTGCACTGTCGAGACGCGCTGCGATGCCGAAATCGAGGATCTTGACGTCGAGATCGGGCGTCACGAGGACGTTGCCGGGCTTGAGATCGCGGTGGATGACATGGCGTCGATGGGCGTAGGCGACGGCATCCGCGAGTCGCACGAGCAGGGTGCGCAGGTTGGCGCGGATCCGGCCGGGGTCCGACTTCAGCAGCTGGTCGAGCGCTTCGCCAGGCACGTACTCCATGGCGATGAAGTAGCCGTCGAACCCGACCTCGAAGTCGTACACCGTGACGATACCCGGATGGTTCAGGGTCGCTGCCGCCTTGGCCTCCTGCTCGAGGCGTGCGGCCTCTTCCTTGGAGGTCGTGCGCAGGACCTTGATGGCCACGTCGCGCTCGAGCCGAAGATCGCGCGCCTTGTACACGACACCCATGCCGCCGCGTCCGAGCTCGGTCTGGATCTCGTACCGCTGTGTCGCGGAGGCGGCCTCCTGCGACGCGGCATGGGGCTCGCGTGGCGGCCGGGTCGCCGCGTGGTCCCGCTCGGATCGGGCGATCTCGACGTCGCGACGAAGCTGTTGCGCCGGTGTATGAGCATAGTCGAAGGCGAGGATCCGATCGACGTGGCCGGCGGCCGCGTCCACATCCCCGGCGTCCAGGAGCTCGCGTCCGAGTGCCACCGCGGGCGCGAGGCGGCCCGGCTGGAGCGCGACGCCGATGACCGCGCGCTGGAGGACGGCGATCGCCTCGGACACGCCGTGTCGTGCCTTCGCCCAGGAGGCCATGTCGAGCACGACGTCCGGGATGTCCGGTACCGGGCCCGGATGGCTGCGCAGGACCTCGTACGCGTCCTCGACCAGGTTCGCCCGATGCAGCTCGATGAGCGCGTCCTGCAGAAAGCCGAGGCGAGCGAGACAGCGGGCGCTGCTGGCCGGCAGGTCGAGGCTGCGGTACAGCTGCAGGGCGCGCTCGTCCTCGCCGGCTCGCTCCGCGCACCGCGCAGCGGCGGCGATGTCACCCGCGAGCTCGTAGACGTCGCTCGCCTCACCCCAGCGCTCGAGCCGCTCGAGAATCGGGGCCGCGATGTCCCAACGCTGGGCGTTGCGGGCGAGTTCCGCCGCCGCGGCATCCTGGCCCTCGTCAACGAGCCGTTGGATCGCCTCGTCCGCGCGCCCGGAGTCGGACAGGATCTCGATCATCGCGTCGCGCATCCCGAGGCGGCCGAGGATGGGGACGAGGACGTCGGTCTCGATGCGGATCTTCTCGCGCAGCGCGACCGCCTCGGTGCTGTTGCCGTCACCTCGTTTGTCCATCAGCCGGAGACGGTCCTGTGCGCGCTGCAGCCGTTGAACGCGCAGCTGAGCCGCCTCGAGAGGCCGCCCTGCCGCCGCCTCGGAGGCTGCCGCCTCGGTGAGCTGCCCGATCTTGCGGAAGTTCTCTGCAGCCTTCGCGTGATCGCCCGCGCGTCGCCACGACTCCGCCGCGGACTTCCAGTCGCCCTCCTCCTCGGACAGCAGTGCGAGGGTCGTGTGGTCACGCAGTTCTTCGGCCGCGCGTCGGGCCGCTGGAAACGCGGTGTTGCCGGACGTCAGTCGGCGCTGGCGCAACGCCAGGTTGGCCGCACGGACGGCACGCTTGGCGTCGCCGGCGCGCAGCCAGGCCTCGATCGCCTCGTCCATGTGCCCGTCGTTCATGAGCCACTCGGCGAGCTCCCGGTCACAGCGCACCGCCGTCGCGGCGTCGCCCTTCTGGCGGTACAGCCGCGCCGCCTCGGCGAGGTCGCGACCGCCGGCGCGCCGCAGCAGTTGGGCGGCTTCGTCGATCCGGCCGAGGGTACGGGCCACGGCCGCTGCCTGGTTCCAGGCGTGTCCCTTCTTGAACAGCCGCAGCGCTCGCTTGCGGCGGTCGATCCGCTGGTAGATCTCGGCCGCACCCCGGAAGTCCTTCCGGCGTTCCAGCGTCTGGGCCATCTTCAGCTGCGGGTCGCGGCGGATGACGATGCGCAGGAGGCCGTAGGCGACCAGCACGGCCGCGATGACGTTCGCGGCGACCGACACCGACGTCTGGTCCACCCAGTCGGCCCAGGCGGAGAGCAGCGGCACCGAGGTGAACAGATCCGGGGCGATGTGATGGAGATCGGCCGCCACGATCACACCGATCCCCGCGAGGATCGGGATCATCACCTGTCGTCGTCCGCCCGCAACAGCCGCGAGGCCGACGACGACGGGAACGGCCGTCCAGGAGCCAGCATCCATGATGGCGCATTGTAGCCCGAACGGCGGGGCGGCGGGGAGTTGAAATTTTATAAGGATTCGCTCATATTTGTTGCGAGGGTCGCCGGGACCTGCATCCCGGGCGATCCCCGTCCCGAAACTGGGAGGCTGGATGGCAACCGACTACTACCAGGTCCTCGGTGTCTCTCGCGATGCCGAACCTGCGGAAATCAAGAAGGCATACCGCAAGCTGGCGCGCAAGTACCACCCGGACGTCAACCCCGGCAACGCCGACGCGGAGGGCCGTTTCAAGGAGATTCAGGAGGCCTACGCCGTGCTGTCGGACTCGGACAAGCGGGCACAGTACGACCGTTACGGCCGCGTCGACGGCGACGTCGGCCCCGATGTCGGCGGCTTCCGCAGGCCGGGCGGGCGAAGGTCATGGTCCGATGGAACTGTTCACGTCGACTTCGGGGACGGCGCGGGTGGGTTCGGCGGGTTCCGGGACCTCGGGGACCTGTTCGGCGACTTCTTCGGGGGGCGCGGTGCGCGCCAACGCCCCCGGCCCGCCCGCGGCGCCGACATTCAGGCCGCGGTGGAGATCGAGTTCGTCGACGCGGTTCGTGGAACCTCGGTCACGCTGCCCGTGCAGCGACAGGTGCAGTGTCAGCAATGTCACGGCGACGGGACGTTGGGAGGCGGACCGTGTCCGTCATGCCACGGGCGAGGGTCGGTGATTTCGACCGAGCGGCTACGCGTCAAGATTCCGGAGGGCATCGACGACGGCAAGAAGGTGAGAGTTGCGGGGAAGGGGTCGGAGGGCCGACTCGGAGGCGGAACGGGCGATCTCATCGTCACCGTTTCGGTGCGGCCGCATCCGTTCTTCCGACGCGACGGGGACAACGTGCGAACGACGGTTCCGATCACGTTCCCGGAGGCGTACCGCGGGTCGGAGATCGAGGTCGGGACGGTTCACGGACCGGTCCGCGCGAAGCTGCCTCCCGGGACCAACTCCGGCCGGACGTTCCGGCTGCGGGGCAAGGGAGTCCGGAATGCACGCACGCGGGCGTACGGCGATCATCTGTACACCGTGGAGATCGTGGTGCCGAAGGTGGTGTCACCCGCAGGCGAGGACGTGGCGAGGCGGGTGAGCGAACTGTATGACGCGGACCCGCGCTCCGGTCTGCCGCGCGAGTTGTGAAGGCGCACCTCGGAATGGCAGGGGGCGCGGACGCGCTTCCGGAGTGACGATGGCGGTGCGACCGATTCTCGTCTACGGCGATCCGCGCCTGGAGGCCGACAACGCCTCGGTCGAGCGTTTCGACGACGAGCTCGTCGGGCTCGCGGAGGACATGTTCGACACCGCCCGGGCGGCGCCCGGCCTGGGTCTCGCGGCGCCGCAGCTGGGCGTCAACCTGCGGCTCGCCGTGATTGATCTGTCGGTGGGCAAGGACCCGGAGGCGCGGCTGGTGCTCGCCAATCCCCGCATCACCTCTACCGAGGGGCGCTGCTCCCTCGAGGAGGGCTGCCTGTCGTTCCCGGGCCTGTTCACCACGCTGCAGCGGCCGCGTTCGCTGCGTCTGGAGTTCCAGGACGTGACCGGCGCGCGTCGCGAGCTCGCCGCGGACGGGCTGCTCGCCCAGGCGGTATGCC
>Ga0316576_10001639_pt1 | contig 12250 bp, 12 predicted proteins | sample S0NA_FD_203075 | JGI IMG/M metagenome (GOLD analysis project Ga0316576, IMG submission 203075) | Rhizosphere microbial communities from salt marsh grasses in Alabama, United States - S0-2_050615r3r5 | ecosystem: Host-associated > Plants > Roots > Rhizosphere | place: USA: Alabama | collected... | reverse complement strand
AGGTGCGCCACGCTCTGCGCGCGGCTCTCGATGACCGCCTCGTCGACGGGCTCGTCGGTGGGGCGGTGGATCTGGGTCTGGGCGGTGGTCATCCGTGCATCGTCCTCGACGTCGTCGGCGTGGCGTGTGCCGGAATAGTGTCACAGCCGCGCGGGCTGGGGAAACAGGGGTTACCGGTGAGTCGCTCTCGTCACGCCCGAGATGCGGGGTGCTCCGACCTGGGGTGGAGCGTGGTACGGGTGGCGTCCACGAGGCCCACCGCGAGCCACGACACGAGCATGGACGACCCTCCGTAGGAGACGAACGGGAGGGGGATGCCGGTGACCGGGAGCATCCCCAGGCTCATCCCGATGTTCTGCACGATCTGCACCGCGAGCCAGGTGGCGACACCGACCCCGACCAGCCGCCCGAACGGGTCCTCCGCGCGGGCAGCGACCACGAGGACCCGCAGGACCACGACCGCGAGCAGGAGGACCAGTCCGCCCGCGCCCACGAAGCCGAGCTCCTCCCCCGCGACCGAGAAGACGAAGTCGTTGAGCTGGTAGGGGACGAAACCGCCCTGGGTCCGCTCCCCGTTCATGAAGCCCTGACCCCACAGCCCGCCACCCCCGATGGCGAGCCGGACCTGACGGGTCTGGTAGCCGAGCCCGAGCGGGTCGGCCGAGGGGTCGAGGAACGCGGTGAGCCGGTCGCGCCGGTACCCGCCGAGCACCGGGGTCGTCACCGCAGCCACGACGGCCACGGCCGCGAGGAGGGCCCCCGCGGCCAGCCATCGACGGGGCGCACCGCCCACGGCGACGACGACCACACCCACGGAGGCCACCACGACGGCCGAGCCCAGGTCGGGCTGGAGCAGGATCAGGCTCACCGGGACGGCGATGAGCACCCCGCTCAGCAGGACCTCGCGGGTACCGGGGGTCAGGCCGCGATCGAGCCGACCGGCCAGCAGTGCGGCGAGCGCCAGCGTCAGCCCGACCTTGGCGAGCTCCGCGGGCTGCAGGGTGAAACCCCCGACAAGGGGGAGCCAGGACCGGGAGCCGTTGACCGTGGTGCCCCACGGCCCGAGCACCAGCACGAGCAGACCCACCGACACCAGCCACGCCCAGGGGGCGGCGTCCCGGGCCCGCCCCTGCCCCGCGCGGGCGACGAGCAGCGCGAGGGCCAGGCCCGCGCCGGCAGTGAGGAGGTGACGGACGAGGTAGGTCGTGCCGTCCGTCCGAGCGGTCGCCGACCACACGAGCAGCGCGCCGACGAGGGAGGCGCCGCCCGCGGCGAGGAAGAGCCCGATGTCGTGCCGGGCCCAGGGCCTCAGGCGGGGACGATCTTCGCCAGCAGCTCGCGGCACTGCGAGACGTCCCCGGCCATGGCCTCCTTGAGCTCGTCGACGCTGTCGAACCGCAGCGTCGGGCGGATGTGCGCCGTGAACTCCACCATGACCTTCTCGTCGTAGAGGTCGAGGTCGTCGCGGTCGAGCACGTACGCCTCGACGGTGCGGCGGTCGTCGGTGTCGAAGGTCGGGTTGGTGCCCACGCTGATGGCGGCCGGCATCGTCCGGTCGGCGGCGTCCTCGTCGAGGTCGACGCGGGTCAGCCAGCCGGCGTAGACGCCCTCGGCAGGGACCAGGCCCATGGAGTCGGGGCCGAGGTTCGCCGTCGGGTAGCCGAGCGCCCGCCCACGATGATGGCCGTGGACGACGGTGCCCACCACCCGGTGCGGCCGCCCCAGAACGCGGGCGGCTTCGGCGACCTCGCCCTGACGCAGCTGTCGGCGCACGACCGTGGAGGAGTACCGCTCGCCGTCGCCGATGTCGTCGAGGGCGATGACCTCGAAGCCGAGGCGCTCGCCGAGGGCCGTCAGCGTCGTCACGTCTCCGGAGTTGCGGTGGCCGAAGCGGGTGTCCATCCCGACGACGATGCAGCGCGCGTCCAGCCCGCGGACGAAGACCGCGCGGACGAAGTCCTCCGGGCTCTGCTTGGCGAACTCCCGGGTGAAGTCCAGCACGAGGAGCGCGTCCACTCCGGCGTCGGCGATCAGGTCGTCGCGGATGGACCCCGGCGCGATGATCTCCGGCGCCCGCTCCGGGTGGAGGACGGCCACCGGGTGCGGGTCGAAGGTGACGGCGACACTCGGCAGGCCGAGCCGCCGGCCCGCCTCGACCAGAGCGCCGAGGACGGCCCGGTGGCCGCGATGGACGCCGTCGAAGTTGCCGAGGGAGAGCACGCAGGGGCGCAGTGCCTCGGGCGTGTTTGCGGGGTCGGTCCAGCGATACACGGGGACACTCTACGAAGTCGACGGGGTCAGCACGGCCAGAGCGCGCGTCGTGGGACCGGACTCGTCGAGGACCGCCACGAGGGACCCGTCTGGGGCCAGGGCCGCGACCGGGCCCGGACGCCCGGGTGGGTCGGACGGGATCCGCTGGCCGAACCCCACCCGCCGAGCCTCGTCGGCGGTGAGCCGGCGCACCTCGAGCGAGGCCCGAGCGGCCTCCGCGAGGGGGACGACCGGCATCGGCTCGCCGGCTCGCGCCTCCAGCTCGGCGAGCGGGTGGCTGTGCCCGAGGGTGAAGCCGCCGACCCGGGTACGGCGCAGCGCCGTGAGGTGACCTCCGCAGCCGAGGGCGGATCCGAGGTCGCGGGCGAGCGCCCTGACGTAGGTGCCCGAGGAGACCGTCACGGTCACGTCGACGTCGAGCACCGGGGTGTCACCGGCACGGGCCGGACGGACCTCGCCCACGTCGAAGCGCGACACGGTGACGGGTCGGGCCGGCAGCTCGACGTCCTCGCCCGCACGGACCAGGCGGTACGCCCGCTCCCCCTTGACCTTGATCGCGCTCACCGCACTCGGTCGCTGGAGGATCTCCCCGGTGAGGCCGGCAGCCGCGCGGACGACCGCATCCCGGTCGACACCTCCCGCACCCTCCGCGGACACGAGCTCGGCCTCGCCACCGGCCTCGGCACCCCACCGGTCGTCGGTGACCGTCGCCTGGCCCAGCCGAACGGTGGCCACGTACTCCTTGTCGGCCCCGACGAGGAACGTGAGCAGCCGCGTGGCCCGACCGACGCCGAGGACGAGCACGCCCGTGGCCATCGGGTCCAGCGTCCCCGCGTGACCCACCTTTCGGGTGCCACACAGGCGGCGGGCGCGGGCGACGACGTCGTGGCTCGTCCACCCCTCCGGCTTGTCGACGACGAGGATGCCGTCGGGCGCCGCCGGTCGGGCGCTCTGCGGGTCAGCGGGCGCCGGCACCCGGCTCCTCTTCGGCGGCGGACTCGTCGTCACGGCGGTAGGGGTCGGCGTCGCCCGCGTACCGTGCGCCCGCGGCGGAGCGCGCCACCTCGGCGTCCCGCTCCCGAGCCTCCCGCAACAGGTCCTCGACGTGAGCTGCGTTCTCGGGCACGGCGTCGGCGATGAACTCCAGGCTGGGGGTGAGCCGGATGCCGAGCTGCCGCCCGACGAAGGAGCGCAGCTTGCCCGTGTTGTGCTCGAGGATGCGGGCGGTCGTCCGGCGCTGGTCCTCGTCACCGAAGACGGTGTAGAAGACCGAGGCGTGTTGGAGGTCGCCGGTGACCCGGACGTCCGTCAGGGTGACGAAGCCCAGATCGGGGTCCTTCACGATCGACTCGAGGTTGGCGGCGATCACCGTCTTGATGCGGTCGGCCACGCGGCGGGCCCGTGCTTCGTCGGCCACGGCGTCCTCCTCAGCTCGGTAGACAGGGCCCCCACCCTAGTCAGGGACGCTGAGTACGATTGTCGGGTGTTGCACGCCGGAAGAGGGGTGGTGCGCGCCTCCCGCGCCGCCCTCGCCACGCTGCTCGTCCTCGGGCTCGCGGCATCCGCGCACACCCTGGGTGGGGGCGCGCCTCCCGGGACCTTGGCAGGTGTCGTCCTCGCCCTCCTCGTCGGCCCCATCGCGTGGTGGTGCACCCGTCGCGAGCTGGGGGTGCTCGGGCTCACCGGCCTGCTCGCCGGCGCGCAGGTGCTGGTGCACGCGGGCCTGAGCGCCATGGCACCGGCCGCGGGTACCGCGTCAGCAGCGCACGTCCACGCCGCGCTGCCTGCCGGTCTGGCCGGGGGCCCCGGGACCGCCGCCGCGCAACCCAGCCACGGTCCCGGGACGACGATGCTGCTGTGGCACGTGGTGGCCACCGTGGTCACGGCCCTGCTGTTGGCCCGCGCCGAGGACGTGCTGTGGCGAGTGGTCCGCCTGCTGCTGCCGCCGGTCGCCGCGAGCAGGAGCCTGCCGGCGACGGCCCGCGCTGTCGTCGCGCCCGTGGTCGTCCTGCGCTCCGGTCGCTCACTGCGGCCCGTCGGGGGTCGGGCCCCACCACTCGCACCCGCCTGAGCCGGTTCCCCAGGAGGCCGGCCGTGGTGCCGCCGGCCCCCTGGGCCGGCCACTTCTCCTTCCCTTCCCCGAACCGTCCGGGCGGCGCGCCCCGCGCCTCCCGCGAGCCCCCAGGAGCCTCCTGTGCCTCACTGTCCCCTTCTGACCCGCAGAGTCGCCCTCACCGCAGCCGCCACCCTCCTCACCGTCGGGCTCGCCGGGTGCGGCTCCGCCCCCGACGACGGCACTCCCGCCGACACCGCCTCCGCCGTCGTCACCCTGGAGGACGGCTGGGTCAAGGCCGTCGACACCGCCGGCTCCGACTCCACCCGCATGACCGCCCTGTTCGGCACCCTCCGCAACCCCACCGACGACGAGGTCACCGTCGAGTCCGCCGGCTGCCCGGCCGCCGGCAGGGTGGAGCTCCACGAGGTCGTGCCGAACGACTCCGGCGAGATGCAGATGCAGCCCAAGGCGGGCGGCTTCGTCATCCCGGCCGGCGGGGAGCACGTGCTCCAGCCGGGCGGCGACCACATCATGCTCATGGACCTCCGGGAGTCCCTGGACAACGGGACGCAGACGACGATCACCCTGAGCACGTCCATCGGCGACGTCGACGTCACCGTGCCAGTGCGCACCTTCGGCGGCGGCGAGGAGTCCTACGTGCCCGAGCCGAGCCCCACCTCGTCATGAGCGGGTCGGTGGACGGTCCGGCGGCGGCCGCAGGACCCTGCCGCCGCACGGTGATCCTCACCGGTCTCCTGGGCGCCGGCGCCGGTGCCGTGACCGGTGCCGGCGCGGCCACCGCCGCGGACGGTGGGCCGCCGACGGATGCGGCGGCCCAGGAACTTCGCCTCGCCGGCGCTCGTGCGACCGCGCGTCCCTTCCGCGGGACCCACCAGGCCGGGATCCTCGAGCCGCCCCAGCCCCATGCGATGTTCGTGGCCTTCGACCTGACGGAGGGGTCCGACCGCGATGCGGTCCGGCGGCTGCTCACCGTGTGGACCGATGACATCGAGCGGCTCATGGCCGGCCGGGGCACCCTCACGGACCTGGAGCACGAGCTCGCGGCAGTCGCGGCCTCGCTCACGGTCACGGTGGGCGTCGGTCCGGAGGTCGTCGAGCTGGTGGGCGCCGCGAAGCCCCCGTGGCTCGCGCCGCTCCCCGCCTTCCCTCAGGTCGACGAGCTGCGGGACGAGTGGAGCCACGGCGACCTGATGCTCCAGATCTGCGCGGACAGCCCCACGACCGTGGCGCACGCGCAGCGACGCCTCACGACCTCGGTGGCCGACCTCGCGACGGTGCGTTGGGTGCAGCGCGGCTTCCGCGAGCCCTTCGAGGGTCCGGGCATCCCGATGCGCAACCTCTTCGGCCAGGTCGACGGGACCGAGCAACCCGATGTCGCGGGCGTCGACTCCGGGCTGCTGTGGGTGGGCGACGACGGGCCCGCGTGGCTGCACCGAGGCTCGTCGGTCGTCGTGCGACGCATCGCCATGCGGCTGGACGAGTGGGACCGGGTCGACCGCGCCTCCCGCGAGAACGCGATCGGCCGGCGGCTCGACACCGGTGCGCCGGTGACCGGCGGCGACACCGCGGAGAGCCCAGCGGACCTCGACGCCACCGACGACCTCGGGTTCCACGTCATCGACGACGCCGCACACCTGCGGCGGGCCCACGCGTCGGCCCCGCACGAGCGGTTCCTCCGCCGTCCCTACTCCTACGACGACGCCGAAGGAGGGACGATGCGGTCCGGGCTGGTCTTCGTCGCCTACCAGGCCGACCCCGTGCGGCAGTTCGTGCCGGTCCAGTCACGGCTGGCCGAGGCGGACCTGCTCAACCTGTGGACCGTGCCGGTCGGCTCGGCGGTCTTCGCCGTGCTCCCCGGGGCCCGGGACGGCGAGATCCTCGGCCAGGCGATGTTCGCCTGACCGGCCGCGGAGGACTCCCCCAGGCCTCCGAGGATGCGAACACGCCGTGTGCCACATCGGGCACACGGCGTGTTCGCGTCGACCAGTGCTCAGGCGCGCGGCTTCTCTCTCATCTCGTACGTGGTGATGACGTCGCCGATCTGGAGGTCGTTGTGGCTGCCGAGGTTGATACCGCACTCGTAGCCCTCGCGGACCTCGGTGACGTCGTCCTTGAACCGGCGCAGGCCGGCCACCTCGACGTTCTCGGCGACGACGACCCCGTCGCGCGTGATCCGCGCCCGGGTGCCACGCCGGATCTCGCCGCTGCGGACGATCGACCCGGCGATGTTGCCGAACCTGCTGGACCGGAAGATCTCGCGGATCTCCGCCGACCCGAGCTCGACCTCCTCGAACTCCGGCTTGAGCATGCCCTTGAGTGCCTGCTCGATCTCCTCGATCGCCTGGTAGATGACCGAGTAGTACCGGATCTCGACGCCCTCGCGCTCGGCGACCTCCGCGTTCTGGCCCTCGGCCCGAACGTTGAAGCCGATGATGATCGCGTTGGACGCCATCGCGAGGTTGATGTTGTTCAGCGTGATGGCACCGACACCGCGGTCGATGATCCGCAGGTCGACCTCGTCGCCGACGTCGATCTGCAGCAGTGCGTCCTCGAGCGCCTCGACCGAGCCGGACACGTCGCCCTTGAGGATGAGGTTGAGCGTGTCGACCTTGCCCTGGGCGAGCGCCTCGTTGAGGTCCTCGAGGGAGATCCGCTTGCGCGCCTTGGCCAGGGAGGCCTGACGGTCGGCAGCCTCGCGCTTCTCGGCGATCTGCCGGGCGGTGCGGTCGTCAGGGGCGACGACGAAGGTGTCGCCCGCCCGCGGGACCGAGGACAGACCGAGCACCTGGACCGGACGCGACGGGCCGGCCTCCTCGACGTTCTGCCCGTGCTCGTCGAGCATCGCCCGGACCCGGCCGTGCGACGACCCGGCGACGATGGCGTCACCGACCCGAAGCGTGCCGGACTGGATGAGCACGGTCGCCGTGGCGCCGCGGCCCTTGTCGAGGTTCGCCTCGATCGCCACGCCGCGGGCGTCGCGGTCGGGGTTGGCCCGCAGGTCCAGCGCCGCGTCCGCGGTGAGCAGGACCGCCTCGAGCAGCGAGTCGATGTTCTGCCCCTGCTTGGCGGAGACGTCGACGAACATCGTCTCGCCGCCGTACTCCTCGGCGACGAGGTTGTACTCGGTGAGCTGCTGGCGCACCTTCTGCGGGTTGGCACCCTCGACGTCGACCTTGTTGACCGCGACGACGATCGGCACGTCGGCCGCCTGCATGTGGTTGAGCGCCTCCACCGTCTGCGGCATGACGCCGTCGTCCGCCGCCACGACGAGGATGGCGATGTCGGTCACCTTGGCACCGCGGGCACGCATGGCGGTGAACGCCTCGTGACCCGGGGTGTCGATGAACGTGATCGCCCGGTCGACCCCTTCGTGGTCGCGGTGGACCTGGTAGGCACCGATGTGCTGGGTGATGCCTCCGGTCTCGCCACCGGCGACGTCCTCGTTGCGGATGGCGTCGAGGAGGCGGGTCTTGCCGTGGTCGACGTGGCCGACGACGGTGACGACCGGCGGCCGGGCCTCGAGGTCCTCGTCGTCCTCGTCCTCGACCCCGATGTCGAGGTCGATGTCGAAGGAGTCGTAGAGCTCGCGCTCCTCCTCCTCCGGGCTCACCATCCGGATGTCGTAGCCGAGCTCGGAACCGAGCACCTTGAAGGTGTCCTCGTCGAGGCTCTGCGTGGCCGTGGCCATCTCACCGAGGTGGAACAGCACGGTGACCAGCGACGCGGGGTTCGCGTCGATCTTGTCGGCGAAGTCGGTGAGCGAGGCACCCTGGCGGACCCGGACGATCGTCGAGCCGTCGCCGCGCGGGACGGTGACGCCTCCGATGGTCGGCGCCTGCATCTCCTCGAACTCCTGGCGCTTGGCGCGCTTGGACTTCCGGCCCCGCTGGGGACGGCCACCTCCGCGGCCGAAGGCACCCTGCGTGGACCCACGGCCGCCGCGGCCACCGGGACCTCCGGGACGGCCGCCGAAGCCGCCGCCACCGGGGCGTCCGCCACCACCGCCACCGGGGCGGCCGCGGGTCGGCCGGTCGCCCGGGCGGGCTACCGCACTTCGGTCGGGCATCATGCCCGGGCTCGGTCGGACGCCGCCGGGACGGGGTCCCCCGGGCCCGCTCGACCCACCCGGCCGGGGACCCGGGCGGCTCTGCGGACGCGGCATCCCCTGGCTGGAGGCGAACGGGTTGTTGCCGGGACGGGGGCTCGCGTCACGGCTGCGGCCCATGCCCTGGCTGGAGGCGTACGGGTTGTTGCCGGGCCGCGGACCCGACGGCCGCGGCGCCGGGCGGGGTCCGCCGGAGCGACCGGAGCCACCCTCGCGCGCCGCGGGCGCAGCCGGCTTGGACGGCGTGGCCGGCTTGGCCGGCATCGCCGTACCCGGCGTCGGCCCGGCCGGGGCTGCCGGAGCCTCGGGGGCAGCGGCGGCGGGAGCCTGCGGAGCCGGTGCCGCCGGGGGTTCCGGTGCGGGGGCGGGCGGCGCCTCGGGGAGGGGCGCTGCCGCCGGAGGGGCGGGTGCGGCCGGGGTCGGCGCCGACGCCTCGGCGGCTGCGGGCTTCGGAGTAGGGGCCGCCTTCGCGGGCGCCTTCGCCGCAGGGGCCTTCTTCGCGGCGGGCGCAGCGGCGGCGGGCGCCGCGGCCTCGACCGGGAACTTCTCGTTGTACCGGCGCACGACCGGCGCCTCGATGGTGGAGCTGGCGCTCTTGACGTACTCGCCCATCTCGTTGAGCCGCTGGAGGACGACCTTGCTCGTCTCCCCGCGCTCCTTGGCGAGTGCGCTCACACGGACTTTCGACACATCTCTCCTGTCCAGGTCCGTGCCGGGCGGCGCGGACCGTACTACTGCTGGGGGGTGCTCATCGCTGAGTACTCATCGGGTGCTCATCGCGTTCAAACCCGCTTTCGGTCTGCGTTCAGTCACATCGGTTCAGCCTGCGCGTGGGCCGCGAGCCAGCCGGCCAGGAGCGCGGTGTCCGGCCCGGTGCTGCTGCGCAGCGCACGGGCGAACGCCTTGCGGCGGACGGCGAGATCGAGGCACGAGACGTCCGGGTGCAGCCAGGCGCCGCGCCCCGGACGACGGCGCTCGGGATCGGGAACGACGACGGGGCCGCCATCCTTCCCCCGCCCGAGAACCACTCGCAGGAGGACCGACCGGCTATCCGCCCCTCGGCACCCGACGCAGGTGCGCACGGAACCCTCGGGCCGGAGTCCAGTCCGGTCGGCACCCACCAGTCTAGCCCCTACCCGCCCCCGGGCGTGTCGGCGCATCCGTCGGGTCGGTGCGGGCGGGCTCGGTGTCGGGACGGATGTCGATCCGCCACCCGGTGAGCTTCGCCGCGAGCCGGGCGTTCTGACCCTCCCGGCCGATGGCGAGCGAGAGCTGGTAGTCCGGGACGACCACGCGGGCCGACCGCAGCCTCGGGTCGACGATCTCGACGGAGGAGACCCGCGCCGGTGACAGGGCGGCCGCGATGAACTCGACCGGGTCCTCGGACCAGTCGACGATGTCGATCTTCTCGCCCTGGAGCTCGGCCATGACCGCCCGGACGCGCTGCCCCATCGGGCCGATGCACGAGCCCTTGGCGTTGAGCCCCGGGACCTTCGAGTGCACCGCGATCTTCGTGCGGTGGCCGGCCTCGCGCGCCAGCGCCGCGATCTCGACGCTGCCGTCGGCGATCTCGGGGACCTCGAGCGCGAACAGCTTGCGCACCAGGTTCGGGTGCGTGCGTGACAGCCCGATCTGCGGACCCCGGGTCCCGCGCTTGACCGACACGACATAGGTGCGCAGGCGCTGGCCGTGGGCGTAGGTCTCGCCCGGCACCTGCTCGGCCGCGGGGAGGATGCCCTCCACGGAGCCGAAGTCGACGGTGACGTGGCGAGGGTCGGGGCTCTGCTGCACGACTCCCGCGACGATGTCGCCCTCCCTCCCCCGGAAGTCGCCGAGGATGGCGTCGTCCTCGATGTCCCGCAGCCGCTGCACGATGACCTGCCGGGCCGTGGCCGCGGCGACCCGCCCGAAGCCGGTCGGCGTGTCGTCGAACTCCGGACCGAGCTCGCGGGTCGGCCGTGCCGGGTTGCCGTCCTCGTCGACGGCGCCCTCGGGCGCCGGCGTCTCGTACTCCTCGCGGGCCCAGATGACGACGTGCCCGGACTTGCGGTCGAGCTCGGCCCGCGCGTGCCGGTAGTGACCCTCCGTGCGCTGGTAGGCGAGCAGCAGAGCCTGCTCGATCGCCGGGATCAGCACGTCGAGGGAGATCCCCCGCTCACGCTCGAGCGCACGCAGGGCGGCCAGGTCGATGTCCACGGTCAGCTCTCCTTGCTCTCGTCGGGGCGGGCGAACTCGACCTGGACCAGGGCCCGGTCGACGTCCCCGTACGGGAAGGTCTCCTGGCGCCCCGGTGACGCCTTCGTGGGCGGCAGGTCGAGGGTGACGGTGGAACGGTCGGCACGCACGAGGCGTCCCGTCGTCTCACCACCCGGTCCGTGGAGGGTGACGAGCCGGCCGACGTTGCGCTGGTAGTGCCGGGGCTCCGTCAGCGGGCGGGCGACTCCGGGCGAGGAGACCTCGAGCGTGTACGGCTGCTGGCCCATGACGTCGCTGGAGTCGAGGGCGGCCTCCACGACCCGTGTCACGTCGGCGATCTCGTCGAGGGTCAGGGGCGCGACCGGCGCGGTGACGACCTCCACCTCCCCGAGGTCCCGGTCGATCAGCACGCGCACGACGCGCCGCTTTCCGGCGGGGGTGACGGTGACCTCCTCGAGGACCACCTGCGAGGAGGCGACGGCCTCGGCGAGGACGGGGCGGACCCGGTCGGCGGTCGCCATGTCGACTCCTCCCCTCTGCAGTTCTGTGCGCCGAGTGGCGCACGCCCACTCTAGACCGAACGGCGGGTGCGCTCACGCGTGCGATGATGCCGCGCATGCAGGAGGGAGGCGTGCCGATCCTCACACGTCGCGCCCTCGTCGTGGGGGCGTTGGGAGGTCTGTCGGTGGTGGCCGGGTGCGGGGTCCGGCTCGAGGAGGACGCACCTCCTCTGCCTCTCCTGCCGAGCCGGGAGCCGCTGCCCGAGGAGGGCCGCCTCGTCGCCCTCACCCGCGGCTGCGCCGACCTCGCGGACCTCGCCGCGACGGCGTCCGGGTCGGTCGCGGCCGACCTCGTCTCGGTGCACCGTCGCCAGCACAGCGTGCTGCGGACGAGCCTGGTCCGACTGGGCGTGCCGGTGGACACGGTCGACGCGGCCCCCGCAGAGGCGTCGGTGACGACCGCCACGCCATCTGCGTCGTCCTCCGGGCGGTCGGCGCGACGCCGGCTCGGCGGGGAGGAGAGTGACTCGGCCGCCGAGGTGGTCCGGTTCGCCGGCGTCCAGGTGGAGCTGCGCGACTCGGTGGTGGCCCTGCACGCCCAGCGGTACGCCGCTGGACTGCTCCTCACCCGTGCCGCTCCGGCGGTGCCGGACGACGCCGTGGAGGGTGAGGTCGTCGTGGAGCTGGCCGCCCGGACCGAGGCCGCGCACTACCTCCTCCAGGTGGTCGCCGCGCGCACACGCGGCTCCGTCCGCGACCGGGCCGAGCGGACGGTGGAGACGCTACGACTGCTCCTCGCCGACCAGGTGGCGGGAGGCTCGACGCCCCAGCCCGCCCTGGGTCACCCGCTGCCGTTCGGGGTGCGGACCACGGCGCAGGCGCGGCGCCTGGCACGGGTCGCTCTCGGCGAGCTCCGCAGCTCCTACGGGCCGCGGCTGGCAGAGCTGGCGGGGCCGTCCGACGGCCCCGGATGGGCCGCCGCGGCACGGTGGCTGGGCACCGTCGAGGCCGAGTGCCGCAGGTGGGGCCTGCCGCTCGAGCCCTTCCCCAGCCTCTCGTGAGCGTCGCGCTTCCGCCGGCCTGGGTCCGCCAGGTGTCGGC
>Ga0316576_10001638_pt1 | contig 12252 bp, 12 predicted proteins | sample S0NA_FD_203075 | JGI IMG/M metagenome (GOLD analysis project Ga0316576, IMG submission 203075) | Rhizosphere microbial communities from salt marsh grasses in Alabama, United States - S0-2_050615r3r5 | ecosystem: Host-associated > Plants > Roots > Rhizosphere | place: USA: Alabama | collected... | reverse complement strand
CCACTCGACCCGGGCCGCGAACTCTTCGGAGGTCTCGAAGGTTTGGGGCAGCTCCCCTTCTTTGGCCGGAATACTCTGCACCTGAGTGCCGACCTTGATGGTAGCCGTGTCAGGCGTACCGGGACTGTCATCCACCGTGAAAGCCAGGTAAGTCCCGGCTGCCACCCCGGGATTGAGCTCGTAGCCGATGGCCCGGGCCAGCTCCAGCACCGAGCGACGCTCCGTGGCCGTGCGCAGGTAGCCCTCGTTGGCCAGGCGCTCCTGGTAAAACGTGAGCACGTCAGCGGTGGTGGCCCAGGCATCCAGCAGAGCGATGGCCGGGTCCGACGGGGAGCGGGTGGTCAGTGCGGCTAAGGGCCGGTGGCCGGCATGGTCACCGTCCGGAATTTCCTGTCGGGCCAGACGGGACAGCATGCGTCGCAACATGGTCCCGTGGGTGCCGAGGCGATAGTTCAGAGTGGACAGGCCGGGCCGGTTTTCATGGGCCGGTTCGTCCTCCCCGGTCTTACAGCAGCCACAGGGATTGAATGGCAGATTTGCCGTGACATCGCTCATAAGCCGCCTTCCATGAAGAACTCTATCTTGCCATTCTCCGGCGCGTTGGGGTCGTTATCCAGCCGCGCGATCTCCAGTCTCCCGATATCGATCTTTCCCTGATCAAACTCATCCCGTTGCGGCTGACCCCAGCGTTTGAATCGATTCGGCTTCGTCGGTGTCACCTCGGCATCCACCCAGCGCACCCCAGGCACCTGCATGGCCGCCGCCACTATTTGACTGAGATAAACTGTCTGCTCGAAGGTGAAGTTGTCGGGATGGAAAAAGCCACGTCGCCCACCCGGAAACTCACGAATACTAAAGGTTTCGAGCAGCGCCTCCTTGACGTTGCTGCGAAAATAACCGGGTGCTACACAAACGGTGAACGCCAGATCCAGGGGCACAAAATGCGGTCCGTCGATCTCTAAGTCCTGGCCGGCGAGGCGAAAACGCTCCAGAAAGGCGCGCAGTTCGGCTTCAAAGTCGGCATCCACCGGACGGCCGCCTAGCCGATCCACGGTGAGGAACATGGTGTACCAGCTACCGGTCCAGCGGCGGGTGGCCATGGCTCGTTGCACCTGGGGATGCCGTTCGGCGACGGTGGCGTAATCCTGTTCGGTTACGGCCCGCTCCTGGGTACGAAAAGCCTGGGGGGCATACAACCGCACCTCCTCTATGGCTTCGGGCTCGGTTCCTCCCTGGGCCGGCAGCGGGTTGCGCACCGCCAGGATGCCGTCATCGCTGGATACCACGTGATAAAGGGCATCGGCTCCCACGTTGCCGCGCTCACCGTTGCCCACGCGGTAGCTGGCGATCAGCGCCGTGCCCGGGGTGGGCCGCCGGCCGTAAATCCCATCCCCAAAGCGCAGGCCGGCCCGGCGGTCGCTTTCCACCTCCACCACAAACTCAGTGGCAAACCGGTCGCTGGCCAGCAAATCGCGCTGGGGGTTCCAGAATTCGCCGCCCTCCCGCAGTTCCACCCTGGGCAGCGCCTGCCGGGGGTCCTGAATCAGGAGGGCGCTGGCTGACTTCGCCTTTAAGATGTCATCATCCGATCCGCAATCGGTGCAATGAGTGACATTTGTGTGCTCCAGACGCGGCCGGTAGCGACCGACTTCCAGCACCGGCCCCAACGCCTCAGCCGCCACAGTCTGCCCATGGTCCGCCAGCACCACATTTCCCAAGGCCAGGCTAACGGGCTGTTCATCAGGGGCGCCGGGCTCCCGCTCTTCCACGGGCACTTCCACCACTTTCAGGCACAACGGAAAGGGCAGCGCGTCTTCGACCTGCCATTCGATTTCGGTGACCGGCACCGGATCCGTGTTGCCCGGATCCAGGATCTGTCCCCCCAGGGGATCCTGAGCCAGAGTTACCTCGTTGAGTCGCACTGCGTGGCGATGACCCAGTTCGGCATCGGTGGCTTTGCCGCTTTCCGTACCGCGCTTTTCCAAAAAGATCAGCACGTCACCGGCCTTAAGGTTGGGGTAGTGACCCTTCAGCGTGGCGCAAGTGGCGCCGGCTGGCAGGCAACAGTCCTCATCACCCCAGGTGTAAAAGGCCAGTTCGTTGTGATCCACATATAAAGCGGCTTGGTGCATGGTCTCAAAAACCACCGGCTGCTGTGCCAGAGCCTGCCGATAGGCAGCCGAGGCGGGAGTAAGGCGTCGGGCCAGGCCGGCCACGCGGGTCAACAGTGGCGTGCCTTTGGCCAAAGTCAGGTCGACGTCCACCTCCACCTGAGCCCAGGCCCGGGCATTGCAGCCATCGTGCATGGCGTAATCGAGGAGACGGGCGTGGCGCCGCAAAGAAACCCGGCGACGAGCCGTTCCCAAATAGGCTTCGGTGGCCGCCGCATCCTGGTAATAACTCAGATAATCGGCCGCATAGGCCAGCACCTCCACCACTGCAATCCCTAAGTCCGCTGGACTGCGTTCCTGCCAGTCGGGCATGATCACCGACAGACGATCCAGCATCAGCCGGCGGAAGCTGGCGTAATCTTTGGCCAGGTAATCGATGAGCGGCTCTGCCACCCTTTCCGGCGGACAGGCCTCCTCCGGCCGGCAGTCGAAGTCGCTGGGGCACTCGACTTTGAAAGAGAAACCCACCCGGGACAAAATCGGGTCGAACCCGGCGGGCGGGGCCGGATCGGTGGAGGACTGCACCAGACTCAGCCAATAGGTGGAGAAGTCGCCTTCGGTGTTGGTGCGCACCACCAGCACGTTCTCCGGCTCAGCCAGGCCCAGGAAAAAGTCTTTTTCGGCCTCGGTGATCAATCCCTGGCTGACATGAGAATCGGACGCCTCGGCGGCCCGCAGCACCCACAACACCCTGATCCCGGTGACCCGCACGCCGCCGTCGATTTGCACGTTGTCGGCGGTCAGGTCCCAGGGGTCCGACTTGAGCAGGCGAACCAGCAGCGTGCGCTGACGCTCCTCCTCCTGGGGAGCGTCCTCGTCCAACACCTCCAGATAGTCGATGCCATTCAGTGCGATGGCGGCATCCCGGAGAAGCCGATGTCTTTTCTGGTTGTCGCAGCGATATTGGAGGCCCATGTTAAATTTCTCGGGAGAACTGCGCTACCTGGCGCTGCTGGGTGCGCCGCACCAGGTATTGCACCGTGATCTCCAGGGTGGCTTCCCGGCTTTCCACTTTCACCGCTTCCACCTGAATCACCTCCCCCAGCCATTCCTGGAGCGCCGCCTGAACCACGAATTCAGTGGCGGTGGCTATTTCTTCGCTGTTGGGCGCAAAGACGAGTTGTTGTAACCCGGTCCCAAAAGTGGGTCGGTTTACCCGCTCGCCCGGTGAGGTAAAAAGCACCTGCTCGATCATCTGTCGGATATGCTCATCCCGGCCGGCGTCGGCGGTGCGCCCCCGGCCATCGATCCGAAACGGATAGGCTATTTCCATCACATCCCCCTGACCCGCACCTGGGTGACCACCACAGTGAGGGGCGTACCGGTGGGCGCGCAGACAGCCTGGCTATCCTGGAGCAACACCGGCTGGCCGCCGGCAAACACCCGCGTGGCGCCCACGACCCACTGGGCCGTGACGCACGGCATGGGGCCACCCGGCGTGGTAAACGGACATCCGGCGATGGTGTACGGTGCAGCCTGGGTTACCACGGGCTGCCCCCCCACCAGAACGCGGGGGTTGGGGGCCGTGGGCTGGGCCTGACCGGCGTGGGCGCACAGCACTGTAGCCCCCACATGGAGCAAAAATCCCGGCATCAGATCACCTCCAGCGCCCCGTTGTTGATGGACACACTGGCCGGCGTCAGCTTCACACTGGCGGACCCGTGGGTCAGTTCTACCCCGCTGACGTTGCAGACCATGCGGATGGGAACCGCTACCACCGGCGGGTTGACTTCCAGGGTAAAACCGCCGACGCCGGGCGTGTCGTCCAGCTTAAGGGTAATCCCATCGGTTTTCAGGATTTTGGTGAAGGCCAGCGCCGGCAGGACCGGAGCTTCACCCACCCCCCAGAAACAGCCGCTCCAAATGGGATAGTCCGGATCCCCCCCCTCGAACTCCACCCATACGTTGGCGCCCACCGGCGGAATGGCAAAAAAGCCCACCCCATTTCCGGCGTAGGGGACACAGGGCATGGCCCAACTCAGGCGGCCCTCGCCCAGGACGGCCGGCACACTCACCTGGATACGCCCTTGCTGCTGGGGATCAACGTTGTTTTCCACGTGGCCGCGGTATTTTCCAAAAAATTGACTCATGGGATCACCACCGGAGAAATGGCCCCCAAGCCTTCCCGGGTCAAGGTAAAATTCTGTTGGTATTCGCCTTTGCGGATGTTGTGGGTCACGCTCTTCACGTAGTAAAAGCCATCGTACGAGTAGCCGGCGCCGCGCACCCCCACCAGGCCCCGGGGCCGGAGCAGTGACTCATAACGGGAAGCATCCAGCTCGCCGGTGACCTCCACCACCTGATCCGTAGAGGCGTCTGTTTCAGCCTGGGCCCGGGAGAAGGCCTGCATGGTGTCCAACCCCGACTGGCGGAACTGGCGGGTGCGTGTCTTTGATTGCGTAGCCCAGGCCGGCTGGCTCACCAGGGGCAGGCGGGTGCTGGCGAAGGTCCGGACCGGAACCGTCTGGTTCAAGCGGCGATCCTGCACCTGGCCCTGGACAAAGGTGGGCGCCAGGCTGTCATAACGCACATTTCTAATTTCGGCGTTGGTGCCGGGCCCCAGGTTGACGGAAATCGCTTTCTGCGGCACCCCGACCCGGACCGGCGGCCCCCAGTAGGCCGTATTGGTGAAGGGGGCCGGCCCGGGCGTGACATAGAACACATGGCCAAAGCGCCCCGCCATCTCCTGCAAATACCCCAGATCTGTGCTCTGCTGCACCGGTATCCGCTCGATTGGCAGGGGCATATCAATGGACGGCGGCGGAATGACCAAAGGAATCAGGCCATATTGGGCGTAGCTGGCGATGAGCTTGAGGGCGATGATGGCCTCGGGTTGGGCCGGATGCTCCACGGATTTCTCTTCCAGGTCCATCATCACGCTGACATCTTCTCCCGTTACGGTCAAAGTCGATTCTCCGGGCTGATTGCTGGGCGAAAACTGCTGGTCGGTAATCATGCCGTCCATGAGGACCTGAGGAATGGCGCCGAAGGTTACCACCAGGATCACCCGGTTAAAGGGACTGAGCAGCGGACTGGACAGCAAGGCATAGTCCAAAATATCGGTGGTGCTGCGCCCGGCCCGAAACATGATCTGAAAACCGGAGCGCCCCTGGTCGCCATGGGTGACCGTAACGCTCTCCAGCGCTTCCAGAAACCGAGGGGGGGCCGGCACCGGGACGGTGGGGCCTATGAGTATGGTCAAATGGGTCCCCAAAAGACTCATGGTTCCACCTGGGGAACGGGCACGCGCACGGTCGCCCCCGGTTCTGCCGTCAGTTCCGAAGGATCCAGGGTGTTATTGGCATCGGCTACGCGCCAGAACTGTTCCGGGTCTCCCAGCGTCCTCCCGGTGATCAAATCAAGCCGGTCCCCGTCGGTCACGGTCACTTCCACCAGAAGCGGCATCTTTTGGCCCTGGGGCAGAAAGCGGCGCCGCACATAGGTAACAATGCGGCCCTCGGGAGTCTTCAGGGTCGCTGTCTCGATCCGGTAATACCGGCTGGTGTGATCAAACATGGCCCCTTCTTTCTCCTAGAGTAAGTCGATATTTCCACCGGCCACCGCGCTCAAATTGCCCACACTGCCGATGACCGCCATCGTCTCCTTGACCACCTGATGGGCCAGGAATAGATAGTAACCCGGATGAGTGACCGGAAAGTCATTGTAGCTCAGCACGTTCAGAGTCAGGTTCAGATTGGCCACCGTGGGATTGAGCTGGGGATCGTACTGGACCTCGTTGATGGTAAAGCTCGTGAGGCGCACAGGTAACACCCGCTTGATCCCCCAGATGAATAGCGTCAGCGGGGCTTCCGGCTGGATGACTTCGATGGTGCCGGCAGCCAGCAGCACGGTGTTGGCAATCACCGTGGCGCTTTTGGGGTAAAGCAGCATCTCCAGGGCCGACAGCTGAGGGTAAATGCCCATGGACTGGGCGACGGGATCGCCCTTTTCAAGCTGATCTGCGGCATCGAGATCCAACTCGCTGATGGTGATGGTCTCGGTGGGCGGGCCGGCCAGACGCAGCGCTTCGGCTTGAGCGCCTTCCTGTCCGCCGGTGCGAGCCTGCACCTGGCGGGAAAGCTGCTTGGGGTTGTACTGAAAGATGATCACACTGGCCAGCGGGTTCAGCGGATCGATGGCGACTATGGCCCCTTTGAGTAATTTAGGCGCCCGGGGAAAAGTAGTCATGGCCGAATTCCTTTATTACTGGATGGGCAAGCTCCATTTCATGCTAGCATCCACTTTTTCCTGACTCTCTAACAACTTGACCGTCATTCCTGAAAAATTTTTGGTCACCGCTATCATGGATTCCAGGTAATACGCAGGAAGTCGTCGCCGAGTCGGCGATTGTTGTTGCACTTGTCGTAAACGCGGACCATGAAACGCCACTCGCCGGCATTACGGTGGGTCATTGGGAAGTCCCCCCCTCGGTAAATATGACCGAAGGCTGCGTTACGATTACCGTTGATGTCAATGTATTCGTTAGCGGAACTGAAGGAGGCCCACTGTCCGCTGCGGTGACCATAACGTAGACGGTCGGTACCATTTCGGTCTTCAATCCAGGTGTTCGGTGGCGCGCCCGCGGGGAAACCTCCATGCGGTGGTCCCCCTGGCGCTGCCGCGGCATACGCCGCGTCCCAGCGAATAAACTGGCGCAACTCGCAACAGGAAGCGTAGAGTTCATTGGCCGGATCGTCGGCAAATTCCGCCTCGAAACGGAATGCCGCATTCTGTATGCCCCCGACCACGGGCGGCGACAGGGATGTGGTCGCCCTGTAGGTGGGACCGCTTACCAGTTCGCCGTGACCCACGTCCTCGGCGCCGATCTCAAGGAATAATCTCCGGGCGGTGCGCGGTCCCAGCATGCCATCCTCATCGAGACCGTGCATTGCCTGCCACCAGACCACGGCATTCACGAAATCGTCGTCAACTTCGGGCGGATCAGGACTGATGCCAAGGACATCGCGCAGATTACGTATTCCTGTCTCGCCGATCACGGCGACGACCCGCAAATTATAGTCTTTAGCCTCATCCATATCGAATACGTCCAGCACTTCTCCCGTCGCCTGCGGATGAGGTGGCTCTATCGCCAAGTCACGTTGAATGTATCGTTTGCCGCCGATTTTCCCCGAGACCGTGGCGGCCGACGTATCGCAGTTGCGTTGAGTCTGGTCCTCCTCATCCTCAGTTGGGAAAAAAGCCACAGTGGCGCCTACCTGTTTTCGATGGAGCCCCCCGCTCTGTTGCACTACGTGCGTCAACTCATGCGCCAGGAGGCGCTTGCCCCTCATGGTCTCAGGCGCGTATTGCCCCGCGCCAAAAACCACCTCCTGCCCCAGGGTAAAGGCTTGGGCCTGCACCGCCTGGGCTGATGCCGCGGCCCGGGCATCGGCATGCACCCGTACTTTGCTAAAGTCGTGGCCGAAGCGGGGTTCCATGAACCGGCGCGTGGCCGGCTCCAGAGGCCTGCCTGGTGAACGCAACACTTCCTGCACTGAAGGCGGCGCCATCTCAGGTGTCGAGTTATGGACCGCCTTCTCCTGGACACTTCCAATGAGGTCCCTTGATGGTTCAAAAGCTTCCTTTTGCGGGGAAATTCTTGATCCCGGCATCCTTAGTATTTGATCCGCTAGCCGGTCTGCTTCCTGCTCGTATCTATCCCCCGGCTGACCGATTTTCAGTTTGGGCTGTACCATAATCGAACTGATCTGACCGGCATCCCCAAAGGAGAAGTACTGCGGATCCAGGAAACCGGCTGTACTTGTATAATTCTCATCCACCGGTGCTTTGGGGGAATCCACCGCTACCTGGGCAAAATCATGATGGAAGCCCACTGCCGAGGAGGCAGGGTTACTCCCGTTCCACAGCCCACCGGTGATTCGCACATATTCGAGCACGTCGTTCCTTCCCTCGTGCTTGACGGTTCTTACCGGCAAACGGGGAAACAGCCCATTTGGGGGTCGGGGACCAAAGTTTTTCTGAGCTTGCGCCTTTGTTTGTCGAATCATTCTCCAGCCCTTAAAAAATCACCTGGTTATGACAATGTTCACCTTCAAGGACGCCTGTTATAAGATCTTTTGCCGTGATCAATAGCTAGAATATGAAGCAATTGGGTATCGCTCTCCTAATATTTAACTACGGAAACCGATAAGCTCCTCGGACCCCTACGATAACAATATTTTCATCCCCGACGAGGTCCCAGAGATGAGATAGTTCAAGACCCAAGTCCATTGATTCTCCCCGGTAACCGGCAGTCACGCGGCTGGCGATGCCTGACATCAACTCGCGGTCTTCAATACCTAACCCCAAAAAGGCTCCGGTAGTGAGGTCCACATAAACCCGCTCCCGAATGGGGCTGATGCGTACACCAACATCAGCAGTGCCACCAAATATGCCAGGCTGTTCCCCCTCCTGGGTATAAAAGAGTCGAGTGCCGGCAATCATATTAAAAACATCTAATGCCGGACCGCCGGCTTCCCCGCTAACCCCTGCCGCGATATAAAAGGCCGGGTCTGCAGACATTACTCCACCGAGAGTCAGCTCCAGACGGGGCGCTCCAGGCCCCCCTCGGCCCAAGGACGCGTCCCTGGCGAAACTGGCATAGCTGTCGGCATTGGTCAGGGGGTGGGGGCCGGGATAATCATCCTCATGTTCATAAGTATCATGGTTGAAATGCGCATCGTGGGCGTGAGCCGCTTCATGTAGCAGGTTATCAATGAGAGATTTGTGCCCGAAAAAGTCCTGATACGGGAAAGGATCACAAAAATTGATCACATATCTTTTACGAGACTCGACGAAGCCTGCGTAGGGGCCGTCGGGCTCTTGACATCTCCTGTCATCGGCGGCAACGCATTCGTAGGTAAAGTCATCGGCTTCCAGATGACTCGCTATGGAGCCCAGTGAGCTTCTGATTTGAGCCACTGCGGCAGTGTCAGTCTCCGCAATGTCAAAATGCCTCCTTAAAAGACGTGACACATTGTCGGGATCTGCCAGGCTGGCCGTCCCTACCCTCGCCCAACGGGCTGCAGAGCGCTGCGCCCGGGGTATGTTCCGTTGGGCCTCCTCCAGACGGGCACTGCAACCGCTTCCGTAGCTGATAACTCGCATTAACATGCCGGCAGGAGCTGTTCCGGGAATCATACTTCCATTTCGATAATTCCCGCCTAATTGAGCCAGGCTACCCTGCTGTTGCACCACATGGGTCAACTCATGGGCCAGCAGGCGCTTGCCCCTCCTGGTCTCGGGCGCGTATTGCCCCGCGCCAAAAACCACGTCCCGCCCCCGGGTAAAGGCTTGGGCCTGCACCGCTTGCGCCGACTCTGCTGCCTTGGCATCCGTGTGTACCCGGACTTGACTGAAGTCATGACCGAAGCGGGATTCCATGAACCGGCGCGTGGTCGACTCCAGCGGCTGGCCTGGCGAACCCAGCACCTCATGCACCATGGGCGGGGCGGCGTTACCTCCCTCACCAGTGGTTTCTTGCTGCTGGATCAAGGGCTTGGTCTGCAACACTTCATCTTCGTCCCCACCCGAGGGACTGTTGGCCCCTCAAGTGGGCTGGCGTTGCAGGCCTGGATCCGGCATACGCATTATCTGGTCAGCGATGCGATCGGCCTCCTGCTCGTACCTGTCCCCCGGTTGGTTCACAGTCAGCTTGGTTTGAAGTGGACCCAGCCCTGGCGCGGCCAGCTGCCGGCGCGACCATGTCCCAAATGTCGCCGGCGTCGTCGATGGGAATGTAGCCGGTTTGGGCTGCCCATACAAGCGCGTACTCATCGAGCCAGCCCTCCATAAACCGCCTGCGCGATCTGTACCCCTATTTCTGGCGCCTGCGAGCCCTGTTTCACCTGAAACTCCCCCCCATCCAGGCTTGGCACCTCGCCTCCGCAGGCCAGACCGGTTGGCAGGCCCCGTTCCGCCAGCAAGCGGGCCAGTTCCTGTTGCACCACCGCCCCGAGCTCAGCCTGATCCAGGTGAGGAAAACCCTCCAGCACCAGTTCCCCGATGTGCAATTCCAGGATCGGAGATGAAGAATTTGGGACTTCGATTTTGGGATGCCGCCTTTGATCGCTCATACCCATCCTTCTATTTCAGCGTCGGTTAAGGATTTTTCCAGTTTGCGGTATTCGGTGCGCGCCGCCCGCAATACATGCGCCATGCGCACCGGCTCTCCCGCGTCCGCTCCCAGGAAGGCGGCGTTCAAGGCGATATTGCGGATGTTGCCGCCGGCCACGTTCAGGCGCGCCAGCTTTTCCGCCTCCAGACCCTCGGTTGGTGTGTCGGCCGGAAAGATGTGGCGCCAGATTTCTGCCCGGGCCGCCGCGTCAGGGAAGGGGAACTGCACCATAAAGCGAATACGCCGCAGAAAAGCGGTGTCCAGGGCCTTTTTCATGTTAGTGGTCAGGATGGCCAGGCCCCGGTAGGATTCCATGCGCTGCAGCAGGTAGCTCACCTCAATGTTGGCATAACGGTCGTGGCTGTCCTTCACCTCGCTGCGCTTGCCGAACAGGGCGTCGGCTTCATCAAACAGCAGGATGGCCCCGCCCTCCTCCGCGGCATCGAAGACCCGGCGCAGATTTTTCTCCGTTTCGCCGATGTACTTGCTCACCACCTGGCTCAGATCGATGTGATACAGGTCCAGTCGCAGTTCGTTGGCCAGCACCTCGGCGGCCATGGTCTTGCCCGTGCCGCTGATTCCGGTAAATAGGGCGCTGATGCCCAGGCCCCGGGCCGATTTCGCCGCAAAGCCCCACGTCTCATACACTTTGGCCCGCTGTCGCACGTGGGCCGCGATTTCAAAGAGGGTTTGGCGCTGGGCTACCGGCAACACCAAGTCGTCCCAGGTGGCCCTGGGTTCGAGGCGCTGAGCCAGATCGTCCAACCGCGGCCGGGCCTGGGTGCGGCAGGATTCCCACAAGATATCCCCCAACCTGATCGAGGTCCTCGGCTGGAGCGCCTCAGAGGCGGGGGCCTCTCCCAAGGCCTGCGCGCAAGCCGACCGGATCACCAGGGCGCTCAAATCAAACTGCGTAACCAACCGTTCCACCTGATGGCCTAACATCGGCGCCGCGGCGCCCAACCCTTCCTGCCACAACGCCTGTTGTTCGCCGGGCTGCGGTTTGCGGATGTCAAAGGTAACCAGAGGACGACGTTGCACCATCCGACGATCCCGGCCGGTGAGCAACAAGGCGCCGCTGACCTCTTCGATGAACCGGGTGACAACACTCTCTCGGAGCATATCCTGGCGGTCCAGTCCTTCACCATCCAGGAGTAAGGCGCTCATACTGAGGGCCGCCTCGCGCTTCCACAAACGTATCAGACCGTCCAACTCGTGGGGCGCGGTGGGAAGGACTTGGGCCGGCATGCTGTACAAACGAAGGCCCAACATCTCACAGGCGGCAGACGCTATGGCGCGTTGACCCGCGGTTTCCGCGCCGCACAACTGGATTACCGGCAGCATTCCCTGCCCGCTCGCCTGGGCCCAGGTGCCTACGATGCGCTCGGCGATCTGTCGATGGGAAGGCACCAGGTCCGCCACCGCCGTCTCCGGTTGTACAAAGCCACACAGACGCTCATCCAGGTGGGAGGCGCCGGCCAGATAATGCAATACTCGCTCATCGATGCGCAACGGACTGGTTATCAGCGTGGCGCCGCTGCCGATCTCGATCAAGCGCCACTGCCGCAACGGCGCCGCCGGGGTCAAGGCACTCCAGTGCGCCTCCGGCAAAGCGGCCAAGGCCAGGCTGAAGGTCGGGTAAGCCCGCTGGGGATCGCCCTGGGCCGCGGCGCACAGGGCCGCAAAGCGACTATCCAGCTCCGGTCCGGCGCTCAGGAGCACCACGTCCCGCTCAAAGGGCGACAGGTTAAAGGTCGCCACCAGGGTATCCAGGGCCGGGGGCGCCGACATGCAATCCCGCAGAGTGGCCAGCGTCTCCAGGTAGCCGCCGGCGCCGGCGGCCGGGTTCCCGGCCTCGCAGGCAAGGTGGCGTTCCAGCGCGGTCCGCACCTGTGACAACGCGGCCATTAGGTATTGTTGATTGGCTTGGCGCCAGTCCAACTCTGAGTGGGCCTCTGTGGCCGC
>Ga0316576_10001637_pt1 | contig 12253 bp, 10 predicted proteins | sample S0NA_FD_203075 | JGI IMG/M metagenome (GOLD analysis project Ga0316576, IMG submission 203075) | Rhizosphere microbial communities from salt marsh grasses in Alabama, United States - S0-2_050615r3r5 | ecosystem: Host-associated > Plants > Roots > Rhizosphere | place: USA: Alabama | collected... | reverse complement strand
GCAGGTCATGCAGTGGCCGCCACCGCGACCGCGCCCCAGCTCGGAGCCGTCGATCTCCATGACCGCGACGCCGGCCCGCCGCAGGCGCGCGTTGGTCCACTCGTTGCGGTCGTAGGCCACCACCACACCCGGCTCCAGGGCGACGACGTTGTTGCCGTCATCCCACTGCTCGCGCTCCTGCTGGAACTCGTCGCCACCGGTGGGGATGGTTCGCAGCTCGGCGAAGCCCAGCGCCTCGGCCACCGTCTTGAGCCAGCCGTGTCGCTCGACGGTGACCTCCAGGCCGTGCTCGCCGGGGCGGTAGCTGATGGGCTGGATGGCAGCGACTGCCGGCTCGTACACCGTGACCAGGTCGCGATCGCAGAAGCTGAAGATGGTGTCCAGATGCATGCTGGCGCGATCAGCCGGCATCTTGGCCGCGATGACCCGTTCGGCAGCAGCGTGCTCGAACAGGGCCAGCGCCACCTGGCTGACCGCCTGGTACGTCGTACGCTCACCCATGCCGATGAGGACGATGCCCTTGCCCACGGGCATGACGTCACCGCCCTCGAGGGTGGCACTGCCGTAGTGGCGCTCGTCGGGATCGCCCCACCAGACCCGGAAGTCGCCGTCGCGGAACTGGGGGTGGAACCGGTAGATAGCCGCAAGGTGCAACGCCTCCTTGCGCCTCGCCGGCCGGGCCATTGGGTTGATGGTCACACCGCCGTAGATCCAGGCCGAGCTGTCACGCGCGAAGAGCTGGTTGGGCAGCGGCGCGATGACGAAGTCGGACGGCGAGTAGGCCTGCTGCACCCAGTGGCGGAAGTCCTCGGGCAGCTCGCTGACGGTGACGCCGCCGATGAGGTGGCCCACCAGCTCCCGCGAGTCCAGCCCGTCCATCCAGTCGCGCAGCTCGCTCAGGCCCAGCACGCCGACCTCGTCGGGGATGATGGTGCGGTCCAGGATGTAGGCGCGGCCGGCGGCCTCGTCGACGACGTCCTTCAGCAGCTCGTGCACGCGGTAGACCGTGATGCCGAACTCCTCGCGCATGAGGTCCACGAAGCCATCGTGGTGGACCCGCGCCCGGCGAGCCCAGATGACGTCGTCGAAGAGCAGCTCTGCGGCGTTGGTCGGTGTCAGGCGCCGCATCTCCAGCCCGGGCCGGTGCACGATGACCTTGCGCAGCTTGCCGACCTCGGAGTAGGCACCGAACCCGGACATCGCGTCCTCCGCGCTCCCGCCCCTACGAGCCCAGCGTGGCGACCATCACGGCCTTGATGGTGTGCATGCGGTTCTCGGCCTGGTCGAAGACGATGCTGGCCGGCGACTCGAAGACCTCGTGGCTGACCTCCAGCCCATCGGGCATGTCCGTGGCGGCCATGACCTCGCCGCCGACCGTGGTGCTGGCATCGTGGAAGGCCGGCAGGCAGTGCATGAATCGCACACCATCGTTGCCGCTCATCTCCAGCAGCGCGGCGTTGACCTGGTAGTCGCGCAGCAGCGCCACGCGCTCCAGCCACACGTCCTTGGCCTCACCCATCGAGACCCACACGTCGGTGTGGATGAAGTCGACGCCCCGAACACCCTCGGCCACATCCTCGGTGATGGTGATGCGAGCCCCGGTCTCGGCAGCGATCGACTGCGCCGTGGCCACCACGTCGGCCGGCGGTGCCAGGTCCGCCGGTCCGACCATGCGCACGTCGCTGCCCATGAGCGCGCCCATCACCAGCAGCGAGCGGCCCATGTTGAAACGCTGATCACCCACGAAGGCGAACGACAGCTCCCGGTATTCCTTGCCACTGTGCTCGGCCATGGTCAGGAAGTCCGCCAGCATCTGGGTGGGATGCCATTCATCGGTCAGGCCGTTGTAGACCGGAACGTTGGCGTACTCGGCCAGCGTCTCCACCGTCGCCTGGCTCTTGCCGCGGTACTCGATGGCATCGTAGTAGCGGCCCAGCACGCGAGCAGTGTCCTCCGTCGACTCCTTGTGGCCCATCTGTGAGCCGGAGGGGTCGAGGTACGTCACGTGCGCACCCTGGTCGAAGGCGGCCACCTCGAAAGCGCAGCGCGTGCGCGTCGAGGTCTTCTCGAAGATGAGCGCGATGTTCTTGCCCGACAGGCGCGGCTGCTCCGTGCCGGTGTACTTGGCTTCCTTGAGATCGGCGGACAGCTTGAGGAGGAACCGCAACTCGGCGGGGCTGAAGTCGATCTCCTTGACGAAGCTGCGGTTGCGCAGGTTGTAGGGCACGGGATGAGCTCTCCTGTCGAGTCGAACGAGTGGCGTGCACGCCGCGAGGCGGCTGCGCGCCGGGACGCAGCTAACGGTAGGCGATGCCGTCTTGCTCGGTCGTGACGATGGTGCCGGCTGCGCCGGTGAGCATCCTCTCGATGTCATCAAGCCCACCGATGGCAGCCTTGTGACCGGTGGCGGCGACGAACTCGCACGCCGCCTGCACCTTGGGCAGCATCGACCCGGGCGCAAAGTGCGAGCTGAGCTCAAGCAGCGCGTCCGGATGTGCCCGTGCGATGGCCCGCTGGCTCGGCTTGCCGAAGTCGACGTAGACCGCGTCGGCATCGGTGGCCATGACGAAGTAGTCGGCCTCGATGCCCGATGACAGCAGGCTAGAGGCGAGATCCTTGTCGATGACGGCCTCCACGCCCACGAGCTCACGGTCGGGTCCGCCGTCGTCGGCTGGGCCCTGGTGGTCGGCGTACATGACCGGGATCCCCCCGCCGCCGGCACAGATGACCACCGCGCCCTTCTCCAGCAGCCAGCGGATCTGGCGCAGCTCGAAGATGCGCCGCGGCTTGGGCGACGGCACGACGCGACGGAAGTAGTCGCCGTCGGGCTTGAAGGCCCACTCCTTCTCCGTCGCCATGGCCTCGGCGGTCTCACGGTCGTAGATGGGCCCGATGGGCTTGGTGGGGTTCTCGAAGGCGGGGTCGTCGTGGTCGACCTCGATCATCGTCAGCATCGTCGCGAGCGGCTTGTCGAAGGGCAGCAGGTTGCCCAGCTCCTGCTCCACCAGGTAGCCGATCATGCCCTGCGTCTCCGCACCGAGGATGTCGAGCGGGTAGATGGGCACCTCCGTGTAGGCCGCGCCCTGGAGCGCCAGCAAGCCAACCTGGGGGCCGTTGCCGTGGGCGATGACCAGCTCGTGGCGAGCGGCCACCGGGGCCAGCTCGCGACAGGCTGTCTTGACGTTCTCGCGCTGGTTGTCGCTGGTCATGGCCTGGCCACGCCGCAGCAGCGCATTGCCGCCGAGGGCGACGACGACTCTCATCGGATCCTTGGACCTCCACTACCGCTGGCGCCGCATCCCAGGCGCGACAGCCCGACCATGGACGGTACCAGCCGCACAGAGCCGACGTGACCCGCCGCCGCCGTGGGAAGATGTCGACCGATCGACGGAAGGGCAGACACGAACGCCGCGCGCGGATCTGAGCGGAGGATCGACCGATGGCCAAGGCGGGACGAGGATCGAAGAAGGACAAGGCACCCAAGGCGGCTGCCAAGGTCGACGTGTCCAAGCCGGGCGAGGGCATCGTCCGACCGCCCTTCTGGGCGGGGCGCCAGGCCGTGAAGATGCCCAGGGACGAGTACGAGGCCGAGCTTGCGCGCCTGGAGATCGAGCTGGTCAAGCTGCAGCACTGGGTCAAGGCCAAGGGCCTGAAGGTGGCGGTCGTCTTCGAGGGCCGCGACTCGGCCGGCAAGGGCGGGGTCATCAAGCGCATCACCTATCGATTGAATCCACGCATCGTCCACGTGGTCGCCCTGCAGGCGCCGACCGACAAGGAACGCAGCCAGTGGTACTTCCAGCGCTACGTGCCGCACCTGCCGTCGGCCGGGGAGATGGTGCTGTTCGACCGCAGCTGGTACAACCGCGCCGGCGTGGAGCGGGTGATGGGCTTCTGCACCGATGCCGAGTACGACGAGTTCATGGCCACCGTCAACGGCTTCGAGCTGGCCCTCGTTCGCTCGGGCACGATCCTGCTCAAGTACTGGCTCGACATCGCCGACGAGACCCAGGAGGAACGCTTTCGCGAGCGCATCGAGGACCCGCGCAAGCGCTGGAAGCTCTCGCCCATGGACCTCGAAGCGCGCTCGCGCTGGGTCGACTACTCGAAGGCCCGCGACGCCATGCTGGCCCACACCGACACTGAGCACGCGCCGTGGTACATCGTCGATGCCAACATCAAGCGCCATGCCCGGCTCAACCTCATCACGCATCTGCTGGAGCAGGTGCCCTACAAGGACCTCACCCCCAGGAAGATGAAGCTGCCCGCCCGGCAGCAGGCACGCGGTTATCGAACGCCAGACTACAGCGGCTTCAAGATCGTCCCGGCCGTCTTTCCCAAGGAGTAGATCGCCCGCTTGTGGCACAGTCGTCGCATGACCACCGATCCCCGCGGCGACGCCATCAAGCCCCAGACGATCCACGCTGACCGACCGGCCCGCGAGCTCCAGATCGAGTGGGCCGATGGCCACCGCAGCGTCTACCCCTTCGATGCCCTGCGCTGGCTCTGTCCTTGTGCCTTCTGCCGGGGAGAGGCGGGTCAGCCCGGCTGGCTCGATTCGAACCCCACGCTGACCGCGGAGCAGATGGAGCTCGTCGACATCTCCCTGGTGGGCCACTACGCCGTCCAGCCGGTGTGGGCAGACGGGCACAGCTCAGGCTTCTACACCTTCGCCCATCTGCGGCGCAACTGCCCCTGCGGCGAAGAGGCCGCGGCGGAGCAGGGACCGCCCGCGGCTGCCGCGCCCCACACGCACGGCTGAGTCGAACGGTGCGCGGCGGTGCAGGGGCCGCCTGAGGCCCTGCTAGCATCACTGTCATCGTGACCACGACTCGAGACGCGTCCCGCCCCGGCACCGGACCTCGCCGCAAGCGCGAGCCGAGCTTCCCGTTCCTGACGCGGGAGCTGTCCTGGCTGGACTTCAACGAGCGTGTGCTGTACCAGGCCGAGGACCCACGCAATGCGTTGCTGGAGCGCGTGCGCTTCCTCTCGATCTTCACCAGCAACCTCGACGAGTTCTTCCAGGTGCGCGTCTCGGGCCTGATGCAGCAGGTGGCTGCGGGCCACTCCAAGCCCACGCCCGATGGGCTCTCGGCAAGCCAGAAGCTGGACCGCATCAGGGGACGCGTGCTGCAGCTGCAGGCACACCACTCGGACCTGTGGGAGACCATCAGCCGCGAGCTGGCCGAAGAGGGTATCCGGGTGCTGCCGCTGGAGGACCGGCCAGCGCGCCAGAACGAGCTGCGCCAGCGCTTCATGGACGAGATCTTCCCCGTCCTGACCCCGCTGGCGGTGGATCCGTCTCATCCCTTCCCTTACATCAGTGACCTGTCACTCTCGCTGGCCGTGACGGTGCGCGACCCGGCGAGCGGGGATCGTCGTTTCGCGCGTGTCAAGGTGCCTCCCATCCTTCCGCGCATGTGGGAGGTGGCGCCGCGTACCTACGTGCTGCTGGAGCGTGTCATCGCCGCCAACCTCGATGCCCTCTTCCCCGGCATGGAGGTGGAGTCGCACTACCTCTTCCGCGTCACCCGCAACGCCGACCTCGACATCGAGGAGGATGAGGCGGACGACCTGCTGATGGCGATGGAGGAAGAGCTGCGTCGTCGGCGTTTCGGCAAGGTCGTGCGCCTGGAGGTGGAGCGCTCGATGCCGCACTCGACGCGCGCGCTGCTCCAACGCGGCCTGAGCCTGGAACCCTCGAACATCTACGAGATCCGCGGCATGCTCGACCTGCGCGGCCTGGATTCCATCGCCGACCTCGATATCCCCGACCTGCAGCCGGCGCCGTGGACGCCGGTGGTCCCGCCACGCCTGACGCGTCGCGAGGAGGAGGAGGGTGAAGGCGTGGACATCTTCGCCCGCATCCGCGAGGGCGACATCCTGGTGCACCACCCCTACGAGTCGTTCACCCACTCGGTGCAGCGGCTCATCGCCCAGGCAGCCGACGACCCCGACGTCCTGACCATCAAGATGACGCTCTACCGCACCAGCGGCGATTCGCCCATCGTGCACTCGCTCATCCGCGCGGCGGAGAGCGGCAAACAGGTCGTGGTCATGGTGGAGATCAAGGCCCGCTTCGACGAGCGTGCCAACATCGTCTGGGCACGAGCCCTGGAGCGCGCCGGGGCCCACGTGGCCTACGGACTGCTGGGCCTCAAGACGCACTCCAAGTGCACGCTCATCATCCGCCGCGAGTCGGGCGGCCTGCGCCGCTACGCCCATATCGGGACCGGCAACTACAACCACAAGACGGCCCATGTCTACACCGACATGGGTCTGCTCACGGCCGACCGGGTGCTCACAGGGGACGTGACCGACCTGTTCAACGTCCTCACCGGCGTGGCCAAGAAGGACCGCTACCGCGAGCTGCTGGTAGCGCCCAAGTCCATGCGGCCCGGGATCGAGGACCTCATCGACGGCGAGATCGAGCGTCACCGCGAGCACGGCGACGGCCGCATCATCATCAAGTGCAACGCCATCGTCGATCCGGAGATGATCCGACGGCTGTACCAGGCCAGCGGCGCCGGCGTGCCCATCGACCTCATCGTGCGCGGCATGTGCTCGCTGCAGCCCGGCGTGCCCGGGTTCTCCGAGTCCATCGCCGTGCGCTCCATCGTGGGCCGCTTCCTGGAGCACTCGCGCATCTTCTGCTTCGGTCAGGGCGAGCGCGAGCGCTACTTCATCGGCTCGGCCGATCTGATGGAGCGCAACCTCGACCGGCGTGTCGAGGCCATGACGCCGGTCAAGGACGAGGCCCTTGCCGAGCAGCTGCGCAAGGTGCTGGCCATCATGCGCCGTGATGACCGCCGGGCCTGGACGCTGGCCGAGGACGGCGAGTGGACGCGCGTCGAGACGACCGTCGAGGGAGCGCCCACGACCGATACGTTCGTCACGCTGATGGAGGACGCGGCGCGGCGGACCGAGGCGTGACCTGGGAGCGCGACGAGGACCTGGAGGCCGAGGTGCTGCCGCTGCCCAAGCGTCGGCCGGAGAAGAGCATCCCGCGCGAGGTGGAGCTCAAGTACCTCGTGCGCGACCTGGAGGCTCTGCGCAGCTGGCTGGCCAACGACTGGGGTGGTGCGCTCGATGGCGTCGAGTCCGGCAACGAGCGCACCATCGAGGTCGAGGACCGCTACATCGACACGGCGTACGGAGCGCTCGACGAGGCCGGCTTCGGCGCGCGTCTGCGTCGCGAGGACCGCGGCCCCATCACACTGACGGTCAAGTCGGTCTCGCACGACCGGCCCGGCGAGGACCGCGGCGATGGCGCCAAGGGCCCGCAGGCGCTCTCGCGCCGCGTCGAGGTCGAGGGTCCCGCCAACGACCGGCTGGACCCGGACCTGTGGCCCCCCAGCGCCGCGCGCGAGCTGGTCAATGAGGTGCGTGACGGCGCACGCATGCGAACGCTGTTCACCATCAACCAGCGCCGTGAGAAGCGCACGCTGGCCCTCGATGAGGGGCCCGTGCTTGTCACGCTCGACCGGGTCGCGGTGTTCCGGGGCGCCCGTCCGCTGTCGTCCTTCTCGGTGCTGGAGGTGGAGGCGCCCCCGCGCAGCGGGGCCGATCTGCGGCGGCTGGCCGGCCTGATCGAGGCCACCGGCTTCGTCGTGCCCGAGCCGCGCTCCAAGGAGGAGATCGCCCGCCACTACGTGGCCCAGGCGCTGGAGGACCCGGCCCATCGACTGCCGCGGGTGCCGGCGTCCCCGGGCGTCAGGGCCGACGATCCGCTGGGCGAGGCTGGACGCAAGGTGCTGCGCATGCACCTCGCGCGGATGCTCCAATTCGAGGCCGGCACGCGCTCGGGCGAGGACCCGGAGGACCTACACAAGATGCGGGTGGCGACGCGTCGCATGCGGGCTGCGTGGAGGGTCTTCGAGGGCGCCTACCGGCGCAAGGTGCGACGTCGCTACGTCAGGGAGCTGCGCGGCATCGCCGGCGCCCTGGGCGAGGTGCGTGACATCGATGTGCTGCTCGAGCACCTCGACGCCTACATGGCCCAGCTGCCCGCACCGGGCCGAGCCGGCGTGGAGCCGCTGCGCAGCGCCTGGCGACAGCAGCGAGAGGTCGCCCGCAAACGGCTCATCGCACGCCTCGACTCCAGGCAGTATCGCGAGTTCGTGGACGACTATCTCGACTTCACCGAGTCGCCTCGCGAGGGCGAGATCGTCACGCCGCTGGGGCAGCCGAGCCTCGTCCGCGACACGGCCGGCTCCCTCATCCTCGCGGCCTACGAGCGTGTGCGGGCGTACGAGACCATCATCGCCTGGGCCGACGTGCGCACGCTGCACGCCCTGCGCATCGAGGGCAAGCGGCTGCGCTACACGCTGGAGTACTTCAGCGAGGTGCTGCCCGTGACCTCGCGCGGGCTCATCACGCAGGTCACGGAGATGCAGGATCACCTGGGGCAGATGAACGACGCCGACGTGGCCGCGCGGGCGACCCGCGACTGGCTCAACCTCAACGCCCCCATGCTGCCGGCCCGATCACGCGAGGCGGTGGGGCTCTACCTCGACTCGCGTGAAGCGGACGCAGAGCGCCTGCGACGCGCCTTCCGTCCGCTGTGGCGGCGCATCACCGGGCGGGCGTTCCGCAAGGCGCTGGGCAGCGCCATCACCCAGATCGAGTAGCGCAGGCGACTAGGGCGCGGGGGGCGACTCCGCCGCTGGGGCTGAGGCTGCCTCGCCGGCCACCTCCGGTTCAGCAGGCGTGGCGCCAGGCTTGGCCGCAGACTTGCGCTTGGCCGACGGCCTTGCCTTGGCTGTCGACCTGGGTCTGCCCGTGGCCTTGGGCTTGGGCTTGGGCTTGGATGCCGACGTGGGCTTGGCGGCCTGGGCGGCCGCCGTCTCCTCAGCCTTGGTCTCCTCAGCATTGGGCTCTTCGGCCTGATCGATCTCTGCCAACTGCGCACGGATCTCGTCGGCGATGATGGACAGCGCTTCCACGCGCGCCTGCGCCCGGTCACGCTTGACCTGAGCGTGCTGGAGCTGGTCTTCCGCCTTGCGCAACCGCTTGCGCAGCTGCTTGGGCTTGGCGCCTCCGGCATCCCGCCGGGTGGCACGCTTCTTCGCCATCTGTGGTTGTCCCTTTCGTCCCATCGCAGCGTTCGCCAGACCCACTCCTCCTCGGGGCGCGGACGCTGTGGCCTGGGACATTGTGGCAGGCCGCACAAGGTTCACGTAACGTTAACGGAGGGGCAACCGCGCGTTAAGCAGGCGTGCGCAGCGTCGCGCCATGCCGAAGCGAGACGTGGGCAGTGCCGACCAGCGCGTGCTGTTCGCCGTGGCGAGCCAGTCGCTTGAGGTGCTCGAGACGCTCACGGCCGACCTGGACCTGCATCACGTGGCGCCTGCTGATGTCGTGCGCCGGGCGCTCGACCTGCAGCCGCGCGTGATCGTGCTGGCTGACCCTGACCCGGTCCGTGGGCTGCGCGCCGTGCAGCGGCTGCGGAGCGCCAACACCGACGCCCGCATCATGTTCATCACGCCACTGAGCGCGGAGCATGAGCGGCTGCTGGCATTGGCGGACGGCGTGGAGGAGTCGCTGGCCGGTCCCCTGGCGCCGTCCGAGCTGGTCGGCCGCGTGCGGCTGATGCTGCGGCGAGCACGCCCGTGGCGTCGCCAACGCCTGCTGGTCGGCGATCAGATGGAGCTGGACCTCGAGCGCCGCCAGTTACTACGTGACGGCGACTGGGTGCATCTGCGCCCCAAGGAGGCCAGCCTGCTGGAGCTGTTCGCCAGGGCACCGGGCCGCGCGCTGACGCGCCAGCACATCCTGGAGCGTGTATGGGGGCCGAGGCACAGCGGCGACCCGCGCACGGTGGACGTCCACGTGCGCTGGCTGCGATCGAAGATCGAGCCCGATCCGCATGATCCGGTCTGGCTCCTCACCGTCCGCGGCGTGGGCTATCGTCTGGAGACCGTGCCGTTAACCAAGCGTTAACCGGGGTGCAATGGGGCGTTCACGCGGGCGCCCGAATCTGCAGCGTGTCCCGAGGGAGATCCTTCCGGGGGCATCCTGACACCATCATCACCAGGAGGACCGTTCGTCCGATGCGAACCACCACCCGCCTCAGCGTGGCCGCGGCCACGGCCGCACTGCTGACCACGAGCGTGGTCGGCGGGGCGCTGGCCCAGGACGTCGAGGGCACCGTCGACGTGCACGGCTCGTCTACCGTGGCTCCCATCTCACTGGCCGTCTCAGAGGACTTTGCCGCCATCAACCCTGGCCTCGGCTACGCCGTGGGCGAGGAGGGCACCGGCGACGGCTTCGCCCAGTTCTTCTGCGTCGACAACAGCGACGTCTCCGACGCGTCCCGCCAGATCAAGGACGAGGAAGCTGCCCTCTGCTCGGAGAACGGCGTCGACTGGGTCGAGCTCAAGATCGGCTACGACGGCATCGCCGTCCTGACCTCGCCGCAGAACCCGATCGAGTGCCTGAACCTGATCGATCTCTACGCCATCTTCGGACCCGAGTCCAACGAGATCACGACGTGGCAGCAGGCCGGCGAGTTTGCCGCGGAGCTGGGTTCCACGACGGTCTTCCCCGAGGGTGATATCGCGATCACCGCGCCCGGCACCGAGTCCGGGACCTACGACTCCTTCATCGAGCTAGCCCTCGAGGGCACGGCCGAGGAGCGCGGAGTCGACGCCGGCACCCGCGACCCCGTCCCGCCCTACTACGTCGGTGCGGCCAACGACCTGGTCATCATCCAGGGCGTCTCGCAGTTCCCCACCTCCGCCGGCTTCGTCGGCCTGGCCTACGCGCAGGAGGCCGGCGACGCCGTCAAGGTCCTCGGCGTCGATGGCGGCGACGGCTGCGTCCTGCCCACGCCTGAGACCGTGTCAGACGGCAGCTACCCCATCAGCCGCCCGCTATTCGTCTATCCCGCGCTGAACCGCCTCGAGTCGAACCCAGCACTCGGTCCATGGGTGGACTTCTACCTCTCCGACGAGGGCATCGCCAACGTCAGCGACGTGGGCTACGTCCAGCTTCCGCCCGAGGAGCTCGAGGCGACGCGCGCTGCCTGGGCCGAGGCCTCCGGCATGAGCGCCGAGTAACCCTGACGCCTCCCCTCTCCCAGCGGTCGGTGAGGATCGGACCCATGTTCCGGGGTCCGGTCCTCCGGCCGCGTTCACGTACCATGCACTCCTAGCCAAGGAGCTTCAAGGCAGATGGCATCGCCCAGCCAGCCGCTGAGAGCGGAGGACCTGCACGTCTCGCCGTCCCGGGCGAGGACGCAGCGGATCCTGCGGGGGCTGTTCTTCCTGGCCTCGCTGCTGGCCATCGTCATCTCTGTCGGCATCGTCCTCTCGCTGGCGACCGAGGCGTTCGTCTTCATCACCAACGTCGACCTGCCCTCGCTGGTCAACGGCATCTGGGAGCCGCGCTCGCTGCGCTTCGACATCCCCACGCTGATCGCGGGCTCGGTCGTCATCTCCCTCATCGGCATGCTCATCGCCACGCCCCTTGGCCTGGGTGCGGCGATCTACCTGTCCGAGTACGCCAGCCCCCGCGTGCGTGGATGGCTCAAGCCCATCCTCGAGATGCTGGCCGCCATCCCCAGCGTGGTGCTGGGGTACTTCGCGCTCACCACCCTCAGCCCCGTCATCGCCGATCCCATCTGCCCGGGCCCGACCATCCCCTTCAACATGGTCTCCGCCGGCATCGCCGTGGGTGTGCTCATCACCCCGCTCGTGGCGAGCATCGCCGAGGACGCGATGTACGCAGTGCCCGACTCGTTGCGTGAGGCCTCCTACGGCCTGGGCGCGCGAAAGCGGACGACGACGCTGCGAGTGGTCTTCCCGGCCGCCGTCTCGGGCATCGTGGCGGCGCTCATCATCGGGCTCTCGCGAGCCATCGGCGAGACCATGATCGTGTCCATCGCCGCCGGCGGCACCGGTGGCGCGGCGTTCAACCTCAACCCCTGCCTGCCCGGGCAGACCATGACGGCGGCGATGGTCGGCCTCGCGGTCGGCTCCGATCAGTCGCGTGCCGGCGAGGTGAACCTGCCCTACGAGAGCCTCTTCTTCGTGGGGCTGCTGCTGTTCGCCATGACGCTGACCCTGAACCTGATCAGCGAGAGCTTCGTGCGCCGCATGCGCGCGAGGGGGTCCATCTGATGGCCGGCCGGATGGCAGGACTGGGCCAGCAGCCCGAGGCGGCCGAGCTCGTGCGTCGCGCGCTGGAGGGCAAGAAGGCGGACTGGCGCAGCCGCGCCTTCGAGGGGTTCCTGCTGTTCTCGCTTGTGGTGGCG
>Ga0316576_10001636_pt1 | contig 12254 bp, 10 predicted proteins | sample S0NA_FD_203075 | JGI IMG/M metagenome (GOLD analysis project Ga0316576, IMG submission 203075) | Rhizosphere microbial communities from salt marsh grasses in Alabama, United States - S0-2_050615r3r5 | ecosystem: Host-associated > Plants > Roots > Rhizosphere | place: USA: Alabama | collected... | reverse complement strand
ACCCGGTCCTGTTCACCGGTGCCGATGCCGACGGTCACCTGGTCCTTGACATAGATAACCGAATTCGAGGTAATCCCCGACTCGACCAGCCAGCCGAAAAGAAGATCGGAATATTCCGCCTCGGTCGGCGAGCGTTTCACGCGGTAGACCTCGCCCTTGACCTCGCATTCCGCCGTCTTCAGGGAATCGCGAGTGCGGGAAACGGGCACAAAAGACCACTGGGTGATGATTCCGCCGTCAATCAGAGACTTGAATTCCACCACGCGCTGACCGACAAAGGTTTCCAGGCGTTCGATGTTGCCGATCCGGATGACCCTGAGGTTTTTCTTTTTGGCGAAGATATCCATCACGCCGTCTTCGAAATCGGGAGCCACCACGACCTCGGCGTACTGCTGGTTGATGGCCTCTGCCGTTGCCCGATCAACCGGCCGGTTCACGGCGATGCAGCCGCCGAAAGCCGCTACCCGATCGGCCATGTTGGCCTTTAGATAGGCCTCCTCCAGGGATTGGGATCGCGCCACTCCGCAGGGGTTGTTGTGTTTGACGATCACCGCCGTCGGCTTGTCCATGAAGTATCGCAGAATGTTCAATGAATTGTCCGCATCGGTCAAATTCGTTTTGCCCGGGTGCTTACCGGACTGCATCAACTCGATGTCGGAAGCCAGGTATCGTCCCGGTTGGATCGATTCTGCCGCCCCCAGAATCAGGTTTCCGTTGACCAGCTTGTAAAGCGCGGCCTCCTGACCCGGATTTTCACCGTAGCGCAATCCCTTGTTCTCTCCGTCTATTGTCCAGAGGACTTTCTCGTAAAATAGCGTCCGGCGCTCATTTCCCTCAACGAAACTGATCTCCATCCGGGGGGGGAAATGATCCTCTACGATGGTGCGGTACATTTTTTTAAGATCTTCGGCCATGATGGTCTCCTTGGTTAAAGCGAAAAATGTGAACCTCGAAAATTGCTACGCGCAACTCAGAACCCGCAACCCGGCAGACGGGTACAACCTACACTCTGTAGCACCCTCTGACATCCTCAATGCGGCGGTCCACCAAAAAATCAGCAATCGCCCGGTCGTAGACCGCCGTGTGAGCAAATGCCTTTCCGGCGAGACGGAACCGCAAATCCAAAGGCAGTCGACCGTCATGGGCCCGCAGTTCCGATACGATCCGGCCATAATCGGCCGGATCGACGACCGGTGCAACCCGGATGAAGTTCTTGGCGGCCGCCCGGATCATGCAGGGGCCGCCGATATCGATATTTCCTCTGGCTTGCTCCACCGTCACTGCGGGCTGCGAAATCGTTTCCTTGAACGGGTATAGGTTGACCACGACCATATCGATCGGCACGCTGCCGGTCCGCTTCAAATCAGCCTGGTGGGCGTCGTTGTAGGTTTCCGTCAAAAGGCCGAGGTAAATCTTGAAATCGAGCGTCTTCACCAGGCCGCCCTGGGTTTCCGGCTGTCCCGTGTAGGCCGACACCTGCGTCAAACAGGTCTCGGCCCTGTTTCCGAGGATCTCCTTTAATCGGCTATAGGTGCCGCCGGTGGAAAAGAGTTTAAGATCCGGGGTAATCTCCAGCAACTGCGGAACGAAGCTGTCCAGCCCGCCTTTGTCTGACACACTCACCAGGGCGTGCTTCAGCGTCACGAAAGCGTCGATCTTTTCAACCACATTGATACTCATGATGTTTATTCCTTTCCGTCGTATTCCTGAAGAAAGCGGTGAAAATACTCTTCCATGAACCGGTGGCGTGCTTCCGCCAACCGTCTGCCGGCGACGGTCAACATCCGGTCTCTGATTTTGCACAGTTTGACCCGGTATTCACGATAACCGGTATCGTCTGAGGTGTAGGGCTGGGTCTCCTCGATCCTGACATCTGGATTGTGCAGTCGCGCACCGACTTCACCGGCGAAAAGAAATGCACGGGCCACGCCAACCGCGCCGATGGCATCCAATTTGTCCGCGTCGAACAATACCCTGGCCTCCAATGTTTCCGGCGTCTGACGGCCCCGAAACCGATGGGCGGAGATGCAGTGCAATATGTTTTGTTTCTGCCGTTCCGTCAACGTCAGTTCCTCGACGATCGGCACTGCCAGGCGGGCTCCTTCCTGAGCGTGACAGACGCTGCCGCTGGAGGTGTCCTGGCGTGCACGGCCGATGTCGTGCAGCAGGGCCGCAATCCGGACCACATCGAGATCCGCCTGTTCGGCGAAAGCTATGCGGTCGCAAAGTCGATAAACCCGGCGGGTGTGGTCCCAGTCGTGGCTGCCGCGCGCGCCGGTGAAAAATGCTGCGGCTGTCGACCGCACGGCTGCGATCATATCCCCTGTTTCACGGCAATTCCCGGCGAGATCTTTGGTTGATTCAGCCGGAATTACCGAGGATCGTTTTCCTTGACCGTCAAACATGGCGTGACTTTATAGTTGCCGGCACTCCGTCGTCAGACGCTGGCACTCGGTCAGGGTGACGTTTTGCCGGTCATGGTATCGATCTCGATCTTGAAAACCGATATCCTGTTGACCGCCGTATCGGGATAATCGAACGTCCCCTCGGCATAGTGGTTCATGATGATGTCCAGGGCCTCGCGTTTGGCGGCCGCCGCCTCGACAAAAGCGGCCGTTCCGAATCCGATGACGCTTCTATAGCGCATGCTGAAGTCACAGGCCTTTGCGCCAGTCCGCACCTCGGTGTCGCAGTCGAGTTCGAAGCAGACGCGCGGGTTTTCCCTGAGGAGTCCGGTTTTCTTGCCTAAGGCGGCGGAGTGGAAATACAGTGTATTGTCCCTGAAGCCGAAACATAGGGGCACGATGTAAGGACCGGTCTCGTCGGCCATCGCCACACGGCAAATCCTCGCCCTTGAGATGATGGATTCGATGGCATTGCGGTCGGTGACCTCTTTGTCTTTTCGTCTCATTCGGCCCTCCTCGCCGCACTTGGCGTCTCTGCCACCGTTCGATCCCTAATGGCGGTTCCGTTTGTACAGGGGACGGAAACGGAATTTCAAGGGAAAAGTCGTCTTAAACGATTATTTTGACGCATGATGGCTTTTTAACTGGTCGAATTTGCTAACTATCACCCACTTTGCTCCACCCACTCTCAAACTTCATTAACCTACAATAATTATTTATAAAAAAATGTTTTCCATAAATTGTTTTTCTTGACAATTAACCCAAAATACCATTAAATAATATGAAAAGTGGTTTAAAGTGGATTTATTTGGAGATCTGGGCAAAATAGTGTCTTTTCGCGGCTACTCATACCACAACATCGACACAAAGGGACGCGTTATTATTCCGGCGCGTTTCAAGGAGCCTATCAAAGACGGGGAGCGCTCCGGTGTCATGGTCTCCAAACTGGATGGCGCACTGGTTGCCTATCCGTTTGACGAATGGGAAAAGGTCGAGCAAAAAATTCTTTATCAAACCACAAAGGACGATGATTTACGGCTGTTCCGACGGTTTTTCATCGGTGGCGCCTTCGAGTGTTTCTGCGACAAACAGGACCGCATTCTGATTCCGCCCCCGCTCAGGGAATATGCAGACCTCAACAAGGAAATCGTTCTGGTCGGCGTGGTCGATCACTTCGAAATTTGGTCCCGGGGTAACTGGGCCAATGAAGACGCCCGTTTTGAACAAAACAGAGACAAGCCCGAAGTCAAAAACATAATTGCCGGTATTGGTCTTTAGTTGAATGCACTATCACCATCCGCCCGCCATGCCAAGCGAGGTGATTAACTTTCTGAATTGCCGACCCGCAAGGACATACGCGGACTGCACCCTGGGAGGTGCCGGTCATGCGATCCGGATTTGCGAAAAAATAGTGCCGGGGGGAACCCTGATCGGTATCGATCAGGATCTCGACGCCGTGCAAAATGCCCGCAGCGTGCTGAAGCGCTGCGGCGCTCGTGTCCATATCGTCCATGACAACTTCGTCAATCTGCCGCAGATTCTGGCACGGCTGGACATCCCTGCAGTTGACGGCATGCTGCTCGACCTCGGTCTTTCCCTTCATCAGATCGAGGCCAGCGGTCGCGGCTTCAGTTTCAACCGCGATGAACCGCTGGATATGCGCATGAATCCCGCAGAGGGTACCACGGCCGAGGAAATTGTCAATCACGAGAGTGAAACAAACCTGGCCAAGATACTCCAAGAGTTCGGGGAAGAGCGACGGGCCCGGTCAATCGCCCGAAAAATTGCATATGTGCGAAAAAAAGAAGCGATCCGTTCGAGCCGCCAGTTGGCTCGCATCGTGATCGAGTCATTGCCAGCAAAGGCGCGTTATGGCGGTAAGATTCATCCTGCGACCAGAGTGTTCATGGCCCTGCGCATTGCTGTCAACCACGAGCTCGAGCGGCTGAAAGAGTTTCTTGCGGATGCCGCCGACTATTTGAACCCGGGTGGCCGGTTATGCGTGCTCTCTTTTCATTCGCTCGAAGACCGTATCGTCAAACAACGCTTCGTCGCTTTAGCCCGCGGCTGCTCCTGCCCCCCGTCAATTCCGCAGTGTGTCTGCGGCAATAAACCGGTGGTGCGCATCGTGACCCGCAAAGTCGTGCGGCCGAGACAGGCAGAAGTCGACGCCAACCCGATGGCCCGCAGCACACGACTCAGAGTTCTGGAAAAACTAACGCCCGAAAGCGCCTGATACCGCGGCGCAGATCAGCTACAGCTAAACAGTTCAGGAGCAGCGATGAACAGAAAACGCTCACAACCCCCTTACCTGCAGCACGCCGGCATGTGGGCTCTGCTGATGGTTATCTTTATCACCGAACTGCTGCTTTACACCTGGTTCCGGGTGCAGTGTACGCAGATCGGCTATGAAACCAGCCGGGCTATGGAAACCCAACAGCGTCAGATCATGTTGCAAAACAATCTGAAAATCGAGCTGGCGCGACTGAAATCACCCGAGCGGATCGTCGAGATCGCCAAGGACCGCTTCGGCCTGGACATACCGCGGGCCGAACAGATTATGACACTGCCGTGAAGCCAAAAGAAAAGAAATATTGTCGTTTCAGAGTCGTGACGGTCGGCATTTTTTTCGGTCTGTTTTTAGGGGTTATCTGCGCCAAAGCCGCCTACCTGCAGATTTATCGCGGATCGTGGCTGTCACAGCTGGCAGCGGACCAATACGAGGCTTCTGTTAGAACGTCGGGCAAGCGCGGCACCATTTACGACCGCAAAATGTCGGAGCTTGCCGTGAGCATCCAGGTGACGTCGATCGCCGCCTACCCTGCGCGCATCGGCGACCCGGCCAAGACAGCGGCAGCACTGGCCAAGCCGTTGCACCTCGACCATCGTTCGCTGCAACAAAGTTTCAGATCGAAAAAAACCTTCGTGTGGGTCAAGCGCCAGGCCACTCCCCGGGAAGTCGAAAAGATAAAAGCGCTGAATCTGGGCGGCATCGGTTTTGTCCCTGAGTACAACCGTTTTTATCCCAAAAAGACCCTCGCCGCGCAGGTTATCGGATTTACCGGTATCGACGGGGCCGGTCTTGAAGGACTCGAACACTTTTATGACCGGTCCTTGAAAGGTGCCGAAACCGAATACACCTGCCTGCGGGACGCACTGGGCAAACGGTTCGTCTCCAACGGCGCAAACATGCAGGATTTCAGCGGTAAAAACCTGATCTTGACGATCGACCAGACCGTCCAGTTCATCGCCGAGAGAACGCTGGAAGATACGGTCACGGAATTTGACGCCGACTCCGGTATCGCCATCGTCATGGAACCCAAGAGCGGCGCGCTTCTGGCCATCGCTCAGTATCCCTTTTTCAATCCGAATGCCTACCGCGAATTCAAATCGGCCAACTGGCGCAACCGGGCCATTACCGATTCGATCGAACCGGGATCGACCCTGAAAATATTTAGCGCCACCGCCGCGATCGAGTCGGGAGACTCCTCGCCGAATACGATTTTTTTCTGTGAAAACGGGGCCTATCGCATCGGACGCAAGATCGTGCGCGACGTTTCGGCCCATGGTTGGCTTTCCCTGCAGCAGATTGTCAAGTATTCCAGTAACATCGGAGCCATCAAAATCAGCGAAATTGTCGGTGCCAAGCACTTGTTCGACACTCTGAGGGACTTCGGTTTCGGTGCCAAGACCGGTATCGACTGCCCCGGCGAAACCCCGGGCAGCCTGTCGAACTATCGACATTGGACCCGGATGGATACGAGCGCCATCTCTTTCGGACACGGCATGGCAGCCTCTCCACTCCAACTGGTCACGGCAGTTTCGGCGATCGCCAATACCGGTGTCTTGATGAAGCCCTACCTAGTGGCCGCCGTAACGGATCAAAACAATCAAACCGTCCAGACGTTTGCGCCACACGTGGTGCGGCGGGTCGTGTCGGAGAGTACTGCCCGTAAAATCAGCACCATTTTGAAGACCGTTGTGGCCGAAGGCGGCACCGGAACCCAAGCCGCACTGCAGGGTTTTTCGGTTGGCGGAAAAACCGGAACCGCCAAGAAAATCGGGCCGGACGGAACCTATTCGGATGAGGACTACATCGCTTCTTTTGTCGGCTTTACACCGGTGGACAACCCGGCCATCACCATTCTGGTCATCATCAACGAACCTCGCAAGCAGTATTACGGCGGAGTCGTAGCCGCACCGGCATTTCGCAGAATCGCGCAGGAAACTCTGAACTATCTCAATGTCCAGCCTGACATCCAAGACGGTCAGTTGGCGGCCGCCGAGGGAACTGAGGGACGCATTTGAAACTCGCTCGCCTGATCGGGGACATACGGATATCTGCTGTCAACGGCCGTCGGACCCGTCGACAGGGCGATGTCGTGCGGTTCCTGATACCCGATCCGGACATCGCCTCGCTTCATTCCCGGGCTCAAAACGTCAAACCAGGTGGGCTCTTCGTAGCAATTCGGGGGTTTGCCGCCGACGGCCACGACTACATCGACCAGGCGCTCGAGAACGGGGCGGTCGCCGTCGTCGCCCAAAAACCGGTACATCTCACCTCGGGAGCCGCCTTGATCGAAGTGGAGGATACCCGAAAAGCGCTGGCCGCGCTGGCCGCGAATTTTTATGGTCACCCTTCCGAAAAACTGGTCGTGGTCGGCATAACCGGCACCAATGGCAAGACCACCACGTCATATCTGATCGAGCGTATTCTTCTGCAAGCCGGCTGCGCGCCGGGTGTCATCGGCACCGTCAACTACCGCTACGCCGGAGAAACGTACGACAATCCGGTCACCACGCCGGAATCTCTTGACCTGCAGCGGATTCTGAGCCGGATGCTGGCAGCCGGTGTAACCCACGTGATCCTCGAGGTCTCCTCCCATGCTCTGGACCTGCACCGGGTGGACGCCTGCTGGATGGACGTGGGCGTGTTCACCAACTTATCCCAGGACCACCTTGACTACCACCAGGATATGGAAAATTACTGGCGCTGCAAGAAATCACTGTTCACCGACATCCTGCGCTCCGGTCCCAAACAAAAGCACGCCGCAGCGGTGATCAACCGCAACGATCCGAAAGGTGAAGAACTGGCCATGATTGCCGACTTGAAAAAAATCACGGTCGGTGACGCGCCAGACAATACCGTGCGGTCGGATATATTCCGGCAGAATCTGTCAGGTATCGCCGGCCGCATCGACACACCGGCGGGATCGTTTGATTTCCGGTCACCGCTGGTGGGTCGCTACAATTGCGAAAATATTCTCTGTGCTGCGGGCGTCGCGGTTGCCCTCGATATCTCGCCGGCCACCATCAAGGACGGGATCGAAAATGTCGCCGCTATTCCCGGGCGCCTCGAGCCCATCGCCAACCAAGGACGTCGATTTGTCTATGTCGACTATGCCCACACGCCGGATGCCCTGCGGAACGTCCTTGCGGCGCTGACCGCCATAGCCGGCCGGCGGGTCCTGTGCGTTTTCGGCTGCGGCGGTGACCGTGACAGGGGCAAGCGTCCCCAAATGGGAAAGATTGCCGCTCAAATGTGCGATCTGGCGGTCGTAACCTCTGATAATCCCCGGTCCGAGCCACCGCTTGAGATCATCGATCAGATCCTGCTCGGCACCCGTCAAGTTTGTCGGAAGGAATACAGTGCGGCCGAACTGGGTAACGGTACACCGGAAAAAGGCTATACGGTGGAACCGGATCGGCGCAAGGCCATCCGTCTGGCCATCGCCGTATCCAAACCCGGCGATACGGTGCTCATTGCCGGCAAGGGCCATGAAACCTATCAGATCCTCGGCGGCAGAACCATTGCGTTCGATGATCGGACCGTGGCGGCTCAAGCTCTGGCCGACGTCATGTGCGCGGCATCAAAAGGAGGAACCCCGAAGTGACGCAGCCGCAGGGTCAGGGGACCACATCGCATGGGCTGTCGCCTCTGGAATGGACGGTGGCCGATTGCATCGATGCCACCGGCGGGGAGGTGCTCGGTTCGGCAACCGGCATCCGGTTCGGTGGAATCTGCATCGATTCACGCCGGCTAACACCCCGGGATCTTTTCGTGGCAATCAAAGGTGAGACCCACGACGGCCATCGGTTTGCAGACGATGTCGTCCGAAAGGGCGGTCGCGGTTTGCTGCTGGCACGGGCCAGGCTTCCGGAGCTGCCGTGGGCTCGATGGATCGAAAAAAACGTGGTCTGCATCCTCGTCGATGACACCATCGACGCCTTGGGCCTTCTGGCCGCCTATCACCGCAACCGCAACAACGTCGCGGTCGTGGCCATTACCGGGTCCAACGGCAAAACCACCACCCGGCAGATGACGGCGGCCGTCGTGTCGCAACGCTTCCCCACGCTCTCGACCCGCAAGAACTTCAACAACAATATCGGGTTGCCACTGACCCTATTGGAGCTGTGTCCCGATCACCGCTGGGCGGTGGTGGAACTCGGCATGAACGCTCCCGGCGAAATAGCCGCCTTGGCCGGCATCTGCAGACCGAACATCGGCGTCATCACCAATGTCGCTCCTGCACATCTGGAGGGTGTGGGCTCTATCGAAGGGGTCATGCACGCCAAAGGCGAACTGCTGGACAAGATCGATTCCGACGGCACGGCGGTGCTGAATGCCGACGACCCGTTGGTGCTGCACCTGGCCCAAAAGTCCAATCGCGAGGTGCTGCTTTTCGGAGTGGCCGCACAGGCCGACATCCGGGCCGAAGCGATCGATGCCAGCGCCCGGGACAGCCGGTTCGATCTGGTGCTTCCCGGAGACCGCGTGCGGATCGTACTGAAGATTCCCGGGGCCTTCATGCTCTCAAACGCTCTGGCGGCTGCAGCGGCCGGCGTTAAAATCGGCCTCGCGCCGGCGGAGATCAAGGCCGGCCTGGAAAACTTCGTGCCGGCCGAAAGCCGGATGAACATCCTGACAACCCAAACCGGAATACATGTGATCGACGACACGTACAACGCCAATCCTGGCTCGATGGCAGCCGCATTGGCGACGCTTAAAACCCTGCGACGGCAGCAGCGGGCCTTTTTTGTCACCGGCGACATGCGTGAACTGGGGCAGCACGCGGAAGTACTTCACAGAGAGTTGGGCGCCCTTTGCGCCCGTTCTGGAATCGACGGTCTTTTTGTCACCGGTGACTTTGCCGCGGTCGTCGCCCGCGGCGCTCGCGAGACTGGAATGAACGACCGGGCAATCGTTAGGGGAGCCAAGGATGAGCTGCTGTACGCACTCCGGCGGACCCTCAAGCCCGGCGACTGGGTCCTGGTAAAAGGGTCACGGGCTATGGCCATGGAGGATGTCGTCTGGGAGCTCAAGAAATGGTCGGATCGGTGAGGCAATCGCATTTGGTTTTTATGCCGTCCGGGGGGCGGCCTGTTTACCGGTCGTCGACCCGATAATCCAAAAAGAGTGGGGAAATCGTGCTGTACCACCTCCTTTACCCGTTGCACACCAGCATATCGGCGTTCAACGTTTTTCGGTACATCACGTTTAGGGCGATTTACGCCAGTCTGACGGCCTTTCTGATTTGCTTCGTCTTGGGGCCCTGGTTTATTCGCAAATTGCGAGAGATGCAGATCGGCCAATACATTCGCGATGACGGACCGCAGGCGCATCTTAAAAAGGCCGGTACACCGACGATGGGCGGCACCCTGATTATTTTCGCTATTGTGGTATCGACCCTGCTATGGACCAATTTGACCAATTTTTATGTCTGGATCCTGTTGATGGTCACCACCAGTTATGCCGGCATCGGTTTCATCGACGACTATTTGATGCAAGTCAAAAAACGCAGCAAGGGGCTGAGTGCCCGCGGCAAACTGGCTTTGCAAGCCCTTGTCGCCGTCATGGCCGGCGTTATGGTCGTCACGCGGCCCGACTTCAACACCCAGGTGACGATACCTTTCTTCAAAAACATTTCGCCTCATCTGGGCTGGGGTTATGTCGTTTTTGCGACCTTCGTGATCGTCGGCACGTCGAACGCCGTCAACCTCACCGATGGCTTGGACGGGCTGGCCATCGGGCCGGTGGTGATCGCCGGTGTCACGTATATGATCTTTGCCTACGTGGCTGGAAACATTAAAATCGCCGACTACCTCCAGATCACCTATGTGGCCGGCAGTGGAGAGGCCGCCATCTTTTGTAGCGCCATGGCCGGAGCCGGGGTCGGCTTTCTTTGGTTCAATGCCTTTCCGGCTCAAATGTTCATGGGTGATGTCGGCTCGCTGCCCCTGGGCGGTGCCCTGGGGACAATTGCCGTCATCACCAAACAGGAAATCCTGCTGGTTCTTGTCGGAGGGTTGTTTGTGATCGAAGCCCTCTCGGTTATCTTTCAAGTCGGTTTTTTCAAGATAACAAAGGGGCGCCGAATCTTCAGAATGGCCCCACTGCACCATCATTTCGAACTGAAGGGATGGGCCGAACCTAAGGTAATTGTCCGCTTTTGGATCATTGCGCTGGCCCTGGCGCTGCTGGCGATGAGCACGCTGAAGCTGAGATAAAAAAAACAGGTAATGGGTAAGAGATTCTATCTATGTAAAAAAATTGCCAACCGCGACCGATGACCTATTACCTGAATTTAACCTATAACCCATTACCTGTTTTTTTTATGTTAATTTATGCAACTGGCCGACAAAAGAATATTGGTGGTGGGCCTTGGCGCGACTGGAGTCGCCACGGCCTCCTTTTTGGTGAAGCGGGGAGCGGTGGTCACGGCGACCGATTCGGTCTCTGAAGGTGAACTGAGACCCGCAGCGCTGGCCCTGCGTGAAAAGGGGGTTCGACTCGAATTGGGGGGAAACCGGCCGCAATCTTTCGAAACCGCGGACCTGGTGGTGATCAGCCCAGGAGTGCCTCAGGACGCGGCACCGCTTGACCGTTCAAGGAAACTTGGCATTCCCGTCTTGGGGGAAGTCGAACTGGCGTCGCGTTTTATCGGGCAGCCGATCGTTGCCATCACCGGCACCAATGGGAAGACGACGACCACCACTTTGGTCGGAGACATGCTCAGACGCTCCGGATTGAAGGTGTTTGTCGGCGGCAACATCGGAACGCCTTTAATCAGCTATGTCGACAGCGATCAAAAGGCCGATGTCATCGTGGTCGAAATCAGCAGCTTTCAACTCGACACCATCGAACGGTTCCGGCCGAAGGTAGCGGTGTTGCTCAACATCGCCGAAGACCACCTGGACCGCTACCCGGATCTCGATGCTTATATGCGCTCGAAGGGTCGCATTTTCGAGAATCAGGGGCCCGCTGATTTTGCCATTTTGAATAGTGCCGACATCCGTGTGACGGAGCTTTCGAAAAACGTTGTCAGCCAAAAATTGTTCTTCGGTAGAACCGGTGTCGTCACGCAGCAGGCCAGCGTCGAAGGGGCGCTGGTAACCGAGGAGGCCATCGTTTTCCACACCCGGTTATGGCGACCAGAAGAGCAATTGGATATAGCGAAAACCAAAGACGGGACCGAAGCGCTCGTTTCCCGTTCCGCCATCGGGCTGTTCGGGCGACACAATATCGAAAATGCCGCCGCCGCCGCACTGGCCGCCTTGGCCACGGGCGGCCGGCCGTCGGCCGTTAGAGACACCTTACAGCAATTTGGCGGCCTGCCGCACCGCCTTGAATTTGTGGCCGCTATCGCAGGGGTCCTTTATTACGACGACTCGAAGGCCACCAACATCAGTGCCGTGCTGCGGGCCATAGAGTGTTTCAGCGCGCCAATCGTACTTCTGTTGGGTGGCCGTAACAAGCGGGGCGATTTCAGACTTCTGAAAGAGGGCCTTCGCCAACGCGTAAAGCAGGCGATCCTGTTCGGGGAAGCCGGTGACGAGATTGCCGCCGCC
>Ga0316576_10001634_pt1 | contig 12260 bp, 11 predicted proteins | sample S0NA_FD_203075 | JGI IMG/M metagenome (GOLD analysis project Ga0316576, IMG submission 203075) | Rhizosphere microbial communities from salt marsh grasses in Alabama, United States - S0-2_050615r3r5 | ecosystem: Host-associated > Plants > Roots > Rhizosphere | place: USA: Alabama | collected... | reverse complement strand
GACGTCGTCATGATCTTCGACGAGTGCACCCCTTATCCCGCGGACCTGGAGACCGCGCGGGTGTCCATGGAGCTGTCCCTGCGCTGGGCCGCACGCTCGCGGGAGGCCCATGGCGCCAGTTCGGCCGCACTCTTCGGCATCGTCCAGGGGGGGATGTACGAAGGGCTGCGCGAGCGCTCGCTCGCGGGTCTCACGGACATCGGATTCGACGGCTATGCCGTGGGTGGGCTCTCGGTGGGTGAGCCCGAGCCGGACCGGCTGCGGATCCTGGATTTCCTGTCGGACAAGCTGCCGGCGGGGCGGCCGCATTACCTGATGGGGGTAGGGACACCCGGTGACATCGTCGCCGCGGTCCGTCGGGGCATCGATCTGTTCGACTGCGTCATGCCCACCCGACATGCACGCAATGGCTGGCTCTTCACCCACGGGGGCACGGTCAAGATCCGAAACGCGGTCCACCGCAACGACGAGGGTCCACTCGACCCCCTGTGCGACTGCTACACCTGCCGCAACTACAGCCGGGCCTATCTACACCACCTGGACAAATGCCACGAGATCCTCGGCTCCCGGCTCAACACCCTGCACAACCTGTACTTCTATCAGTCACTGATGCGTGGCCTGCGCCAAGCCATCGAGACCGGGACTCTGGACGCTGCCCCCGCGTCCCTCTGCCAATTGCGAGAACCGGTCTAACTTCATCGCAGGCTGTGACATAATACGCGGCTGTTTCTGCCAGGCGGCGTGCTGCTGCGGCGCCGCTGCCCGTTCAACGCTAGGGGATCCCTATGAGCTTCTTCATCTCTGACGCCCTCGCCGAGGCGCCGGCGGGGGGCGCCGCCGCTGATCCCTTGATCAGCCTGTTGCCACTGGTCCTGTTCGCGGTCGTCTTCTACTTCCTCCTGATCCGGCCCCAGTCCAAGCGGCAAAAGGAGCACAAACGCATGGTCGAGGCCCTGGCCAAGGGCGACGAGGTGGTCACCATGGGCGGCGTTGCGGGCCGCATCGTCGATCTGGGCGAAAGCTTCGTCTCGGTGGAGATCGCGGACGGTGTGCAGATCAAGGTCCGTCGCACCGCCGTGGAATCCGTGATGCCGAAGGGCTCCCTCAAGGACCTCTGAGCCGGACTCGCGATCTGGGGCGCCCGATCACCCGGGGGCACTGGACCCCAAGTCCGCGTCCCCGGCGTCCTGTTCAACCATTCAACCCGCACATCCACCGATCTCGCCCACGCGATTGGAACCGCCATGAACCAGTACCCACTGTGGAAGAACCTCTTGATCCTAGGCGTGATCCTGCTGGGGCTCCTGCTCGGTCTGCCCAACGTCTTCTCTCAGGATCCGTCCATCGAGATCACCGCCAACCGCGGCTCCGAGGTCACGGAGTCCAGCGTGGGGGAGGTCCGCGCGGTTCTGGAGAACGCGCAGGTCCCCTTCAAGCGGATCGATACCCTGGAAGGAGGCAAGCTGCTCGTGCGCTTCGACACCTCCGGCGGCCAGCTGCGGGGCCAGGAGGCGATCGAATCCACCTTGTCGGAGCGATATCGGACGGCCTTGACCCTGTCCGCTGACCTGCCCGGCTGGGTGACGGCCATGGGCCTCAGGCCCATGAACCTGGGTCTGGACTTGCGCGGTGGTATCCACGTGGTGATCGACGTGGATATGCAGGCCGCACTGGACCAGGCGCTCGAGCGCTACGTGGGTGACATCCGCACCCAGCTGCGGGACGCCAAGGTGCGCTACCTGACGGTGACCCGCGACCAGGGGCGCGTGGTCGTCAAATTCGCCGATTCCGCGAGTCGCGATGCGGCGGAGAAGGTCATCGGGCGGGAGTTCCGCGACCTGCAGCTGGAGCCCTCGGGGGAGGGCGACGCGTCCCTGATCACTGTCACGCTACCGCCCGCCGAGGAGCAGCGGATCAAGGACTTTGCCCTGAAGCAGAACATCACGACCCTGCGCAATCGGGTCAACGCCCTCGGCGTGGCGGAGCCCAATATCGCGCAGCAGGGCGAGCGCCGAATCGTCGTTCAATTGCCCGGAGCCTCGGATCCGGGACGGCTGAAAGAGATACTTGGCGCCACCGCAACCCTGGAGTATCGGCTGGTGGATACCGAGCACAGCGTCGCCGACGCGGAGGCGGGACGCGTGCCGGTGGGCAGCCGGCTCTACAAGGACCGGGAGGGTCGGCCGGTGCTGCTCAATCGCCGGGTGATCGTCACGGGCGACCAGATCACCGACGCCTCGGCCGGTTTCGACCAACAGAGCGGGACCCCGGCGGTCTTCGTGAGCCTGGACGGATCCGGGGCCCGGCGCATGCGCGAGATGACCACGGAGAACGTGGGTAAGCCCATGGCGGTGGTCTTCATCGAGAACCGGACCACGACCAAGATGGTGGACGGTAATCCGGTCAAGCGCACCGACAAGGTGGAGGAGGTGATCAGCGTCGCCACCATCCGTGAGCCCTTTGGGCGGCGTTTCCAGACCACCGGCCTCGACAGCTCCGAGGAGGCTCACAATCTCGCCCTCCTGCTCCGCGCCGGGGCCCTGGCGGCCCCGATCCAGATCGTGGAGGAGCGCACCATCGGTCCCAGCCTGGGTCAGGACAACATCGACCAGGGCCTGCGCTCGGTCCTGATCGGTCTGGGTCTGGTGGTCGTCTTCATGGCGGTCTATTACAGGACCTTTGGTGTGATCGCCGATCTGGTGCTCGTGGTGAACCTGGTGCTTATGGTGGCGATTCTCTCCTTGCTCCAGGCCACCCTGACCCTTCCTGGCATCGCGGGCATCGTGCTTACCGTGGGCATGGCGGTGGACGCCAACGTCCTGATCTTCGAGCGCATCCGCGAGGAGATCCGAAACGGTAGCTCGCCTCAGGCGAGCATTGCCGCCGGTTATGACAAGGCCCTGTCCACCATCGTGGATGCCAACCTGACCACACTGATCGCCGCCATCGTCCTGTTCAGCTTCGGTACGGGTCCCGTCAAGGGCTTTGCCGTCACCCTCTTCATCGGCATCCTGACCTCGATGTTCACCGCCATCATGGGCAGTCGTGCCGTCGTCAACCTGGTCTACGGCGGGCGTCGCCTGACCAGGCTCGCGATCTAGTCCTTTCACTCGCTAAGCAGCCTTACGAATCGGAGCCGTGCCATGGAGCTCTTCAAGCAGACCAACATCGACTTCATGCGTATCCGCATGCCGGCTCTGGTGGTGTCGACCCTGGTGAATCTGATCGGAATTGCCTCCCTGATCTTCCAGGGGCTCAATCTGGGGCTCGACTTCACCGGGGGTACCGTCATCGAGGTGGGGTACAAGGCCCCGGTTGAGCTCTCGGAGGTCCGCACCGCCCTCACGGAGGGGGGGTTTGAAGGTCCCATGGTGCAGCACTTCGGGACCTCGAGGGACGTGTTGATCCGGCTCCCGCCATCCTCGGAGGCCGACAGCGCCACCCTGGGTGACCGGGCCTTCGTCGCCCTTTCACAGCAGGCAGGGGAGGGCCAAGTGGACCTTCGTCGGGTCGAGTATGTGGGTCCCCAGGTGGGTCAGGAGCTGGTGGAGAAGGGTGGACTCGCCATCCTCTATTCCCTGATCGGCATCCTTATCTATGTGGCGGTGCGTTTCGAGTGGCGGCTCGCGGTCGCGGCCATCATCGCCACCGTCCATGACGTGATCGTCACGCTCGCGGTGTTCTCCGTGTTTCAGATCGAGTTCGACCTGACCGTGCTGGCCGCCGTGCTGGCGGTGATCGGTTACTCGCTGAACGACACGGTGGTCATCTTCGACCGAATACGCGAGAACTTCCGAAAGATACGCAAGGGGAGCGTGCTGGACGTCGTCAACAGGTCGGTCAACGACACCATGTCGCGCACCATCATCACGTCCGGGACGACCTTCATCGTGGTGGCGACCCTCTACCTGTTCGGTGGTCAGGTGATCCACGGCTTCGCACTCGCCCTGGTGGTGGGTATCGGGGTTGGCACCTATTCGTCCATCTACGTGGCCAGCAGTGCCGCGGTGCTGATGGGGATCAGCCGGGCCGATCTCATGCCCGTGCCAAAGGAGTCGACGGGGGCCGATGCGCGGCCCTAAGGGGATGCCGGTTTGATCGGCATCTCCCCGGGGTGTGCCGCCGGCAAAGAGGGGCCTCATGGGAGACCAAATACGGGTGTCCAGGGGGCGCGCGAATGCGGCCGCCCTCCGGTTATGCGTGCTCGTCCTTCTCGCATCTCTGCTCCCGGCCTGCGGCAGCCGGCAGACGCAGGGGCTCGAGGTCACAGGTCCCACCATGGGGACCTACTTCGCGGTCAAGGTCCCGAGTCCCCCCGAAGGCTTGGATGCCGAGGCCCTGAGGGCAGGGATCGAGGGGGTGCTGCAGGCGGTCAACGGGGAGATCTCCACTTACGACCCCGAATCGGAGCTCTCCCGTCTCAACCGTAATCCCAGCACCGATTGGATCCCCATCTCCCCTCGTCTTTATGCAGTCATCGCGGAGGGACTACGGATCAGTGCACTCTCGGACGGCGCCTTTGACATCACCGTCGGTCCCCTGGTGAACCTCTGGGGCTTTGGCCCCGAAGTGCATGCCGATACGGCCCCCGCTCCCGAGGCCATCCGGTCCGCCTTGGCTCGGGTCGGCTATGGAGAGATCGAGCTGAGCTCCGTGCCTCTGGCACTGCGCAAGGCGCGTGGCGACCTCTACATCGACCTGTCCGCCCTCGGCGAGGGCTACGGAGCCGACCGCATGGCCGCCTATCTGGAGTCCTTGGGGATCGCCGACTATATGGCTGCCGTAGCCGGGACCATCCGGGTGCGGGGCCTCAATGCCAAGGGGGCGCCCTGGGGGATCGCCGTCGAGGTGCCGAGGGCCGACCGGCGCGCAGTGCAGCGCGTGCTGCCCCTGGGTGAGGGCTCCGTCTCCACCTCCGGCGACTACCGCAACTTCTTCGAGGAGGGCGGTCGGCGCTACTCCCACCACATCGATCCCAGGACAGGTGAGAGCGTCACCCACCGGCTCGCCTCCGCCACCGTGGTGCTCTCCGGCGGGCGTGACAGCGCAATGACCGCAGATGGTCTCGCCACTGCCCTCGTGGTCCTGGGTGAGGAGGCGGGGCCCGCCCTTGCGGAGTCCTTGGGTCTGGCGGTCTTGTTCATCGTCCGGGAAGGGGAGGGGCTGCGTGAGCTGACCACCTCCGCCTTCGATCGCATCCAGTGACGCGGAGCGCGGAGCCAAGCCGGGCAGGTCCTTCGTCCACATCGGGAGCACAGGTCGATGCGATTCGAAAATCGTCTTGAGTCCTTCATGTTCACGGGCCGCTGGGTGCTGGCCCCCTTCTATCTGGGGCTCCTTCTGGCCCTGGGCCTATTGCTGATCAAGTTCATCAGGGGGTTCCTTGCCTTCGCCCCCTTGGTCTTCACCGGCTCCGACGGTGAGATCATCGTTGCGTTGCTCTCGCTCGTCGACGTGGTCCTGGTGGCAAACCTGATCCTCATCATCGTCTACGCCGGCTACGAGAACTTCGTGTCGCGGATGCACATCGAGCCGCATGAGGACCGGCCCTCCTGGATGGGCCAGGTGGGCTTCTCAGGGCTCAAGATGAAGCTGATTGGATCCATCGTGGCGATCTCCGCCATCGAGCTGCTCCGAATCTTCATGGATCCCGCCGTCGTGTCCGGGGAGCAGGTGGGGTGGAAGCTGGCCACCCACGTGACCCTGGTCGTGTCCGGGCTCCTCTTCGCGCTCATGGACAGGATTGCCGAGGGCACCCACCAGGTCGAGGCTGCCGGCAAGCGTGAACGTCCCTGAGCCCCGGAAAGCGGACGGAGCAGGCATCATGGTCCCGGACGAGGGTCATCCGCAGCGAGCGAGCGAGAACGGTCCGGCTGGCGTGACCGGGGGAGGCCCCGAACATCGAGCCGCCGAGGCTGAACGGGGAGAGACTCCGGCAGACCGGGGAGCAGTCCGCCGGAGCGGGTGGCCGGTGCCGCCCCAGTGGTTGGAGCCGCTCCTGTGGTCGGCGTACCTGGAACGCGGGCGGAGCGCGCTTGAGTCGACCGGGGCCCGCGATGGGCTGATCTGGGTCGGGCTGATCGCGGTGCTTGGGCTCTACGGCTGGCTTGCTGCAGAGCCTCCGTTGGACGCAGAGGGGCCCACGACTGGGACTGAGCACACTGTGGACCCAGCCGTCCAGCGTGCGATGGTGGAGAAGGCCTCCCTGGAGCGTCAGATTGCCGACGCCAGGGGGCGCATCGCCACGTTGGAGGAAACCCTCGAGGCCGAGCGTCAGCAAGGCGAAGCGCCCCCACAGGCCTCCTCCGACTCCACAGCCGTCCCCGGTGGACGCCCATCCGTACTGGCAGAGCTCGGGGGTCGAACGACCGAGCGGGGCATCTTCCTCGACCTCTCCGAATCGGACCTGAGCTTCCCGATCGGTTCGGCCATCCTTCCGGACGGGGAGCTACCGATCCTCGATCGCATCGCCGATCTGCTGGTCCAGCACCCGACCCTGAGCGCCCGGGTCGAGGGGCACACCGATTCGGCCGGGAGGGACGAGGCCAACCTCGCGCTCTCCCAATCCCGCGCGGACGCGGTGAAGGGGGGTCTGGTGGCGCGTGGCGTCGGCGCACAGCGCATTCAGGCCGTCGGCTACGGCGAGGCCCGCCCGATCGCTGACAATGGGACGAGGGCCGGACGGGACCGCAACCGTCGGATCGAGGTATACCTCATCGGTGACGTCGATTGACCGGCACCGGGAGACGTGGGCGCGGACTCACCGCGGCCCGAACGGCTTTCCCGTGTCTTTCCTGCATCCTGGGTGTCGCAAGGGGATTGGGAAAGAATCCGTTGTAGGTCGGGCTGAGGAACGAAGCACGACCAGGACGTCGAGGTAACCGTTTGATTGTCGGGCCTCCTGTGTCGGCCCGACCTACATCGAATTGATTGGTCGGCCGCCTCGCCCGGATAACTTCAAAGTCTCAAGGCGCTCGACAGTCCAGTTTGACGGATCATCACCATGCTGCACGAATTTATCGATTGGGTCCTTGTCACCGTCAATGCCTGGGGCTACCCGGGGATCTTCATCCTGATGGCCCTGGAGTCCACGGTCTTGCCGATCCCCAGCGAGCTGGTGGTGATCCCGGCTGGGTATCTCGCCTACCAAGGCGACATGAATGCGGGCCTCATCTTTCTGGCCTCGACCCTGGGGAGCCTCACCGGGGCCTTCGTCAACTATGCCTTCGCCCTCTGGATGGGGCGTCCCTTCCTGGAGCGCTACGGGCGCTATTTCTTCGTGCGCCCGTCGCTGCTACACAAGACCGATGCATTCTTCGCCCGACACGGGGCCATCTCCACCTTCACGGGTCGCCTGGTCCCCGGTATCCGTCACCTCATCTCCCTGCCCGCGGGCCTCACCCGAATGAGCCCTCTGACCTTCAGCCTCTACACCTGCCTGGGGGCCGGGATCTGGTCCGCCGTGCTCATCGGCATGGGCTGGTTCATCGGCGGCAACGAAGCGTTGATCCAGGAGAACCTCCACGTGGTCACCGGTGTCGCACTGGTCTTCGTGGCCCTGACGATCGCGGTCTACTCCCTCCTGCAGCGGCGCCGCACGGGCTGAGTCCCGCACCGTGCCATCGGGCCTCGCGTCGTGCCGAGGTCCGGGTTACCGTGCCATCGGTCTATCGCACCAGGGTGACGGGGACCTTGGCCAGGTGGACGACCTTGGTCGCCACCGACCCCAAGAACAGATTGGCCAGACCGCCGCGACCATGGGTCCCCATGATGATCTGGTGGCATCCGTGGGCGTCCGCGTAATCCGCAATGGTCTGGGGCACGGGTCCCGCCAAAACCCGCGTCTCGTAGGTCAGACCTGCCGCATCCAAGAGGGCACGGGCGTCGCGCAGGTCTTGCTCCCCCTCGCTCTGCTGCATCTGGGCGATCTCCTCGTCGGTGAGAAAGCTCCTGACCTCCCACGAGCTCACAGGCTCGCGGACGTTGATCAGATGGATCTCTGGCACCTCCTGGCATTGGGCCAGGTGGATCACGTGCTGAACGGTCCGCTTCGAGTGGGGCGAGCCGTCCACGGGGATCAGAAAACGCATCATGGTCGTGACTCCTGACCCGAGTGTACCGGGTCAACGATGGCGGATACCGGAGGTTGCGCGATTTCGGCGGCCGGGCGCTCCGCGGCGCCGTGTCCTGTCCCGCCGCTCGGGATCGCCGGGGCGAGGGGCTGCCAGCCCAGGGTGAGCATGAGGACGGCGAAGCCGATCACATAGCCCAACGCCACGTGCCAGCCGTTGGCCAGCCAGGCACCCGCGGATTTCGCCTGGGGATAGAGGTTGGAGAGTGCGACCCCCGCGGAGCTTCCGAACCAGACCATGGAGCCGCCGAACCCCACCGCGTAGGCTAGCATCCCCCAGTCGAAGCCCCCCTGTTTCAGGGCCAGGGCCGTCAGCGGGATGTTGTCGAAGACAGCGGAGATGAAGCCGAGGCTGAGAGCACTGTGCCAGGAGGCGGGCGGGAGCTTCTCCACCGGCATCATGGAGGCGCACAGCACCAGGGAGAGCAGGAACAGGCTGCCCTTGAGGGCCTCCGGTAACAGCCCCCACTCGGGCTTGCGTGCGGGCACGGCGAGCAGAATCGCCACCCACACCGCGGCGCCGAGGAAGGGGAAGCCGTCCGCCAGGGCCTTGTAGTGCATGTTCACCGTGACGTTGGTGGCCACTGCGGCGCCGAGGATCAGGGCGACGATCCCCACCCGGGTCCAGTCGATGGTGACATTGGCCGGGGCGTCGCGCACCACCGGGGAGAAACGCTGCTGCTGGATGGCCGCCGGGATGCCGAAGACGAGCAGCGCCGCGGCGGCGGGGATATAGGCATGGAGCACGTCAAGGGGTGCGACCCCAGAGATCCACATCATGGTGGTGGTGGTATCTCCCACCACGCTACCGGCACCGCCGGCGTTGGAGGCCGCAACGATGGCCGCCAGATAGCCGATGTGCACCCGGTAGCGGAAGACGCTTGCGGCCACAGTGCCGCCGATCAGGGCGGCGGCGATGTTGTCGAGGAAGCTCGACAGCACGAAGATCATCACCAGCAGGACGAGACCACCCCTCCAGTCGTCCGGCAGGAAGCGGGGCAGGATCTGGGGGATTCGGCTGTCCTCGAAGTGACGCGCCAGGATGGCGAAACCGAGCAGCAGCCCGAGTAGATTCGTCAAGATGACCCACTCGTGGGCCAGGTGCCCGGCTAGGCCCGCCAGGCCGGGGCCGGCGTTGAAGCCGGTGAACCCGAGCTTGAAGGTCGTGATGACCGCGAGCCCGCTTAGGGCCACCGCGAGGGTGTGACGATGAAGCAGCGCCACCCCGAGCAGCGTGAGCCCGAAGAGGACAAACTCCACCGGAATGCACAGCTGGGTGCTCGCCTCCTGGCAGGTCTGCGCGGCCGTGGCGAGCACCGGCCCGGGGAACAGGACGAGGGCGAGCCAGGTCAGCACCCCGGCGACGGAAAGAGCGGGATATCTCGAACTTAGGAGCCAGGCAACGGGGCTTCGTGCGGAAACATCGGGCGGCGTCACGGTACTGCAGATAGAAAGTTAGGGATGACGCATCATACAGCGCCGCGGTGTCCACCGGCGGGATTGTAGCGCCGTAGGTCGGGCTTCAGCCCGACACCCCCCTCGGACAGCACAAAGATCGACAATCAGCCCAATAACCCCCTACTTGAGACGATACGCTCCGGCTCAATGTAACTGGGCCGAAGGCTCGGCTGCGCCTACCGTGGCAGTCGGGCTGAAGCCCGACCCACATGAGATACCGGGCTAGAGGCGGGTTTATTCTTGTCCTACAACGAGCTGCGGAAGGGACGTCATTCGGAGTCCGGTCGCGAGTACCTGCTGACCACCGTCGTCCAGGCCCGGGCCCCGGTGTTCCGCAATCTGGCCGCCGCCCGCGCATGCATCCTTCAACTGCCCACGACGGAGCGAGAGACCGGCGCCCGCTGGCTCGCCTGGGTCCTCATGCCCGACCACTTCCACGGGCTCGTGACCCTTGGTGAACGAGCGGACCTGGCGACCTTGATGCGCCAGCTCAAGGGCGCGAGCGCCCGGGCGGTCAACCAGGTGCTCGACCGCCGCGGCCCCCTCTGGCAGCCCGCCTATCATGACCGGGCTCTGCGTCGGGAGGACGATCGACTCGCCGTGGCGCGCTACATCGTTGCCAACCCCCTGCGCGCCGGCCTCGTCAACGGCCTGGGCGACTATCCCCACTGGGACAGCGTCTGGCTCTGAACCCCACTAGGTCGGATGTCGGTCGGGCTTCAGCGCGACGACGCCCTCGCGGAAAGCGACGCCCTCGCCATCAACGCAACAGGGCCGAGCACGCTGCCACCCCAACCGTCGCAGTCGGGCTAGAAGCCCGACCTACAAGCCCGACCTGCACCTTGCGGGCGGACGGGGCGATGGCTAGCCGGGGGTGAAGCGCCCGTCGGGTAGCCGGCGGGCGTGGCCGAGGGTGGCCAGGGTGGCGAGGAGCTCGGCGACCTTGGCCCGGGGGGCGCGGGTGAAGACCTGGGCGAGCTCCTCTGCGGTGGCGGGACCGCCGCGGGCGGTGTGCTCCGCGAGCGCGCTGCGCAGGGCCTGGAATTGCTCGGGGAGGGTCTTGGGCCAGGGGACTCGGGCCTGGATTCCGCGGGCGGGCAGGCTGCCCGCGGTCCCGGTGGCCGGCGTGACCCCGGCGTCCCCGGGGGGCGGGGCGACGCCGGGGGCCTGGAAGTCGGGGCGCAGCCAGCGGATCTGGCCGCGGGCCTCCTCGGCGGCGCGCTCGCGGTTGAGGGCGACCAGGCGGGTCAGCAGCTCCTCCTCCGCCTCGGCCTGATCGGAGGGCTTGTCGGGCAGGGGGGTGGTGCCGCCGGGGTGCCCGACCAGGCGGGGGGCCATGTCGTCCCAGCCGTAGGCGGCGAAGACGGCGGTGTCCAGCTCGTCGTGGAGCTGGCCGAGCACGGAGACCAGGCCCTGCTCATGGATCTGCCTGTCCTTGGCGGAGAGGGGCTCGCCCTGGCGCAGTTTCTCCAGGACGTTGTACATGCCGGTCATGGTCAGCCCCGAGTGCTCCGCCTGACGCGCCTTGCGCAGGGCATCCAGCTCCTCGGCGAGCTGGCGGATGCGTTCCTTTTCCGGCCCGTCCGGGGCCGGAAAAGGAAAGGTTTCGAAGCAGCGGGTCTTGTTGTAGCGGGGGTCGTTGCCGACGCCGAGACGGCCGCCGGCGGCCAGCGCCCAGGCGACGTGCACACGGCTTGAGAAGATGCCTAGCATTGCCGCATCCTCGATTGCAGCGTTGATGAGCATATTGTCTGGCAGGACTTCTTGATCAAGGAACGCGAACACTCTGTGCTTCGCGACTTCGGGGGTGGATACGTACCGCGCTAGCCCCTTCGCTGCTGCCCGCCAAACCGGGCGTTCCCATCCGAATCGCCACCAGTTCCCACGAATAGAGTCCCTTCGGTTGAGATCCCGCTCGGGCTTCACGTAATCGACTACACGCTGAAATGCCTCCGGGTGAAGGCTCCGGGCTTCGGGCATTTCCAGACCGAAAAAGTCGATGACCCAGGCGTTGCGGCTGCGGGCCATGAAGTCCCGGCCGTTCAAGTAGGGCTTGATGACGTTTCGCGCAGCGTCGGATTGTGCCGATGCGCGCAAGGCGGCTGCGGTGGTGTCGTCGACGATGAAGCCGGCGCCGTAAAGTTGCACTCCAGGGGAACAGATGCGTGCATTCGCGGCCAGCGCCGTTGCGGACGAGACGTCCGCGCCGATCCGCAGGCTCGCATTAACCACGCCTTGCTGTTCCGCGAGGACGATGTCGCGCTCGTTACCGTGGCCTTTCTGCTCTGACACGATCCGCTGGAGCAGGCCCGCCTCCCTTCCCGGTCCGGCCACGGTCATCGCGATCCTTACGTCGGCACCGTCCGCGGCATCGACCCAGGGGTGGTCGGGAATGACGTACTGGATCGAGATCGGCCGCTCGGAGTCGCTTAGAGCCTTCTCGATGATTCGGCGCTGGAAGACCTGCGAGATGCTGTTGGTGGTAATGAATCCGAATCGTCCGATACCTCCGGCCGCGAGATCCTTGGCTGCCTTGTGCCACCAATACATGAGTCCCCTCCGAAAACTCTCTTTTCGGAAAGCTGTGCCGAACGTGCGGGACCGAAGCTCGGGACGATCAACTCATCGAACGAGCAAGAGTTAATTCCGCAAATTATGAATGGTAATGCGC
>Ga0316576_10001633_pt1 | contig 12261 bp, 13 predicted proteins | sample S0NA_FD_203075 | JGI IMG/M metagenome (GOLD analysis project Ga0316576, IMG submission 203075) | Rhizosphere microbial communities from salt marsh grasses in Alabama, United States - S0-2_050615r3r5 | ecosystem: Host-associated > Plants > Roots > Rhizosphere | place: USA: Alabama | collected... | reverse complement strand
GGTCCCCTGGGCTGGGGGACCTTCTCCCGGAACCTGCGCCCGGGGGAGATCCGGAAGATCGCCTACCAGCAGCTGGCCCACGGCGCCGACGCCCAGATCTGGTTCCGCTGGCGCACCTGCACCGCGGGCCGTGAGCAGTACTGGCACGGGCTCCTGGGCCACGACGGCAAGCCGGGCCGCCGCTACCAGGAGGCGGCTCAGGTCGCCAAGGAGTACGCGAAGCTGGAGGACGACCTGGCCGCAACCACCGTGAAGTCCGACGTGGCGGTCATCTACGACTACGACAGCATCTGGGCCCTGCGATTCCAGCCCGGGTTCGAAGGCAACAGCTTCCAGGGGGCCGTGGCCCGGTACCAGCGGGCCCTCTTCCGGGCCGGGGTGAACGCCGACATGGTGCGCCCCGGCGCCGATCTCTCCGGGTACCGGCTCGTTCTGGCTCCCGCCCTTCACGTGCTTCCGGACGATCTGGCCGCCCAGCTCGTGGCCTTCGTCGAGTCCGGGGGCGTGCTCCTGGCCGACGCCCGGACCGGGGTCAAGGACGAGACGAACCGGGCCCACGCACGGACCCTGCCCGGCCTGCTCACCCCGGCCCTGGGCATCGAAATCGCGGAGTACGAGTCGCTCGGGGCCGTCGAGTACGCCGTCCAGGGTAAGGACCCGCTCGCCGGCACGTTCACCGCGACGTCGTACGCGGACTGGGCCGCCCCGAAGGAGGCGGACGTGATCGTCGGGTACGAAACCTGGCCGGTGAAGGACTTCGCCGCGGTGACCCGACATTCCCACGGCGAGGGTCACGGCTGGTACGTCGGGACGGTGATGAAGGAGGAGGCGTTCTACGACCGCCTGGTGGGGGCGCTGCTGGCCGACGCCGGGGTGGACGCGGTGGTGGACCCGCCCGAAGGGGTGGAGGTCTCGGTGCGCCAGGGCGAGGGACGGAGTCTGCTGTTCGTCATCAACCACACCGAGGAGACGCAAACCGTCTCCGTGCCCGCGGGGAAGGAGCGCCTCCTCGAGGGCGGGACGACCGGCGAGACTCTCGACCTCGAGGCCTACGGCGTCGCCGTCATTCGGCTCTAGGTTGGGGTATCGTGGCGGTGGATCGGATGACGAGGTGAGCATGCGCGTGCGAATGATCCTGGTGGCCGCGGGAGCGGCCCTGACCCTGGCGTGTGGCCCGGCCCCGGCGCCGGCCCCCTCTGACGGCCTGCCCCGGTATCGGGAGGACGTCGAACTCCTGAAGGCGAACGTCCAGGTCGTCGAGCTGGCCGACGACGACGGGGCTCGTGTGGCCATCGTTCCCGTCTTCCAGGGGCGCGTCATGACCAGCACCGCCACCGGTCCGGACGGTTGGAGCCTCGGCTGGATCAACGGGGAGCTGATCACCTCCTGGGAGACTCTGGCCCACATCAACCCGTACGGGGGCGAGGACCGCTTCTGGCTCGGACCCGAGGGCGGGCAGTACGCCGTCTTCTTCGAGAAGGGTGCTCCCTTCGACCTGGAGCACTGGCAGACCCCGCCTCTCATCGACACCGAGCCCTTCGAGCTCATGGCGGCCAGCGCCAGCCGCGCCGTCTTCCGCCGGCGTGCATCGCTGGCCAACTACTCCGGCTTCGTCTTCGATCTCCAGATCGACCGCACCGTCCGTCTGCTCGGCGAGGGCGACGTCCGGTCGAGCTTCCGGGTGGACGTGCCCGACGGCGTGGACTTCGTGGCCTTCGAGAGCGAGAACCGGCTGACGAACACCGGCGAGAAGCCCTGGGAGAAGGAGACGGGACTCCTCTCGATCTGGATTCTGGGGATGTTCCCTCCCTCCGAAGGGGCCACCGTGGTGATTCCGTTCATCCCGGGTCCCGAGGAGGACCTGGGGCCAGTCGTGAACGACGCCTACTTCGGCAAGGTGCCCGCCGACCGACTGATCGTCGGCACCGAGCGTCTCTTCTTCCGCGCCGACGGCCAGTACCGGAGCAAGATCGGCCTCTCGCCGTCTCGCGCCACCTCCGTCTGTGGCAGCTACGATCCAGAGCGAGGGGTGCTGACCCTGGTGGAGTTCACCATCCCCCTGGAGGCCCACCACTACGTCAACTCGATGTGGGAGATTCAGGATGAGCCCTATGCCGGGGACGTGGTCAACTCCTACAACGATGGCCCCCCGGAGCCGGGGGCGAAGCCGATGGGGCCCTTCTACGAGCTAGAGTCCTCCTCGCCGGCCCTCGAGCTGGGGCCGGGCGAGTCGTACGTGCACGTGCACCGCACCGCCCACTTCCAGGGCAGCGAGGAGGCCCTGGACCCGATCGCTCGCGCCGCTCTCGGGGTCGGGATCGCCGAGATCAAGGCCGCGTTCGGGGACTGACCCGGGTCCCGACTACTTGTGGCGGCGCCCGCGCGGCCTCGGTTTGCGCTTCCCCTCGCCACCGTCGGCGGGTGGGTCCTCGCCGGCGTGGCGGAAGTAGAGGTGATAGGCGCAGTCGGGACCCACGATGCGTCGCGCTTCCTCCAGCGGCAACGAGACCTTGCCCAGCAGAATGAGCCGCTTGTAGCGGGCCAGGGTCAGGCGCTCGTCGGTCACCGCCGCTCCGTGCCCGGCGAGGAGCCGCGCTGCTCCAGGACGTACTCGGCGACGGCGACCACGGTGTCGACCCAGATCCCGTTGGCGGGATCGAGGACGTAGCGGGCGAGGGCGTCCAGGGTCTCCAGGGAGGTCGCCTGCGGACCGGTGTCGGCCATCTCGTGCCCGGCGAGGATGAGCCAGCGCCCTTCCTTCGCCGCCTCCTCGATCAGCGCCCGGAGCTCCTCGAACGACTTGCCGTCCGACTCCACCCCCTGGAGCTGCGACATGTCGCAGATCCAGGGGTCGTTCGCGCTCTCGCCGAGCCAGCCCCGGCCGGTGCGGAACGATCGGGCGATCAGAGGCACGTAGCTGCGCACGTCGAGGCCGCGCCCCACGAAGCTCTGGCCGCACGGGTAGGCGAAGCTGACGGCGCGGACGCCGAGCAGGTGCTCGATGCCCCGGCTCGCCTCGTCGACGTCGAGAGCCATTCGTTCCAGGGTGTAGTCCTCCAGGGCGTTTTCCCGTGAGAAGGCGTAGTTGCCGGTGCAGGGGTGAGTCAGTGAGTGATTGCCGATCTCGTGCCCGGCCGCCACCGCTGCCTTCCAGGCGTCGAGCCGCGGCGCCAGGCCCCGGGGGGAGACGTAGAACGTGGCCTTGAGTCCGTGCCTTTCCAGCAGGGGGATCCCGGCGTCGGGCTGGCTCCGCCGGGCATCGTCGAAGGTCAGACTGAGGGCCACGCGCCGGCCGTCGGGCCAGGCGAACCGCTCGGCTCGGTCGGAGGCCGGATCGTACTGGGCGAAGGCCAGGCGCGCAAGAAGCAGGATTCCACAGACCAGCGGGGTCGAGCCGACGAAGAAGATACGCACCGCTCCCTCCCGTGTCCTGAAGGCCGCCATTCTACCGCTTGCCCTACACCCCGGCGACCGTCCGGCTATCATCGAACCTGCGGTGCCAGGAGGCGCCCCGGACGATGAGAGTGACGTCACTACCACTGCCCGACCGCATCGAGGACGTCGCTCACCTCGAGCAGGTGATGACGACCCCGTCACCTGCAGTCGTGGAGGACCTCGCGGGCGTCGACGGCGACCTCCTCGTTCTCGGGGTGGGGGGAAAGATGGGGCCAACGTTGGCCCGTCTGGCGCGGCGCGCCGCGCCCGGGAAGCGCGTCGTCGGGGTGGCCCGCTTCTCGGATCCAGCGGTGCGCGCCTCGCTCGAAGAGAACGGCGTCGAGTGCCTCGCCGCCGACCTCCTCGACCCCTCGGCGGTGGCCCGGCTGCCCAACGCCGCCAACGTCGTCTTCATGGCCGGACGCAAGTTTGGCTCGATTGGGAGCGAAGACCTCACGTGGGCCATGAACGTCCTCGTGCCGGCCCACGTGGCGGAGCGGTATGCGGAGTCGCGTCTCGTCGCGTTCTCGACCGCGTGCGTGTACCCGTACGTCCCGGTGGCCAGAGGCGGCGCCGACGAGACGACCCCGACGACCCCGCCGCCCGGGGAGTACGCGGCCTCCTGCGTCGGGCGCGAGCGGGTGATCGAGCACCTCTCCCGGGCCCACCGGACGCCGGGACGTCTGCTCCGGCTCTCCTACGCCATCGACATGCGGTACGGCGTGCTTCACGACCTCGGGACGAGGATCCTCGCCGGACGCCCGATCGACGTCACCATGAGCCACGTGAACGTCATCTGGCAGGGCGATGCGAATGAGGTGGCGCTGCGGGCGCTGGCGCACTGCACGACCCCGACCGCGGCCCTCAACGTGAGCGGCCCCGAGATCCAGAGCGTCCGGTCGCTCGCCGACCGGCTCGGCGCCCAGCTGGGTCGGGCTCCGGTGTTCTCGGGCGAAGAAGCCCAGGACGCCTGGGTGATCGACTGCTCGGAGATGACCCGGCTCTTCGGCCCGCCGCGAGTGCCGATCGAGCGGCTGATCGCGTGGCAGGCCGACTGGCTCCGGCGCGGATTGCCGGGCCTCGGCAAGGACACCCACTTCGAGAGGCGCGATGGCCGCTACTGACGCGCCCGGGGTCCGGGACCTGGGGCTCGACGACCTCGCCCAGGCGGTGACGCTCTCGGCCTCGGTGGGTTGGAACCAGGTGGAGGCGGACTGGCGTCTCTTCCTCGATCTCGGCCACGCGGTGGGTGTGGACGACGACGAGGGCCGACTCGCGGCCACCGCGGCCACTCTCCCGTCGGGACCGGGTCTCGCCTGGATAAGCATGGTGATCGTGCGCGAGGACCGCCGTCGACGGGGGATCGCGACCGCTCTCCTGAAGCGCTGCGCCTACGAGATCAGCGCCAGCGGGCGCGTACCCGGGCTGGACGCGACGCCCGCCGGGCGCGAGGTGTACCTCCGTCTGGGGTTCCAGGACAGCTGGACGCTCGCGCGCTGGCGGCGGGTGGGGGTCGCGCCGATCGCTCCGGCAGAGTCCTCCTCCGCCCTGCGCGTGCGCCCGATCGAGGGCCGCGACCGGGCCGCCGTCCTGCGCCTGGACGCGCCGGCCTTCGGGGCCGATCGGAGTCCGCTGCTTGCCCGGCTCCTGGAGCGGTCCTCCGCATTCGCGGCGGTGGCGGAGGACGAGTCCGGACCGCGCGGGTTCGTTCTCGGCCGGGACGGCCGCGCCACCACCCACCTCGGGCCCCTGGTCGCCGAGAGCGAGGACGTCGCCCGGGCGCTCGCCCGCCACGCCCTCGGCCGGATCACCGGGAGCGTCACCGTCGACGCCGCCGACGCGGCCGCCGGCTTCACGGACTGGCTGGCCGCGAGCGGGTTCGGGCGGGAGCGTCCCTTCACCCGCATGTACCGAGGCCGGTCCGAGCCCTTCGGGGCGCCCGGCCTCACGTTCGCGGTCGCCGGCCCCGAGCTCGGGTAACGGAGGAGAACGATGGGCTTCAGGACGTGGCCGGAGTGGCCCGAATCCATCGACCGCACCTTCCGCGAGGGAACGGTCATCCCCGCTCACCTGCTCGCGCTCGCTGCCGACCGTCGCCTCGACGTCCGCCGCCAGCGGGCCCTCACCCGCTACTACCTCGACGCCGGCGTTGGGGGCCTCGCCGTCGGCGTGCACTCGACCCAGTTCGCCATCCGCGAGGTGGGCCTGTACGAGCCCGTGCTGCGTCTCGCCGCGGAGACGACCGCCGAGTGGGCGAAGCGCCCGACGGTCCTCGTCGCGGGCGTTGCCGGCCCCACTGCCCAGGCGGCGGCCGAGGCGGAGACCGCGCGCGGCCTCGGGTACCACGTGACCCTGGTCAGCCTCGCCGCCCACCGGGGCGCGTCCGAGGACGACCTCGTGGAGCACTGCCGGGCGGTAGCCGCAGTCATGCCGGCGATGGGCTTCTATCTCCAGCCCGCGGTGGGCGGGATCGCGCTCTCCGCGCGCTTCTGGCAGCGCCTGGCTGGCCTCGACAATGTCGTCGGGGTGAAGATCGCGCCATTCAACCGCTACCGGACACTCGACGTCGTGCGTGGTCTCGTCGAGGCGGGCGCCCACGAGCGGGTGGCCCTCTACACCGGCAACGACGACCACATCGTCCTCGACCTCGTGACTCCCTTGGTCGCGCGCCGGGGGAACGAGGACGTCACCGTGAGGATCAAGGGCGGTCTCCTCGGCCACTGGAGCGTGTGGACCCGGCGGGCAGTGGGGCTCCACGCGCGGATCCGCCGGGCGGTCGCGGCCGGGACCGTGGACGAGGAGATTCTCGCCCTCGACGCGAGAGTGACGGCGATGAACGCGGCGCTCTTCGACGTAGCCCACGAGTTCCGCGGCTGCATCGCGGGGTGCCACGAGGTGCTGCGCCGGCAGGGCCTTCTCGAGGGGACCTGGTGCCTGGATCCCGACGACACCCTCTCCCCGGGGCAAGCGGAGGAGCTCGACCGCGTCACTGCCGCCTGGCCGGAGCTCACGGACGACGACTTCGTACGCCAGAATCTCGGCCGCTGGCTGGGCTGATCACCCCGCTGCCGTCCGCCCCCCTCCACCGCGTGGTATCGTCAGGGCTCGCCGCCCGGGCCCCCGCCCCGGGAGGCGCACCAACACCAAGGAGACAGGGATGGCCCACGACAACAACGGCGACTTGCGCGGGAGCTTCGCTCGATTCGTCCACTCCGAGGTCACGGGCAGCGTCATCCTGCTGGGCTGCACCGTCGTGGCCCTGGCCTGGGCCAACTCGCCCTGGGCGGAGAGCTACTTCCACCTGCTGCACACCGAGCTCGGCTTCAGCATCGCCGGTAGCGATCGAACGCTGTCGCTGCACCTCTGGATCAACGATCTGTTGATGGCCGTCTTCTTCTTCGTCGTGGGGCTCGAGATCAAGCGGGAGATGGTGGTGGGCCGGCTGTCGACCGTCGAGAAGGCGACCCTGCCCGTCGCCGCCGCCCTGGGCGGGATGATCGCCCCCGCGATCCTCTACTTCCTCCTCAACTCCAGCGGAGAGCCGAGCCGTGGTTGGGGCGTGCCCATGGCCACCGACATCGCCTTCGCCCTGGGCGTGCTGTCCCTCTTCGGCAAGCGTGTTCCGATCGGTCTCAAGGTGTTTCTCACCGCCCTCGCCATCGCCGACGACCTGGGCGCGGTCCTGGTCATCGCCGTCTTCTACACGAGCAGCCTCAACTTCGGCGCCCTCATCACCGCCGGGGTTCTCCTCGCCCTGATTGCCCTGGCGGGACGCCTCGATATCCGCAGCCCGGCGGTCTACCTCCTGCTCGCGATCGGGGTCTGGCTCGCCGTCTTCGACTCCGGGGTCCACGCCACCGTGGCCGGCGTCCTGCTGGCCCTGCTGATGCCGGTGCGGGCGGGACGGGACCCGGACCACTTCCTCGCCGACGTGCGGGAGAAGTGGGAGGCCCTGCGGGCGAGCGATCTGACCCGGGACAGCATGATCCACGACCGGTCCCAGCTCGATGCCATCTCCGACCTGCGTCGGGCGGCGGAGGACATGCAGCCGGCGGGGCTCCTCTTCGAGGAGCGGCTCCACCCCTTCGTCGTCTTCTTCATCCTGCCGCTGTTCGCCTTCTTCAACGCCGGCGTCCGGATCGAGGGCAGCTTCAGCGAAACCCTGATGCAGCCGGTGAGCCTCGGCGTCATCGTTGGCCTGTTCCTCGGCAAGCAGATCGGGATCAGCCTCGCCAGCTGGATCGCGGTGAAGAGCGGCAGGGCCGCCCTTCCCGAGGGCGTCGACTGGGGTGATCTCTACGGCGCGGCCTGCCTCGGAGGGGTGGGCTTCACCATGTCCCTCTTCATCGCCGAGCTGGCCTACGACACCCCTCGCCTCGGCGCGGAAGCGAAGATCGGCATCCTGAGCGCTTCGCTGATCGCGGCGATCTGGGGCGTGATCGTTCTCGGCACCCAGCTGGCTCGTCGGTCGGCCCGGGCCGATCACCCGGAGGTGCCCGCCGCAGGCCGGCCCCACTCCTAGAGCGGGTCTGCCCGCGACGGCCGGGAGGAGCCCCGGGGCCACCGGGTATAATCGAGGTCGCAGCAATCGATCAGCCGAAGCAGCTGGGCGTCGGGCAGAGTGATGCGCCCGGGGAGCGTCGCCCAGTCGACGAAAGGGAGGACGCATGTTCTATCTCGTCTACGTCAGCGTGGCCGCGGAGAGTGTCGCGAAGGACGAGCTTCTCGACATCCTGTCGAAGAGCCGAACGGCCAACGCCGAGGCCGGGATCACCGGGATGCTCCTCTACAAGGACGGAAACTTCATGCAGGTCCTCGAGGGCGAGGAGGACGCGGTGCGCGCGCTCTACGCCCGGATCCGCCGCGACCCGCGCCACCTGGGGATCGTCACCGTGGTCGAGGGGCAACGGGAGGCACGGTGCTTCGGGGACTGGTCGATGGGCTTCCAGGACCTGGGCGCGCCCGAGGCACGCGCGGTTCCCGGATACAGCGAGTTCTTGAACACGCCTCTCACCGCCGAGGAGTTCTCGAAGAACCCCGGGCAGTGCGAGAGACTGCTCTGGGCCTTCAAGCGCGGCGAGTAGCACCGTCGTCCCGGCGGCACCACCAGGGCGGCCGTGTTTCCAGGCCGAGTCCCCATGGCCCTTTCTTCCTCATTCCAGGTGGCTGGCCAGCATCCAGGAGTTCTTCTCGTGGACCTGGATGCGCCGGATCCCGAGGTCGGCGGTGGCGTCGTCTCCGACGGCCTCGGCGGCCTTGACCACCTCCTTGGCCGCCGCGACCACGTGCGCCTGGTCTTCCACCAGCTCGCGGATCATGTCCGCGGCCTTCGGGACCCCTTCCGCCTCCTTGACGGTGGAGAGTGCGCTGAACGCGGAGTAGGAGCCGGGAGCGACGGCTCCCAGGGCCCGGATTCGCTCCGCGATCTCGTCCACGGCGAGGGCCAGCTCGGTGTACTCCTGCTCGAAGAGGGCGTGGAGGGTCGTGAACATGGGCCCGGTCACGTTCCAGTGGAAGTTGTGGCTCTTGAGGTAGAGGCTGTAGCTGTCGGCCAACAACCGCGACAGGGCCTCGGTGGTCTGCGTGTCCTGCTTCATTGAACTCCTCCCGGACAGCCCGGGGGTCGAGCCCCCGAAGTGCCGTCCTCCGGCCCGCTGGTCCCGCCGCGCGGGCCGCACCCGCGGCGCGCTTGAAAGTTACACAGGCATCCGTCTTCTTGTCAATGTAACGAACAGGATTTGACAAGTATTGTGCGGCTGGGAAGCCGGCCCCGGGGCGAATCGGGCTAGACTGGCCTGACCCCTTTCCACTGTCGAGGTTCGAGTGAGCGAGAAGAACGTGCTGAGCGTGCTGCCGCTGGGCTTTCCCTGGCAGACTGCTGATCCCTTTCTCTTCTGCGTCCACCACGACGACGCCTACCCCGCCGGCAACGAGCACATGGGGCCGGCGGCTTCGCTGGATGGCCGCCGGATCGGGATGGACTTCGAGGGCAAGGACGGCTGGCGGATGTACCACGGCGACGTGGTGCCGGGCTTTCCCCGCCACCCCCACCGTGGGTTCGAAACCGTCACCCTGATGCGGCGGGGCTTCATCGATCACTCCGACTCGCTGGGGGCCACCGCAAGATTCGGGCCGGGCGACGTGCAGTGGATGACCGCCGGACGGGGAATCGTTCACGCCGAGATGTTTCCCCTGCGGGAGCGCGAGGCCCCGAACCCGGTGGAGCTCTTCCAGATCTGGCTCAACCTGCCGCGGGCCGACAAGATGGTGGAGCCCTACTTCACGATGCTCTGGGAGCACACGATGCCCGGGCATACGTTCCTCGACGAGGCCGGACGGGCCACGCGCGTGGTCGCCGTGGCGGGCGCGCCTGGGGAGGAGACGGCGCCCTCACCCCCTCCGGACTCCTGGGCGGCCCGTCCCGAGTCCGACGTCGCGATTTGGACGATCGAGATGGCTCCCGGGGCGCGGTGGACGCCGCCTCCCGCCCGGGCCGGCACGAGCCGCACGCTCTACTTCTTTCGCGGTGACCGGCTCCGGGTGGGGGACCACGAGCAGGCGTCCCCGGCGGGGCTCGTCGTGCGGGCCGACGCGCCCCTGACCCTCGAGAGCGGCGAGGCCGAGAGCGAGCTGCTCCTCCTGCAGGGACGGCCCATCGGGGACCCCGTCGTCCAGCACGGCCCCTTCGTGATGAACGCGCGCCACGAGATCGAGCAGGCCATGATCGACTACCGGCGCACCGGCTTCGGGGGCTGGCCGTGGGGGAGCGACGGCCCCGTTCACCCCCGCGGGCAGGGCCGCTTCGCGGTCCACGCCGACGGGCGGCGCGAGGAGCCGAGCTGACGCGAGTCCGGGGCCGTCCCCTCGGGACTCAGGGGACGTTCGTGGGAGCGGAAGGGGCCTCGCGCGACTCGTCCCTTGGCAGGCTCCCCTTCGCCTCGTCGCAGATCGTGCCCTCGTAGAGCGGGGCGCCCCGGCGGTAGCCGGCCCGGCCGATCTTGTGGGCGGCCACCGGCGCGGTGAGGAACAGGAAGAACACGATCACCAGTCCCTTCCCCGCGGTGGCCGCGTCGCCGAAGTGAGCCGCGGCTCCCAGGACCGTGAGCGAGGCCCCCAGGGTCGCCGCCTTGGCGGTGGCCGACATGCGGAGGAAGAGGTCCGGGAGGCGAATCAGGCCGACGCCGGCCAGCAGCATGAAGGCGCTGCCGAGGATCAGGAGAGCCGCCGCGGTCACTGCCCCCCCTCCTTTCCTTCTTCTGCGTAGGTGGCAAAGGCCACCGTTCCCAGAAAGGCCAGGAGCGCGACGAGCAGGGCCACGTCGAGATACACCGCGTCGTCCGCCGCCACTGCCCACGCCGCCATGACGCCCACCCCGACCGCGCTCAGGAGGTCCAGGGCCACCACCCGGTCGGCCACGCTCGGGCCCCGTACGAGGCGCACGACCGCGAGGAGCACGGTCACCCCACAGACCGCCAGCGCAGTGAAGCCGCCCACCGCGGCCGCGCTCACGAGAATGCCTCCAGGACCCTCCGCTCGAATCCCTCCTTGATCTCCCGGCGGAGGATCTCGGGACTGGAGGCGGAGATCGCGTGCACGTAGAGGGTCCGCCGATCGGGGGACACGTCGAGGCTCAGGGTGCCCGGGGTGAGGCTGATCAGGTTCGAGAGCACCGTGATCTGCGCATCCGTCGTGGCCTCGAGAGGCACGGCCACGAGGGCCGGGCGCAGGAGCCGTCGCGGGCCGAGAACGGCGGCGACCACCTTCAGGTTCGCGACCGCGATCTCCCGGGCCAGGAAGAGGAGGAGTCTCACGACCTTCAGCGGCCTGACCATCCCGAAGACCGGGTAGGGACCCAGCGGTCGGGCTACCCCCACCGCCAGCCAGCCGAGGAAGAAGCCGAAGGCGATGTTGGCCAACGAGAGGTCCCCGGTGAGGGCGACCCAGGTGACGCCGAGGAGCAGCGCGGTGCGGATCACCGCAGGCCTCCCGGACCCAGCACCGCCGCGATGTACTGAGAGGGATCGGACAGCTGGGCCGCGGCCTGCGACGCGAGGTCGAACACCGGCCCGGCCCCGAGACCCACCGCCACGGTGACCGCGGCCAGGGCGAGGACCGGCCCGAGCAGGGTCAGCGGCACGGAGGCCGGCGCCTCGGCCCCCGCGCCGGGTCCGTCCCCGGGAGCCGGCTTCCAGAACGCCTCGTTCCAGAGCTTGGTCATGGAGTAGAGCGTGAGCAGGCTCACCCCCAGGGCGACCGCGGTGATTCCCCAGGCCTGGGCTTCGATGCCGGCCATGACCAGCACCAGCTTCGCCCAGAACCCCGACAGGGGCGGGATGCCGGCAAGGGAGAGCGCGGGGACCAGGAACACCACGGCGAGGGCCGGGTGCCTGCGGTAGAGCCCGCCGAGATCCTTCAGCTCGTAGCTACCCCCGAGGTGCCGCACGATCCCGCCCACGAGGAACAGGTTCGTCTTCACCACGATGTGGTGCATCAGGTAGAAGACCGAGCCGGCCAGGCCCAGGGGCGTCAGGAGGCCGAGCCCCATCGCCATGTAGCCGATCTGGCTCACGATGTGGAACGAGAGCACCCGCCGAAACTCCATCTGCGCCGCTGCCCCCAGCACCCCGGTCACCATCGTCAAGGCGGCGCCGATGAGGATGAGGCCGTGGGTGAAGGCGGTGTCGCCGATGAAGATGAGCGTGAACGCCCTCATCAGGGCGTAGACGCCGACCTTGGTGAGAAGGCCGGCGAAGACCGCCGAGACCGCAATCGGCGGAGTGTGGTACGAGGCCGGCAGCCAGAAGAAGAACGGGAACAGCGCGGCCT
>Ga0316576_10001632_pt1 | contig 12261 bp, 8 predicted proteins | sample S0NA_FD_203075 | JGI IMG/M metagenome (GOLD analysis project Ga0316576, IMG submission 203075) | Rhizosphere microbial communities from salt marsh grasses in Alabama, United States - S0-2_050615r3r5 | ecosystem: Host-associated > Plants > Roots > Rhizosphere | place: USA: Alabama | collected... | reverse complement strand
TCGACCTCGACGGCGGATCCCCGGGCCATCAGCACCGAGCGCTCGACGACGTGCTCGAGCTCGCGGATGTTCCCGGGCCACGGGTGGTCGAGGAGCGCCTGGTGCGCCGGCGGCGTGAACGCCTCGATGGTCTTGCCGTAGCGATCCGCGTGCCGCGCGAGGAAGAACGCGGCCAGCACCGGGATGTCCTCGCGGCGCTCCCGGAGCGGCGGGAGCTGGACCTCGACGGTGTTGAGCCGGTAGAGCAGGTCCTCGCGGAAGCGCCCCTCCGAGACCTCGCGCGGGATGTCGCCGTTGGTCGCGGACAGCACCCGGACGTCGACGTGCCGGAGCTTCGAGGAGCCGACCGGGTGCAGCTCGCCGGTCTCGAGCACGCGCAGGAGCTTGGCCTGCTGGGACATCGGCATGTTGGCGATCTCGTCCAGGAACAGCGTGCCGCCGTCCGCCAGCTCGAAGCACCCGGCGCGGTCGGCCTTCGCGTCGGTGAAGGCGCCCTTGACGTGGCCGAAGAGCTCGCTCTCGAACACGCCCTCGGAGAGGGCGCCGGCGTTGACCGGGACGAAGGCGCGCGACGCCCGCGCCGACGACGCGTGCAGCCAGCGGGCGACCACCTCCTTGCCCGTGCCGTGCCCGCCGGTGATCAGGACGTTGGCGTCCGAGGGCCCGACGCGCTCGAGCACCCGCAGCACCGGCTGCATCACGCGCGACTCGGCGATCAGCCGCGGGAGCGCCTCGCTGCGCGACCGCGAGCTCTCGTCCTCGAGCCGCTGGCTGCGTCTCAGCGCGCGGCAGAGCTCGACCTGCGTCCTCAGCGTCGCGAGCAGGCGGGCGTTCTCCCACGGCTTCTGGATGTAGTCGCGTGCGCCGCGCCGCATCGCCTCGACGGCGCCCTCGACGCTGCCCCAGGCCGTCATCACGACCACCGGCAGCGTCCCGTCCGCCGCCTGGATCCGGCCGAGCAGGTCGAGGCCCTCGCGGCCGGAGGTCGTGTCCCGGGCGTAGTTGAGGTCGATCAGCGCGACGTCGAGCTCATGCTGCTCGATCGCGAGCTCGACGGCGCCCGGAGAGGCCGCCGTGACGATCTGGAACCCCTCGCCCTTGAGGAGCAGGCGCAGCGCCTCGAGGACGTCCTCCTGGTCGTCGGCCACGAGTATTCGGGGGCTCATCTGCGTCGCGCTCCTTGACCCCGAGGATACACCGTCCGCTGCGCGAAGCGGAGATCTCGGATCAACGTGCCCATCCGTACGCTCTACTCCGCCCGCAGGGCGATCATCGGGTCCACCCGGGTGGCGCGCCACGCCGGGATGACGCTCGCCGCCAGCGCCACGGCGCCGAGCACGCCGGCGATCAGCGCGAAGGTCGCGGGATCGACAGCGTCGACGCCGTAGAGCAGGCTCTCGAGCAGCCGCGTGGCGGCGAGGGCTGCCGCGAGCCCGACACCGACGCCCACCGCCGTGAGGCGCACGCCCTTGCCGACCACCAGGCGGAGGATGGCCCCACGCCGGCATCCGAGCGCCGCGCGGATCCCGATCTCGTGCGTCCGCTCGGTGACCGAGTGGGCGATGACGCCGTAGAGTCCGATGGCCGCCAGCAGGAGCGCCAGACCGGCGAAGACCCCGAGCAGGATCATGACCGAGCGGCGGTCCAGCGTGGTGGCGGCCATGCTCTCGCGGAGCGGCGTCAGCCCGGCGACCGGCAGGTCGGGATCCGCGCGGTGGATCACGTCGCGGACGGCCCTGGAGAGCGCCGCCCCCGCGGTGGCCGAGCGCACGATCAGGGCCTTCTGCGCCGCCGCCACGCCGTCGCCGGGGTAGGGGAAGTACATCTGCAGCGGGGCCGGCTCGTCGAGCGCGTTCTGCTTGACGTCGCCGGCGACGCCGACGATCTCGTACCACTTCCTGGTGAGCCCGAGCTTGAGGTGCCGGCCGATCGCGGTCCCCCTGGGCCAGAAGCGGCGCGCCAGCTTGTGGTTGATGATCACGACCCGGGCGCCCTTGCCGTCGAGCTCCGAGGCGCGGAACGTTCGACCCGCGCGCAGGGGGATCCCCATCGCCGTGAAGTAGGACGGGCTGACGAAGTGGGTGACGGGAGACAGACCGTAGCCAGGTCGCTGCCCCTCGGCCTGGATCCCCAGCGCCGAGTTGTTGCCGTCGAAGGGCATCGGCCGCGCGACCCCCACCGACTCGACCCCGGGCAGGCGCGCGACCTCCTCCAGCAGGCGCCGGTAGAGGGCGGCGCTCCCGTCGCTTCCGTAGCGCGGCTCGGGGAGCGAGAGCCGGAGCGACAGGACGTGGTCCGGATCGAACCCGGGATCCACCCGCTGGAGCCGCGCGACGCTCCTGATCATCAGCCCGGCGCCCGCGAGCAGCACCAGGGCGAGCGCGACCTGGGCCACGACGAGCGCGCTCTGGACCCGGTGACGGCGGGACCCCCCGGAGTGCCGGCCGGCTCCCTCCTTCAGCGCGCCGTGAAGGACCGGACGCGTCGCGGCGAGCGCCGGCGCCAGCCCGAAGAGCAGCCCGGTGAAGACCGCGACGGCGGCCGTCGTGCCCAGCACCGCGGCGTCGACCCGCACCTCCGAGACCCGGGGGAGGTTGGACAGCGCGGTCCCGACGAGGAGGTCGACGCCCCAGAGGGAGAGCAGCACGCCCAGGGCGCCGCCGGTGCAGGCCAGGAGCACCGACTCGGTCAGGAACTGCCGGACGAGGCGGCCGCGCCCCGCGCCCAGCGCCACGCGGATGGCCACCTCGCGCTGGCGGGCGGCGGAGCGGGCCAGGAGCAGGCTTGCCACGTTGGCGCACGCGATCAGCAGGATGAACGCGACCGCCGCCATCAGGATCAGCAGGGCGGGTCGGCTGCCGCCGACCAGCCGCTCGTGGAGCGAGATGACCTCGATGCTGTCCTTGTGCCCGTTGGCGCGTGGGTAGAGCTTCTTCAGGCGCCCGGTCAGGGCGGCCATGTCCTCGCGAGCCCGGTCAAGACCCGTGTCGGCGCGCAGCCGGCCGATCACCTGCAGGAAGTGCCAGTCCCGCCCCTGCCGCGCCCAGTCCGCCGCGTGCGGATCGGCGCCCAGGGGGATCCAGAGCTCGGAGCTGTCCTGGACCGGAAACCGGAAGCTCGGCGGCATGATCCCGACCACGGTGACGCTCCTGCCGTCGAGCTTGATCCGACGACCGACCAGCCCGGGGTCGGCGGCGAACCGCCGCTGCCAGAGCCTGTGTCCGACGACGGCCACCGGGGCGGCGCCGATCCGGTCGTCGCCGGCGACGAGGGGGCGCCCGAGGAGCGGCTTGACCCCGAGGACCCCGAACAGGTCGGAGGTCGTCAGCACGGCCCGCACCGCCTCGGGCTCGCTTTGCCCGCCGGTCAGGGCGGCGCTGCCGGTGAGGAACCCGGCCACGCTCGCGAACGATCGGTTCTGCTGCTTCACGTCGACGAAGTTGGGGTAGGAGAAGGAGCTCCGCTGGCCGTGGTTCCACCGCTCGTAGAGGTTGACGATCCTCTCCGGCTGCTCGAATGGGAGCGGCCGCAGCAGCACCGTGTTGATCACGCTGAAGATGGCGCTGTTGGCGCCGATGCCGAGCGCCAGGGCGAGCACGGCCACGGCCGTGAAGCCGGGGCTCTTGACCATCATGCGAACACCGAACCGGAGGTCCTGAAGGAGCTTTTCCATGGCGATCTGCCCCTGCCTAGCTGCGCGCCTGGATGCGCGGGCGCCAGTCGGCCGCGCCGTGCTCGTCGACGACCCGCCCGTCGAAGAGCGTCACCGTGCGGGTCGCGTAGCGCGTGTAGGCCGGGTTGTGGGTCACCATGCAGATCGTCGCGCCGCCGCGATGGAGCTCGGCCAGGAGCTCCATCACCGCGTCCCCGGTCTTCGAGTCGAGGTTCCCGGTCGGCTCGTCGGCGAGGAGGATCAGGGGCTCGCCGGCGACGGCGCGCGCCACGGCCACGCGCTGCTGCTGGCCGCCGGAGAGCTGGCTCGGCATGTGGCGCATCCTGTGGGCCATGCCGACCCGGGCGAGGGCGGCCTCGACCCGCTCCCGGCGCTCGGACGCCGGCGTGCCGCGATAGGTCAGGGGCAGCTCGACGTTCTCGTACACGTCGAGGTCGCCGATCAGGTTGAAGGTCTGGAAGATGAACCCGATCTGCCGGTTCCGCACGCGCGAGCGCGCGGCCGCCGAGAGCGACGCGACCGGCTCCCCGCCGAGGAGGTAACGGCCGGAGGTCGGGGAGTCGAGCAGCCCGAGGATCGAGAGCAGCGTGGTCTTGCCGGAGCCGGAGGGCCCGGCGATCGAGACGAAGTCGCCGCTCGAGATCGCGAGGTGGACCTCCGCCAGGGCGTGCGTCTCGACCTCGTCGGTCTGGAACACCTTGCTGACCCCCTCGAGGGAGAGGAGCGGCGCCTGCGCCCCGCTCGGAACAACCGCGCCTTGGGTAGAGACAAGCTGAGTCATTTGAGTCTGATCCTTTCGACGGAGTCCCACTGGGAGAGATCGGAGAGGATGACCCGGTCCCCCTCACGGAGCCCGCTCACCACCTCGATCGTCTTTGCCGAGCTGCGGCCGAGCTGAACCCTGACGCGCTCCGCGTGGCGGCCGCCCTCGACGAGCTTGAAGATCGTGACCTGGCCGTCGCCCTCGCCGAACGCCGGCCTGCCGACGAAGAGGACACCGGTCAGGTGCTCGAGCTCGATCGTCCCCTCCACGCCCAGGTCCGGACGGGCGCCCCTGGGCAGCGGGCCGTCGAGCGCCACGTCGACCTTCACGGTGCCCGCCTGCGCCGCGGGGTCGATGCGCGCCACGTGACCGGCGACGACGCCGCTGTGCGTGTCGATGGAGGCGCGCTGACCGATCTGGACGTCCTTCATCCGCGTCTCCGCGATGCGGAGCTCGGCCTTGAGCCTGTCGGGTCGCACGACCTTGGCCAGCAGCGTGCCGGGGGTGACCCACTGGCCCACCTGGAGCGGGAGATCCTGCAGCACGCCGGCGACGCCGGCGCGGACCTCGAGCGCCTCGACCTCGCGCCTGCGGAACGCGGCGATGGAGCGCAGCCGCTCGACCTGGGCGCGCCGGGCGGAGAGCTGCGCCGCCATCCCCTCGGACATCGCCAAGAGCCTCCTGCGCTCGAACGCGACGCGGCCGGAGAGCTCGTCCGCCTTCGCCCGCGACTGGCTCATCTCCAGGTCGGAGAGGAAACCCTTGCGGGCCAGGCGGAGATCGGCCGCCGCTCGCAGGCGCGCCTCTCTCAGGTCGGATCGGAGGCTCGCGATGACCGACTCCTGACCCAGCCGCTGGTTGCGCTGCGTCGCCTGCAGGTTGATCAGCTCCGAAGAGGCGGTGGCCAGCTGCCGCTCCGCCTCCAGGGCCTGCAGCTTCATGTCGGGGTTCTCGAGCTCGACGAGCACGCTGTCCCTCTTGACCGCGACCCCGGCCTTGAGCGGGATCTTCTCGACCCGCGCCGCACACACCGCGCTGACCCACCGGATCCGCTCCGGGACGAGCGTCCCCTGGCCCTGCACCTCGCGGAGCAGGTCGCCGCGGCGGACGGTGTCGATCCAGACCGAGGACCGGTCCACCTGCGGCGCGGCGCTCCTCAGGCTCCCCAGAACGAGGGTCGTCGCGACGCCGACGCCGGCGACGGCCGCGCCGACGAGCCAGCGCCTGCGGCTCCTGCGCGGCCTGGTGCGCGGGACGTCCATCGTCGACGCTTCCGACCGGGGGTTCATCAGGAAAGCCTCTCGCTTGTTTCGACCATCCGCCCGGGTCCAAGCGAATTGCGTGCCACCCGGGCGCCAACCTGCAACATCTCGTGACCGTTGGACAAGGTCATCTCCATTCTCCGCGGGAGCGCCGGGCGGTGTCCGTTCGTGGGATCCCGCGTCCCGAAAGCGGTCAGCGCAGCTCGACCGCGAAACGTCCGAGGATCACGCCGGTGAGCGCCTCGAGGAGCCGTGCCCTCGAGGGAGTCGGCCGCCGACCTGCCCAGCATCGTCGCGTACGACGGCGTGGCGAAGGTCACGATCGAGAGCAACATCGTCGGGACCGTGCGGCGTTTTCCATCTGTCGGCTACGACGTCAGCACCCCCGTCGGCACCAAGGGCTCGAAGACGATCGGCCTGGGGGGAGACGGGAACCGGCCCTGGACCTGGAACCTGCCCCAGGCCCCGACACCGGACAGCGTCGTGCTGGCTATGTTCGCCACCAATGACGAGACCCATTTCAACTGCTACGTGGAACCCGGCGTCGGCTGGACCGAGATCGACGAATACTGCAAATACGCCAACGGGCAGGTTCAGGTGAGCAGCGGCGCGTCGAGCCAACAGGTCTCGTATGCGCGGATCGGCTCGGCGAACGAGGACTGGAACAACACCTCGGCCGCCATCGAGATCCGGAGCAGTGACGCGTGGGACGAGACACTGGTTCGGGTCGGCGCCGTGGTCGGTGACACGGCGGTTGCGTGCAGTTTGCAAAAACCTCGCCCAGGTTGCTCGAAGGCAGCTTCGAGAGCTGTCGGCTCAGGCAAGTCGGGTCTGGGGCGCGGGTCTCACGCGCACGGAGGAGCCGCCACCGAGCTTGTAGCCGATCTCCAGCGGACCGTACGTGCGGCCCAGCCAGTGCAGCAGCGGGACATGGGGTTCGACGCCAGGCCTGTTGCGGGACATCCGACCGAAGTCCCGCCCGGTGGTGTGGAAGTACAGATCGCGCTCGCCGTGGTGCGTGGGGCGGCCGTCGTGAGCCTCCACCGACACGTTCTCGTAGTCGTCGATCGGTGCGTCGTGCAGCCGGTCATAGACCAGATCGCCGGACAGCACGAAGTGCTCGCGAGACTTGACCTTCAGATAGTCCACGAGCTCGAGGTTGACCGGCACGTGGCGCTTCGCGCTGTTGAGCGTGGCCTTGACCTGCGCCAGCCGCTCGGGGCTCACCACGCCGCGTTCGGGGTGCCGGGAGATGAGGCGGTTGCGCAGGTCCCAGGCGGCGTAGATGTTGAGCAACGTCGGGTTGACTGTCCGCTTGAACATGGCCTCGATCGCCGTGAACGGGATCCCCTTGAGCGAGCCGACGGTGGGCCCGGCGATGCCGACGAACCGGTGGCCGTCCGGCATCGTGTACTGCAGCAGGAAACACTTCTGCTGGTCGGGCCCGAGCCAGAAAACGGGCTTTCGGTAGATCACCTTCACCGTCGTGGGGTGCCGGCCGAAACCATCCGGTGATGACAGCCAGTCTGCCAGCGCTTGCTCGGCTGCCTCGTCAGCCAACCTCGCCGGTTGTTTCTTCTTCGCGATACTCACGCTCGCACATGTGCCTTGGTGGTGATGTCGTGCGTTGTTCGTGTGGCTATCTTTTCCGCACAATAGGGTGACTGCAAGATGCCAAGATCACCACCTTGTTTTCAGCGGGTTAGCGGACGTCCTCCCGAAAAGGCGATCTCATTTCGGACTCGGTCGACGTGCGGCACACCGTTCATCGGTCAGGAGGATCGGGGACAGCTGTAGGCACGTCCAGTGCCGACGAAACCGCCCTCGTCTTTGCCTTCAATCGCGTCCACGACAAGAAGATTGCCGCCCATCTCCGATGTCTTGTTCCTCATCCGGTTCTTGATGTCCACCATGCGGTATCCCCGAATCTCGGCCTCTCCGATCTCCTTGCACACTGGTGGTGCCTCGTCCTTTGTCTTGTACTTAACGTGTGTACCGCCTTCGGTCAGTGAAACAACGCATGCAGACAAGCTCATGATCAAGACAGCTACGCCCCATCAGCTGATGCCTCCTCATCGACTCTCGATCAATGTGACAGTGCGTCGTGAGATTTCATCAATGGAAGTTGAACGGTCGGGTGAGCCGTCGCACTCGTCGTGGACCTCGGCGCTCCGGACCGAGCGTCGCCAGCCGTCCGTGTTCCCCGCGGCTTGGCCGCTGATTTGCCGCTGATTTGCATCACTGGTGGATTCCATGCATCCCGCGTCCCGAAAGCGGTCAGCGCAGCTCGACCGCGAAACGTCCGAGGATCTCGCCGGTGAGCGCCTCGAGCAGCGCCTCGCCCTCCAGGGAGTCGGCCTTCGCCCGCGCCTGCTGGAGCCGGGCCCGCGCGAGCTCGTCCTGACGGCGCAGCAGCTCGAAGCTGGAGCTGCGGCCGACCTCGAAGCGCGCCTTCTCGGCGGCGAGGTCGCGCGCCGCGAGATCGGTGGCGTGCGCCAGCACGCGGATCCTCTTCTCGGCCAGCCTGACGGCGTGCGCCGCCCGGGCCACCCCGGCGGCCACCTGAACGGAGATCGCCTGCGCCAGGAGGCGCGCCTTGCGGAGGCCCTCGCGGGCCGCGGCGTGCTGCCCCCTGGCCTCGTTGCGCTCGATGGGGAACGAGAGGGTCAGCCCGGCCTGAACCGCGTAGCCGCCCGCGCGCGCGAGCTCGTCGAACGCCGCCCGCGGCGAGGCGTCGCTGCCGAGCGGGCCCGCGCCCACCGTGAAGTCGAGCTGCGGGAGGAGTCCGTTCCGGGTGACGTCGACCTCGATGGCCGCGGCGGCCACCGCGGCCCGGGCCGCCGCGAGCTCGGGGTTGTGCTGCCTGGCCCGCTCGATCGCGGCCCGGACACCGGGCGCTGTGGCTATCGCTTTGCTTCCGCGCGCGGTGAACCGGGGCTCCAGGGGATCGCGGGTCCCCAGGGGCGCGGCGCCGGCGTCGGCCTCGACGCCGAGGAGCTGCTGCAGCTCGAGGGAGCGCTCCCGCACGAGCAGCTCGGCCTGGACGGCCTCGTCCTCGCGCAGCGCGATGGCGACCTCGACCTCCGCGGCGGCGCTCGGCGGCTGCTTGCCCACCTCGATGTTGGCTCTCACCGCGCGCAGCTGCTCGCGCGCGAGCCCGAGCGACGATCGGCGCACCCGGAGCCGGGTCTCGGCGAACGCGAGCTCCCAGTAGGTCTGGACCACGGCGCGGACCAGGTCCGCCGCCGCGGCCTCGCGCCGGAGCCCGGCCTGGTCGAGGGCGCTGCGCGCGCGCCTCCGCGCCGCCCGCGCGACGCGGGTGCCGCAGCCTCGCAGCAGGGGGTGGGTGAACGAGAGCACCGCGGCGGGCCGGTAGGTCCCCGTGGCGCCGCCTGCCCCCGAGAGCGACGCCACGCGCGTGTATTCCGTGCCGAAGCGCAGGCCAAGGGTCCCGCCCGTCGGAAGGGGGCGGGTCAGCGAGACGCTGGCCGATGCGTCGTCGAGCGCGAGGCCCGGCGCCTCCTGCCCGCGCGTGGCGCTCCAGCTGGCCGCGCTCCCCAGCACGAAGTCCTCCACGCCCCTGGCCTCGACGACGCCGGCCTTCGCGATCCGGAGGTCCGAGACCAGGGTCGCGAGCTGTGGGCTGCGCCGAAGCGCCCGCGAGACCGCCTGCTCGAGGCGCAGCGACCGCGGCGGCGGAGACGCGGCCGGCTTCGCCTGTCCGGCGATGGGCGGCGCGAGCACACAGAGAGAGGAGACTGTCAGCAGCCAGAGCGGCGTGGGCGGCTTCAAGGTCATGCACACGACTCCAAGCGAGAACCGTGCCGCGGGCCGCCAGCAGGCAACCGCCAGGAATCACGCCGCGCATCGTCCGGACGACTGCCCGCTATCGGGACGGCGATCCCAGGATCGGACACTCGATGCCCTCGCGGCTGCGATCTCTCGACCGCCTGCGGCGACAGCCGGGCGGCGCCATGCCTGGGCTCGTTTCGAGTTGGCCCACGCGCGAATTCCTGCGAGAGTCGCTGTCGTGAGCGGCGCGACCCACAAGCTCGCGTGCGGGACCTGTGAGCACGCGGAGCCCCACGAACCGAGCTGTTCGAGAGAGCGTCCAGACGGCGGACGCTGCGGCTGCGAGAGCTGGGATCCGATCCCCATCGAGCTCCTCGGCATGGACTGGCGTGCCGCGTTCGAGGCCTTCCGGCCGCACCGCCCCACCCACGTCGAATCCGTCGACGAGGGCGTCTCCACGGCACCTTTTCGGCGCCAGGACGTGGCGGAGATTGCGTACCTCGCAGCCGGCGAGGGCGATGGACCACCATGGATCGCGGTCGTGCGTCTGACCGACGGGCGGTGGGCGTACGTCTCCTACACCGTCCAGATCACCGGGGACATCTACCACACCTTCGTGGTCGGGGCGTCCAAGGAGCGGCTGTGGCGGTGGGCGCTCACCGATGAAGACCGCGACCGCTTCACGCCCCAGATGACGCGCGACGATCGCGAGCGGGAGCTGGTCGATCTCGACCAGATGCTCGAGTCGACGGACCCCGAAGCGCGCGCGTGGGCCGAGGCACGGATGCGCCGTCTGTGGAACGAGTGAGAGCGCTGAGCCAGGACGCGACCCGGAAGCCAGGGGGCGGAGACCCCGACACGACGAAGGGTTTGCGCCCGTCTCGCGTACTCTATACATAGATGCGCCTGGTTCGCCTGCTTCTTCGTCTGATCAATGGTCTGTACGATCTGCTGGCCTCCTACCTGCTCGCCTGGGTGCTCCTCTTCGCGCTCGTGGCCTGGGGGTTTCACGCGATCCTGGGCACCGTCGTGGGTCTTTTCGGCCACGAGTCGACCGAGGCGTTCTGGATCTGGGCCCAGCGCGCGCTGGAGACCGACCTGACCCTGGCGCGGGTGATCGGCTTCGGCCTGCTGCACGTCGGCCTCTACCTGCTTTCGAGGCGCCGGCTGCGCCGGGTTCAGGCCCGGATCGAGCGGGGAGTCGACCGGGCGCTGGCCCGCTACCAGCGGTGGGCGCGTGCCCACCCCCGGGGTCGCGTCCTGGCCGGTGGGGCGTTCTCGTTGCTCGTCACCACGCTGCTGGTCCCCTTCGTGATCCAGCCCACCCTGGTGCCGCTTCGGTTCGACGGCAAGGCGTGGCTGATGCGGACCGCGAACCTGGCCGACGGGAGCGCCACCAGCGCTGGCCGAGTCGGTGATCGGCCTCTACCGGAAGCTCTACGCCGAGCCGGTGGTCAGCGAGGGCGTGTCCGGCGAGGAGTTCGACGACTCCCTGCACCGGATCGAGGACAGCGAGGTCGACGAGCTCGACCCCTTCTCGCCGGCGCGGGGTCCGTTTCGCCGGCGGGCGCTGATGGACCGCTGGGATCCGCTGCTGAAGCAGGTGGTGCGGGGAGACCGACGCGCCTTTGCCGCGGTGAAGGCGTTCATGTGGGTCGAGTCCGGCGGCCAGCAGTTCGCCGTCAGTCACACCGGCTGCGCGGGGCTGATGCAGTTCAGCTCGCGCACCGCGCGCACCGGGTTCAGTCGGATCTTCGGCACGGGGCAGGTCTACCCCTGCAGCTGCCGCGGCGGCTGCGGGGTGCCGCGCTCGATCCGCAGGGCCCTGGAGAGCGGCGACCCGGAGCGGGTGCGCGCCCAGAGGTCCCGCTTCCCGTGCGACCTGACCGACGCCCGCTTCGACCCGCGCAAGAGCCTCACCGCCGGGTGGATCTTCATCCGACGGCTCCAGCGCTCCCACGGCGGCAACATCTACCTGAGCTACATCGGCTACAACTCGGGGCCCGCCGTGGCACGCCGGCTGTGGCGGGCGATCGGAAAGAAGGGCCGCGCCGGGCTCGACGTGATCGCACCCGAGCTGCCCCGGGCCCTGGAGCCGTTCTACGGCGCGTCCGCGGCCAGCCGGGCCCGCTCCCTGATCCGGGTCCACCTGCCGAAGCTGGGGCGGGCCTACCGGCTCTACCTGCGTCAAGCCAACCTGCGCCCGCCGGAGACGACGGTGGTGCGGTTTCAGCCGCTCGAGCTGCCGAAAGGTCCCTGGCGCTTCCTGGCCAGGCTCACCGATCGGAAGCACGGAAAGGCGCGACGGCTGCGGATCTCCTTCTGGGGTGACTCCCACGTGGCCGCGGAGGTGCTCCCGGGCCAGCTTCGCCGCCGGATGCAGGCGCGCTGGGGCGACGGAGGCCCGGGTTTCGTGCTGCTGGGGCAGCCCTGGCCCAGCTATCGCCACGCCCGGGTGGAGACGGGAGCGACCGAGGGCTGGCGGGCGGAGCGTCTGTGGGGACGATACACGCACACACGCCCGCGGCCGCGGGACGACCTGTTCGGCGTGGCCGGGATCAGCGTGCACTCGGCGAAGCGCGCCTCCGGCCCGCGCACCTGGATGATCCCGCAGGGCCGCGCCCTGGCCGCGATGGACCTTTACTACCTGCGCCAGCCCGGCGGTGGAACGGTCGAGGTCCTGGCCGACGGCAGGCGCGTCGAGCGGCTGAACACCCGCGAGAGGAAGAAGAGACCGAGCCGTGCGCGGATCAAGCTGTCCGCGAAGACGA
>Ga0316576_10001631_pt1 | contig 12262 bp, 12 predicted proteins | sample S0NA_FD_203075 | JGI IMG/M metagenome (GOLD analysis project Ga0316576, IMG submission 203075) | Rhizosphere microbial communities from salt marsh grasses in Alabama, United States - S0-2_050615r3r5 | ecosystem: Host-associated > Plants > Roots > Rhizosphere | place: USA: Alabama | collected... | reverse complement strand
TCTCGGCAATTCTGCGCCGCCCGGCGCACCGGCGGTGGACTGGCCGCCCCTGGCCGACGGCATGAGCGAGTCGGTCCAGGTGTTCGGCTACCTGAATTTCCTTCTGCAATTTTGCCCCACGCACCCTTCGGAGAAGGAACTGATGGCGCGCTTCGCCCAATTGGGCATCGGCCCCGGCAAATCCTATTCTGACCAGGAGCTTGTCCCAGAGATCAAAAAAGCCATCGCAGAAGGGATTGCCGCTGTCTGGCAGGAGGATTTTGGCGGCCTGATGAAACGGGTCAATGCGGGGGAGCTGACCAGTGCCGACATCTTTGGCACCCGTGAATTCCTGAAGAACAACTATCTCTATCGCTTTGCCGGGGCAAAGCTTGGACTGTACGGCAACTCCCGGGAGGAAGCCTTTTATCCCCCGTATTTTGTCGATTCCCAGGGCGAGCAGCTGGACGGTGCGAAACACGACTACGTGTTGCGTTTTGAGAAGGGGCAGCTTCCTCCCGCCGGGGCGTTTTGGTCGTTCACCATGTATGACGGGCCGACGCAGTTCCTCGTGGCCAATCCTCTGAATCGCTACCTTTTGAACTCGACCATGTCGGATTCCTTCCAATACGGCGCCGACGGCTCGCTGACGTTCTACGTGCAAAAGGATTCGCCGGGAGCCGGAAAGGAAGCAAACTGGCTGCCGGCACCGGATGGCCCCTTTTACTGCATCATGCGGATCTACATACCCCAGCCCGCCGTGTACAATGGCCAATGGCAGCAGCCGACCTTGCAGCGGCCGGCGGGAGGGCAGGCGCCGGTTTAGAATGTTCCTGCCCAGGTGACGCCTAAAACCATCACCGCAACCCATTCAAGATCAAGGAGATACAGCATGAAAACGACCCAGGTGACGCCTGAAACCTACATACGGGCCGAAAGTGATCGGCAGTTCGGCGTGGTCGCCAAGATGGCCGGCGGCGTGAACCGGTTCTATCATTTCCGCCGTCCCACCCCTCTGGACAAACAGAATGTCGTGCGGATGAACAGGGACACGCTCTACTCGATGGGTATCCTGGACACCTCAAAGGGCGCCACGCTTACCGTCCCTGAGCTCCCCAAGGATCGGTATGCGTCGGTCTATCTCGTGGACAACGATCATTATTGTCCATTCGTTATCTACAGCACCGGCACGCACGAGCTGCCCAGGGACACCCAATACCTGGGCGTCGGGGTGCGCATCCAGGTGTTCAACCCGAAAGACGAGAACGAAATCGCCTTGATCAACAAGCTGCAGGATCAATTCATCATCAAGGCCAACAGCGCCGAGCCGCTGCCGGACTTCAAGTGGGACCTCCAGTCGCTGAAAGCCCTCACGGACCAGTTTGAAAAAGAGTCGACCCGATACAGCAGTTGGAAGGGAATGATGGGCCCGCGGGGCAAGGTGGACGAAAAGACCCGTCATATTGCGGCGGCCGCGGCGTGGGGGCTTTTCCCGGAGTGGGACGCCACGTATCTGAATTACAGCGGCGGCCATGATGACAGGGTCTGCCACAAGGCGACCTATCAGGTTCCAGAAAACGACGCTTTCTGGTCCATCACCGTGTATGGCAACGACGGCTTCATGAAGAGCGACAACAACATCGTCAATTCCTCCACTGTGAAGCTGAACGCCGACGGCACGTTCACCGTGTATTTCGGATCGGTGGAGACCTGCGGCGAGGTGCCCAACCGGTTGGATACCACGGAAGGCTGGAACTTCCTGATGCGCATCTACCGCCCGGGCAATTCGGTGTTGGAAGGGGCGTATAAACTTCCTGAGGCCAAACCCGTGAAGTGAACCGCTCCGCCAGCGCATGAGGTGGGTGATTGCCGACAAGGGTGATCGCAATGAGAGTTGTCCCGGCGGCAGCGGGCTCAAGTATAAGAAATGCCATGGCCTGAGCCATCCGATTCAAAGAACTAAACTGTCACGGTTGTAGATTTCTAATATCCCAATCCGGACAAGCCGGAACCAAAAAGGAAATTCAGTTTAAGCCGCTAACGCGTTTTGATACAAAGAGGCCATACCCAAGACGGGAGGCCGGTAATGGAACTTTTCACTGAGCGGCATGCCGCCAAAATCACTGGTGAGTTGTCCTGCCTGGACCGGGTGGTGATCGGTGGCACCCTGCCGGGCATCTGTTACGCCGATGGGATGAGCCGGTATCTGCGGTTCAACGGTATCCGCATCTTTGACTACGCTTGCTGGGCCGAAACGCTGCGGGATCAGATTCGAGAAAATGCTCAGACTCTGGCCAAAGAGGCTGCGATAGGCATCGAGCACCTGAAACAGCAACATCCGTAAAGAATCGCTGGTGCACAAGATCCTCAAGAAGCGTGGCAACCATCAAGGGCTGGTATGCATTTTCTCAGCAATGGAGGGCTGTTCGAGCTACAAGCCCTGGCACGACAAGCCCAGCGGTCGCACGTTGCTGCTGGCTCTTGACCTTCTGGTGGCCGCCGACATCATTCTGACGGTGGCCCTGGACCTGAGCTTTGAGGCGCTCGGCATGCTGGGGTTGCTCGTGCTCATCCGCACCTTTCTGCACTTTATTCTGGAGCTTGAGATCAGCGGCCGGTGGCCCTGGCAGGGAGCCCATGGAGCGGCCGACGATCCTGAAGAGTGAGGAGTCTTGACGTTAAAGAGCCATGATTTTCGAGAAAAACAAAAACTGGCTGTAAAAAACCCTTATATTCTTCTGGCTCGACCAGAAAAGGAGGTTCAAATGAACGCAATGAAAGACCGCAAGACCCCGAACGGCACTGTAGCAATCGCAGAAAATAAGGACTCGCCATTTGCGGTATCACCAGAAAAGCGTGATTGGTTGACCCAAGATGCCCTGCGTGTGCCAAAGTATAAACTGGGGCCGGTCCAACAACATATCGCGGCATGACAGGTAAATGAGAATATGGACAACGCCATACTTCAAAAATTCGTTTCCGTGACGATATTCAGTCTGATGTTCGCCATGGGGATCAATCACTCCTTTCAGCAGCTCATTTCCCTGTGGCGACAGCCTGCATTATTGATTCGTTCTCTTCTGGCCGTCGTTGTGCTGGTTCCCCTTGTTGTTTTCCTGTTGTTGCCGCTGTTCGACCTGTCGCCTGCCGTAGCCGCCGGATTGGCGCTACTGGCAGCTGCTCCGGGCGCTCCATTGACCTATAAAAGAACGCAGATGGCCGGCGGGGATCCGGATTATGTGGCCAGCCTGCAGCTGACGCTGGCATTGCTGGCGGTCTTGGTCACCCCGTGCATCCTGGCGATTTTCTACGCCAAGTTCGAGCTTGCCATCGAGCGGGTGTCCCCCTTCCAGGTGATGCTGCAAATCGGCGAGGTCACCTTCTTGCCGGTTATCATCGGTCTGCTCGGTCAACGATTGGCCCCCAAACTTGCCAAGGTCATCGCCAAACCGGTGCAAAAGATCGCCGATGTGTTGTTTGTCTTGCTGCTGGTTTTGATCGTCGTGATCCTGGCAATCGCCCCCAACCTCAGAGCGATGCTGAATCTGGGGGCTATGCCCCTAGCCGTGATCCTGATCATGGCAGCGGCCGCGCTGGCCATCGGCCACCTGATGGGCGGTCCGCCCCGGCAGCAGCGTTCCACGCTGGCCATCGCCTGCATCGCCCGCAACGTCGGACTGACCCTGTACATCGCGGGGCTCTGCGACTACGGGCAGCAGGTTATCCCCACGCTGCTGACCTACATGATTCTGGGAGCGATATTGGCTTTGCCGTACAGCGTCTGGAACAAACGTCAAACGCGATAGAGGCGGCCTTCTCGCGAGGAGTATTGTTAGAAAACCTATTTCGAAAGTGAGGGTCGAACCAAAATGAGCGATGAGACAAAGTTGGACATCAATACCCAGCTTGCCTACAAGCGAACCGAGTTGGCTCAAGACCGCACCCGCTGGTCGGCTGACCGAACCTACTGGGCAAGCGACCGCACGGTGATTGCCTGGGAACGCACCGCGCTTTCCCTGATCGGTTTCGGCTTCGGTATCGGCAGGGCTCTGGAGTACCTCGAAAAACTTGGAAGATACGCCGATCCTTTCTTTACAGCCCAGGTTTTCGGCGGCGGCTTTATCCTGATCGGCGTTCTGATGCTGTTTGCGGCCGTCATTCAGAACATGAGGATCGAAAGGCGTCTGAAGCAGCGAGGCTACTCGCGCATCGAGCATTGGCCCCTGGGTTTTCTCAGCGCGATCATGCTGTTGCTGATCGGAATTTACGGCTTTGTCGTGATTTTGTTAAACCCCTGAAAATACCCGGTCCGCACCGGTGATGACACGGATGGTTTTCTGCTGCGACCCGCCCCGTTCAGGGCTGCCGGTGCCGTAGGCCCAAAGGCCGGGGGTCTCAACGGCCGGCATCCAAACGGATTTATTGAAGAGCCAAAAGTCCAAGCCGAATTGATCTAGACAGCCGGCGCATTCCCTCCGGCACTGCCGCTCATCGTCCAGCGATTGCGTCGGATCGCCCCGAAATCCCTGCCGACCCGCCACCATCATTTCAACAACCGCAAGTGCTTCGGTCGTAACTGTTGAAAAGGATAAGGATCATCTGCGTTGGTTTTGATTTGCCGAGCACGTCGTTCGGCAAATTTTTGGCCGGTATCATCGCAATTTCGAGGATTGCAATGGTTGTCCTGCCGACAGGCATTCACTGCGCCGGGTTGACATACCGGCGGAACAAATATTATAACCTTTCGGCTTTTTGGCACCCGAAACCACACCCGGTCGAAAATTCGCTGATGACCATTTTACATCCAAATTTTACCGGATCGCAGGCAGGGTCGGGTCCACCCGACCCCGGGAGAGCGACATGACCTTGAAAAACCGGGCTGCTGTCCGAATCGTCGGTTTGACGCTGGCCGTCTTTTTGCTGGGAGCATGCGCCGCTCAGGGACCTGCCGTGCATTACCAGGGCGATCTGACCTTCATTGAAACCGTCGTGATCGTGCCGTTCGAAAACCTGGCGGAACGCTTCGAACCCGACACCGGCGTTCGCAGTCCGATCAGCGGGCGGGTCTTCGTGACGGGCCCGGCGGCCGCCGGCAGCGACCGGTTTCTGACCGGGCAACTGCTTTCCCACGTGCGGCGGGACACGGCTTTTGACATCCTGCCCGCGGACGATCCGACGGTCGCGTCGGATGTCTTTGGCGAGGGTCGGCTGCGCGATGGGCAACAGCTCGAGCGGCTGTCGCAGAACGGCCGGCGTCGGGGGGCCGACGCGGTCTTCGCCGGGCATGTCTACCGCTTTCGGGAGCGCGTCGGTGGCGGGTTTTCGGCCGAGTCGCCTGCTTCGATCGCGTTTGACATCTATCTCATCGACTGCCGGCAGCCGAGCGTTCTCTGGTCGGCTGTGTTCGACTACACCCAGGAGGCGTTGAGCGACAACCTGTTCGGCGTGGGCAACTTCTTCCGTCGCGGAGGCCGCTGGGTGACCGCCGAAGAACTGGCGACGGCCGCGATGGACTCTATCTTCGAAGATTTTCCCCGGCCCCGGCCGAAAACGGCTGCCGGAATCGATGGGGGGTCGGATTGATCCAGCCGGTCCACGGATTCGATTGTTTCGATTTTTTGGCAATCGATCGCCGGAAGACTTTTTGAAAAAACTTTTATAACCTATGGTCATGACTGCGCGAGCCATAAAGATTTTTTCACCAGGCCTGCTTTTTCTGACCAGTTGCCTGGCATTGCTCCTGGCCCAGCATCACGTTCAGGGAGCCCCTCCGCCCCCGGCTAAAAAAGTCCTCTTGGTTTATGCCTATCAATCGATGCTACCCGCTATCTTCGAGTGGGATGAGAGTATCCGCGCGGCTTTACAAGGCACAAAGGCACAACCGGTAGAATTCTACACGGAATTCCTGGACCTGGTAAATTTTACCAACGAGTCCTACAGGCAAAACCTTTTCAACTTCTTACGGGACAAGTATAGCAATCAAAAAATCGATCTCCTCATCCCGGTGGGAAGCTCAGCCTTTTCTTTTCTGAAGGCCCAGGGTAACGCAATCTTTCCCGGCACCCCCATCGTTTTTTGCTATGTTCCCAAACAGCAGGTGGAGGCCCTGACACCATTGTCAAACAGCACCGGAGTGATCGGCTGGGTGGACGTGCAGGGCACCCTGGCAGCAGCCCTCAAACTCCATCCCGGGACCCGGCGAGTGGTGCTGGTAGCGGGGGCCAGCGAAGTAGAAAGGACCTACAAGCAGATTGCTCGAGAAGCCCTGCGCCCTTACGAAGGACGGTTCGAGATTGCCTTCTTGACCGATATGCCATTACCAGAAATTCTCAAACAGCTCGCAAATCTCCCCGCTCAAACACTCATCATTTACCTCTCGGTGTTTAGAGATAGCACAGGTCAGGCCTTCGTGCCCCGGGAAGTCGCGGGGAGCGTCGCTCAGGCGGCCAATGCCCCCGTCTATGGCCTCTGGGAAAATCTGCTGGGCCAGGGGATTGTCGGCGGTCATCTCACAAGCTTTAAGAAACAGGGTCGCCTGGCGGGAGAAATAGGGCGCCGGGTGCTGAACGGCGAAAAACCGGAAAATCTCCCACCCGTTTGGCAGGGTACTAATTTTTACGGTTTCGACTGGCGGCAGCTGAAGCGCTGGGGAATCGACGAACGGCAGCTCCCCCCCGGAAGTGTCGTACGATTTAAAGAGGAGTCGTTATGGCATGCGCACCGCAAATATATAATTGCCACGATTCTATTTATTTTTTTCCAAGGCACGCTGATCTTTTTTCTGTGGGCGGCAAATGCCCGGCGCCGCCGGGCCGAGGATCGGCTGACGGAAAGGCTGGCCATTGAGGAGAGGTTGGCTGAGTTTTCGGCCCGATTTGTGGATGTGCCGGTAGACCGAGTGGATTTCCAGATCTCGGACGAGTTGAAAAAACTGGGTGATCTCTTCGCGGTGGATAGTGTCTCGCTGTTCGAATTCCCTGAAAACAACCCCGGGGGGACGATGCTCCAGTCTTCTACCGCCACCCAGGTCCAGTCGCCACCGCAACTGATTGAGTACGACCGGTTTACCTGGATTCGCGATAAAATTTCACATGGTCAAATCGTACGATTCAACGAGCTCGAGGAGCTGCCGCCGGAAGCCACGGCCGAGATCGCCTACATGCAGTCTCACGGCATCAAATCGGCGGTGCTCATGCCGGTTACAATCGGACAGAAGACCTGGGGCGTGCTGAGTTTCGCGATGTTGACACGCCACCGAAAATGGCTGCCGGAAACGGTGCAACGATATAACGCGGTCGCTCAGATCATCGCCCTTGCGATATCCGGCAGGCAATCCAGGAAGGCCCTTCTGCAGAGCAAGAATTTCAATCGAGCCGTTCTCGATTCTCTGGCCTATCACATTGCGGTTTTAGACCGTCAGGGTACCATTCTGGACGTCAATGAGAGCTGGATGCGGTTTGCCCGCGAAAACGATTCGACCTCCCTGGAGCGAATCGGACGCGGCATCAATTACCTCGAGGTCTGCCGCCGCAGCTCCGAAACCGGTGACGTGCTCGCGCAAGCCGCGCTGGAGGGTCTCCGGTCGGTGCTGGAAGGAAGCCGGACAGTATTTATACTGGAGTATCCCTGCGATGCGCCCAAAAATATACGCTGGTTCATGATGAGGGTCATCCCGTTTTCCGGTCACAAAGGCGGGGTCATCGTATCCCACATTGACATCACCGAGCAAAAACTGGCGCAAATCGATCTGCAGACCGCCTTTTCGGAAAACCAAGAACTGAAGAAACAGCTTGAAGCCGAAACGGCCTACCTGAAGGAGGAAATCCGCCTGGAACACGACCATTCGGGGATTATCGGCCAAAGCGCCGCCATCCAGTACGTTCTCTACAAGGTCGACCAGGTGTCTGCCACGGACACCACTGTTCTGGTGCTGGGGGAAAACGGGACCGGCAAAGAATTGGTCTGCCGGGCCATCCACAGCCACAGCCCACGCAACACCCGGCCGCTGATAAAAGTCAACTGTGCCGCCCTGCCGGCCAACCTTATCGAAAGCGAACTGTTCGGCCACGAGCGCGGGGCCTTCACCGGGGCCCAAACCCGGCGGGCAGGCCGTTTCGAAGTGGCGCATGGTGGGGCCCTATTTCTGGATGAGATCGGTGAATTGCCGCTCGAGCTGCAGGGCAAGCTTTTGCGGGTGCTGGAGGACGGCGAATTCGAACGTTTGGGCAGTTCCGTTACGATGAAGGTCGATGTGCGGGTGATTGCGGCCACCAATCGTGATTTGGAAAAGCAGGTCCACGAAGGGTTTTTCCGGGAGGATCTTTATTACCGCTTAAACGTGTTTCCGATCACGGTCCCGCCCCTGCGGGAACGCCCTGAGGACATTCCGCAGCTCACCCGCTTCTTCGTGGAAAAATCCGCCAAAAGGCTCGGCAAGACCATTAAATTCATTCCCCAAAATGCAATGGAGCGTCTGCAGGAATATCGATGGCCCGGCAATGTGCGTGAGCTGCAGAACGTGATCGAACGGGCGGTGATCACCAGCACGGAATCCAAATTGCAGTTGGTGGACGATCTCAGGTTGCCCGATTCCGATTCAAACCCGGGTGCAGAAACCATGAAAAGCCTGCAGGAAATCGAAACCCGTCATATCGTCCGGGTGTTGGAGAAAACGAACTGGCGAATCGACGGGCCCAAGGGGGCTGCGATGATTCTCAAAGTCAACCCTTCCACGCTTCGCTCCCGCATGCGCAAATTGAGAATCAACAAACCCTGAACCTTTTCTTTCTGTCGCGTCCCGTCAAACGTTCCGGTCATTTCGATCGAGGTCGTACCGCCCGCCGCCCGCAAATAAAGTGAAGGTCCCGCATCTCCCACCGCTGCCACCGGCGATACCGGCCCCTAAATTTCCGCGACATGTAACACTTCCATCAAATTTCACGAAAAATCCGCTTCCGCCGCCCGACTCCAATATGGATCTACAGTAAGAATTATTTGAGATATTGATATCTTAATTGCAGAGACGTTTTTAAGGTTTGTTGGCATGGAAATTGGACAGTCGGCGATTATCTATGTTGCAACGGGCTCGTGCGGCGACTCTCCGGACTGTTGGATCATCCGAATGATATCGTCGAACCGCCGCTTGCACATAGCGGTATATAACCCATGAACCACTTCATGGCGCATGGAGGTGCAAAGTGACGCCATTTATTGGAAAAGACGCGGGGGCCACGCGGCTCAAACAGGTGCTCATGGGCTTGGTGACAATACTTGGCCTTCTGATGAGTTCGCCGGTCTGGGCGGGCGGGCTATGGCTGCACGAGGCGGGCACCCCCGACCTCGGCACCGCCTCGGCGGGTCGTACGGCCCTGGCCGCCGATGCCTCCACGGCCGGCATTAACCCGGCCGGCATGACCCGGTTGGACCGTTCCCAGATGCTGATCGCCGCCTAGGCGTTTTACATCGACACGCGCTTTGACGTCGATGCCGCCACCTTCGGCGGCGATGACGACGGCAATGCCGGTGGTTTCGTGCCGTCCGGCTCCCTGCATTACGTGCAGAGCATCTCCCCGGACTGGAAGCTTGGGATCAGCGCCGGGTCTTACCTCGGCCTGGGATTGGAATACAACGATACCTGGGCCGGCCGCTATTACACCAGCGAAGCCGAGTAGTTGACGTTCGGCGTCAATCTCGGGGTAGGCTACCGGGTCAACAAGTGGCTGTCACTGGGAGGTGGTTTCAGCGTGTTGTATGCCCAATTGGAGCAGAAGGCGGCGATCAACAACAGTGCCGTCCCCTTTCAGGCCGGTTTGCCCGACGGCGAGTTGAAAATCGAAGGAGACGATACGGGACTCGGTTTTAACCTGGGGGTGCTGCTGGAGCCGCTCGAAGACCTGCGTTTCGGCATCACTTACCGGTCGGAAGTGTCCCTGCAGTTCGAGGACGTGGCCGAGTTCACGAACATCGGTCCCGTCCTGCAAGGGCTGCTGAATCTCACCGGGCTGGCCGGCAGCCACGTGAACATCGACATAACCATACCCCAGGCAGTGATGCTGAGCGGTTGCTATCAGGTCAACGGGCGCTGGGCACTGATGGCCAATATCGGCTGGCAGGACTGGAGCGCGTTCGGCAAACAGGACCTGACGCTGCGGTCAACGAACTCAACGACCTTCACACAGGATCTGGATTATAAAGATACCTGGCACTTTGCCTTGGGTTCTCAATACCGTTTCGGTGAAAAATGGCTGTGGTCGGTGGGCGCCGCCTACGAGTTTATTGATCTCGGCAACGCCAGGATCAACCAACAAGGCGGTCCGCTGCAGGGCGACCTGCAGGGCGAATACGGCACCAATGTGGCCGATGTTTTCGCCCTGAACTTGATCTGTAAGTTTTGAAAGCACGCTTCCGAAGAAAAGGAGACCGTTATGAAGCGTATCGTTACCGTACTGTTGGTACTGAGTGCCGGTGGGTTCTTTGCGGCTACGCCGGGGTTGGCGACTCAAGCCATCCCCCAGGATTCCGGCTTCAGTGGATTTATCAACCTCGGTATCGGCGTCACTTCGGCCGGAAGCAACATGATCGCCGGAAGCCGCCTGGCGGATATCGGAAAGAGCCGCATCGATTCCTTGACCGACAGCCCCGATTCCGAGGCCTGACGCAGCTGGGCCTGCCACCGGGTAAGGCAGAATTGTTGGACCGAGAGGGCGACAGCTACGAGTTCGCGGTTATCTAACCGTTTCGATTCAAACAGGGAAGGCGCATCCTCACGCCCGCGCTGAGCTACAGACGCCTGGATCTGGTTCTTTGCCAACCCCACCCGGGGATTCGCGGTCAAAGCCCATGTGGCGAGGGATTTCGGCTGGCTCGACGGCTCCAATGGCTGGACCAACGTGGACGATGAAATCGATTTCTATCTGCCGCTGGGTGCCACTGAAAATTTTCCGGCAACGGGTGGTCGCGCTGAATTTGTGGACCTCCTATTCTTCGCCCTTGAAGGCGCAGCCGGACCGCACCATCACCGATCGTTTGCCCGTCGATGCCGGATCCACCCTCGGCGGGCTCTGGCGGCTGACATTTTTTTAATTGGTCCACTGAAGAGGTCACGGTGTTTCATATGTACACGAATTTCGATTGCCCCGCCGTCTTACGGTGGTTGCTTGCCCTCTTTCTAATTTGCCTCGCCGTCACTTCCCTTCACGCCCAGGTAACGATTGATAACAAATCAGTCGGGGGGAACACGCTCACCGGAACGCAGCCAACCGCCAGCGGTAAGCTCACGATCACACCCGTTCTTGTGAACAGCCCGCGCAACACCCTCAAATCTTTTCTGCGTCTTAGGGACGAGCTGGAACAGAGCTTGCAGTCCTATTGGTCGGATAAATCCCCTGAGCTGTTCGAACGGCTGGGCATGATTAAATCGAATTTCATCGAGCTGCTAGACCTGTCTTCTGTTCCGCAAAATTCTCGCAGTGAGATCGGAGTCGACACAACTGGCTATCTGCTCGACATCTTCGGACGTGTCGAATTGCCTGACCTTGAAAGTGTTCCGCACGAGAAGTCCCTCGGCGGTGATGAGGTGCCTGCGAAATGGCGCATTCCCGGCACCCCGATCCAGATCTACAGAATCGATGAGGGACCGCGTGAGGGAGAGTATCTGTTCAACGAGCGCACGGTAATTGTGGCACCGCATTTCTTCAGACGTATTGCGCATCTGCCCCTGCGGACGTCTTTGCCCATCACGAGCTGGCACCTCACCATTCCACAATTGACCGGACCGATGATCCCGGCGGCGGTGCTCAGGATGGTACCACAGAGTTTGAGAGATTTCTGGTTTGGTACACCAAAATGGAAAGTCATTGCGGTAATCCTGGTCACTGTTCTCGCAGTTCTCCTGCTGCTCGTCTTTCACCGTGTGATCAACCGCCGCAAAGCTGACAATCGGATAGGCTTCTTGCTGCGTCGTCTCCTGACGCCTATCGCGACTCTTGCGCTGGTCTGGAGCCTTCGGGACTTCATTCAAAACCAAATCAGTGTTTCAGGAGCATTTTCGACCGTGGTTGTCGTCATGGCAACCATTTTGTTCCATGCCGCCGCGCTCTGGTTTTTATGGCTGGCCGTGCTCGCCTTTTTCGAGTTCATTGTCCAGGCCCGAAATATACCCGAAGATAGCTTTCACGCGCATCTGTGGCGTCTCGGTGCCCGTGCAAGCGGGATCGTGGGCGGCCTGGTGATCATCGGTACGGCAGCCCAGGGGCTGGGGCTACCGCTCTATAGCGTCGTGGCT
>Ga0316576_10001629_pt1 | contig 12266 bp, 9 predicted proteins | sample S0NA_FD_203075 | JGI IMG/M metagenome (GOLD analysis project Ga0316576, IMG submission 203075) | Rhizosphere microbial communities from salt marsh grasses in Alabama, United States - S0-2_050615r3r5 | ecosystem: Host-associated > Plants > Roots > Rhizosphere | place: USA: Alabama | collected... | reverse complement strand
CGGAGTGATACACATCTGTTGAGTGTCCAGGCGCGAGAGTCGACCGTGGCAGTCGACTTCTGCCATATTCTCACCGACGGCTATGGAGCGATGCGCTTCCTGGGATCTCTCGTGGTCGACTATCTCCGCTCGCTCGGACACGCCGTCTCGCCCGGTGAGCACCTCCTCGAACCTGCCGACAAGCCCGATCCTGCCGAGTACGAAGACGCCTATCGGAACCTCTTTCGCAAGGAAGCACCAAAAGCGCCCGACCTGCCGCCGGCGTATCACATCCCGGGGCTGCCGCGTCACGAGGGGTATCGAACGGTCACAGCAACACTGCCGCTCGCCGATGCTCTGGCAACCGCCAAGAAGTATCAAGCCACGTTGACCGAGTATCTGGTCGCCGCCTACATGGCGTCAATCGCCGAGGTGCACGACGAACGGCAGCATCGACTCGTTCGGTCGCCTCACCACATCATCAGGATTGAGGTCCCGGTAAACATGCGTCGACTCTATCCGAGCAACACCATGAGGAATTTCTCGCTCTTTGTCTCTCCGGAGATAGATCTGCGGCTTGGCGAGTTCAGCTTCACGGATATCGTGCAGCGAGTTCATCACTCGATGAACATGCAGGTCCACCCGACCGAGCTTGCCCGCCAGATAGCCCGCAACGTCGGCGGCGAGCTCAATCCGCTCGTGCGGGTCATCCCCAGACCGGTGAAGTACCTCTACCTCAAGTACCTTACGCATACTATCGGAAGCCGAAGCTACTCGGGCGTTCTCTCCAATCTCGGGCGGTTCCTGTTGCCTGAAGAGGCGGCGCCATATGTTCGTGCGGTCGACTTCAGACTCGGCCCCAATTCTCAACAGAAGACCAACTGCTCGGTCGTGAGCTACCAGGACAACCTCTACGTCACATTCGGGAGTACAATAGAGAATCGTGACGTGGAACGCGGGACGGTCAGGCAGTTCGTGAAGGACGGGTTGAGCGTGACGGTTACGGAGCATGCCCTATGACGAAGTGCACCAGCTGCGGTGTGATGGTGGAAGATGGTCTGCAGCAATGCCCGCTGTGTGGCGCCGACGTTACGGATCAGGCTTTTGCGGAGACCGAACAACATGCCGATACCGGTCGGACTGTCGAGGAGTCAGCCGCGGATGCAGGCGTCGATTCCACAGGGGCCCACTCAGCGGGAGGCGAACCCGGCGCGGACGGCACACCTGAACGGCGGAGCAATGGGACGTCTCGAACAGGCTCACGCCTCTACACCCGCCGTGCGGGAGACCTCCCGCCAGCCGAGAGTACGGTCCGGGGAGCCAAGATCTGGCTGTTCGAGATCCTATCGCTGATTGCGTTTACTGCTGCAATCGTTGTCTTCGCCGCAGACTTCGCCTATGGATTCGCCGTCTCGTGGGCTCGGTACCCGCTCGTCTGTATCGGCTTCGTCTGGCTCATGGGTTCGGTCGCCATTGCGCTGGCTCGCCACCTCAGTTTTCTGCTGCTGGCGGAGACAATCGTCGTCGTGACGTTCCTCTTCGTTCTTGGCCAGTTCATCGGAGCCGGAGAGTGGTTCTTCCCGTTGGCGCTGCCCATCACGTTGCTCGTGGCCGCCGTCTTCGGCTCGGGCATCGGTTTCATGGTTCGGCTGAAGCTTTCGGCGTTCCAGAACATCGGTGTGATCTTCCTGTCGTCGGGCCTGTTCCTGATCGGGCTGGAAGCGGTCATCAACAAGTGGCGTGGCGAAGGGCCACTGGTCAGCTGGTCGCTGGTCGCCTTTGCGTGCACCCTCTCGCTCTTCTTTCTGATGCTGTTCCTTAATCGACGACTCAAGAAAAGACACGCGGAGTACCGACGAATCTTCCACCTGTAGCTGCCCGCACTATGACCATCGACAAACCGGACACCACTCACTCTCGACTCACCCTGCTCGATGCCGCAGGCGCAATTGGGTTCGTAGTCTACTCGGCGAGCATGGTTCTCACGCCGATCGTCCTTCTCCGGCTCGCCGACGAATTGGGTTTCGGCCTGGCGCAGGGCGGTGGCATCGAGGCCGTCCGCGCAGGATTCCTCCTCGCCGTTCTTCTCGTCTCCGGTGCCGCAGCAGCGCGCTTCGGAAGGACGCGGTCGTTGTCCGTCGGCGCAGTCATACTGGCTGCGGGACTCCTGGCATACGCGGCGGCGCCTGCCTACTGGGTCGTCCTTGCTGCGATGGTGCTTGTCGGAGTTGGTGGTGGCGTGCTGGAGGCACTGATTAACCCGATGGTTCAGGATGAGCATCCCGGCGATTCGGGCCGCTACCTCAACGTCGTCAACGCGTTCTTCTCGCTCGGAGTGGTGGCGACTGTTCTGATTGCCGGTGAGCTTCTCACCCGGGGCGTGTCGTGGCGGCTGCTCGTCGCTTCGGTCGGCGTTCTCGCTGCTGCGTCAGCAGCGGTGTTCGGAGCCTGCCGCAGGTACCGGTTGCCGGAGAAGGATGGGCAAAGCGAATCGACGTTCCAGTCTACGGGCGCAGCGACGTGTGAAGCGGGCGAGGCGGGGAGCCGGAAGCGGCAGACATCGGCGGTCATCGGGGTACTCGAGCACTCGCGTCGCATCGTGCGCGACTCGAGATTCTGGCTCTTTGCACTGGCGATGTTCTGCGGCGGCGGAGCGGAAGGCGGTTTCACCTTCTGGAGCGCCACCTACATTCAGCTCCACTTCGACGCTTTGGCACGCGCGGGTGGAGTGGGGACCGCTGTATTCGCCGGCGGCATGGTAGTCGGCAGGCTTGCTTCCGGGCGATTCGTGGCGCAGAACCGGCTCAATCGACTCATCATCGGTTCCGCGGTTCTGGGAATTGGCGTGAGCATTGCCGCCTATCTCGTCTCCCACCTGGCTGTCTTTTTCGGCGTGCTCTTCGCCGCCGGCCTGTCGATTGCCTGCTTCTGGCCCAGCATACAGGCCCACGCTGCGACAACAATCCGAGCCGACTCCACAACGCTCTTCATCCTCCTCTCGTGTGCCGGCGTACCGGGCTTCGGATTGACGTCCTGGATCATGGGCATCGTCGCGGAGCGCTACAGCCTGCGCGGAAGTCTCCTTGTGATCCCGATCCTGCTTCTCGTGCTCACCGCAACGTTTGTCGCCGCACGGTCGGTCGCGCGCGCTCGCGACGAGGACCGCCGCCCGGAATGAACGTCGTGCCGACCTGCCCTGTGTGCCGACCTGCCCTGTGTGCCGACCTGCCCTGTGCGCCGACACTACACAACATCCGTGCCATTGCGTAGACTCTCTCTCGTGCGAGAGATCTCATTCCAACGAAACGTGATGAAACACCCGTCCGGATCGTGCCTCGTGTCTTTTGGCGCAACGCGGGTTCTCTGTTCCGCGACGATCGACACGGACCTGCCCCCATTCCTTCGGGGCACAACCCGCGGATGGCTGACCGCCGAGTACGCAATGCTGCCGGGTAGCACTCCGGGCGGCCGCAAGCGCCGAGAGATCGGCAAGCGTGACGGTCGCAGCACCGAGATCCAGCGACTGGTCGGCCGGAGCCTCCGGGCTGCCGTGAACCTCGAGCTGCTGACGGAGACGAGCATCATCATCGACTGTGACGTCCTGGATGCCGACGGTGGCACGCGGACAGCCGCCATCTCGGGAGGTTGGGTTGCACTGTACGATGCACTAACCGTACTGGCAAACGAGAACGGCGTCAGCGGGCCGGAACACTACCTCCTCGGTCAGGTCGCCGCAATCAGTGTGGGCATTGTCGACGGCACCGTTGTCTGCGATCTGGACTACGACCACGACTCCCGTGCTGATGTCGACATGAACGTCGTCAAGCGTGATGACACTCTGGTCGAGATTCAGGGCACAGGTGAGAAGAACTCGTTCACCCGGGACCAGTTGATCGGAATGCTGGACGCGGCGGATGCGGGAATCGACACGATCTTCGCCGCGCAACGTGGTGCGCTGGGCATCGGCCGGTCATAGAAATGGCACGCGACGAGGAAGCGACGTACAGCTCGTACAACCAGGAATCACCGCGACGCGGCTCGAGATTCCTGAGGGGATTCGTGGCGCTTCTCGTCGTGGTCGCGTTCGTTGCACTCGGCGTGGTGCTGCTGATCAATCATCTGCTGTTTGTCGGCGGAGACATCTCGGCGCCGGAGGTGGTGTTTGATATCCTTCCGGGTCAGAACCTCCGCACGGTGAGTGCGAATCTCGCCGGTGCCGGCATCATCCCAAGCGCGAAGGCACTTGAGCTGTTTGGCCGCTGGCAGGAGTACGACAAGCGACTTCAGGCAGGTCGCTATCTGGTCTCCGCCGCGCTCTCTCCCGTCGAAATTCTCAACAAGATCGTGTCGGGGGATGCAGTCTTCGACGAAATGACGCTGACCATTCCGGAGGGATGGAGCCTCAACGATATCGAAGAACACATGGAAGAGCTCGGGCTCTTCTCGCGCGAGAGGTTTGCCGAAGCCGCAGTCATGCAGCCGGAATACCGTGACTTCGATTTCCTGGCGCCGCTTGAGGACGACACCATACTTGACGGCTATCTCTTTCCCGACACATACCGGGTTTTCTCCGACAGCACCCCGGAGACAATCGTTCGAAGGATGCTGACCGCGTTCGGTCAGCGCGTAACGCAGGATATTCGAGACGAGATCGCCGCTCAGGGACGGACGCTCCATGAAGTTCTGACTCTGGCATCGATCGTGCAGAACGAGGCGGGCAATGACAGCGAGATGCCGGTAATCGCCGGCGTCTTTCAGAATCGACTCGACATCTGGATGCCGCTCGAGTCGGATGCGACGGTGAACTACGTCCTTGGAACGAACAAGCGGCAACCCACCTACGAAGACACGGCAGTGCAGGATCCGTACAACACGTACCAGAACTACGGGCTGCCGCCGGGTCCCATCGGAAACCCGGGCCTGAACGCAATCCTCGCCGCCCTCAACCCGGCGCAGCACGACTACCTCTTCTTCCTCCATCCGCTCGGCGGCGAGATCGTGCTCAGTCGGACATTCGAGGAACACCTGCGCAACAAAGCGCGCTATCTCAACTAGGTGACCCTGCGTTGCGCCCTGACGGGCGGCGGTGTATCTTCTCGGTTGATGTTGCGCGAGATAGCCAAGGTGCGCCAGGATCGCCGCGGGCTCAAGCGGCGCTGGTTCACCGACGACCGATGGGACCTCTATGTGTGGGAAGACCACGACCGGATTACCGGGTTCCAGCTTTGCTACGGCAAGGAAGCGTACGAACGCGCCCTGACCTGGATGGAAGGCGAGGAACCGTACCATGCGGCGATAGACGACGGCACTGATCGGGACGCAAACCGAAAACACGCCCCCATTCTCGTCGCAGACGGAGTGATGCCGGTTCGTGCGGTTCTCGACCGGTTTCACCGTGATGCCGCCGAGATAGATCCCGCGGTACGCGACTACGTGTCGACGAAGCTGGGAGAGCTGCAGCGCGACTACCCGGGCATCGGTGTCTAGGCGGCTGTTGCGGCGGGCGAGCGCGCGTAGAGCGCGGCGCCGATGGCGCCGGCGCGATGTCCGAGTGACGCGCGCCTGATCTCCACGAGTTCGGCCATCTCCGCGATCACATAGTTCGGTAGCCGTTGGGTGAGGACCGACAACAGCGCCTCCCCCGATTCCATGACACCACCGCCGAGTATCACCAGTTCGGGCGCCAGGCTCATGATGAGCGAACCGACGGCACGTGCCAGCATATCCCCGGCTACACCTATGACGTCGATGGCCAGCGGATCGTCCGGCGTCTCCAATACCTGTGCGGCCGTGAGTTCTGACGGCGCGCGTACGACGATTGCGGCCAGCGGCGAGTCGTAGCTGCTTGCCAGATCGACTGCCTGCGCAACGATGGCGCGGCCTGAGGCATACTGCTCGAGACAGCCCGATGAACCGCAGCCACAAAGACGGCCGCCCGGATCGACAACCATGTGTCCGATCTCACCGGCGATACCACGGTGCCCCTCGTATAGCCGTCCATCGAGAAACAGCCCGCCCCCGATACCGGTGCCGAGAAACAAACCCACAGCATGGGAAGCGAGGTGCTTCGATTCGTCACACGTCAACTCGGCGAGCAGAGCCAGGGTCGTGTCGTTCTTGACGAGAATCGGCATACCGAGAGTCCTCTCCAGTTCCGTTCGTGGATCGGTACCCTGCCAGCCCCCAATGTTCACGACGGGACCGACGAACACGCCTTCGTCGCTAATGAGGCCCGGTGTTCCGATACACACCGCCTCGGGTGACGATTGGTGGGTCAGCTGCGCTTCGCGTACGCACGCGGCAATCGCGGCCTGGACAGCCTCCGGTTCGGGGGGGGTCGGCACGCTTTGAACGGCTGTCATCTCGCCGTTCTCGTTGACGGAGGTCCACTTGATCGAGGTGCCTCCAAGGTCAACTCCTGCGTACCACTTCATCATGCCAGTCCCTGTCTGGATGCGCACAACCTCCCCCAGGAGGGTAGCCCGACCGGTCGACGGGAATCGACTCCCGGCACTGAGAACAGCTGCTGGATGAACATTCTGGCCGCACCCGCGGAGACTGCGTGCGCGCCATATGTCGCCGGTTCCACCGAGCACTCCGACACGTTCGGCGAGATGTATGCTCCCGCAAGCTCATTGTCCAGAATCGAGTCGATCAGATCGTGAGCTCCGAGAAGGTCGCCCGAATAGCGGATTCGGTCCGGTCGGAGTACGGAGCTCAACACCCCAAGGTCTCTGAGCACCTCGGTGAACGCCACACGATCGAATTCGGCCTGGTCACTGAAGTCTGCCGGATTGGCTGAGACCTGAAGTCGATCGTCCCGGGTCCACTGCGAGGTTCGAATCTCACCTGCCGCGAATCCACGACCGTAGTGCATCGATCCATCTACCACCATGCCCAGGCCGACACCGAAACCGTGGACGGCGTTGCTGGTCGTTCCCTCGTCACGCGCCAGGTGAAGACACAGAACCGTCTCCGGCGGCGCACCGGCCGGCCGCGTCGCGTCCTGACGTTCGCCCCAGGCGACGCAGTTGGCGTCGTTCTCGGCGAGAATCGGGACCGCAAGCTCTCTGGCAGTAGTACCGACAATGTCGCACTCGGCAGCGCCAAAGAGGTTGGACTGGATCAACCGGCCGTTCAGCGGGTCGACGGCGGCGGTGATACCGATACCGACCCCGAGAAGTTCATCGACATCGAATTGCCGGAGTACGGCTCGAATTGCCTGGAATACCCATGCATCCGAGAACTGCTCCGGCGGCAACAGAGCGACCTCGGCCGACGCAAGGATCACGCCGTGCAGATTCACGACGACAGCAGCGATCCGGTCGGGTCGAAGGTCAACTCCAAGAATCGGTGCCACATCGGGGGAAAGGTCGAGTGGGACCGCTGGACGGCCGCCACTCTCCGGCGGAGCCTCGGTCGCTATCTCAGTAACGAATCGCGCCGCCCGCAGTTCTGTGACGATACTGGTAACGGTGCTTCTTGTGAGGCCAAGCCGATCGGATATCTCGGCACGACTGATCGGTGCTTCGGCCCGGATCAGTCGCATCACGTGCGCCATGTTCAGGGCGCGCTGATACTTCTGATTTCCTGTCGTAATCATTCGCCGGCCTCCGCTTTGCTCTTCAGTTCGCGCGAATACCCGAGGAACTCGTCAATAGTCATCGAGCGTACGAACACAAACCCTCGGGTCGCACGCACGAGTGCGCTGTCATGGTCATAGAAGAAGCGGCGACCAAGTAGCCCGGCTAGTGCCTGGTACTGCTCCACCTGGATCCGTTGTGCGAGACGGGAGAACGGCCCCTCGTACTCGTAGCTCGGAAACGACGCTTCAGCCTGGGAGAGGTATGTGCTCATGAACGAATGGTGCTGGAGTGTCATCATGTTCAGCGAGACCGGCACAAAGATGTTCGCCTCTGACGGGTGAAAACGGTACCAGACGTTCCGGTAGCCGACTACTTCGATATCGTCGCGGCCCGTCTTCTCGCGATGGATCCGAAGCGCCTCGGCGATCGATTGGAGAACCTTGTAGTGTGTGTCGGGACCGCTCGCCTCGGGATCAAACGCTACGGTCACAATGTCGGGGTTCACGCGTTCGAGCAGATCAAGGACCGGTTTCACGTCCCTTCCGACAGTCGGTTCTTCCGTGAATATCTCGCCCTTGTAGAATCCCTGGCGAAGGTGCTCGATCTCCGAGGAGTCCCAGCCGAAATACCCCCACAGGCACTCCGACTCCCACTCCCGACACATGCCCTTCAGAGTCTGAATGTAGGGCAGATCCTTCTTGCCCGGGTACTGGGTCTGAAAGTAGTTGATCAGCTCTTCGACCCGGTTCAGCAGATTGTCCGGGTCGCTATCCTCAAACACGTCGATCAGGTCACGGTAGAACCGCCTGAGGGTGCCCTCCTCCTGCAATTCGGGTGACTCGGCCGCAAGGCCGTCCAGGTAGGTCCACACATCCTGATCGCGGTATCGCGGTTCGTCGGCATCGAAGTAACCGTCTTCCGCGAGACGACGGAAGCCGTAGGTGTCGGATTGCAGCGCATCGGCTAATCGAGTGCAGAGATGGAGCATGTAGCGGTTGGTCACTGCCGTGAACCCGCTCGTGAAGGTCGTGAAGTAGTGGTAGTTCGAATGCTCGCGTATGTGCCGGACGACGAACGGCAGGTATCCGAGCATGATGTCATCGTGGTGCGGCTCGGTGTGAAGAAATCGCTTGCCACGACGCACCGTCATCCCGTCCCTGATCCGGGCTACCAGACGGGCCTCGACATCCGCTGCGAGCGCGCTGAGTGGCTTCCTGGTCCGTTCCGTGGCCAGGAGAACGCCCGGATCGGCACCGGCATCATCGTCGGTCAGATCGGCGAGCGGTTTGCCGATTCGCAGCGACAGATCAATGACCGTACGATCGACATCTTCGGTGCTCATCTCCTCCTGCCTGGAGAGCCGCACGATGCGACGGTCCCGGAGGTGTTTGGCCGCTCCCTCGGTCAGGTAGAAACGAGCGTTCGGCAACGATCGAAGCGCGGTGGCAGGCGACTCGATGCCGGCATCGTCGAGAATCGCCGACGCAACGATCCGCGACTTCGCTTCCCCGGCGGCCATGATGATCGCCGTGCATTCAGGGTTGTGCGTAATGGTTGAGAGGCCGATGGTAACAACCAGCCGCTTCCTGGCGACCTCGATCCCTCCTAGATCTGTAGCGGACGCCGCCTGGGTCTCGTAGTTCACTTCGCAGAGACGAGTTGTCGAATGATGATCCGACCCGGCAACGTTGAAGGCGATGTGTCCATCCGGGCCGATCCCGCCGAGGAAGAACCCGATACCGCCCATGGCACGGATGCGGTCTTCGTACTCCGAGGTCCACGAATCGATCCGGCGGAGTACACCCTGCTGGAGGCGTTCGCGGGCACTACGCGGATGACGGTATCGCAATGTCAGGTCGACCGCATCGTCGCCCCACACCTCTTCCAGGGTCATTCCCGGCGGCAGACCGATTTCGTCACAATCGATAAGCGTCGCATTCTCCTCCGGGATGCCAAAGCCCTCCAGGTAGAAACGGTGTACGTAGTAGTTGAAGCTGTTTGTGTGTCTTGGATTGATCGGGTAGAACTCGTCGATCTGGACGAAGCGCAACGACTCAACCGCGGGCTTGACGGCAGGGTCGATTCCCCACCCTTCAAGCTCCTTTTGCGTCGCGGCATCGTCCCATGACCCGAGGAAACGCTTCACCTCGTTGATGAAGTACTCAGGCGTCTTGCCGGTGGGCAGCGACACTACTCCGCCTTCGTTCGCCTGTACCCACTCGAGGAAGCGCGCGGCAGTCAACGTCCCGAGGGCGGGGAAGTTGTCGACGATCAACACACCGAGCTTCTCACTCTCGCTTTCAAACAGGCGCTGCCCGCTTCGATCGAGATACAGCTTCTCTACGTTTGACACTCTTTCCTCCGGAGAACCGCCCGCCGTACGAGCGGTCCGTCCGGCCCGACGACGATCCCGACTGCCAGGACCGTCAACCTAGTTAATTCGGTGCCCGAACTAACTCAAGTATAGTCTCTCGTCCGCGGGCAGTCAACACCAACTACTGAGCGATGGTGTCGAGAAGCGCGTGCGCTCCCTTTTCGATAGCGCGCCCTGCAGTGTTGTAGCGGAATCCGACATAGACGCCGAGACCGGAGTGGAGAGAGTCATGGAGGACGTGAGTCAGAAGCTTCAGGTACGCGTTCTTGTTGACCCGCCCTGTGCGGTCAATCAGGAGAAGCCGACTCCAGCCATTCTTCTTCACGAGCCGATCGATCTGCTGGATCAACACCGGATACAGCTGCTTCACCAACGAGAAGTAGCGACGATGGTAGAGTTCGTTTCTCTCAACGAGGTTCCGTATCTGCGTCCGGCGGTCACGAATCGTGCGGCCGTCGAGTGTCCGACGCGGCACGAGCCGCAGGACCAGCTCGCGAACGGCCGATGAACCGGAGATCAGCAACAGGGCGAGATGACAGACAAGTATGCCACCGATGTTCCTGACAAACCGGTCGGTGCCGTGCTTGTCGATGCTGGAAACGAGCGCCGACACGACACCAACCGCGACACGGAGCGGCCGCCGCTCCGCCGAACGCTGGGCGAACGCACGCTCCTGATCAGCGAGGAACTCGGCTGCATCCTCAACCCCTCTATAGGCACGTCGGATTGCCGAGGCCAGCGGGTGATCCTCATACCTGCCGACCATCGCATCGACCGCCCGAGCCAGGGTCGGGCCATGACCGCCGCCAAGGACCGACTCGAGATACTCGGTCGCGGCGGACACGAGAGCCTGTCTCTCCCGGTAGGCCGGATACCTGCCGAGGTAGAACCGCAGTTCGTTGCCTATAGCGCCGGGCATCAATCCGGCGACGTTGATCTCGGTCAGGATCGCCTTGTGGAGCATCGCGACAGCGTCCATCACCTTGGCGAGAACATGCGCTTCGACGGAGAGGGTCTGTTCCAGGAGATCAAGGGACGGATCGTGGGGGACCGTGGCAATGTTGACAATCGACTTGGCTCGCCACTGCGGGATCTTCAGTTCGTCGTCAACGTGCCGGTTGTAGTTGCCCACGACGTCGGTCGGATGAAAACCCGGAACACCAACCTCCCGATGTCGATTGTGCCAGAGGAGTATCGGCAGATCGGGACGAATGCTCTGCGTCACGCGGATGTACCCTCCTGCAGAGACGTGCGACGTGGGCTCCGGATTAGTTACTACAAGGAGAGCGCCCACGAACGGCAGAAAGGCAAGGTTCTCCTCCCGGCCTATGCCCGCCGGCATGTCGCAGATGATGAGGTCGTAGCTGCGAAGCAGCTCCGCTGCACGCTCCCTGAAGAGCATGGAGAGCAGCCGGGAACTCTCTCCCCTTGTAAGCTTCGGTCGCGGAAAGAGGAGGCTGATGTTGGGAAACAGTTCGATCGTCTGAGACCGCAGGCTGCCGGAATCAGACGCAACAGTCTCAGCGACGCGACCAAGTTCTTCCGAGCTGACATCCAGAAGAACGGCTATGTTGGAAAGCGGATCGAGATCGATCAACCCGACCCGACGACCGCTTCGCGCCGCGATTATGGCGATATTCACCGCGGTGGTGGACTTACCCACCCCGCCCTTGCCGGAACCGACCGCCAGAACGCGGGGCCTCAGAAGATCTACAGGATCGTGTCCCATGCTGCTAATCAGTGTACCTGCCACAGAATCGCGCAGCAATCCGGCCCGCCCGCGGGCGGCGCCGGGTCAAGCGAGGCAGCTGTTCCGGACAAGCCACGTCGCGACTCCATCAAAGGACTAGGGAGACACCCTCGTCTGGCTGAACAGCCATGCAACCAGGATCGGGTCGGACCACGCGCGGAGCCACGAGTTGCCCCCGCCGCTATGAAACTCGGAGTACCGCGCCCGATTACCGCCGGCAGCCCAGATTGCCCCGATCATTGTCCGCGTCTCGGCAACCGGGCGAGGGTCCACCGACGCGTGGAACGCCCAGATAGCCGTCGCGGCGAGGCGCGGGGCCAGTCGCGGATCAGCTCCACCACCGGCGGGCACGAGAGCAGCAAAGAGAGAGGGAACGCGGGCCGCGAGTTCCCAGGCGACGACCGCACAGGAGTCGTGGCCGCTCAGGTAGATTCGGCGGTCGTCAACGCCGTGCAGGCTCGAGTCACTTGTAGCCAGCTCGATGAGCGCCTCGAGCTCCTCTTCCCGTTCCCGGACAGTTGGATCCCCGCGAAGGTAGACGACCGCGACCAGGGCCGAGTAGTCGCGAGCCGCGCCG
>Ga0316576_10001628_pt1 | contig 12266 bp, 10 predicted proteins | sample S0NA_FD_203075 | JGI IMG/M metagenome (GOLD analysis project Ga0316576, IMG submission 203075) | Rhizosphere microbial communities from salt marsh grasses in Alabama, United States - S0-2_050615r3r5 | ecosystem: Host-associated > Plants > Roots > Rhizosphere | place: USA: Alabama | collected... | reverse complement strand
GACGTGCTGAACTGCAGGCTTGACGATTGTCGGGTGGCGCTCTATGGTAGATCTAGCGCCTGGCTTTCGACGAATGGCGCTTGCGAATGAAGTTGTGCCCTGGCCTCAGAATGCCCGGTATCTTGATCCCACAGGAGAGCATCGTGAGCGACCAGCAAAACCCCCCCCGACCAGTTGATGTTCCCATAAGCAGAGACGAGCAACGGCAGAACTGTATCGTGGATCGTCGCTCAGGTTTCGATCGGCGGCGCGTGTATAGCCTGGTATATTTTGCCAAAGGCGGCATCGAGCGGCGCTCGGGGCGAGATCGCCGTAAAATCAATGAACGACGGCAGTTGTGGGAGAAGCACGAAATGCCCTGTTCCGGGACACCCGGTTGAAGCCGTTGACCGTGCCCCTGCCCTTTGGTTTGCCCCCATTCGTCATGCGACGGACATACACCCGGCCTTCCCGGCTTTTCTTTTGGTGATCTTTTGACACGCCTCAAATATCTTTCCCACGGCATCGACGCCAAATAAAGGCGCCTGTCAATGAACGCCAATAATTGTGGAGCCCGAATGCTGAGCAGTGCTTGAAGTTCATTGCGAAAGACGAAACGATTGGGTATGGGGTTTCCATACATTTGTAAAGCAAGAGAGAGATCAATGAACGTTGCTTTTCAAGAAAGGTCCCTTACGATGCCCCGACGCACCCTGACGTTCCTTTTTGCCCTAGCGTTCGCTTTTAGCCTTCTGTCGACCGGCTGCAGCAAAGCCACTCAAGAAAACTACGACAAGATCGAGGTCGGTATGACCTATCAGGAGGTGGTCGAAATTCTGGGAGCCCCAGACAAAACCCAGGATATCATGGGGGCGCGAAATTGTGTCTGGGGCAAGGAGCCGAACATCATCACCATCAAATTCATTGCCGACAAAGTGGTATTCCATTCGGCCAAAGGGATCTCCTAATCCACCGCTGGAACCGCCGTTTCTGCTGCACCGGAACTACGCATATGGAATCTGAAGCTCGGGCGAAACTGAAATCACTCCTCGAAGGATCCAACCCGGCGATAAGCGATCAAGCAATTCTGGAACGATTTTTAAACATTGCGCCCGCCGCCGGCTGATGCTCAACCGTCGGCAGGTGCCGCTTCCCCCTGCAAACCCTCCTGGTGCGCTGGCCTCATCTGCGATCTGGAGTAAAGATCGCCGCGAGGGCTTTTATCCAAGCCCAGTGGCAGCGCATGTGCCCCGAGGTCGTTGCAGTTCCTCAAACCGAAGCGCAACCGGTTTTCGCAACCCAACCCTATCCACTTCTTTCGGTCAAGGATGCTTCGCTCGGCTTCGCCGCACCGCCGGCAAGGGAAGACTGGTTCGATCGGTTTCTGAACGGGGTTCGCGTCCTGCTTTTCCTCTAGCGACATGGCAAATCGCACCGAAGGCTGACCGATAATGCCGGCCTATTAGGAAGGAGCACTCCTCCTATCGCATCGTGCGCCGGTTCGATCTGCGTTTACGCGATACTATCTATCATTGAAGGACTGCGCGGGCTTTTCTTCGGGGTTTAGGCGAGATACGCAATCTGCCGCCATTCCAGACCCAGCAGGCCGGCCGCCCGGCGGTCGACGTCCAGAGGATTCCTTCCGGCGATGATGGTGGCCAAAGGCGGATCACAGCAAGGTCCTCCCAAATGAAAGACGGCCAACCCCACCGAGGCGTCCATGATAGTGAGATCCGGCGGACGGCAAGCGTTGAGTTCGCGGATACTCCGGTGCAGACCCTGGTGGAAGGCCGCCTTGCGCCAGGCGCTTTCGGCGCCTCCGTAATGCCGGGGAGGCAAGAGGCCCATCATGTTCTTCAGCGTGCCGGTCATCTCGGAAAGGGAGTGGGCCTTGAGCACCGGAACCGAGATAAGGTAGTGCGTCAGGGCTATTTGCGGGAGCATCATGGAAGGGTAGAGGAGGCCGCCGGGATTGGGGACTTCCTGCAGGGGCGCGTAATTCAGATCCACCAGTTCCACACCCCAGCGGTGGGCCAGTTCAGTGTAGCCTAATCGGGCGAAGATTTCATCGGTGCTCATTTCCGGGATGCCGCAGCCCTCGGCGATGACGATGTCCGCTTGCGAGCATTCCCGAATGTAGCGAACCATAACCTCGCAGCAGGCGGCCGGTGTGGTCACCGGATGGGGATCGGCATTGATCAGGTTGGGCTTGAGAAGAATGTGGGCTTGTTTCTCGAAGACCGACGCCGCTCCAATTTGATCCAGGGCCTCAGGAATGGATGCGTCGTAGGTCGTAAAGGGTATCGATACCGTCTCCATCATCGTCTTCGCTCTTGGGGCCATAAAAGTTTCCACCCAAAATATAGGTGAAAAAAAGAAATTTTAGACGGTTTTCTAAAACGTTTGCTATCAAGGCTTGCGGCTTCCCGAGGAACGAGGCGTACTTGTCGTACGCCGCAGAGACGAGGGAAGCCGTGTAACGCCGATAGCGGACCTTTTAGAAAACCGTCAGCGGAAACGGTTCATGTTCGGGCGCCGCACCACCGCCGGTGCCGTTTCGAAAAATCGATCCAGGGTCCCCCGCACGTCCTCCATGACCCGGGCCCGGGTCAATTGGGCATAGAGCGTGTGGCCGTAAAGGAAATTGGCGGAGAAGTAGGCCGCATACCGCATGAAACGCCTCAGGGCGGTGGCGGGCTGATAATAGCGTTCGAGCAGACGGGTCAGTCTGCGGGCACACGTATGGTAGAAATCGGTCGAGGGGGCGACTTGTCCGGTCCACTCAGCGAAGATCCAGGGTTTGGCCAGCGCCAACCGCCCCAGCACCACCCCATCACACCCTGTCGAGCGGACCATGCGTTGGCAGTCCTCGAAGTCGAACACATCTCCGTTGCCGAAGACCGGAATAGCGACCGCCTCCTTGACATCTGCGATATAGGCCCACTTGGGTGGCCGTGTACGACGGTCCGGGGCGACCCGGGGGTGGTAGGTCAGGGCATCGGCACCTGCCGCTTCAAACCGGCGCGCCATCTCGGAGGCCGCTGCGGGCCGGTCTTCCCATCCGGTCCGAAACTTCACGAAAACGGGGATGTCCACCGCCCTTCTCACCGCGGCAACGATGGCGCCGGCCTTGTCCGGCTGCCGCAGCAGCGCTGCGCCGCAACCCTTCTTGCAGACGGCAGCCACCGAACAGCCGAAGTTGAGGTCGACACCGAAGAACCCTTCCGCTTCGATGATGGCGGCCGCCCGGGCCATCTCCCCGGGGTCATTGCCGAAAATCTGGCATACCAGTTCCTGGAGATTTTCACCCTCCCGCCACATAAATCCGCCCTGGTCGTGGCCGTTGCCGCATGGCACCGAGCGGGCCCAGCACATCTCCGAGAACAGCAGACCGTAGCCGCCGAAACCGGTCACCACTTCCCGAAAGGCGGTATTGCCCAGCTTGGAAAGGGGTGCCAGAAAAAGGCGGCCGGAGATCTCCCGGCCCCGAAGAGAAAGGGGGCGTTGAAGAAAGGCGGTGATGGCGTGGGGGTTATCAGACCGCATGATTCCACTGTACATCGGCAATGAACGGTTAAACGGGCCGGCATGATTTCACATCGCGCGGTGCCATGTCAACCGCTGGTGCCGCCTTTGATCAGCGGTCGCCGTAGATCAGGTCGAAAAGCCGATCGGCCTGGCGTTCGTCAAGTTTCTTGAGAACTTTATATTGTTCCAGGGCGGCCTCGCGTTCGCCGCTGCGTATGTAGTACAGACCCATGTTGTAATGGGCCTCGACAAATTCCGGATCGATGCGCAAGGCTTCCTTGTAGGCGTTGGCCTCCTGACGGGAATCGCCCATGTTGGCGTAGACCAGTCCCAGGGCGAAATAGGCCGGGGCAAAGTTCGGTTTGAGGGACAGGACCTTTTTCTGGGCGGCAATGGCTTCTTCATACTGGCCGAGACGGTTGCAAACCAGTCCGAGCCGGAAATAGGCCGGATAGAAATTGGGATTTTGAGACGTGATGTCGAGATAGACCTGCTTTTCTTCCTCTGATCGCCCCATCCGCCCCAGCGCCTCCCCCATTTCAAACTGGGAGGGGATGTGCGCAGGGTCGATCGCCAGCGCGTTTTGGAAGGTTTCCACGGCGGATTCATAGCGTCCCAACTGGCGATAATAGAGCCCGAGGTTGTAATAGGCATTGGCGTTGTCGGGGTCGGTACGGATCACTTGACGGTAGGCGTCGATGGCCTCTTCGGGTTTTTCGAGACCGATATAGCAGTTTCCCAGACCAAACCAGGCATTGGTGTCGTCCGGGTTGGATGCCACCGCATCCTGGAAATAGGTCAGCGCCTTCTTGTACTCGCCCCGAATGGTGAAGCTGAAGCCCTCGCGGCACAGGTTCTGCACCTTCTGGGGATTATCCTTTATCCGGGCGTAAGTCCACTCTGCCAGAGACAATTCCGTCGGGGATGTTTCCAGTTTCTGGATATGGAGGCTGGCGATCGCAAAATTCAAATTCTGCCCCAGGCGGGACTGGAAGGAAACGACCCCCACTACCCGCCCCTGCCGGTTGACGACCGGACTTCCGCTGGAGCCGCTGGAAATGGGAGCGGAGACCTGAAACAAGGTGCCCACATCGGGAATCTCCCGAATGGCCGATACGATCCCCTCGCTGACGGTCTGTTCCAGCCCCAACGGGCTGCCCACCACCATCACCTGGTCGGCGATCTCCGGCGGTGCTTCGGAAATCTGGAGCCAGCGGCGGTGTTCGGAGGGGATATCCACCGCCAGCTGGATCAAATCCACCGTTTTGTCTTCCGCCATAACAGAGAGGACCGGATAGGTCTGGCCTTCTTGGGTTTTCACGGTGGCGGCGTAGGCACCCTCCACCACGTGATAGTTGGTGATCAGGTGGCCGCGATCATTGATGAAGAAACCGGTTCCCAGACCGATGGGCTCCATGTCCGGGTTGAAGGTTCGAATGGTGACAACCGCCTGCTGTACCTGGCCGACCAGGTGGCGGATGTCAAAGGGAGCCACCGCCGGCGCCTGTGGAGTTCCTGCACAGCCTGCAAGTAGCAATCCCGTCAGCATCAGCAGGAATGATGTGTATTTCGTGGTCGTTTTCAAAATATTTCCGTTGAACGAGGCCGGCGGCAGCATCGCTGCCGCTGCCATCAATATGCGTCGATTGAAGAAGCGTGTCAATCGCGCGTCTGACGATGGGCAGGGTTCCCGGTCACCTCACGATTGCCAACCTTTGCCTATCGGATATGGATTAGACGATGGTGAGGATATGAGGGCGGGGTTTTTCGTTTTTCGTCGCCATTCGGTCACGACGGACGGCCTCCGGCAGATGCCGCAGGATGTCCCCTGCGGTGACACCGTCGGCCCCGATGGCTTCCGCGGCGATATCGCCTGCTGCGCCGTGCAGGGCCACGCCCTTGCAGACGGCAGACTCCAGGGAAAGGCCGGCCCCCAGCATGGCGGCGATGGTCCCGGTCAGAACATCCCCCGAACCGGCGGTGGCCATGGCGTGGCTGCCGGTGGTGTTGATGAACACCCGCTGGTCCGGGCACCCGATAAGGGAATGGGCGCCTTTGAGTACGATATAGGCCTGCAGCTGCTCCGCTGCCTTCTGCAGGACGCCGATGGGATCTGCCTGAATGGCCTTCACCGAAAGACCTGTCAGGCGGGCCATTTCACCCAGGTGGGGGGTCAGCACCGTTCCTCCGGAGCGATGCTCTATCATTTCCGGCGAGGTACTGACGGCCGTGAGTCCGTCGCCGTCGATGAGAAGGGGTTGGGTGACGGTTTCCACCAGACCGCGAACAAGGCGGGCGCTTTCTTCGTCACGGGACAATCCGGGGCCGAGAACCACCATATCCTGCCGGGCGGCCGATTCGACCAGTCGATCTAAGTTGCGAAAGGCCAGATTGCCGCTTTCGGTTTCGTCTTGGGGGAGGAAAACCAGCTCGGGGCCCAGGGCGGCGATGGTCGGAATAATGGCGGCCGGGGCCGCCAAACGCGAATACCCGCCTCCGGCCTTTAGGAACGCCATGGCGGCCAGGTAGGGGGCGCCGTAGTAGCCGGCTGCGCCGGCAATGAACAGGACGTCGCCGAAGGTGCCCTTGTGCCCGGCGGGATTTCGCTCCGGCAACAATGGAGGATCGTTCAGGGCAATGGTCAGCTCCGTGGATCGGGTCAGCTCCGGCGGAAAAGCGATATGGGTGGTGAAGAGTTCGCCGCCACAGGCAAAGCCGGGATAGAGAAGATTGCCGACCTTGGGCAGCCCGAAGGTGACGGTCAGATCGGCGTGAATGGCCGTTCCCATCATCTGGCCGTTATCGCCGTGAATGCCGGAGGGGATATCCAGGCTGATGATCGGGCGCTGGCTGGCATTCACCCGATCGATCACGTCCGCATAATGTCCCCGTACCGGTTTGGAGAGCCCGGTACCGAGAATGCCGTCCACCACAAGGTGGCAGGCTGACAGAAGATCATCCAGGGCTGCAGGGGTTGTATAGGTCTCGGTGGCGATGCCGGAGCGCTGGACGATGTTCCAGTTGACGGCCGAGGCCCCCCGGTAGCGGCCCGGATCTCCCAGGAGCAGTACCTGCGGCCGGCCGCCGTCGGATAGAATTTTCCGGGCCACCACGAGACCGTCACCGCCGTTGTTGCCGCTGCCGCACAGCACCAGAACGCACTTGCCCTGCACCGCATAGCGGTCCCGCAAAACACGGTAGGCCGCCAGACCGGCGTTTTCCATGAGCAGTTCTTCGGGAATTTGAAAGTCTTCGATGGCGCTTCGATCCATGGCGCGCATTTGGGTTACCGTGGCGATATGCATGGCGATTATCCTTGGATCATTTTTTCGGATTGGTCTGCTGTGGATTGCTTACTGTTTGACCTTTGAGAACGCGGCCCGGAGGATGGCGCCGGCCAGGCCGCTCTTGGACATGACGATGCTTCACCCCCTACCAGACAAGCTTCCCAAGGATCAAGGGAAAAGGGGGTGACGGCGGGTCGGGAAGCTTGACAAATGTGGCCGCCTCGGCTATTGCCAATCAAACGGAGAGGAGCCTCGGGATCAATGACAATGGGCTATGCAAGCTGGTGGTGGTCGGCGGATTGAAGCAGCTCACCACCAAACCTTTCATCCTTTAAAGAACAGGGCTGTGGGCGGCTTCAGCGCAAAGCGTTGGAGAACGTTCATAGCTTTTTTTTTGGGACGTTTGATACCATCGCCACAATAGCGATACGGATCAAAATTACCTTCCTCTCAGAGGGAAACGGAACATGGCCCATCCCGGGAGCATCCGGATAGGATCGGTGGGAAATACCGCCCAAGGAAACGCGAACGAGGATAGTTCGGAAGATGCGACGATTGATGTTGGGTAACGAGGCGATTGCGCGGGGATTGCTGGAAAGCGGTTGTGCCATGGCCACCTCCTATCCCGGCACACCTGCCTCGGAAATACTGGCTTCGCTGGCGGCCATGCGTGTATCGGAAAAGGTCGACATGCATGTGCAGTGGGCGGTGAACGAGAAAGTGGCTTTCGAGATCGCTTACGCCGGCGCCATGACCGGTTTGCGCACGGCCGTCAGCATGAAGCAGGTGGGGCTCAACGTGGCATCGGACCCGCTGATGAGCGCCGCCTACATGGGCACCAAAGGGGGGTTTGTGGTGATCAGTGCCGACGATCCCGGCCCCCATTCATCCCAGACCGAACAGGACAGCCGCATGATGGCCATGATGGCCAAAATCCCTGTTCTGGATCCGGACTCACCCCGAGAGGCCAAATCCATGGTCGCCCTGGCCTATACGTTGTCGGAAGCTTATGAAATTCCGGTCATGGTGCGCCCCACCACCCGTGTCTGCCATGCCCGTCAGGACATCGACGTGGACCCGCTGGAGAGGCTGGCACGTTCCCCTGAGTTCAAGCGGGACCCTGCACGCTGGGCGGCGACACCTAAATTCCGCCACCATCTACACATGGAACTGGAGCGCAAGCTGGCTGCCATTGGCACCTATGACGCCACCGCCCCGATCCAGTTGAACGAAGGTGTTTCCGGCCGCCGGGCGATCGTGGCCTGCGGTGTGGCCGTGGCCCACACGGTGGAGATCATGCGGGATCTGGGACTGTGGGACACATTGCCCCTTTATCAGGTGCGCCAGCCCTATCCCCTGCACCGCGGTTTCACCGACCGGCTGGCGTCGGCCTACGATAAGATCCTGGTGATCGAGGAGACCACCGACATCGTCGAATTGCAGTTGAGCGACCGCAGGCGCGTGGTGGGCAAACAAAGCGGCGACGTGCCCCGGGTGGGCGAATTGACACCGGAGGTCATCGAAGGCCTTTTGTGTGATTTCACCGGGCAGTCCGCTCCCGTCGTGCCCCCGCCGGCCGCAGGCGGCCGCAGGCCGACCCTGTGTGCGGGATGCCCGCACCGGGCAAGTTTTTTTGCCATCAAGAAGGCGGCGCCCCGGGCCATCTATACCAGCGATATCGGATGCTACACCCTGGGGCTGAATCTCGGCGCGGTCGACACGGTGCTGTGCATGGGGGCCGCCATCAGCCAGGCAGCCGGTTTTTATCATGCCTTCAAGGGGGAAGACAAACCCCGGGAAGTGGTGGCCACGATAGGAGATTCCACCTTTTACCATGCCGGGCTGCCGGCGCTGGTGGATGCGGTTTCCCAGAGCGTCAAGATGGTTCTCGTGATTCTGGACAATCGCACCACCGCCATGACCGGCAACCAGCCCACCCCGGAAAGCGGACGGGGTGCCTGTGGAGAACCCCTGCATGCCGTGGATATGGAGCAACTCATCAAGGGCTGCGGCGTCGGCTTCGTGCGGGTGGGCGATCCCTATCAGACCAACGCCCTGATCCAGATCCTGAAAGACGCCCTGGCCCATAGCCGCGAAACTTCGGCGCCGGCGGTGGTCATATCGCGGTCGCCCTGCCTGATCGACAAGCAGGCGACCCTCGCTAAAACAACGGGCCCGCCGCCCACCGTTAGCGATGACTGCGACGGCTGCGGCTATTGTGTCCAGCAATTCGAATGTCCCGCCATCGTCATGGCGGAGGATGAATCCCGCGTGAGCATCGATCCCGTGCTTTGCACCGGGTGCGGGGTCTGCCGGTATGTCTGCCCGAAACAATCCATTCGGCTTCCGGGAGAGCCCTCTGAATAAAGAACCGCGCGGTGAAGGAAACATTATGCGTCAAGCCATAGACCAGCAGATTGCCATCAGCGGGGTGGGGGGGCAGGGCGTCCTGTTCGTTACCCGTCTCCTGGCCGAAGCGGCCATCCGCAAAGGATTGCCGGTCATGACATCGGAGACCCACGGCATGGCCCAGCGGGGCGGAACGGTCATTTCCCATCTGAAGGTCGGGGCCTTCACAAGCCCGCTGATCCGAACCGGCCAGGCTGATGTTTTCCTGGCCCTGAAAGCGGAAGGCGCCGGACAGCACGGCCACTATCTGCGCCGCCGGGGATGGGCGGTGGTCAACGGCGTTTCGCCTGACGACAAAACAACACCCGGACAGTGGTTTTGGCTGGATGCCGACGACCTGGCTCACGGTATCGGCAACCCCAAGGCCGTCAACTTGGTGGTATTGGGCGGTGCCTTGGGGGGCGCGGGAGCGCCGCCCCTGTTCTGCACGATGGAAGAGATTCAAGCGGTTCTGGCGGAGCGTCTGGCCGCCAAAACGGCTTTGCTGGAAATATCCTACAAGGCGATGGCGGCAGGGCTGCAGGCAGTCAGCCCGCCATAAACTGGCGAAATAGACACGCCGCCGGTGCCCATCATTAATTCCAGCCGCCAGATCGATCCTCTGGCGTGTTGAAGGGGTGGAGGAGAGTTTAAGATGAAAAGAAAACCCGATGCAAGGATGACCCTGTGCCTGATCGTTGTTCTAACGACCTTTCTGCTGATACCCTTCGCCGTCAGTGCCGGTCCGCTAACCTTGAGTTACGCCAATTTCCCGCCGGCTCCCACGTTTCCCTGCGTCCAGATGGAGCGCTGGAAAACCGAGGTTGAGAAACGCACCAACGGGCAGGTGGCCATAAAAACCTATCCGGGGGGCACCCTGCTGGGGGCAAAGGAGATGATGGACGGGGTGATTGCCGGCCAGGCGGATATCGGCAATCTCTGCATGGCCTATCAGCCGGGGCGTTTCATCGTGACGAACGCTACCAGCCTGCCGCTGGGCATCCCCGACGCCCGCAGCGGAAGTCTGGTTCTCTGGGATCTTTACAAGAAGTATCAGCCCGAGGCATTCGGGCAGGTGAAGGTGTTGACCATGTTTACCACGGCGCCGGCCAACATTATGTCGAAGAAGCCGGTTCGCAGCCTAGACGATATCCAAGGTCTTGATCTGCGTGCTTCCGGCGGTGCCGCCCAAATCCTGAAGGCCTGGGGGGCCAACCAGGTGGGCATGCCCATGTCAGCCACCCCCGAAGCCCTCCAGAAAGGGGTCGTGCAGGGGCTCTTTTCTTCTCTGGAAGTCATGAAGGATCTGAAGTTTGCGGAAAGCTGCCGTTATGTCACCATGACCGACACCGTCATCTACCCGTTTGCGGTGGTCATGAACATGGATCGCTGGCAATCTTTACCGCCTGAAGTACAGAAAGTCATGGAAGACCTGGCCACAGAGCAGGCCGAATGGACCGGCAACTACATGGATCAGCACGTGAAGGCCTCCATGGAATGGTCGGTCAAGGAGCACAACGTGGAAGTCATCCAACTCGATGCAAAGGCCAAAGCGGCCTGGGATCAGAAACTGCAATTCATCACCGAGAAATGGGTGGCCGATGCCAAGGCAAAGGGATTTCCAGCTGAAGAAATCGTGGCCGACATCCAGAAATTGACCCAGCAGTACAAATAAGCGCGGCATTTCAGCCGGGCCGCAATCGCCGAAGGGGATTGCGGCCCTTTTCGTGAAGGGTGGCCTATGACAGTCTTGGAGCGTGTGACCGATTTCCTGAACCGACTCCTGGTCTTTTGCGGAGGCATGTTTCTGGTGGGCATGATCATTCTCACCTGCGCCAATATCGCCAGCCGGGCGGTCTGGGAACCGATTCGGGGCACTTTCGAGTTGATGGGCTATTTCGGTGCCGTGGTGACGGCGTCCGCCCTCGCCTTTACCCAGTTGAACCGCGGACATATCGCCGTCAATGTCTTGATCAACCGGTTTTCGGAAAAAACCCAGCGGCGGCTGAACGCGTTCAACAATGCGGCCTGCACCCTTTTTTTTGCCGTGTTGGCGTGGCAAATTACCCTGAAGGCCCACGGGTTCATGATGACGGGTGAGGTTTCGGAAACCCTGCGGGTGATTTTCTACCCCTTCACCTATGCCGTGGCCGTCGGCTGCGCTGTGCTGGGGCTGGTGTTTCTGGTGGATCTGTTGAGGGACGTGTTCATCCGCAAAGGAGATCCGAAATGAGCGCCGCTCTGGTGGGACTTTTCGGCATCGTCATCCTGCTGGCGGTTCTCTTTCTTCTGGGCATGCCGGTGGGAATTGCCATGGCGATGGTCGGATTTGCCGGTTTCTGCGCTCTCGTTTCCCTCAAGGCGGGCCTTCATATGCTGGGTTCGGTCTTCTGGGACACCTTTTCCAAATACGGTCTGACCGTTATTCCCCTCTTTATTTTCATGGGGCAGGTGGCCTTCTACTCGGGGGTCAACGAAAAACTCTACAGGGCCGCCTACAAGTGGGTCGGTCACATCCGGGGCGGCCTTGCCATGGCGACTGTATTGGCCTGTTCCGCATTTTCCGCGATCTGCGGATCCAATGCCGCCACGGCGGCCACCATGACCACGGTGGCCCTGCCCCAGATGCGCAAATACGACTATCATCCCAAGTTGAGCACCGGCGCCATCGCCTGCGGCTCCACCCTGGGTGTCGTCATCCCTCCCAGTGTGGTTTTGATCGTTATCGGATTGTCCACGGAGCAGTCCATTGCCCGGCTTTTCTATGGTGGGGTGGGGGCCGGGATCCTGCTGACCCTGACCTTGATGGCCACTGTGATGGCGGTTTGCCGGCGACATCCGGAATGGGGGCCTGTGGGTCTCCCCACCGCCTGGCGGGAGCGCTGGCGGTCCCTTGCAGGCGCCCTGGAAATGATGGTGTTGTTTCTCCTGGTGATGCTGGGCCTCTTTTTCGGTGTCTTCACGCCCACGGAAGCAGGCGCGGCGGGAAGCCTTCTGGCCCTGCTGATCGCCGGTATCCAGGGCCGTCTGAGCTGGGCAGGGTTTCTGGCCTCGATCTCGGATACCCTGAAAATCTCCTGCATG
>Ga0316576_10001627_pt1 | contig 12268 bp, 10 predicted proteins | sample S0NA_FD_203075 | JGI IMG/M metagenome (GOLD analysis project Ga0316576, IMG submission 203075) | Rhizosphere microbial communities from salt marsh grasses in Alabama, United States - S0-2_050615r3r5 | ecosystem: Host-associated > Plants > Roots > Rhizosphere | place: USA: Alabama | collected... | reverse complement strand
CCTTCTTGGTCACGATGGTGGCCCAGGCGCCGTCGGGCGTGGCGCCCGGCGTGTCGGGTGTGGTCCCCGGCCTGAAGCAGTCGTAGGTCCCGCTGCCCGGCGGCATGTCGCCCGTGGGCGGCGTGGTCGTGGGCGGCGTGGTTGGAGGCGTGGTGCTGCCGCCAGGAGGCGCCGTGCCGGTTCCGGTGCAGCTCCAGTTGAGCTCGCTGTCGAGGGTGCAGTCCCAGCTGCCGCCGCCCGGAGGGGGCGGGGGGGCGTCCTTGGTGCAGACCAGGTCCTCGCCCTCCTGCGTGCAGGTCCAGTCGGTGTCGCCGCTCGGCGGCGCGCTCGCGTCCTTGCTCTTACAGGTGATCGTCCCCCCGCTCTCCTCGCAGCTCCAGGTCCCGGAGCCGCCCGGGGACTGGGGCTGCTCGTGGGTGCACTTGACGTCGCCGTTGGGCATCGTCGTGCAGTCCCAGAACTCGCTCGACTTCTTGCAGACGATGTTGCTATCCGGATCTCCGACGCAGATCACCGGATCGGCCGGATCGCCATAGGGATCGTCGTCGAGGCCTGGCAGCCCGCCGCCACAGCCGACCAGCAGCGATGCAGCCACGAAGGTCCAGATCCGATTCATCGCGCTCTCCTTTGGTTGCCCCACCTCCTGGAGAGCAAGAACGGTTCCAGCCGGGCCTCCGAGCAGTGACGCGCACTTGGACCTGCGCGGCGGGCCCGCCTACGCAACATGTTGCGCGAGCGCGCCACCCCGCGTCGGTGGTCCGGCTGACCACACCATGTGCCTCAGGCCAGCTCGCGCATCAGGGCCCATGCCCGCTCCACGTGGCGGGCCTCGGTCCAGGTCCCCCCCACGCAGAGCCGCAGGGTCATCCGGTCGTCGACGCGGGTGTGGGTCAGCAGCAGCTCGCCGCCCGCGTTGAGCGCCTCCATGATCCGGGAGCTCTCCGCGTCGCCGCCCCGGTGGCGGAAGCAGACCAGGTTGAGGGGCGGCTCCACCGCGAGCTCGAAGCGCCGGTCCTGGCGGACCCAGCCCGCGAAGCGCCGGGCGAGCTCGACGTGCCGCCGCACGTGGTGCCGCAGGCCCTCGAGGCCGTAGTGGCGGATCACCAGCCACAGCTTGAGCGCGCGGAAGCGCCGGCCGAGGGGCACCTGCCAGTCGCGGTAGTCAATGACCGCCCCGGACTCGGTCGCCCGGTTGCGCAGGTACTCCGGCAGGATGGTCAGCGCGTCGACCAGGGCCGCGCGGTCCGCGACCCAGAAGCAGTCGCAGTCGAAGTTGGTGAACATCCACTTGTGGGGGTTGAAGCAGTAGCTGTCGGCGAGCTCCAGCCCGTCGTGGATCCAGCGCAGCTCCGGGCAGAGCGCGGCCGTGCCGGCCATCGCCCCGTCGACGTGGAGCCACAGGCCCTCGCGCCGGCAGATCTGGCCCAGGGCGGCGACGGGGTCGACCGCCCCCGACGAGGTGGTTCCCACCGTGGCGCAGACGAAGAACGGCGTCGCCCCCTGCTCCCGGTCCGCGGCCAGGGCCCGCTCGAGCGCCGCTGGGTCCATCGCGCCGCGCCGGTCGGTGGGCACGACGCGGAGGTTGTCGGAGCCGATGCCGACGATGCGCGCCGCCTTCTCCAGCGAGGAGTGCGTCTGGTCCGAGACGTAGGCCGTGAGCCGTCGGTCGATCCCCCGGCGGTTGGTGACCAGGCCGGTGGCGCGCTCCCGCGCGGCGATCAGGGCGCAGAGGGCCGCGCTCGAGGCGGAGTCCTGGATCACGCCGCCGCCACGGCGGTTGGAGCGGAACGCGCCGGGCAGCTCGAGCATCTGCACCAGCCAGTCGAGGACCCGCGTCTCGAGCTCGGTGCAGGCCGGGCTGGTGGTCCAGAGCATGCCCTGGACGCCGAGGCCGGCCGAGAGCAGCTCGCCGAGGATCGCCGGCCCCGAGGCGTTGGCCGGGAAGTAGCCGAAGAACGAGGGGCTCTGCCAGTGGGTGATCCCGGGGAGGATGATCCGGTCGAGGTCGGCGAGCACGGCCTTGAAGGGCTCGCCCCTCGTCGGCGGCGCGTCCGGCAACGCCTCGTAAACCTCCCCAGGCCGGACCCGGGACAGGACGGGCAGGCTCTCGACGCGCTCCATGTACCGCGCGACCCACTCCACCGCCTCTCGCCCCCGCGCGCGGAACTCGTCGGGCGTCATGTGGTAGCTCTTTGGTGTCTCCATCGCCGCACAGGCTAGCTCAGGGCGGAGGCTGGCTCAACGTCAAGCGGGCCGAGCGGCCACGGTCTGCGTCTGTCCTTCGCCGCTGCCCGCCGACCGGCGGGCGATCAGCGACTTCACCCGGCCTCGCCGCAGGTCGCGGCGATGTGGGGACGGTAGTGGCTCTCGAGGAAGCCCTTCTCGAACGCGTCGCGGGCGAGCTCCGGCTCGACCCCCCTGAGCTGCTCCAGCCAGTACTGGGCGATCTTGGACTCGGTGTGGTTCTCGGCCAGCGCTTGGATCAGCGGCACCGTGAGCGGTCGCTGGTAGGCGTCCCACATCCGCCGGATGGCGTGGTTGAAGACGTCGGGCTGGGCCGCGGGCTGGAGCGCGAGGATCTCCTGGACCAGGGGCGTGGCGTCCCCGCTGCGCACCGCCCGGTCCACCGCGCGATCGAGGCTGGGCGCCAGCACGCGCCAGATAACGACAAGCAGCGCCACGGCGCCGACGATGATCCAGATCCACATGACCTAAAGCTAACTGGCCGGGTCGTGGCCCGCAACTCCATCTTGATCGTCGCAGGCGCCCCCCGCCGCCCGCGTCGCCAGGGGGTGGCAGCCGTAGAAGCGCCGGAGCTCGTCGTACAGGTCGGGCGTGCGGTCGTGGAGCGCCTCCGGCCGCTCGAAGAAGGCCTCCGTCGCCACGGCGAAGAACTCCGCCTCGTTCTGGGCGCCGTAGTCCGACAGGGCCCTCCGCTGGGGCCGCTCCCGGCGGCGCAGCGCCAGGAAGTGGTGGCTCATCACCTCGGCCCAGGGCTTGTAGTGCGCCATCGCCCGCAGCGGGGGAGTACCGTCGAACTCCCCGTCGGCCTGGTCGAGCACATGGGCAAACTCGTGGGTCGCCGTGTCGTGGGCGTCGTTGCAGCGACGGAGCCCCTCCAGCACGGCCTGCCACGAGAGGACCACGGTGCCCCAGCTGTGGGCCTCTCCCAGGTGCACCGCGTCGGTGTCCGGTGGGCGAAAGTGCCCCGGGTAGACCACGATCTCGGTCAGCCGGTCGTAGTAGGAGAGATCGAGGTGGAGCACGAGGCGCACCGCCGCGGCGGCGATCACCACCTTCACCTCGTCGGTGATCTCCATCCCCCCGGCCGGGAAGAAGTGCTTCTCCCAGACGAACACCTTCAGCAGCTCGAGGAAGCGCGGGCGGAGATCATCAGGCAGGGTGCTGTGGAACCCCACGTGGCGCTCGAGGTGGGCGAGCCACTGGGGAGGGAAGGGGCGACGGGCCAGCCGTCGCCGGCGCCAGGCGCGCAGCAGACCGAACATCGGGGGAGAATAGCACGCACTACCGCCGACCGGCGCGCTCCCCTATACTTCTCCTGCCATGATCCCGAACCTGACCAACATCGACTTCTCCGGCTCGGGCAGCGTGCTGCGCCGGATCTGGGCGACCCTCGACCCCCTGCCCGGCGGCAAGCGCCTGTTCAGCCGGGTGCTGGGCCTGATCAACCCCTACACCGGCTCCCTGGGCGCCGAGATCCTCGAGCTCGGCCCGGGCCACTGCCGGGCGCGGCTGCGCGAGCGGCGCGCCGTACAGAACCACGTCAAGTCGATCCACGCCATCGCCCTGATCAACCTGGCCGAGGTGACCAGCGGCCTGGCGCTGATGGCGGGAATGCCCGAGGACGCCCGCGGCCTCCCCGTGCACCTGGAGATCGACTACCACATGAAGGCCCGCGGCGTGATCACCGCCGAGTGCGACTGCGAGCCGCCGACGACCAGCAGGGAGCAGGCGGTCGCCCTCACCTGCTCGATGGTCAACGAGAGCGGCGAGACCGTGGCCACGGCGCGCGCGCGCTGGGCGCTGGGGCCGAAGGGCTAGAAGCCCTGGCTCGACAGCCAGGTCAGGGTGTCGTTGAAGCCGCAGAGCTTGGACCCGCACAACGTGTGCGCGCAGGCGGGGTACTGCTTGTAGCTCGCCACCACGCCGGCGCAGCTCGCGAGCCCGTCGTGGGCCAGCTTCTGCTGGTCGTCCGGGATGATGTCGCCGAGCGCGCCGCAGGGCGCCGCGGACCCGCCGCTGCAGCTGACGAAGCGGTAGAGCACCGTCCCCGACTGGGGCGTGACATCGACGCAGGTGTAGGGGCTCTTGGGGTAGGTCGAGCCCAGCGCCGTCGTGTCGGCCGCCCAGTCCGCCGCGTGGGCCGGGCCGGAGCAGTAGCAGGCCTTGTTGGAGCAGGAGTGCAACAGGGGCGCCCCGTCGCCGTACCGCCCGACGAAGCGCGAGTGCCACTGTGCGCAGTTCTGCTGGCTCGCGGTCCACTCCTCCAGCGTCGCCGTGTTCGAGATGCCGTCGTAGAGCACCACGGCGGTGGCCTGCTTGCCGGTCCAGACGGCGGCGTGGCTCCTCAGCGCCGCCTTGGCGGCGATGGCGGCGAGCGGCGCGGTGGCGCCGTGGCTGACCCCGGCGATGAGCAGCCGGTTGCCGGTCCAGGCCGCCTGCACCTCGGGCAGGGCGCGCAGCGCGGCCATCAGCTCGTCCATGCGATCGAACTCCTGGTAGTAGGGGTAGGCGCCCGCCTCCGCGCTCGTGGAGAAGGGCTGGGCGCAGGCGGCGACGAACCCCTCGGCGGCGTAGCTCTGCATCAGGCCGTCGTAGGTGCCGTCGACGCAGGACTGCTCGCCCCCCGACCAGTAGACCACGAGCCGCTCGCAGGGCTGCGCCGGGCTGCACCGCGCGCTGTCGATGAAGAGCCGCGCGTGGCAATCCTGCGCGCCGGGACCCTTGCCGTTGCAGGCCGGCAGCGTGAGGTCCCGGTTCACCCCACTGTCCGGCCAGACCAAAATGTCGCCCTGCCCCTCTGCCGCCGGCCCGTCCGCGGGGCTCGAATCCGCCCTCCCGTCCGGTGTCGGGGCCAGATCTGACAACTGGGCATCGGGCCGGGTCCCCGATCGATTGCAGCCGAGCACCAGCACTGAAGCAACCAGCAGGTAACGCATCGCGATCTCCTCGCCACGATCGTACCGAAAAAACCACGACCGTGTGTTTTTTGTTGGAACGGATCGGGGACCGGGGTGTCCAAGTCATGCTCATGGTCCGCCCTCCCCTGACGCGCCACCTGCAGCGAGAAGAGCTGACCGGACTTGCCCCCCCGGCTGGGGGTCCTTTCCCCCATGTCGCGGTCGCTGCCGTCGTCCCCTGTGAGGCGGCTTTCGACCTGTTGTCGGATCCGGGGTCCGACGCCCCCGATCTGCCTCGACGCTGGGCCGTGCTGGCGCCGGTCATCGCCCTCGCGCCGCTGGTCACCTACCGCTTGCTCGAGTTCGCCTCGGCCTCGTGGACGCGCACCTCGTGGGGTATGGTCGCCGAGCACACACTCCCACCGCTCGCCATGCTGGGGGTCACCCTCGCCCTCTGGCGCCGGGTCCCACCGCTCCCCGGGCGCCTCGAGCGCGGAGCCTTCGGCGGGGTCGGGGTCTCGGTGGCTGTCGGGGTGATGCTCGGCACGGCGGCGGCGCTGATGAACCTGCTGCTGATCCTCACCGCGCGCGCCGAGGGGGGCCAGGGGGTGGCCTCCATCGATCCGGGAGCCGCTGCCCTGGTGGTCCACGTCGTGCTCCTCGCACCGCTCGCCGAGGAGGTCACCTTCCGTGGCCTGATCTACCGGATCTTCCGCCAGAGCATGCTGCCCCGGAGCGCCATCCTGCTCTCGGCGCTGATCTTCGGCCTGATGCACGTGGAGCTGGGCAAGGCGATGTGGGCCTTCCTGCTCGGGCTGGTGGCCGCCGCCGCCTACGAGCAGACCCGCTCGCTGTTGACCCCGTTCTTGATCCACGGACTGTTCAACGCCGTCCCCATCGGGGTCGCCGTCCTGCGCGCCAAGCCCGACGACACCGGCCCGATCTGGCTCGTGCTCGCCGTGGTCGGCGTGATCTTCTCTGTCTCGGCCCGCAGCGCCCAGCGCAGCGGCCGCGACACGCCAGCGTCGAGGCGCTAGATCGCGCCGAGGATCGAGCGCGCGGCCCGCTTGTCGTTCGAAAAGGTGAACACACCCATGATGACATGGGAGTTGCGCTTGTCGACGATCCGGGGCGCGAGCAACCTCAGCGCGGCGACCTTGTCACGGCCGAAGGTGAACGCGCCGAGGAGCTGAGCCACCTGGGCGCTGGAGAAGTGGTTGTGGCGCGCGGCGGTGCTGATCACCGCCACCTTGTCCCGCCCGAACGTCGAGCTTCGCACCTGCTGGAGCAGGGCGGCGAACGCGGCGCTGTCCATCCCCGCCGACGCGTACCCCTGCCCCGCGCCCGCGGTGTTCACGGTGCGGATGTTGGCGCAGGCCATCCGGTAGCCCTGACTGCAGGCCCAGCGGAACAGCCGCAGCGCCTCGGCCGGGTTGCGGGCGACGCCCCGGCCGTTGCTGTAGGCAGCGCCGAGGTTGTTGCAGCCCCGAACGCTCCCCTTGTCACAAGCCACACGGTACAGCGCGACGCCCGCGGCGAGATCCTGGCGGACGCCCCGGCCCTCGGAGAGCAGAAACCCTTGGCCGGCGCAGGACGGCCCGTGGGCGAAGCTCCGGCACCCGCGCCGGTAGTAGCTGAACGCGCGGACGTAGTCGCGTCGCGCGCCCCGCCCGTCCTGGAAGCTCGTGCCGAGCTGGTAGCACTCCGGACCGCTCGGGCAGGAGGCGTCCCGGACTGGACCGTGGCGACCGGGACCGCGGCGGGCCGGGCCTCGATCGTTCAAATCCTCGGCGCCGGCGATGGATCGTCGGATGGCGCGGCGCACGGCGTGACCACAGTTGCGGTCGGCGGCCTCCCGCGCGTCACGCAACCTGCGCAGCGCGCGGTGCGCCCGGCCGTCGTCGATGGCGTCGCGCGCGTCTCTCAGGTCGGCGCCGACCCTGCGCCAGCAACGCCGTCCCTCGTTGTTCGCGGCGTCGATGGCGTCTGCCACGAGTCTGCGGACGTAGCGTGTCGATCTTGCGTCGACGCTGGCGGACACGAGGAGCGCCAACGAGCCGACGATGAGCGGTAGCATTCTGGTCATTGCATCCTCCATGGCAAGACGGAGCCATGTTGAAGCAAACCGGAGCGCGGCTGGCAATGTGAAGCGCTTCACATTGGGCGGCCCCTCAAGTGACCCGGGAAGAGCCCTGCCGGGCTCAGTGGATCACCGCCAGCGGTGACGCCAGGCGAGGACCAGGAGCAGGGCGAGGACCAGGACCGAGCCCGACACCGGCCGGTGGCCCACGGCCACACTGCAGTCGCCGGTGATCGCCAGCCCGTCGTCGGCGTCCGAGTCGGCTGGCGGAAAGGTCGGGTCCTCCTCCTCGTCGGGGTAGGGGCCGCCGTCCTCGGAGAGGTAGCCTGGACGCGAGTCGGGCGCCGGGGCGACGCCGCTGTCGGGCGCCGGCACGGAGCCGCTGTCGGGCGCCGGCGGCGTTGTCCCGCCGCAGACCGCGCCCTCGTCCACCTGGCCGTCGCAGTCGTTGTCCGCGCCGTCGCAGGTCTCGTCCGCCAGCACGTCGGTCAGCGAGGCGTGGCGCAGGTTGCCCCCGTTCTGCTTCTGCAGGCTCTTGGTGTTGGTGAACTTCGCGGCGTAGCCGGGCTTGTCGTAGTACTGGTCCACGTGGGCGACCCAGGCCCGCAGGTAGGCGTGGCCGGAGAGCGCCAGGCTCCCCTTGTCGGCCCTGGCGGTCAGCACGATGCGCTTGGTCTCGCCCGGGGACATGGCGCCGAGCCAGAGCGTGAAGCTCGCGCCCGGGTTGCTGCGCGGGATGGTCTGCAGCTTGTCCGTGTCGTTGGTGACGAAGCCGCCGCCCGACTTCCAGTTGCTGAGGATGCTCCAGCTCGCGACGCGCAGCTGGGGCGAGCGGGCGGCGAGGCCCACCCGCACGTTCTTGGCCACCGCGGCGCCGCTGTTTTTGACGTCGACCTGGATCTCGGTCTTCTGCCCGACCCACCAGTCGAAGACCTGGGCGCTGGTCTTCAGCGCGCAGGCGTCGCGGGCCTGGCCCGGAATCGAGGTGATCCGGCTGGTGATGGTCATCAGCGGGTGGCCCGGGTCCGGGGTCGGGGTGGGGGTGGCGGGCGCGGACGGCGCCGACGGGGCGCTCCAGAAGCTGGTCTTCTTGTTCGCGCCGTTCCAGCTGAAGCTGAAGTGCACGTGGTCGGTGTGGGGGTTGCTCCCGCTGTAGGCCTGCCAGCCCTTGCTCGCCTGGTAGGACTTCCAGATCTTGCGGTTCCAGATCATGTACATGATGCCCAGGCGGCGGGCCATGGCGTGCTTGCGGCCCTGCTTGTCCGTGGCCAGCAGCCAGGCGAGCAGGTTGTTCGCCGCGGGGTGCGGGTACTTGATCATCCAGTCCCAGGCCCGCCCCTCCTTGTGCTCGGAGGTCCCGCCGATGCTGCAGCCGCGGACGATGCCGCCGCTGTAGGTGCAGGGGTAGGTCGCGAGCACCAGCTTCTTGAAGGCCACGACCCCGGGCTTCTCCGAGCCGCTGCAGCTCGACTGCCCGACGTAGGAGGCGTAGCCGTCCACGGGCTTGGAGAAGCTCGGCGTCCCCGGCTTGACGTTGCCGCCCGAGGGGCAGGAGCTCATCCGCTGGTAGTCCACGCCGTCGTTCCGCTCCCAGCCCAGCTCGTCGATGCCGTCGCCGCTCTCCTCGACGATCTCGCCGCCGCAGGCGGCGAGGCCGAGGACCAGCAGGCTGACCAGGGCGACCTTGGTGGTGGGCATGCTTGGGAGGTAATCAAGGATCGTGCCGGCCGCCGGGCACCGTATCTTGTGGAGTTACGGCTCCCGGGGTGAGGGGAGGCCTCCCCCAGGTTGCAGCAGGGTGTTTGCAGCCGTGGGTGGCTGTCCTACATGCTGGGTATGCCCGAGTCTGACGGCGCTACTTCGTGACGTACCGGAGCCTACCGGGTCCCCAGCAACGAGCCGAGCTCGGCCTCCGAGCCCATCGCGCGCTGGACGGGCAGCGAGCGGAAGGCGCGCTCCAGCGGGCTGAGGTAGTTCTTGGCCGGGCGGGCGGAGGGGTTGTCGAGGGCGTCGTCGTGGCCCAGGGTCTTCACCGCCCGGAGCAGGCGGCGGTAGTGGGCCCTGTCGCCCGGGCGCCGGGCGGTGGCCGCGGCCTTGCTCAGCGCCTCCTCGAGGTAGCTGGCCTTCTCCGCGCCCATCATCGGGTAGCCGGTGACCGGCATCTTCGACGAGAGCTGGCACACGGCGACGGAGTCGTTGCAGACGCCCGGCTCGCCGCCGTAGTTGGCCATGCGGAGGCCGAGCTTCGCCGCCGTGTGGTTCACCGCGGCCGTGTAGAGGCCGAAGCCAACCACCGCGCGCGCGGCCTTCTTGCTGTCGCGGATCTGACCCGCGGTCGCCGTGCCCGACCAGTCGGACCGGTCGCCCGTGCCCAGGGCGAAGAAGCCGGTATAGGGCACGCCCTGGTAGCCCTTGACCTTGCCGCTGAAGCGGTCGCCGCCGCGCACGCCCGAGGCGTCGACCTCTACGACGATCTCCGAGTGGGCCACCGGGCGGATCGCCTGGCCGCCGTCCGCGGTCTTGACCGGCACGGTGGTGTGGAGCGCGGCGGCGACGTGCTTGAACCGCCCGGCCTCGAGGTTTTGCAGCTGCTCGGCCCTGGTCGCGCCGCCCACCAGCTTGAGGTCCAGGAAGTCGGCGTCGTGGTGATCGAAGCGCACGCGCACGCGGTGACCGCTGGCCCGCAGGGCGCCGAGGAAGTCGCCCAGGTGGGTGTAGGACTTGTTGTTGAAGGTCACGCTGAAGCGTTTGCTGGCGTCGGTGACGTGCTGGTTGGCGGCCAGCCGATCGAAGACCTCGGCGACCAGCGTGTTCTGCCGGGCCTGGCGATCCGAGATGCGCGGGTTGCGTACGCTGCCCCGCACCAGCGGGCCGATGGCGAGATCGATGCTGGTCTTCGGCGCCGGCACCTGAGCGAGCAGACGCGCGCCCTGGCCGAGGTCGACGTGCTGGCCCAGGGCGTAGCTGCGCGCCCCGTTTGGCACGCGCTGGGCGAAGGGCATGCTCGGATCGTGCAGCGCCTTGAGGATCGTCTTCATCCGCTCCGGGGTGTGCACCAGGGCGCGATAGACCAGCGTCTCGTAGCGCCCCTCCCGGGCCGCCCGCTGCATCTTGGCCACGCGCTTCTGCACCGTGGCCTGGGGCAGGCCGCGGGCGGTCAGCGCGGCCGTGGCGTACTGGCCCAGCATGGCGACCGCCCGTTCGAACTGCGGCCGGTACTGGGTGCGCATGGAGTCGAGCGCGGTGAACAGCCCCACCGAGCGGGGCGCCTTGGACGGATCCACCGCGAAGCGCGCGCGGATCTGCCGGGTGAACGCGTTGTAGCGCGCGGTCTGCGAGGGCGCCCGGGTCGGGCTGGGCGGCGCGGCCCACGCGCTGTGAGCGACGAGGAGGCTGGCAAGGAGGGTGAGCTGGCGGGTCATCGGATGGCTCCTGGAATCAATGGCCTTTGTCACCCTACATGTATGCAGTTTGCGCACCATGGAACCCGCCCACGCAACCATCTGATTTCATGCATTACGCATCGTGTCAGGCGCGACGCGAAGCCGGTCAGGCGGTCAATACAATGTCCGTTATCGGCGAGGGGCGTCAGCCACCGCTGGTCTCGCGTGGCGATCGTCGGTCATACCCCTCGGTCATCGCTGTTGGCGTGTTCTAGTCGCAGCAGCCCTGCTCCACCGCCTGCTTGCAGGCGTCGCAGGGGCTCGCCGCCGTGAACGGACCGCAGGGCGCGACCGAGACGCCGCAGACGCACTGGCCCGAGGAGACGCAGCTCAGCTGGAGCCCGGTGCTGCAGGTCGCCTTGCAGAGGTAGACCGGGTCGGTCGTGCAGGTCCAGGCCGACCAGGCGGCGCAGGGGCCGGGCGCGTCGGCCACTGGCCCCTTGTCGACCGCCGGTCCGCTGTCGGCTGGTGGGCCGACGTCCGCGACCTTGGGCGCATCGCCCACCGGCGTCGCGTCGACGGTGCTGTCACCGATGACCCAGAGATCCGTCGCCGCATCCGCCGTGTCCTCGATGTCTCCCTGGCAGGCGCAGAGCAACGCCATTCCCACCCATCCAGCCAGCGCGGTGTGTCTCATGGGCGGGATCCTACCCCGGTTTCGGCGAATCAGTCATCCCGCGCTCCGGTGTCCGCGGACCTGCTCCACTTTGCGGGAAGAGGGCTTTCCCCGGTGGAGCCCCCTCGCCCGCTGCCTCACGCTGTCGGGCAGCTCGCCCCCGACCGCCGCGACGAGGTCTCGGGCCAGCGCCTCGACGCTGTCGTAGCGCTCCTCCCGTCGCTTGGCCATCGCGATGGCCACGACGGCGGCGACCGCCTCGCCCGCCTCGGGCCGCAACGACGGCAGGGGCGGCGGCTCCTCGACGCAGATCTGCCGCAGCAACGCCGGGATCGAGGAGGCTTCGAAGGGAAGCACGCCGGTGATCGCGTTGTAGGCGATCGCCCCCAGGGCGAAGACGTCAGCGCGGTGGTCCAGCTCGCCGGTCATCCCCATCGCCTGCTCCGGCGCCATGAACCCCGGTGTCCCGAGGATGGAGAAGTCCGCGGTGACGATGGTGCTCTGTCCCAGCGTCTTGGAGATGCCGAAGTCCAGGATCTTCAGGACCTCCTGCCCGCTCTGGCGCGCGAGGAACAGGTTCGCCGGCTTGAGGTCCCGGTGCACGACCCCCGCCTCGTGCGCCACCTGCAGCCCCCGCGCCGCCTGGCTCACCAGTCCCGCGACCTCCTCCAGCGAGAGCGGCGGGCCCTGCGCGAGGCGCTGCTCGAGGCTCTGCCCCTCGAGCAGCTCAAAGGCGATGAAGGGCAGCTCCTCGTCCTGGTCGATGTCCACGATCTCGACGATGTGCGGGCTGCCCAGGGCGGCGGTGATGTGCGCCTCCCGGCGGAACCGGGCGAGCAGCGTGGGATCGTCCTCGGGCCGCGCGCGCAGCACCTTGACCGCGACGCGCCTCCGCGTGCCGAGGTGGATCCCGCGGTAGACCTCGCCCATCCCCCCGCTTCCCAGCAGGCGGTCGAGCTCGTAGCGCCCGCAGAGCGTGCGGCCGGTG
>Ga0316576_10001625_pt1 | contig 12278 bp, 9 predicted proteins | sample S0NA_FD_203075 | JGI IMG/M metagenome (GOLD analysis project Ga0316576, IMG submission 203075) | Rhizosphere microbial communities from salt marsh grasses in Alabama, United States - S0-2_050615r3r5 | ecosystem: Host-associated > Plants > Roots > Rhizosphere | place: USA: Alabama | collected... | reverse complement strand
GCACTCCACGTCATGATGTGGTCACCCGGCCGGGCCTTCGGAGGCCTCCGGCATCCGCCAGGCGGCGGCCGCTCCGGCGGCGGCGAGCACGCCGAGCAGGCCGAGCATCGACCGGATCCCGACGGCGTCGCCGACGAAACCGAGCCCGCCGTACGCGAAGGTGACGCCTCCGATCAGCGTGTTCGAGACCGCCACGAACAATGGTCGTCGCGGGGCGTCCGCGAAGTCCACCAGCCAGGTCTTGCGGCCGAGCCGGACGCCGGCGATCCCCATGCCCGCCGCGAACAGCACCGGGGCGTAGGCGATGGCCGGCAGCCCGCTCCCGAGCGTGACGTCGAGGGCCACCGCGACCCCCGCGGTCGCCACACCCACGACGCCGGCGAGGATCATCACGCGGCGGCTCGAGACGCGGTCGGCGAGCCTGCCCCACACCGGGCTCGACACCAGGTTGGCGAGGCCGACGGCGACGATGGCGAGGCCGAGGTCGCGGGCCTCGAGGCCGAGTCGTCGGGCGTGGAGCGCGTACCACGGGATCGACAGCTCGACGGCGAGCAGCAGCGTCCGGGCCGTCAGGTAGCGGCCGAAACCCGGGACCTCGGCCACCAGCGACATCCCCTCGCGCGCTTCGGCCAGCGCGTTGCGGCCGTTGTCGGTCGCTCCCGGCTGCTCGGGGATCAGTGCGAACAGGGCCGCCGCCACCGCCCACAGGACGGCCGCGGCGACGACCAGTACCGCGTACAGCCCAACCCCGGCGTCGTTGCCCACCACGAAGCGCAGCACGACGCCGGCGGCGAGCGTCAGGGCGCCGCCCACCGTCGCGCGGACGGCGAGCAGCTGGCCTCGCTTTCCCTTGGCCACGGTCTTGCCCAGCACGTCACCGAACGCCACCGAGCCGACGCCGCTGGCGACGCTGAACACCGCCAGGGCGGCGAGCACGGCGAACCCCGCGGCGCTCCCCTCCAGACCCATCGCGGTGGCGGCGATGGCGAGCAGCGCGACCGCCTGGACCGTGCCGGCCGCCACCCAGAACCACTTGCGGATCGGCCGCGACCGGATCCGGGCGGACACGGCGAGCTGCGGAACCAGCGAGCCGCCGCGCCGCAGCGGCTCGAGCCAGCCGGACATCGCCACCGGCGCACCGACCGTCTCGAGCAGCCAGGCGAGCACCAGGCCGGGGCTGGCGAGCTGCTCGGCGAGCTTCGTGCAGGCGCCGTTGGCGGCGTTAAGGACGAACGACCGTGGCGCCTCGCGGCACGCCTCGTCCGAGATCGCGTCGCACGCCCGCTCCTCGCCGTCGTCGTCGGTGGCCCAGCGGTAGAGGCGCCGCTCCCACATCGATCAGCTCCCGGTGGCGGCCTGAATCGGCGTCGCGAGGTGGAGCGTCCGCGTCGGGTAGGCGAACTCGATGCCGTGTGACTCGAACGCCCGACAGATGCCGAGGTTGATCACCTGCTGGACGTCCATGAACCGGTTGTAGTCTGCGGACAGCACGTAGTGGACGATCTCGAACAGGTAGGCCGAGTCGCCGAAAGCCTTGAAGTGCGCCCGGTCGAAGCGGGTGGCGTCACTCGACTCGATGATCTCGCGGACGACCCCCGGAATCGCCTCGAGCTCCTCCACCGGCGTCTGGTACGTGACGCCGACCGAGAACGGCACGCGGCGCTCCTGCATGCGCTTGTCGTTGCGGATCCGGCTGCGAACCACGAGCAGCACCACGTAGGCCACGATGGCCAGGAGGGCGGCGGCGGTCCAGGTGACCAGCGACTGCCCCAGGACGACCGTTCCGGCCCACGGGATCCGTTCGGCGATCCAGTCGATCAGCGGTTGCATGGCTCACCTCCCCAGGCCGCCGCCGTGGCGTCGGCCGGGACATGCAACGACGGTGGTGGGGCTCCTATTCGGTCGGGCGAGCCGTCAGAACCGCTTGATGACGACCAGGCTGAGGTCGTCCTCGGGCTCGGAGAACGCCACGGCCTCGGCGACGACCGCGTCGAAGATGTCCCGTGCCGGCAGTCCCTTCACCCGGCGCAGGACCGCCTCCAGGCGGGTCGGAACGAACCGCTCTGCGTCCCGCGCGAGCTCGGCCAGACCGTCGGTGTACAGCAGCAGGATGTCGCCCGAGCCCATGAGCTCGATCTGGTTGACGCTGAAACGCTTCTTGGCCTTCGGGGCGGGCCGCAGCCGGCGGCCGTCGATGTCGTCCTCGGACGGGAACATCCCCAGCGGCAGATAGCTCACCAGGTGCTGCGGCGCCACCTCGACGATCCGGTTGTGCGCGGCGGAGAACACCAGCGGACGGGGGTGGCCGGCGGACAGGAACCGGAACCGGCCGTCGTCCCAGATCTCGCCGTAGACGAGCGTGATGAACCGGTCGACGCTGACCGAGTTGTAGAACCGGGTGTTGAGGACGTCGAACAGCCTGGCGGTGACCGCGCCGGACATCTCGAGCTCGTAGAGCACTCCGGTGAGGAACGCCTGGTGGAGCATGGCCGCGACGAGTGCGTCGGTACGCTCGTGCCCCGCGACATCGGCGACGAGGACGCCCACCCGGTGGCGGTTGCGCTCGAGCTCGAGGGCGACGTCGTCGCGCCCGGCACGGCGCGCGGTCTCGATCCGACGGTCGAGGTCGTAGCGGTGGACGAAGTCGACGTAGATCAGGTGGTCGCCGCCCGCCGTGCCGTTGAGGTAGCGGCTGCCGCCGTGCAACTCGAAGCCGGCATGCCGCAGCCCCGGCTCCGGGGGCCGGAGACGGCGGAAGATGTCGACGAAGTTGTCGAGCTCGGACGCGAGCATCGAGGCAGAGTCAGACGCCGTCACGAGACCTCCGGTCGCGGCGACGGACGGGCGCCGTCACCGCTGCGTGGCAACCGTCCGGCCCGGGGGGACCTTCCCGGTGGCCGACCGGGGCATGATATCCGGCCCGGCCGCCGAGCGGTCACTCACCCTCGGTCTCGAGCAGCTGCCCGGCGAACGGCCCCGCCGCGCGCACGAGGATCACGGTCGGCAGACCCGTCACCAGCTCCTGCAGCCGCGCGGCATAGTCGACGATCTCGTCGTCGGGCGGGTCGCGGAGACCGAGGAACACGATGTCCGCATCGTGCGACCGTTCGTGGATCACGCGCTGTACGGGTGTGTCGTCGGGCGCCTCGATGACCTCGGGCTCGGCGTCGATACGGCTGCGTTCGAGCAGCTCGCGCAGCCGCTCTTCGGTCCAGGTGGACGGGTTGGCGCCCGACGCGACGCTCTTCACCGAGATGTCGGCGCCGTGCCACTCCGGGTTGAGCGACAGCAGGTGGGCGAACAGGAGGAGCATGTCGCCGTTGTGCTCGAGCCCGCCCCACCAGACGTCGATCCGCCGTGGCCTGGGGGACCACCCGCGCGGCGCCAGCCGGCAGATCACCGTGGACCGGCCGAGCATCGCCGAGCGCTTCATGATCTCGAGCGCGGAGACGACGCGCGCGGGCTTGCCGCTCCAGCCGAGCATGATGGTGTTCGACACGATGCCGCCGATGCCGTGGGCCTGGGCGACGGCCACCGCGCCGTCCTCGAAGTCGGCCACGGCGTGGACCTCGGCGAAGGCGATCAGCCCCTCGTCGTCGAGTCGTGCCTGCATCTTCTGCTGCCGCGGCACGAGCCCGGTCGCGTGGTCCTCGAGCCGGCCGACCTCGAGATGGCAGACCGTCAGCAGCCCGCGATCCTGGTTCAGCCACGCCGCGAAGCGGACCAGGTCGATGCGCCGGTCGAGGTCGCCCGCGAATGCGAGGATGTGGGGTCGCCAGTTGCGGGGCGCCACTGGCAGGTGGCGGAGCCGCAGCATCGAGCTGCGCACGAGGGACATCAGGGCGCCGAAGCGCATGTCGCCCCACGACGCGCTCAGCGCGCGGCGACGCAGCCCGACGTACAGCCCGACCTCCACCACCAGCGCGAGGATCGCGGCCGGCAGGTTGATCAGCGACATCACCCAGAAGCAGCCCGCGCCCCCGGCGAGCGACACCGCCCACGGGACCGCGATCGCCGGTCGGTAGGCCGGCGCCCCGCTCAGCTGCTCGAGTCCGGCAACGAGGTTGATCATGCCGTACGTGGTGAGGAAGAACATCGTCAGGACCGGCGCGACGGCGTTCAGGTCGCCGAGACCGACGGCGGCGAGCGCGATGCCGGTGGACACGAGGTGGGCGACGGTCGGTCCGTTCGAGCCGTCGCCGCCACGCTCCAGCCACCGCGGCACGACGCGGTCGCTCGCGAGGGCCTGCAGCGTCCGCGGAGCGCCGAGGATCGAGCCGACGGCCGACGACAGGATGGCGCCGAGCAGGCCGGGGATGATCAAAGCGGGGACGAAGGCGACCCGGAACCAGATCATCGACTCCGCCACCAGCGTCGACGGGTCTGCAGCCGCCGCGAGCACCATCGGCACGGTGAAGTAGACGGCGAAGCCCACCAGCACCGCGGCGATCGTGCCGCGCGGGATGGCGGACTGCGGATCCTCGAGGTCGCCGGACAGCGAGACGCCCGCCATGATGCCGGTGACCGCCGGGAAGAAGACCGCGAACACGACCCAGAACGACGCGCCTCCTTCGGCGCCGGCCCACAGCGGTACGGCCTCGGTGCCTGCCCGCGCCACACCGACCACCAGCGACAGCAGCGCCAGGGCGATACACGCGAGGATCGGAATCTGCAGCTTCAACGCGAGGGTCGCGCTTCGGCCCGCGATCACCGACACCGCGAGCACCGTCACCGCGGCGACCGCCCGCTGCGGCGCCTCCGGCCAGAACAGCTGCAGACTTTCGGCGAGACCGAACGCGTACAGCGTCACCGACAGTGCCTGGGCGAGGAACAGCGGCACGCCGATGGCCCCACCCACCTCGAGCCCCAGCGAGCGCGACAGGATGTAGTATGCCCCACCGGCACCGACCCGCATGTTGGTCGCGATGGCCGATACGGAGAGGGCTGTGGCAAGGGTGATGGCGTTGGCGATGACGACGATGACCAGCGCCGGCACCAGCCCGACGTTGCCCACCACCCAGCCGAGACGCAGGAACAGGATGACGCCGAGGATGGTGAGGATCGACGGTGTGAACACGCCCAGGAAGGCGCCGAGCTTCGCTCGACCGGCGGCGGTGGGGGCGGACGACTCGGTCACGTTCTCGAGTATAGGTTCAGGTGGACGGCGCGAGGTCGAATTTCGGACCGCGGCCGGCTGTTGACTGACCTGTCGAAGCCCATGGGAGGAGCTCGTCATGCCCCGCGACTACGACACCGCGTTGCGCCCCTACGTCCAGAAGCGCCTCGAGGAGCTGCAGTCCGCTGACATCCTCATCGGGATCCCCTGCTACAACAACGAGGACACCCTCGTGCACGTCGTGCAGATGGTGTCCCACGGTCTCGACCTGCACTACCGCGACCGGCGGGCGGTGATCATGATCGCCGACGGGGGATCCACGGACGATTCGCGCGATGTGGTCACCGAGTTCCAGCTCAAACCGTGGCAGGAGAAGCTGATCACCATCTACCGCGGGATCGGCGGCAAGGGCTCGGCGCTCCGCGCGATCTTCGAGTCGGCGCACCGTCTCGAGGTCAAGGCGTGCGCGTGCGTGGACTCGGACCTGCGCAGCATCAATCCGGACTGGGTCCGCTATCTGCTCGAGCCGGTGCTCGAGCGCGACTTCGAGTTCGTGGCGCCGGTGTACTCACGCTACAAGTACGACGGCACGATCACCAACAACATCGTCTACAACCTCGTGCGCGCGGTCTACGGCCAGCGGATCCGCCAGCCGATCGGGGGCGACTTCGCCTTTTCCGCGCGGCTCGCACGCCACTGGCTCGAGCAGGACGTGTGGCGCACGGACATCGCCCGGTTCGGGATCGACATCTGGATGACGACCCAGGCGATCGTCGAGAACGCGCGCATCTGTCAGGCCAACCTCGGAGTCAAGATCCACGACGCGAAGGATCCCGCGGAGTCGCTCGGGCCCATGTTCCGGCAGGTGTGCGGCACGCTGTTCTCGCTCATGGAGGAGCACGAGGCGTTCTGGGCGCCGATCACCTCGAGTCGCGAGGTGCCGGTGTTCGGCATGGAAGGCATGGTGGAGCCGGACCCGATCAAGGTGGACCAGGGCCGGATGGTGACCGAGTTCCGTGAAGGGCTGCGTCTGTTCGGCCCGGTCTATCGGGGGATCTTCTCCGACGACGTGATGGCGGCCCTCGACGCGACCGACGCCCAGGACGTCGAGACGTTCCATTTCTCCACCGAGACGTGGGCGCGGCTGGTGTACGAGCTGGCAGCGGCGTGGCATCACCTCGGATCCCATCGCATGAAGCTGTTGACCGTGATGACCCCGCTGTACCTCGGGCGCGTGGCGTCGTTCATCACCCGCACCCGGCACAAGGACTCGGCGGAGGCCGAGGCGGTCGTGGAGGAGCAGGCGGCGACCTTCGAACGGCTCAAGCCGTACCTGCTCGAGCGGTGGCAGGACGGCGACGCGATCCGCGAGGTGGAGCCGGCACTCGAACCGCGGCGCTGAGCGGCGGTCCGAAGCGGTTCACACGCTACGGTGCAGGATCGCCGGTCGGCCGATGCCCTCGGCGTGGAACCGTTCGGCGACGCGCTCGGTGACGTCCGTTTCGAACGCCTTCTCGAACCGCACATCCAGGACGTAGGCCTTGGCGCGAAGACGCAGCGCCGGGCAGCCATGCTCGAACGCCTCGGACACGGTCACGGACCACGGTCGGCTGAGGTTGACGAAGCGTGAGGAGGTCAACGCCTCGCGCACCAGCGTCTTGGCTCGTTCGAGGTCCTGGTCGATGCCGATGTGAAAGTCCATCTGGATCATCATGTCGACCGCGCCCGCGTTGCCGGAGGCGACGACGTCGGTGAGGAACAGGTTGTTGGGGATCGTGACCTGGGTGTCGTCGAGGGTCACCAGCCGTACCGATCGCAGCCCGATGTGACTGATCTCGCCGTACCAACTGCCGAAGCTGACCCGGTCACCGACCTGGAACGGCCGGTCCACGAGGATCACCAGACCGGCCACGAGCGACGACACGAGGTCCTTGAGAGCGAAGCCTACCGACACCGCGGCCGCGCCGCCCACCGCCACCCAGGCGGCGGTGCCGCTCAGGAGCACGGACAGCGTGCCGAGGGCGCCGAGGAAGTAGACGAAGAAGCGCACGAACGACCCGAGCTGGTGGATCAGCAACCGCTTGTCCGTGAAGCGCGAGCCGAGCTGGTCCGCGGTGCGCGTGGTGAACCGCGCGACGATCACGGTCACGATGATGATCAGCACCGCGTACGGCACGTTGCCGAAGTTGATGAGCTCGGTGATCTGAGGTTCGCCGTTCATGCTCGACTCCTCAGTCCGGCAACAGGTTGCGGCGACGCAGCAGACGGACCGCGGCGCGTTGCCACGTGGTGGTGACGCGGATCAGACCGTCGTCGACGCGTGCGGCGCCGAGGTCGATCAGGCGGTCGACGTGGATGTGACAGCGCCCCACGGTGGACCGGGTGACCGTCGCGAGGTCCTCGATCGACAGGCTCTCGTGCGTGACGATGGCGGCGAGCACGAACAAACCGGCCTCGCCACCCGCCTCGAGTCGCGTCGGGTCCGGGGCCCGGAACAGCCGCACGCGCAGACGTCCTCCGTGGTCGGGATCGAGCGAGCGGACGAAGAAGTGCAGCGCGATCCGGGGGTTGCCTCCCGAGTAGTCCCACAGCAGCCGGAGGTATCCCTCGGCGGACTCCACGAAGCGCGCACGCGACGCCACGCCTTCGATGTGGTCGACGGCCACGTCGGCGTAGTTGAACACCGCTCCGGACGCCTTCGTGCGGCGCTGGATCAGCTCGCGGATCTCCTCCTCGGACCACCCGTCAAGCGGGATCACGCGCTGGAAGACCGCGCAGTCGGGATGCACGGCGTGCAGGTGGTGCCAGGCGTACTTCGACATCGAGGCCAGCCAGAAGACCTGCTGGCGCGTCCGGTTGACGAGCTCGGCGAAGGCGCCGAAGGCGTCGTATCCACCGATCCGCGCGATGAACAGGTGCTGGGCGAGGTCGAGGACGATGATCCGCTGGTCCCCGGACTCGAGACGCTCCGCGAGCTCCTCCAGGCTCGCGGGTGTGTCGGGCATCTCGAGCTTCCGGGCGAGATGCTCCACCAGCGTCTGCGGATCGGTGACGCGCGTCCCGAGCTCGATGCGCGTGATCTGGACGTCCTCGCGACGCAGCTGGTTGAGCCATGAGGTCTTGCCGATTCCGCGTTCGCCCTGCACGACGGCCGCGCCTCCGATCCCGGTCCGCCGCCACTCCGACACCTGCTTCTGGAGGGCCTCCAGCTCGGGGAAGTGGGCCACCACCAGTGGTCCACGGTCGACCGCGGACTCGTCGAACGCCTCCAGCACCTCGGCCGGGACGTCGTCGTACACCTCGTCGGCGTAGCCCTCGCGTTCGGCCTGCTTCTCCACCTTGCGTCGGAACAGGAACGCCAGCGCCTTCTGCGTCTCGTCGAACCGCAGCATGAAGTCGCGCGCCACGGCCGTGAGGCCGTGGAACGCCAGCCACACGAAAGCCGCCGGGGCGATGAAGATGCCGTACCAGTGATCGCGGCTGTCGCGTACGGACGCGGCCAGCGGGCCGTCCGGGCTGAGCTCGAGGAAGGCGTCCACCATCGACGTCCGCCAGCGGAAGAGCTCCGTCAGGATGGCGATCAGGATGATCACCCACGCGAAGCGCGACACGAGGTCGTACAGGACTCCCTTGCCCAGCCACCGTGCCGACACGAGTCCGATGATCAGCAGCAGACCGGCGATGCGCATCACCGTGCGGACGCTCCGCTCGAGGCGGCGCTGCTGCTCGTCGCCGATCCGCAGTTTGTAGTGACGGCCGATGGCGAGGAACAACCCGGCGGTCGCGTCGATCGCCAACCGGTACAGGCCGTACAACAGCGCGAGCCGCAGGACGACGTCGATCTCGATCTCGTCAGCCAGCGGTCCGAGCGCCCACCTGACGGCGACCACCCCGAGCGCGAAGCTGCCCCACGGGAGCAGGACCTCGGCGGCGTTCGTCAGACGAACGACCCGGCGTTTCCATTTCAGGCTGTCGAACGACCGGAAGGCGGCCTGCCGGATGCGCTCGAGACCGTCTGGTCCGCGCCGTCTGAGGAACACCGCCGCGACGAACGCGATCAACGTCACCAGGAGATGCCACACCAGCTCGCCGATCGTCGGGAGATCCGCCACACGTTCCGGGAGGCGATCCAGGTCGTGGAGCCGGCGGGCCTTGTACAGGCGGGCCTTGAGGGCGAGATGGTCGACCTCGAGAGCGAGCTCGCGTCGTCCCTCCGCGCCAAGCCCGATGAGGCGGTTCTGGTACGCCTCGGGCAGATTGGGTCGGTTGAAACGGACCAGGGCGACGAGCCGGTCGAGGTGCTGCTCGAGGACGGACAGGCGCGACCAGGCCACCTCCGGGTCGCGGGCCGGGGTCGGGGTGTCCCGTCGATGGCTGGACGACACGTCGTACCAGGCCTGGAGGGCGGACCGGGTCCAGCCGTGCAGCAGCAGGATCGCCTCCCGCAGCTCCCGGTCGAGGGTGGCGGCATCCTCGGATCCCGGCGCGACATTCTCGGCGCGCGCCCGCAGCTCGCGGAAGAACCCGTCGAGGTCGTCGGCGAGCGTGTCGGGTGGGAGCTGCTCGGGGTCGACCTGCTCGACGTCGTTCACACTCGGCGGTGGCGGGACAGCGGTCGGGGTCGCCGGCGCCGTCGGTGCTGGCGTGGGAGCGGTGGTTGCGGTGGCCGTCGGGCTCGCGACCGGTTCCGGGTCGGGCGTCGGGGACTGCGCCGGCGCCGGCCACGCGCTCAGAGCGACGACAGCAGCCATGATGAATCCGAGCGAACGGCTCCTCGGGCAGATCGTCTGCCGGCTGTGGGCAACCTCGCGCCGGGCCGCGGTCGCGTCCGGGTCGATCGTCCGTGTCGTCGGGATCACGGCGCGATGATGCCACACGCGGCAGAGACGGCAAAACATCGTGGATTCACCCTCCCCCTGGTGGTACTCTTCGCCCGGAGAGGGTCTCATGGACAGGGACTGGAACGACTGGGTCGAGGACGAGGACGAAACGGCCCCGAAACGTCGTCGGCGCGACAAGCGGGCGGCCGACGTCGACGTCGAGGTCGACGTCGAGGAAGACGAGCTCACCGAATGGCGTCGGGAGCGCGGTTCCAAGGGACGCAAGCCGGTGGACGAGCGGCGCAGACCCCGAAGGCGTGACGACGACGAGGAGTTCTGATGGACAACCTGGTGGTCGTCACCCAGCCGGGTGACTGGCCGTCGGACCTTCCCGGCGCTCGCCTGGTGACGGCGCGCGCCTACCTCACCGATCCCGAGTTCGGCAAGCTGAAGCACGCGCGGGTGTTCAACCTGTGTCGGCACTACCGGTACCAGGCGTTGGGCTACTACGTATCGCTGCTCGCCGAGGCACGAGGCCACCGGCCCGTGCCGACGGTGCTCACGATGCAGGATCTACGCACGCCGGCGGTGACCCGAGTGGCGTCCAACGAGCTCGAGGACCGGATGAAGCGCACGCTGAAGGACGTTTCGGACGGGCGGTTCACCCTGCCGGTGTACTTCGGCCGTTCGCCGGACACCCGCCACGAACGGCTCGCCGCCGACGTGTTCCAGCTGTACCCGGTGCCGCTGTTGCGCGCGGTGTTCTCGAAGATCGACAACGAATGGGAGCTGCAGCGGGTCAACGCCATCGCGACCAGCGGCGTCCCGGAGGAGGATCGTCAGTTCGCGTTCGACGCCGCGCGGGCGTTCTTCGCGCGTCGCGTCCGGCCTGCGAGGGCGTCGAAGCCGTCCCGTTTCGACCTCGCGATCCTGTACGACCCGACCGACGCGACGGCGCCGTCCGATCCGAAGGCGATCGAGAAGTTCGTGGACGCCGCCGATCGGCTCGACATCGCCACCGAGGTGCTCGGGCGGGACGACGTGCCGAGCCGCCTCATGGAGTTCGACGCTGCGTTCCTGCGGTGCACGACGTCGGTCGAGCACTGGACCTACCGCACCGCGCGCCGTGCGGCCGCCGAGGGCCTGGTGGTGATCGACGATCCGGTGTCGATCCTTCGTTGCACCAACAAGGTGTACCTCGCCGAGCTGCTCGCCCGACACGACGTGCCGGCGCCCCGGACGATGATCGTCGGCAAGGAGACGCGGGATCAGGTCGTGGACGCCGTGGGGTTGCCGTGCATCGTCAAGCAGCCCGACAGCTCGTCGTCGCTGGGAGTGTTCAAGGCGGACGACGAGACCGATCTGCGGGTCCTGCTCGACCGCCTGTTCGACGGGTCGGACCTCCTCATCGCGCAGGAGTTCGTGCCCACCGAGTTCGACTGGCGGATCGGGATTCTCGACCGTCGGCCGCTGTTCGCCGCGCGCTACTTCATGGCGCCGAAGCACTGGCAGATCATCCGGCACGATGCCCCCAGCGACCGCAGCCGGTACGGGAAGTGGCAGGTGGTGCCGGTGGAGGAGGTGCCGTCCGCGGGGCTCGACCTCGCCGTCAAGGCGGCCAATCTCATCGGTGACGGGCTGTATGGGGTCGACCTCAAGCTCACCAGCGGCAGGTGGGTGGTCATCGAGGTGAACGACAACCCGAACATCGAAACCGGCGTCGAGGACCTGGTGCTCAAGGACGAGCTCTACCGCCGGGTGATGGCGTCGTTCCTGCGTCGCCTGGAGGCCGTGACCGACGCGCGTCCGCGATGAGCGGCGCGGACCTCGCGCTGTTCACGGCGGGTCTCGTGGTGTTGGTCGGCGGCGCCGATCTGCTGGTCCGGGGCGCGAGTCGCCTCGCCACGGCCGCCGGGGTCGCCCCGCTGGTGATCGGACTGACGGTCGTGGCGTTCGGGACGAGCGCGCCGGAGATGGCGGCGAGCCTCGGCGCATCGCTCACCGGGAACGCCGACCTCGCGCTCGGCAACGTGGTCGGCTCGAACGTGTTCAACGTGCTGGCGATCCTCGGCTTGTCGGCGCTGGTCGCGCCCCTGACCGTGGCCGTGCGGTTGGTGCGGCTGGACGTGCCGATCGTGCTCCTGGTCTCCGTCGGCGTGGTCCTGCTCGCCGTCGATGGTCGCATCGGGCGCGTCGAGGGGCTGCTGTTGTTGGCCGGGATCGTCGTCCACACGGCGTGGCTGGTGCGCGCCTCGCGCCGTGAGTCGCGGTCCGTGGAGGAGGAGTTCGCGGGCGCGATTCCGTCCACGCGCTACGGGACCGTGGGGGCGATCGTCGCGGTA
>Ga0316576_10001624_pt1 | contig 12278 bp, 8 predicted proteins | sample S0NA_FD_203075 | JGI IMG/M metagenome (GOLD analysis project Ga0316576, IMG submission 203075) | Rhizosphere microbial communities from salt marsh grasses in Alabama, United States - S0-2_050615r3r5 | ecosystem: Host-associated > Plants > Roots > Rhizosphere | place: USA: Alabama | collected... | reverse complement strand
CTACAGGGGAAAGCCGAAAGGTTGGTAGAAAGGGAAGCCACAACTCATGAGGAAACAGTTCGGTTCCGCTCATGGAAGCGATTCCAGGACGCCGCCAGGGTCCGAATATCAGCCAAAGGATAACCCCCTGACCGACAAAGTTAAGCCCCAGTCCAGCAAAAATTTCATTTACTCCCCCTTTGGTTTTTAAAACCCCGGCAAGGATCGCCCATGTCGCTCCACCTAAGATTCCGGCGACAAACGATAATCCGATAAAAAGCATCGGCATGCTCTTTGCCGCATCAATTCTAAGAACCGCTGTCGTGAAGACAGCTCCCAGCATGACCTGCCCTTCAACGCCTATATTCCAAAGGTCGATTCTGAATGTATATAAAAGTCCCACAGCGCAAAGTGTAAGCGGTATCCAGACCTGTATAACCTGCCCCAGTTTAATCCAGGACCCGAGTGATCCTATAAAAATATGATAATAGGCAGCAAATGGCGGGGCACCCGAAACAAGTAGAACTATTGTGGTGAATAAAAATACTACCAACAGTGTCAGAGTGCCTTCAAATAGGTGTCTAAGAAATATTTTCATAATGATTATAATGTATCCGGATGTTTCACGAGTCTGATTTATTCATTGGCAAGGCACTCAGGGGGAAAGCTGTAGTAAACTACCGCGACCCCCTGATAACGAAGCCAATGGACGAATCAGGCTCGTAAAATATCCGGATTAAGTTTTGCCCGCTATAGCCCGCCCCAGTTCATGGGCATCTGTTCTATCTGTCCGTTCATCTTTAATGACATCACCATTAAAAAAAACCAGCACGCGATCTGCATTCATCAGGATTTCATCGAGTTCTGAAGATGAGAAAACAATACAGGCTTTGTGTGCACAATATTGATGGAGATGTTGCCATACCCAGAGGACTGATTCCATGTCCAGCCCTCTTGTGGGATTTTCCAATAGAAGCAAAATAGGATTCGCGGGAAGAAAAGAAAGAAGCAGGCGTTGTTGATTCCCTCCTGAAAGAGATTCCACTAAAGATTTCGGTTCAGCTTTTATTCGAAAACGGGATATATTTTTTTTTGCTTCTCGAAAAGCGCGAACGCTCTTTACAAAAAATCCTTTTTGTTTATCCAATAGCAAAATATGTTCAGTAATATTCAGCCCTGATATCAATCCTTCTTCGAGGCGAGAGCTCGGTAAGTAAGTTACCCCCCGGTTGTTGTATTTATGATAATCCTTGCCGTTCATTTTCATGCCCTTAAGACGTACAGATCCTTTATACGGTTTTTTCAAACCAGCTGCGACTCTAAGAAAAACATCCTGGCCGCTTCCTTCTAAGCCGGCCAAACCGATCACCTCTCCCTGGCGAACCGTGATGTCACAGTTTTTCAAACCTGTGCGACCACCCGAAGCAAATACCTGATTCATCTCAAGGATGATTTCTCCGGTTTTTGCTTTGTCACGCATGGGGATAACAGGAGCTTTACCGAACATCATTTCCAGCAAGGAATTTGTATTAAAAGGGCTTTCCATTTCTCCGGCAACGGTTCCCTGTCTCAGCACGGTTATTTTATCGCACAAGGCTTCCACATCTTCCAGTTTGTGAGACACCAAGATGACGCTTTTACCCTCTGAAGCAAGTTTTTTAAGGGCTTGAAAAAGAGTCTCTTTCTGCAAACTGGATATGCCGGTGGTGGGTTCATCAAGAATCAGAACTTGAACTCCCTGGGCCAAAAGCCTCAAAATCTCAAGTTGTTGCCTCTCACCAATGGTAAGACGTTTAACAAAAGCATCCGGCTGAAGAGAAAAATTAAATAAACTTGCAGTCTGCTCAAAAATTTTTCTAAACGTTTTTTTCTTGTTTGCTATTCCGGTGCTTTGTCCCAACATGAAGTTGTCCAACACCGACAGAAGGGAAAAATCGAGGGGATCCTGATAAAGCATGCCGATACCCAATCCCGAGGCTTGGGACGGTGTCTTGTAACTTACAGGGGAATGATTAACAAGAATGGTACCACTGGTTTTATCGGTATAACCCGCAAGAATTTTCATTAATGTGGACTTTCCCGCACCATTCTCTCCGAGTATGCCGTGGATAACGCCCGGTTCAATGGTGAGGTTAACTCCGCGATTGGCCTTAATCGGCCCATAATATTTGTGGATCTTTCGAAGTTCTATCCACATCGTAGATGATATCCAAAAGGGTTCATTTGAACGATTCGAGTGCACGAGGTGCTTTTATAGTGAACACATGCAAAGCTTAATATATCAGATTCCGTTTCGAAGAGCGGAATGGATAATCTTTTTTGAAAAAGCGTGTACTGTTTGAGTGTCTTAGGGATCGTTAGAAAGAACAGACGCACACCGATACATTTCAATAGTAAATAATTATTTGTTTCAAGACGAACCCATTGTCTTTATATTGCATTCTGTTCTTTCTTTACGATCCTTTAATCACGAGTTTACACGCTTTGAAAAAAAGTATTATCCATGGAGCGATTAAATAAAGAAAAATAACCTGCCATACACTCTTTAGAACCCATGTATGGTATGAAAAAACACCTTAAGTGTCCATTTTATAAATGAGCTTTTTTCGCTGGATAAGGCCGCACAAAGGTTTTCGGTTAAACATACACAAAGTAGGTCGCAACCAAAAACCCGCGGAGAACGCCGATCAGGGCAAAAAGGGCCATTTCTGGACGGACACTATTTGGCGCTGCTCTGCCCATCCATCCCCTTTAAAAGCTGTTTTATGTACCAGATCTGTTTATCTGTCGCAACTTCACCATCTTTAAGGAATACAGTCCCATCCTGGTAGTAAAGGGGGCCTTTGAAAAGTTCTGCCTTGCCTGTTCCGAGATCCTTGATAAATTTATCCAGAGCTGCTTTAGCTGATGAGGACAATGCCGGCCCGGTTATAAAACCGACCGTACTGGTATCAGTATTGTTGATATCCTTCCAGTCAGGCCCCAACCAGACCCATTTAGACACCCATTTCCCTTCCTTGGACGCTTTTACAAAAGAAACATATCCCGGTCCCCAATTGAAATAGGGGACTCCCAAGCAAACATCAGCACCGCCTGTGCAGGCTCCGATATAATCATAAGGAACTGCCCAAACCTTTTTCCCCTCCTTTTGTTTCTGGGTCGCAACAACAACAGCTTCAGTGGTGTCTATTCCCGAAAGGACAACATCATATCCGGTGTTGTAAAAGTTTAAGGCAACTTGGGTGGGGTCAGCTGTTACACCGGGTATGTTGAACCAAAAGCCGATCCAGGTTACCTGAAACTTTAACTTTGCCGGATCTTTTTTCAAAACCTTTTCCCAGGCATATTTAGCGCCAAGATAGCAAGATGTTGCCAATCGTCGGGTTTCCTCATTTACAAGAGGGCCGAGATATCCAATTTTACCGGTCTTTGTGGTCATTGCTGCGGCAAACCCGGCCATCATTTTTCCGTATTCCATACGCCCCATCAGGTTGCTCAGATTCTTTGTCGCTTTTCCTGTGAGAACATCGTCTCCGGAAATATGAAGAAAATCTATTTCAGGGTGCATCCGAGCTGCTTCTCTGGTTCCGTCTTTCATGTCATCAGAATTTGCAATGATTAATTTGGCCCCTTTTTCCACCATGTCGTCAACAAGCTGGGGAATCGTAATACCGGGACGATCGGCCGGATTGACCTTGTCTATATATATCATTTTGGCATTGGGAATCATTTTTTCCACATATTTTCCCCCTTCAAAATGAGCCTGGCTCCATCCGTGATCATTGTAAGGGCCAACTAAAAGCAAGCCAAACGTAAACGTCTTATCAGACCCCATGGCTGTTCCAGAATTAAAAAATGAAAATGAGCACAATAAAACCGCTGCTGTTACCCCCAGGACAATTTTTTTAAACATAAAGCCCTCCTTAGGCGCCGGTTGATCGATTTTACTTAATTGATGATTAGGTCTGTCTTTTTGTTAACTTGAAAACTAAAATGATCGGATATGGTCTGCAAATTTAGGAGCATTAATCAATAATTGCCGTTCCATTCTATATACGGTTAAAAATATCCGTCAGTCAAGTGAGAAGTCGAATAAGATTAGGCGGTTAAAAATATTAGTAGAAACATTCTAAAATTGAGGTCCATCTTCTTGCCTGACTTTGGTGTCGGACGAAGATTTCACTTTAATCAATTGACGAATATCCTCAACAATAAGATAAAGGGACGGTACCAGGACCAGCGTAATCATGGTCGCAAACAGAATGCCGAAGCCCAAAGAAAGGGCCATGGGAATCAAAAACCGGGCCTGGCGGGATGTTTCAAAAATCATGGGAGACAAGCCCCCAAAAGTGGTCAGGGTGGTTAAAATAATCGGCCGAAAACGATGAATGCCCGCCTGATGGACCGCGTCTCGTCGACTCATTCCAGCCCGCTCTTTTCGGTTGGCAAAATCAATCAACACCAGTGAATCATTGACCACCACACCGGAAAGCGCCACCACACCGAACATGCTAAGGACACTCAGGCTGTAGCCCATGACCAGATGCCCGATTACTGCTCCTACGATACCGAATGGAATCGCCGACATAATGATAAAGGGCTGGATATAACTGTTCAGTGGTACAGCCAGCATGGCAAAGATGATCACAAGGGCCACCAAAAGCCCCCGTACCAGGCTCTGTATGCTTTCCCGCCGGTCAGCCTGCCGGCCCTCAAAACTATAGGTCAGGCCGGGATATCTGTTTTGTAATTTTGGTAGCGTTTCAGCTTTAAGCGACTGCAACACCTCGTCCGCCTTGCTTCTGGGTCGAACGTCGGCTGTTACGGTGACGATCCGGCGGCCGTCCCGGCGATTGATATCCGTATAAGCACGTCCCCGGTGTATGGTCACAGCGTTCCGCAATGGGATTTCATTACCGGCCGGCGTCCGCAATATCATTTCTTCAAGATTGTACTCGGAAATCCTTTCTTCCTTGGGGAGCCTAACCATAACCTTGACTTCATTGCGCCCTCGCTGTTGCCGCAAGGCTTCGGCACCATAGTAAGCATGCCGGACCTGTCTGGCCACCTCCTTAGACCTTAATCCAAGACTGCGGGCTTCCGGCTTGATCCGAAAATCGATCTGTTGTTTCCCCGGTGCAAAACCATCATCAATATCCTTTACAATGGGAAAAAACCCCAGCGCGTCTGCAACATCAGCTGCAGCTTTTTCCAATATTCCAATATCTTTGTGGCTGAGTTCTACGGATAATACGGGGCCACGTCCAGGTCCACCGGCATCGGATTCAAATAAAATGGATTCCAATCCCGGAATCATCCCCACCCGATCCCGCCAGCGTTCCGTTATTTGCGCCGTTGACACCGGGCGTTGGTTCGGCGGCGTCAGATAAATGCGAACATCGGCCGTGTTATTATTAATATAAGCAAAAATTCCCTCCATGAGCTTTTTTCCGCCATTTTCAGCAACCACCTCCTGGGCCGCTTTGATCAACCTCTGCTGCACTTTTTCGGTTTTTTGAAAGGCGGTCCCAAACGGCAAAGTGGCTGTCACTTTAGCATAGTCGGATTCGATCTTGGGAAAAAGCTCAAATCCCATGCGCCCGCTTTTCACATACCCGACCACAATCAGCAAAATAGCAATTCCCAAAGAGGTTGTCACATACCGCCATCGCAGAGCCAATCCCAGTAATGGGCCGTATTTTTGGTTAACAAAACGGACGAAAGCATTGCTGAATTTTTGCTGCCAAGCATGCATCCAGCCGAAAAACCCTTGACGCAACGGTTTCTGATGGCCGACATGGGCAGGAAGAATCAAAAAGCATTCGATCAGCGAAATCGCAAACACGCTAATTACAACTACGGGTATTTGCTTGAAAACCTTCCCTAAGATTCCGGGAACAAAAAATAAGGGGGCAAAAGCAACCATGTTGGTCAGTACGCTGAACATAACCGGCAAGGTAATCTCTCTGGTTCCAAGGACAGAAGCTTCGAACCATGACACACCGCGCTGGTGGTGATGATAAACGTTTTCCCCAACCACAATTGCATCGTCCACCACAATACCCAGGGTGACGATAAAGGCGAACATGGAAACCATGTTGATGCTCACACCCATGGCCGGCAAAAATAAAAGCGAACCCAGAAAAGAGATCGGAATGCCCAGAGCCACCCAGAAAGCCAGCCGGATCTCTAAAAACAATGCCAGCAAAATAAACACCAGCCCTAGACCCATAAATCCGTTTTTAACCAACAGTCCCATTCGCTGCTGATAGATTTCCGACCGGTCATTGCGAAGAACAACCGCCAAACCCGGAGGCAGTTCTTGATTTACCTCCTCCACCACCTGTTTGGCTGCATTGGATACTGAAACAGGGGTTTGATCACTTACTCGGTAGACATCAATCATCACGGTAGGTTTTCCGTTATAGGTGGCGGCATTATCGGTTTCTTCAAATCCGTCTTTAATATCCGCAATATCTTCAAGCAACACCTGAGTTCCATCATTGGCCGTGATAATTGGAATTTTACCGAATTCATGTCCGTAGTCTTTACGCTCTTTAACGCGAACAAGGATGTCTCCCCCAGAGGTTTTTACGGCACCTCCGGGGAGCTCAACAGATGTCCTCCCGATACGTTGAGCAACTTCCTCGAGGGTAAGATTATAGGTCCGAAGCTTGTCTTGGGAGATTTCGACGCTGATTTCAAAATTTCGGACCCCAACAAGATCCACCTGAGTGATATCCGGATTCTGAAGCAGTCGATCCCGCAAATATTCCGCATATTCACGAAGAACCGTCTCACTCTGATCACCATAAAGTGCCAATGAAACCACATAGCGCTTTCTGGAAACAATCACCACCTGAGGTTCTTCCGCTTCTTCGGGAAAAGATGTAATTCGATCCACTTCACTCTTAATATCCTGTCCCAGCTTTTGCAGGTTCTCACCTTCTATCATCTCCACGGTAACCGTACCAACCCCCTCTCTGGCGGATGCCCGAACTTCATTGACACCTTCCAGCCCCTGTACGGCTTCCTCAATGGCCAATATAATACCCCGTTCCACTTCCTGGGGGCTGGCTCCGGGATAAGGAACGGTGATTTGGACCTGATCCAGCTCAAAGTCAGGAAATACTTCCTTCTTGATATGGTAACCTAAAAAGAATCCACCCACAAGAAACACCAGCATGATAAGATTGGCTGTCACTGAATGGCCGGCCATCCAGGCAATGGGGCCTTTATTTTGGGAATCATCTTGAGGAAGGCGTTTCATGCTAAGAATTCTCACCCTTTGCTGCTTTTTCTTTCACAACTTTATCATTTTTCATTTCGGGTTTCGACGTACCGACTCGCACTGTCATTCCTTCCACAGGTGCGGCCAAATCCGAAACAATCAATTGCTCTCCGGGTTTCAGGTCATCTTTTAGCAGGACGACATCCGCATCTCGCCAGATCGGATGAACCTTTCGAATTTCCATTGTTTGGTTTTCTTTGACAATCCAGATACTTGAATTATCTCTTAGAGCCGTGCGCGGAATTTGAAATACACCGTCAAGTTTACGTCCTAAAATTTTTACTCTGACATACTCGCCGATTAAAAGGGGTGCGCGATCCTTATTGGATGTTTTCAAGCCAAGCGGATCAACAACCTCCACCAAAATCCGGGCCATACGTCCTTCAGTTGCCAGATCCCCCATCAACCGGATAACCCTCCCGTTGCATTCATGTCCCTTGCCGTAGTTGATTCGGGCTTTGGAACCGGGAGCACCGGCTTTAACCGGCACATCAATCCATTCAAGACGATCCACCGGTAAGGAAACCTGGACTCTGTAAGCGTCGGTTCCCACCAGTTCAGCCAAAGAATCCTGGGGGGTTATCTGGGATCCCAAATCCACTGACTTTGAACGCACCATGGCATTGAAGGGCACCATAATTTGGGTTCGTTCTAGCTCAAGCATCGCCGCTTTTAGTTCGGCCTCTGCTGCCGATAGGTCTGCTCTGGCCTTGTCTAAGTGAGGCTGGCGCAGCGCCAGTTCCTTTTCCATTTCCTGTGCCGGTTTGCCCTGGTTTAAAAGCTCCCATTCCCTCTTGGCCACTTCTTGATGCCCCAATTCCAGTTTCAGAGCATACTCGGCATCGGTCACTGAACTTCGCTTTCGAGATAGAGCCAGCTCGTAATCCTGAGGATCGACCTGTATAATTTTCATGTCCTTTTTTAAAAACCCGCCTTCCGTGAATTCAGGATGGATCTCTATAATTTCACCGGAGACACGGGATTTTAGAATCACTTCCTGGGCAGGAATAACGGTTCCCATTGCGGTTACGATAATCTGATAACCGGAAGGTTTTACCGTTTGAATCAGAACCGTCGGACTCAACTTTGCCGGTGGTCGTTTCCGGGTTCGGGGTGCACTGTTTTTTAAATACGATGCTGCACCTATACCGACAACGAGTATAACAAGCGACAGAACAATCCTGACGATGGGTTTTGGACTTTTGGCAGGGGTCGACTGTTTCTCCGACAACATAATGTTTTGTTGATTATCTTCCATTTGCATTCCCACTAGATTTTCAAGTTTCGTTCCTTTTAATTTTAGTAACACCGCTCCAAAAGCTCTTTAGCAATATCGTGGAGCGAAAATTGAGTTAGATTTTTAAATATGTTCCTTCATGGGCTTAGCGAGTCCATCCATGTACCGCCCAGCGAACGATAGAGACTGATGCGTGCATTAAGCAGATTTGCCCGCTGTCGAATTAAGTTTCTTTCGAGTCCTTGAACCGACAACAATTGGGTCAGCACCGGCAGATAATCGGTAACCCCATTACGATACCGAATGCCTGCCTGTTCTAATGCTTTACGGGCAGTTCCCAGCACATCTTCAAGGGCCCTGATGTGTTCCCGTTGTTTTACCTCATTGACCAGGGCATCTTCAACTTCTTTGATGGCCGTTAAAACGGCTTGCCGATATGCAGACAAATTTTCATCTGCAATCGCCTGTCGGCGATCCACTTCAGCAGATCGCCGGCCCCCATCGAATATTGGTGCAGTCAAATTTCCGGCCAGGCTGAGCAGCCAATTGTCGAATAGCGCATCCACATCGCCTTCCCCATATTGAGCCTTGGCCGTAAGGCTGATTGCCGGTAAGCGATTTGCCCGGGCTGCTGCCACTTGCCAGTCCGCAGCCTTCAGACGCATTCCAGCCCTTCGCAAATCCGGCCGTGATGAAAGAAGATCGGCCGGCAGTCCGGTCGCCGGAATTTCGGCCGGTTCAGGAAAGTCTTCCCGGCTGATCTTTAATGATGTTCCCGGAGGCTTCCCCAGCAAAAGAGCCAGTTCATGCATCAAAACCTGTTCCTCAGCTTCAACCAGAGGGATCTCGGCTCTGGTGTCTTCAACAAGTTGTTTTTGTTGATAAACATCGAGAGCCGATACCATAGACATTCGAAACCTGAGTTCAACGAGCTCCAGTAAGGTCAAGTTGGTTTGAAGCTGATGTTCCAGGAGTCGTTTTTGCATCCGCTGGGATATAATGCTAACCCACCGATTGGCCACTTCAGCCGCCAGGGTCATTGCTGCTGTATTTAAATCTTCCCGGGCGGCCGTCACCTCCAAAAGGGCGGATTCTCGTCCGGCTCGAATACGTCCCCAAAGATCCAATTCGTAACTGCTGATAACTCCCAGAGAGTAGTCTTCACTCGATATGGTATTCCGGGAACCATTTTCCGACCTTTGACGCGCATAATAGGCCTCAGCGGTTCCTGTGAGATCGGGATAAAGTGCCGCACCGGCCTGCACAGCCAAAGCCCGAGTCTGAACGAGTCTGGACCAGGCCTCTTTCAAAGTTAAGTTGTCGGATAGCGCTTCAGTGATAAGCATATTGAGATCAGGATCGTTAAATTCTTCCCACCACCGGACTTCTGGTTCGGATTCTGCCGTATAGAGCGTAAAAGAGTGGGGCAATTCACCCTCCGGTGATTGCCTTTCCTGGGGCTTGAACGGGGCACAAGATGCCACCAGCAACAGAATGATGGTCAATATATGCCTACGGTTATGATACTTCATAGGTCGATGCCTGTTTTATATGATTGGTTTTTGTGTCAGTGACTAACTAGTGTCCATCCATAAATTAGGATTTTTGTTCAAGATCAAGGCATGCGAAAAAAATAACCACAGGCATATAGTTGATATTCCGAGGATTTATCCGCCTCAGGAGGATTATTTTTTGAGCATAACGCAGCTTGTCCCGTCATAGCTATTGCGAAGACGGAAGACTGGGCAAAAAGACCATTTATGGATGGACACTAACTACGATTTATCGTGTTAAATATCAAGAAATAATGTGCTAACTCAAGTCTCGCGACTTTATTTTTCAGTAACGCGAGTAAAGACCTTTTAGCAATAATCGGGTGCGAAACGATAAATCAGACAGGTAAAAACTGCCAGAAAACGACACTAAAATTGCCGAATATTGTCTCAAACGCCTGATTCTGCGATCTGTCTATCCAACTTAACCAATCGATATCTCTTCTTTTTATAGCTTTATCACCATTTTGCATAATTTTTGCATAAACTTTAAAGGAAAAAGTTCCGATACTTAATATAAAAAGGGCACCTTATGAAATCCAAGGCTTTCGTGTTACCTCTGCTGTTGACGGCGTTAGTGTTTGTTATTTCAGGATGCATGGAGAGAATGCCATACAATTTCAATGGTAAGGTCTCCCGTTATCCAAACTCTAAAATTGTGAACATCATGCGGCTGAATGGCGGGTGCTATGCCGAACTCGAAACCATTGATTCAGGGGAAAAAGTCTTGGAATATTATAAAAATCATATGTCCCGGACAGGTTGGTATATTCGGATTGATCGGAGATTCGAGCCGTCGCATATAAATAATCCGGAAAATACTGAATTCTTGGCCCTTTTTAAAGGCCGCGAAGGCTTAATGATTGAAACATGCACCCCCACCAATGGCGGAAAAACAAAAATAGCTTTGTTCTTAGGAGAGACCGATGTTTAAAAAAAGATCATTTTGTTTTTGGAAGATTTTTAAAAATAGGAAAGGTTTCACTTTAACTGAAGTTGTCGTTACCCTCAGCATTCTCGGTATAATGGCAGCTATTTCAGTACCCAGCTATTTGTCCTGGTTGCCCAGACATAGACTCCAAACATCGGCAAGGCAAATATACGATGACTTGAATCTGGTGAAAATCCAGGCCGTAAAAGACAACGGAAATGCATGTATTCAGTTTTATCCTGCTACTGATACTTATACCATTTATATTGACGTAGATGGAGTCACGGGTTACACCGCGGGTGTCGACACTCTGATAAAGGGTAACGTTGCATTGGAAAAAGACGTACATATTTCAGGCACATCGTTAACGTCTGATACCTGTGGATTCAATAATAGGGGGTTGTTGGCTTCCGATATCCTTCCAACCATTGCCCAAGGACAAGTCAGTTTGACAAATCCGACCACCCTTGTAATGCGTGTTGATGTGAATGCTGCCGGCGGTATCAGGATATTGTAACCAGCACGAATGGCTGGGCACACTGGAGTTAACTTGCACGATTATTAGATTTTCTTCTTAATCCAAGCATTTCATTCTTGTGTAACGCACAAAAGCTTTTAACCAAATCTGCAAAATTATTTACCATACCTCTTTTCATGTTCACACGACTGATTTAAAGCATGTTCCTTTGCATTACACAGCTTTTTCTTGTCAAACTTTAATCAACGACATATAGTTTAAACTTGCGGCGGGATTTAATCCATCGCTGAATGAAATTGACAAGCCAGTCTTAAGTTCTTAGTTTTCACCTAATCATGGTCAAAATTACCGAAGCAAATACAGAAGAATTTATTGAAAGAGCTAAGGAATTAATCCGGGAATATGCCCAATCCCTTCAATTTGATTTAAAGTTTCAAGACTTTGATAAAGAGATGGAGGATTTTCCCGGACAATATGCTTCCCCAACGGGCTGTTTGTATATTGCGCTGGATGAGAATCAGCCCATCGGCTGTGTGGCCCTTCGAGATTTAGGGCAAGGCATCTGTGAAATGAAACGTCTTTATGTAAAACAGCTTTTCAGAGGACAAAAGGTCGGTAAGTTATTGGCTGAGATTGCCATCAAAGCTGCCAAAGATATGGGGTATGATTATATGAGGCTCGATACGGTCCCTTCAATGAAACAGGCCAATATGTTATACAAAGTACTCGGTTTTAAAAATATCGTGCCATATCGGTTCAATCCCATTGAAGGCGCTACTTTTTTTGAATTGAATTTAAAAGAATAAGGA
>Ga0316576_10001623_pt1 | contig 12283 bp, 12 predicted proteins | sample S0NA_FD_203075 | JGI IMG/M metagenome (GOLD analysis project Ga0316576, IMG submission 203075) | Rhizosphere microbial communities from salt marsh grasses in Alabama, United States - S0-2_050615r3r5 | ecosystem: Host-associated > Plants > Roots > Rhizosphere | place: USA: Alabama | collected... | reverse complement strand
GACCGCGTCCAGTTGATCTTCACCCGACGGGGCTCGCGAGCTCGACTGGGGCTGATTTGCTGGGTAATAGCAGTATCGGCGCACCCTTGTGCAACAACAGCGCCGCCCTTTACTGTGTGAGCGTGCCATTGATCCACCAGCTCTACCCGAACACTTGGAGCTCAGCCCCGCGGGGCCAGCCCGGCTACGCGGAGGTTGTTGTGCACCACCTTCAGGCTCTTGTCGAGGGTCAGGAAGTAGAGCTCCGTGTTGCCGTAACACGCTTTTCCGCTGCAGGTCTGGCTCTGTCGCGCTGATCCAGACGACGAGGTTGCCAAGTGAGAGATCTGCGAGGCGACGGGGTTGAGTGTCATTGCCTACAAGGGAGACGAGCAAGAGATCGGAAAGATGAGCAAGGGCGTGAGCAAATACATTGGGTGCCCATTCGCAGGATAAACCGCGTAGACATCTGTCTGGTTGATGAGCAACGAACCAAGATCAACCCAGTCACGACTACCGTCAGTATCCCGCTCTCCAGCCACTGGATCCAACGAGGTCTCCTGCGGTTGAATTCGGCCTCACAGGTATAGCAGCGGCGATTCTGCAGCTTGGTGTGATGCTGCCAGCACAGGGGGCGTCCACAACGGCGACAGGTCTCGGTCGCCGCCACATCACACTCTGTGCAGCGCGTCTGTTGGGTCATGTTGCGGAATATAGGAAGCATAGGTATTTCAAACTGCGCTTCCGCGGTCAGGCGCAAGTACGAGGGGGGAGAGGCTCGGACAAGCGAGGCGTCTTGGGCGGTTCGCGGCGAAGACACGAGGGCCCGACCGTCAATGTTGGATAGACAACCATGGAAAACACGAATGGGTCCTGGTGTCTCTTGACCAGGGCCTATTCATGGGAGGAATGTCATGAACATGCGTTGGGTTGTGGTGCAAACCTGCGTCATGGCGCTCATCGCTGGCTGTGACGACAGCGGGACAATCACCGATGACGCTGGCCCCCCGGACCTGGCCCCGCTGGAGGGCGCGCCAGATGGGCCGTCCCCCGTTCCCACCGGCCAGGGGCTGTGTAGCGTCGACGACTGGTGCTGGCTCAACCCGTTGCCACACGGTCACCACCTGTCGTCGATCTGGGGCACCAGCCCGACCGACCTGTTCCTCGGTGCAGACAACGGGACGATCCTGCACTTCGATGGGATGGTCTGGACCGTCATGAGCCACAAGGACGGTGCGAACATGGCCGCCACTGCCCTGTTCGGGTTCGGGTCCGATGACGTCTTCGCCGTTGGGGCTGACGCGATCCACCACTACGATGGCGCGGTTTGGTCCAGCGTCGTGACATTCACCGGGACGTCGTTCAGCGCCGTCTGGGGCAGCAGCCCGACAGACGTCTTCGCGGTCGGGACCAAGGGGGCCGTTGTTCACTTCGACGGTACGTCGTGGTCCCAGATGGAATCCGGGACAGAGGTGGATCTGGTCGCTGTTTGGGGCAGCGGCCCCACGGACGTCTACGCCGTCGGTTGGACAGAGGCTGAGTACTACGGTGACATGCAGGTAGCCAAGGCCACGGGGTTCGTCTTTCACTACGATGGGCAGATCTGGTCGAAGCTCCACGAGGTGGAAGAGGTACGGTTGCAGGCGCTTTGGGGCAGCGGCGCAGGGGACCTCTTCGTTGCCGGAGACCATGTCGTGCTCCGCTTCGACGGCAAGAGCTGGTCGAAGGCGACCTTGTTGTTCACCGGCAGCGGCATCACGGGGCTCTGGGGCCGGGGCCCCAACGATGTCTACGCCATCGAGCCCTCCTTGGTGTTCCACTTCGATGGAAGCACCTGGACCGAGGTGGCCAGGGCCAACGCCCAGGCGCTGTTTGGCTTCGCCCAGGATCTCTTCGTCGTCGGTGGCTCCCTGGTGCGCTACGACGGCAAGACCTGGACCGACGAGATCAAGGGTCTCCGGAGCCCGCTCACGGCGGTCTGGGGCACGGCTGCCAACAACATCCATGTCGTCGGGGAGCAGTCGTCACCCGTCCTGCACTTCGACGGCAAGACCTGGTCGCGAATGACCGCCGGCACACCCTCCCTCAGTGGACTGTGGGGCAGCTCCGCCGATGACGTCTACGCCGTGGGATACTCGGGGATCCTGCACTTTGATGGTAAAACATGGGCCGCTGTCAGCGCCGAGCAGGGGCTCCGCTCGGTGTGGGGGAGCGGCGATGGCGACGTCTTCGCCGTGGGCTCCGAGGGGAGGCTGCTGCACTACGACGGCAAGAGCTGGTCGAAGATGGACTGCGACTACTACAAGACGCTATTCGCAGTCTGGGGCAGTGGACCCGATGACGTGTTCGCGTCCGGTGAAGAGGGCGCCGTGTTGCACTACGATGGGGTGTCGTGGACCAAGATGGAGACCGGGGCGGTCCACTCGATCCTCGCTCTGTGGGGCAGCGGCCCCAAGAACGTCTGGGCCTCCGGCGGCGCCGGGACGCTGATCCGCTACAACGGCGCGGTGTGGACCCCGGCCGTCTCGGGTACCGGCGCGTACCTCGCCGCGCTGTGGGGTCGCGGCCCCGATGACATCTATGCGGCCGGTTCGGGGGGAACGATCCTCCACTACGACGGCATGTCCTGGTCGGCGGTGGCCTCCCCGGCGGGCCAGTACCTCCACGGTCTGTGGGGCACGGGCTCGCAAACCCTGGCGGTGGGCGAGTCCGGCGCAATACTCGGGCACGCTGAGTGAGCAGGCCTGCGTCGTGCTGGCGGACGGCCGCGTCAATGTAGTCGGCGCTGGACAGTCGAGCTGCGGTTGAAGTGCATCCCCGACGAGCTGCGGGACGAGCTGCTGTAGGCAGCCGACCGATCGCTTGTCCGCGCTCGACCAAGGAGATGACCGAGTGGGCAGCTGTGAGCTGCCCCCCGAACCGCGTGTCTACTTGGGGAACCGGATGGAGTGGATGGTCTTCATCGTCACGCGGTCGTTGCCGACGATGCCCTGGGTGTCAGCGACGACCGAGCGCTTGCCGTTGCTCACCACGGCCCAGAGGGCGTTGCCAGCCGCGCCGTGAAAGCCCGTGCCATCCGTGATGCCGGCGACCACCTCTGCCTTGAGGCCGGTCCAGCCCGGCCCCTTCAGCCTCCGCACCGGGGCCTCAGCGCCCAGGCGGCCGGTGGCGACCCAGCGGGTGCCTCTCTTCTCAAAGACGGCGTCCCGGGTGGCAGCAGCCTCGAGCCCGCGGGGCACCGGCTGTAGCGCGACCAGGTAGTCGCTGTGTGGCATGTCCTTCTTGGGACCCCTGATCATGATGCGCCCGGAGGCGTCGTGCGACACGTGCCGGTTCGACGGGTACGCGAACGTGATGCCGCTCGCCCTGTCTCAAGTCGGCGCGCCTGGCGCTGAAGGCACGGGCCGAATGATTGGCCAGAAGAAACGGGCCTGAGCCAGTTCGCTATCAGATATTCGACACGACGGCGTCTCAGTTGAGACAGACTGGCTCACCAAATGGTTGGGATTGTACTGTAGTCTCGAAGGCGTTTGTCTTTCGTGACAAGAGTCGCCGAGCTCACTAGCGTTGTTGCTGCGATGATCCGATCGGCGGGATCACCGTGGAATCCTGGACCCAATTGTGTCGACCTGACGGCAATTGAAGGGGTCAGGGGAACGAGCTGGAGTTGGTGCCGCTCAAGAGCCTGCTCAATCCACTCAAGAGGGCTCCGATCGACGGTTATCCGGCCCTTCTCGATGAGTGTGGCGAATTCCCAGCAGCTGATTGCAGAAACTCCGATCGACTTCTCTTTCTTGATGCCTGCTCTGGCTCTCGAGCTCAACCTCTCCGGATCGCTGGTGAGCCAGATCCAGGCGTGGGTATCCAAGATGATCATGAGTCAGCATCCCAGACTTCCCCAGTCGGGGCGACAATATCCTCGTGATATTGGACACTTCCCTCGAGGGGGGCGGGCTCATTCTCCTCCATGGGGATCACCTTCGCGACAGGTCGTCCCCTCTTGGTGATCACAAAAACCTCTTTGTTCTTATATACTTGGTCAAGAACGCCGAGACACTTTGCCTTGAACTGGCCTGCTGGAATGGTCTTGCGTGCCGTGCTCATGGTCACTAGCATATGACCATTAAGGTCATCTGTCAACGTTGAAGAGGCAGCTGCCTAGGCTCGCTGGACGTCACGGAGGTCGGGCGGAGCTGGGCCGGGAGCCCGTCGTGCAGCGCCCCCGGAGATGGTGCAGGTTGATTCGGCTGACCGGACGAGCGGCAACTGGGCAGCACCGGCTCGAACCCTCGCGGCGCCCTGAGTTACGGTGCTTCGACGGGCTGGCCCCAACGCCTACTTGCACGAGCCGTCCAGCATCTCGTAGGGGCGCACCGAGGTCACCCTGAACCCCCGCGGATCGATCTTCGGCTGGGACAGCATCATCAGCCAGAGCATGCTGAACCGCATGGTGACCCGCACGCTCAAGGGCATCGACAACCTGGCTCTGGTGGGCGCCTGGTCCTTCCCCGGCGGCGGGCAGTCCGCGGTGATCCTCTCGGGGATCAACGCCGCGCGGGACATCCACCTGCTCGGCACCCTCGCCGGGCTCCGTGACGCCGGCGTGGCAAAGGCGTTCATCGGTGGCCGCTTCGTTTCGACCAAGCCAGTTCCGGGCGATGTGGACATTCTGTTTCGCAAGGGGCACCCCTTCAAATGGAACCCCTTCATTCGAACGGCGAGGCGCGCCTACGCGCAGGACATCCACATCTACAACGCTGACCGGCGGTCACCGACGCCTTGAGTCTGCAGCTCACCTCGGAGCAACGAGCCGCGTCTCGCGGACACCGACCTTCCTGGAGTTCTTTCAGAACACGCGATCCGGCGCGCACGTTCGTCTGCCCGCAGTGCCTGGGGCGGATGACCGTCATCGCCTTCATCACCGAGCTGGCCGTGGTCCCGGTTGCGCGGGTTCGCGCCCATCGCGGTCCGCGCCGTGGACGGCGCGGACAACATGGGCGTGACCCAGACCAACCTGCTGCGCTGACCTTGTGTCGCATGGGCTGGCGGGTCTCCTGGTCCCCGGCGCCATGCCCTGCCCGAAAGTCGACCATCCAGGCCGCATTGAGACGCGACTCCCCTGCCGGCTCGCGCTGGCACGCCAATTGCTGTCCGACAGGGGAGGAGGGCACGATCATGACAGGATCTCTCTTGCTGGGCGCGCTGCTGGTCCTCGCTCCCATCCTTGCCCATGCCGACAGCTTCCGGGTCAGACCGACACGCAGTGAGCCTGGCTACACCGGCGCGGTCAGGGGTGCCCGAAAAGCGGCGAAGGATCTGGCAAGGGCCGAGACGCTGCTCGCCGCCGGGGAGTACAACAGGGCCGTGCCCAGGCTCGTCCAGGCGATGGGCGCGCGTGACCGGGCGCTCCGGAGCCTGGAGGACCTCTACCAGGTCCGCTACTTCAGGCTGGACGAGGATGCCGGGGCGCCGGGAGCCGACGCCGTTGACCTGCGACACGACGCTGCGGCGACCGCGCTCCGAAAGAGCAGCGCGCTGGGAAAGGTCCGCGGACGGTACCTTCGCGCCCTGTCGTCATTCGAGCACTTTCATTCCAAGTACGTGAGGTCGGGCGCCCGGCAGTGGCTCGTCACCGGAAACCAGTGGGTCGAGGGCGTCCCACTGAGGCTCGACGTGAGCGCCAAGCAATTCAACGACGTGAAGGGACAGCTTCGCGAGTCCCACTGGGGGCGGAGAGCCGAGCCCGCACAGCGGCAGATGCGCGCCGCTCGCCGGCAGCTCCTCCAAAGAGACTCGCCCACCGCCGCGCTCCATTACGACCTCGCTCGTGGGGACCGGGAGAATTTCCTCAGCGCCAGCATCGAGGGTCACCAGCGACACGCCCAGGTCCTCGGCGACATGCGGAGCGTGGTCGACGCGATGAGCAAGGTGCGGCCCTCGCGACGCGCTCTCTACGAGGCGGCCAGGGACAAGCTGGACCGTCAGATCAGCACGGTCAAGGCGACGGTCCAGCGGCTCCAGGCACGCTCCAACTGAGCCAACTTGGTTGACGGTCGCCCGTGTCAGCTGACCCCGACCCGGGAGGATTTCGCCGACTCACCCTTTCAGTATTGGCCAGCACGGGCGCGGCGGGCAGGATGGCGCTGGCAGCGCTCACCTTCGCCGTGGGGCTCATTCGCGGCGAGTCGGCCGCAGGGATGTTCATGGCTGCCGTGGCCCTCGCGGTGGGCGCGATACCTGTGAGCCGCCGTTGGTCGGGCGGAAGATCCGCCCCGCCAGGTCCTGCAGGATCTGGCGCCGGTGGGTCAAAGCGCGCAGGTAGTAGGGCACCACGCATCCGCAGCGGTCGCAGTCGGCCTGGTCGCCCAGCACGCACTTGCCCTTGGAGCGGCCCGCGGCGTCCAGGGCGAAGGAGCGGCTTCGCAGCAGGCAGGCGTCGGTGACCTCTCGGCAACGGTCCGAGCGCATCAGCCGCAGCACTCGCTCCGGGATCACGAAGAAGTCGCCGTAGATCCTGCGCAGGTGGATCAGTCTGTCCAGCAACGCGTCCCGCTGGGGCAACGGGAGCCACAGCGGATCCCTGCGGCCGCGCGCGGGGGCGTGTAGAAGTCGAAGGTGACGTGCTTGGCGCCGAGGAGGTAGCCGTCCTGGACCACCTGCTCGATGGTGTGAGCGTTGTGGGCGCTGATGCAGCAGGCGATGGTGATCCCCAGGTGCGCCCCCTGGCGGATGTGGCGCATGGCGCGGGCGTGGCAGCCGGGCTGTCCGCGCAGGAGGTCGTGGGTGGCCTCGTCGCCGTCGATGGAGACATACCAGTTGACGTCGGGCCAGTCGGGCAGCGGGATGGTTCCGTTGGTCACGATGGTGTTGTAACGGAAGAAACGCCGCGCCCGTTGGAGCAGCCCCTGGCGGAGCAGCGGCTCGCCGCCGACCCAGCTGCAGTTGAAAAAGGGCAGCTCCCAGCGCGGACTGGAGCGACGCAGCTCCTGCAGCAGGCCAGCCACTGGTCGTCGGACAGCTCCGGTGGCGCGGGGCGGCCGAACGAGCCGTCATAGTAGTAGCAGTGGCGGCAGCGCAGGTTGCCGCGGCTGGTCACGTCGATGGAGCCGAAGGCGTTCTTCGGGAAGCCGAAGCAGAAGAAGGCCAGCTTGGCCAGGTCGTAGGCCGAGACGATCCTGCGTCGTGCCGCGGGGCTCGGCAGGGGGCGCTGTTCCAGCCGGAGCCGGGTCGTCGAGTGATCCATCTCACATTTCAACGCGTTGAAGTCGCCATCGGGTGCGTGGGGACAAGGTCAGGATCGCGCGCCAGCGTCGTCCTAAAACCGCCACTGCGGCCCACGGCGGCGTGGATCGCCTGCGCGACCCGCGGGTGGTCGGCCGCAGCTCCGCTCAGGGCTGCAGCTTGATGAGGAAGACATCGCCGCCCGCGCCGGCGCTCACCGCGGGGGTGCTGCCGCCGAGATCAGCCGTCCCCAGGAAGATCCCGGTCGCGTAGATGGCGTCGCCCGCGGCGATGCCGTAACCATAGTCCATGGACGGGCCGCCGAAGCGTCTGGACCAGCGGTGCGTCCCCGCGGAGGAAAAGCTGGCGACGAAGATCTCGTAGGTCCCCTGGCTGACCAGGTCCGATCCCCCCATGTTCATCGTGCCCTGGAAGTCGCCCGTCAAATAGACCGCCCCGTTCTTGCCCACGGCGATGGAGAGGCCCTCGTTATAGGAAGCGCCGCCGAAGCCCATGGACCAGCGATGCGAGCCGGTCGAGGTGTAGCTCGCCAGGAAGATGTCGTCCGCACCGTTGGCGACCAGGGCGGAGCCGCCCAGGTTCGAGGTGCCCGAAAACTCGCCGGTGAGATAGCAGTTGCCGGCGGCGTCCGCGGCCAGGGCGCTGCCCCGCTCTTCGCCCGTTCCGCCCAGCTGTTTCGACCAGCGGTGCGCCCCGGCCAGGGCGTAGCTGGCCAAAAAGATGTCCTCGCTGCCCTTGCTGGTCAAAAGCGCGCCGCCGAGGTTGGTATCGTTGTAGAAGCTACCCGCGATGTAGAGGTTGCCACCCCCCACGGCGGCGGACCGGCCGACGGTCGTTCCGCTCGCCCCCAGCTGTTTTGCCCAGCGGAGGCCGCCGGTCGAGGTGAAGCTGACCAGGGCCGAGTCCGTGAGACCGCCCGTCGTGAAGCTCGAGCTGCCGAAGCTCACCGTCTGCTGGAACGTGCTCAGGAGGTAGAGGTTGTTGCTGCTGTCGACGACAAGGGCTTGACCCGCGTCGTTTCCGCCACTGCCGAAGGCCTGGACCCAGCGCAGGGTGCCGCTCGAGGTGAAGCTCATGAGGAAGATGTCGTCCAGTCCCGCGCTGGTCTTCGCCGTGCCGCCGAAGTCGACCGAGCCGCGGAAGTGGCCGGTGATGTAGACGTTGTTGTTGCTGTCAACGGCGACGACGCGACCACTTTCGGTGTCGCTGCCGCCGAAGCCCTTGGACCAGCGATGGGCACCGCTGGCGGTGAAGCTGGCGATGAAGATGTTGTTGCCGAGGAAGCTGGGGAGCGTTCCGCCGCCGAAGTCCACGAGGTTCCGGTAGACCCCCGTGAGGTAGATGTTGCCGTTGCTGTCCACGGCGACGCTCGAGGCGGAATCCGACTCTGGGCCGCCATACTGGCTGGACAGGAGGACCTGGCCGCCGAGGCTCCCCCCGTCCACTGCCGGAGAATGCTCCTTGTTCGACCCATCCACCAGCGGGCTCGCCCGATCGCTTGCCCCGTCTGTCAGCGGACGCTCGCTCGACCCATCCACCAGCGGCCCCACCTCCACGGAAGCATCACGGGAGGCGGAGACCTCGAACCCCAGCCGGAAGCAGCCGGCCAGCAAGAAGACCGCGACCAGGCCGATCGAGACGATCCGCCCCCACGCGACCCCGGAGCATGAAAGGTTCACAACCCTAGTATACCAAAGGAAGCCCGACCGACGCTCGAGAGATCGATTGGGTGGCCGGTGGGGCCTGCGGCGGATCGTAGGGTTCGTCTATTCGTCCGTTCTTCGATCAGTGCCACCAGTAAGCATTCGTACTCGAGTCGGCTCTTAGCAGCAGCACTGTCCCCAACAGAACGTCGATCCCGAGCTGTCCTTCGTACGCAGGTCCTTGCTCTCGAACGACAAAGGCTTCGAGAGGAACCTCGGTGGGTCCAAGCTGTAAAACGGTCGAGCGCGTACTATGAGTTCCCATTACGGCCTCTCCGCTAACTCCGCGGCCCGTGGCGACTTGGCCCTCCGCCGCGGGTTCTGGCTGCGTCGACGGTGCCAATTCTGTGTGTCGACCACCCGTGTTGAACATGACACGGATGCGATCGCGATTGTCCAACCTCGCCTCTACGATCGCCAAACGTGCGGCGTCACCTTCCTCGCGCAAGCGTGAGAGCGGACCACTACCGTGCAGTTCGGGGTGCTGAGATCGAACCGCCTGCGTCACTGCGGGCTCAGAACCTCGAATGATCCGGAGCCGGTTGTCTTGGAGGTCCATCTCGATCCACGCATGATCGTGCAGGAGCTGGGGGCTGAGGAATCCTCCGACACCCCATCCCTCGAAGGGAGGAGGCCCTTCAATGAAGAGAGGAGAAGAGACCGTATATTGATAGTCCCCGATGAACAGGTTTAGCGGGGATGTTCCGGCAAATGTGGCGACGCTCGCATCGGCGTGGTCGGTTCCATCGCCCGTCTGCTGATATGCAACGCCGATGGCGTCGGCGAAGGCCACAGTGAATATTGGATCCGTAGCGCCCGTGTCGAGGATGAGGAGCGTTTCCACATTTCCGACCCTTGCACGCACCATCGGGGTATGAATCTTCCGCTCGGTCCCATCCTCGGGGACCGAGTAAGAGATAGGCGCGTCGACCAAAATCCGCAGACTCGAATCTACTGGCGAGTGCCCCGGAGGGCTGGCGAGGGGACGATTCGAGGACGTGGAAGCACACGCGGATGCCAAGGGAAGGCAACAGAGAAGAGTTGCCATGCGAGTCATGCGCACGATATAGCACCAGAGCCCACGAACACGCCATCCCCTAAGTACAGGTCCCCGGAAGAAGGTGATCATTTCGTAGTTGACGGAGATCACTATGTTTGATCTGGTCAGTTGGCGACCACGAGGAGAGCCAACGGGTGAAGACATCAATCAAGATCAGACTGACACGGCAGGAGAGTCGCGAACTGCGGCTTGTCGTGCGACGACAAAAAGCCCCACCGAGCCGCCCACGGCCAGCGGAGCCCAGCGGGCGAGGAGCGGCGCGGCAACCGGATCCGGCCCCGCCGAGCCGACGGAGCAATCCACGCCGGGCGTGCCCCCCGCCACAAAGGTCCCGGCGACGGCGACGACGCCCCTAAAAGGAAAAAGGCGTATTACGCTGGTGCGAACCACTGTGCCCCGCATCGCTTCAACGATCTATGGCAATACGATCTGGCCTCAAACACCTGGAGCCTCCTCTACTATCCGGACTTCGATGGTTGCATTCGCAATGAGGCGGAGATGACGGCGGCCTTGGACAAACATTGCGTTGTTAAGGACGAGGTACTGCAGACTACTCGCAGTGGCATGTGCGTACCAGCACACTTGTGGTGGGGGTTCACCTACGATGATACAGCAGACCGCGTGCTCTGGATGGCTCCCTGGGCAAACGTAGAAATCAATTACTTGAAGAACAAGGGGCTGCTCGATCAAGTCGTAAACGACAATCTGCCACCGCTGTGGGCCTTCGACCCGGGCTCGAAGCACTGGTCCTTGGTCCGAACCACGGGTACTACGCCCAAAGCCACGGAGGCGTCCTCTCTAGAGTATGTTTCAGCTTTAGGCGTGTCGGTTTGGTACGCGTCCAATTGGAAGGGTACCGGCATGTGGGCCTACGATTCAAAGACACAAACCTGGGAACAGTGGCTCGGTCAAGACGACACCTACTTCAACTCGGAGGCACCCGGTGGAGAATCCGTGATGAACTATGACGAAGTGCATCACGTCTTGGTTGCCGCCAGGAGCTCCACGATCTTCACCTATGATTTTGCGAAAAACGAGTGGAGTCGAGCTAAGACTGGCCTCTTCGAGGATGCCCATGATTCCCATACAGCGTTTGCCTACTACACCCAGAACCTTGTGCTGAAGAACAACATCTTCTACACGCCGGACACCGGCATCACCGTCTACCTCTACTACGTCAAGGGCGCCAAGGTGTACAACAACATCATCTGGGGGACCCAGGGGTCGAAGTACGGCGGGTTGGCCATCAGTCCCGAGATGACCAACCTGGAGCTGAAGAACAACATCATCCTCAACATCAACTACGACCACCTCGGGGCCACGTTCGACGCCGCCCAGCACAAGATCGACTACAACGTGTTCGGCGTGCTCGACGCCTCCCAGTACACCGCCGCGGCCCACGACATCGTCGGCGACCCGCAGTTCACCGTGATTCCCCTGAGCAGCGACATGACCGACCACAAGACGAGCACCCTGGTGGCCTCGGACTTCCACCTCAAGCCCACGAGCCCGGCGATCGACAAGGGCCTCGGCTTGCCCGGGGTGGTGGACGTCGACTTCGACGGGGTGGCGCGGCCCAAGGATGGCGACGGCAGCGGCGGTGCCCAGTGGGACATCGGCGCTTTCGAGTACGTGCCCTAGGACCGCTGGATCGGCCTGGGCCGGCCTGGGTGACTCCGCGACCCCGATGGGCATTTCGGCGACAACGAGCCTTGCAAAGCGACCGAGCCTAAGACGGAGCCTGTCCCTCAAGGGCGGAAGACGCTCCACATCGCATCGACGAACAGGCTGCGATGCGTGCCCGAGTCGGCGCCGGTGAAGTGGAGGCTCGGAAAGCGGCCGCATTGCTTTCCGGCCTGGCACGAAAAGGAAGCGAACGTCGAGCCCGCCGTGAGGTTGGGATCCAAGATGCATTGAGCCGGCTTGCCGGGGTCGGGTCCACCGCCCGCGCTCAGGGGTGCGCATGGATCGGGTTGGGTCAGCGCGCCGTGGGTGACCCAGCGATCGGCGTACGCCAGGGTCGCGTCGTCGTTCCACACGGCTTGGAGCCCGGGGACGAGCCGAACCACGAGCGCGCTACCCTTGATCGCCTGCGATGTGCAGCAACCCTGATACCACCCCCCGGGCGACGGTCCGCCATCGATGTAGCCATAGGGATCAACGCAGACACGCGCCGCCTGTGCAGTGATGTCATCCCAGTAGTTCTGCTCGGCGCCCGGTGCGTAGGCGCAGTTGTTCTGACCCCACAGGGCCTCGCCGTTGTGCGGGCTGAGGTAGGTCATGTCGGTTTCGGCAAAGA
>Ga0316576_10001622_pt1 | contig 12284 bp, 6 predicted proteins | sample S0NA_FD_203075 | JGI IMG/M metagenome (GOLD analysis project Ga0316576, IMG submission 203075) | Rhizosphere microbial communities from salt marsh grasses in Alabama, United States - S0-2_050615r3r5 | ecosystem: Host-associated > Plants > Roots > Rhizosphere | place: USA: Alabama | collected... | reverse complement strand
AGCGGGTACGGGCGGACCGCCGGCACGAGGACTGGAAGACGGGCGACGCCAGCCCCTGGGTGCACACGACTCTCTCGAAGGAGGTCCAGGCCCGATCGGGCGCGGCGCTGGCCCGGCACCACCGCCGCCTCGCCGCGACCGGGGTCGCCAACGCCGCCGCGCTCGTGGCCGAGGTCGACACCGGACGCCTTCTCGCCTACGTCGGCAACCTCTCCCGCTTCGATCTTCCCGACCGGGGGCACTGGGTCGACGTCGTCCCCGCGCCCCGCAGCACCGGCAGCATCCTGAAGCCGCTCCTCTTTGCCGCCATGCTCGACGCCGGGGAGATCCTGCCGGGACAGCTCGTCCCCGACGTCCCCACCCGCCTCGGGTCGTTCCACCCCGAGAACTTCGACCGGACCTACGCGGGAGCGGTGCCCGCCGAGCGCGCCCTGGCCCGGTCTCTCAACGTGCCCGCGGTGCGCCTGCTGCGATCCTACGGGACCGACCGGTTCACCGTATTGCTCCGGCGCCTGGGCCTGACGACACTCGACCAGCCCGGCGGCCACTACGGGCTCTCCCTGATCCTCGGCGGCGCCGAGGCCACTCTCTTCGACGTGACCGGCGTGTACGCCGGCCTGGGGCGCCTCGTCACCCGGGCCAGCGCCGGCCGGCCGCTGTCGGGCGCGTTCCACCCCCTCACGTGGCTCCCGGAGCCGGTGGCGGCCCACGGCGACGAGGCGCCACCTCTCGGCCCCGGAGCGGCCTGGCTCACCCTCGAGGCGATGCTGGAGGTGGAGCGCCCGGGAAAGGAGTTCGCGTGGCGGGCGTTCTCGTCGTCACGGAGGATCGCCTGGAAGACCGGAACCAGCTACGGCTTCCGCGACGCGTGGGCGGTGGGCGTCACGCCCCGTCACGTGGTGGGCGTGTGGGTGGGCAACGCCGACGGCGAGGGCCGGCCCGGGCTCACCGGCTACTCCGCCGCCGCTCCCATCCTCTTCGATCTCTTCGACCTCCTCCCGGGGCGTGGCTGGTTCGCGGAGCCCGAGGACGCCCTTGCCGAGGTCGAGGTGTGCGCTCGGAGCGGCATGCGCCGGGGGCCGCACTGCGCGGAGGGCCGCGCCCGCCGGGTCACGCGAGCGGGGCGGGAGACGCCGCCCTGCGCCTGGTGTCGCCTCGCCCACCTCGACGCCGCTCTCGAGTGGCAGGTGCACGGCGACTGCGAGCGGGTGGTCACCATTCGGGCCCTGCCCTGGTTCGTGCTGCCGCCGGCCATGGAGACGTACTACCGCCTCCAGCACGCCGACTACCGGCCGCTGCCCCCGCTCCGGCCGGACTGCCGCGCCGGGGCCGGGGCGATGGATGTGGCCGCTCTGGCCCTGGTCTCACCGAGGGAGGACGCGACCGTCTACGTCCCCGTCGAGAGGGACGGCTCGCTCGGGCGCGTGGTCTTCGAGGCCGCCCACCGGGATCCGGGGACCCGAATCTTCTGGCATCTCGACTCCGAGTTCCAGGGGGAGACCCGGGACATCCACCAGATGGCCCTGGCCCCTGCCCCCGGGCCGCACGTGCTGACCCTGGTGGACGAGACCGGCGCTTCGGCCGAGCGGCGCTTCCACGCCCTGCGCGGAACGGTGGATCGACCGCGGAGGATCGCGGGCGCGCGGAGGGGCGGTCCCTGAGACCGGCTCAGGGTCCGGCCGCGAGCCTCTTCTCGAGCCAGTCCACGAGCTTCCGCTTGTAGCCCGACCACTCCGGATGGCCTTCCCAGCTCTCCATCCCGTGGGGCGCGCCGTCGAGGCGGACGAGCTCGTGGTCGGCTCCGACCTCCTCGAGCTTCCTCGCGAAGGCCACACCCTGGTCCCAGAGCATCTCGTTCGTCCCGTGGATCAGGAGGAGGGGAGGCATCGCCCGGTGAGCGTGGTAGAGGGGTGAGTACCGGCGCATCAGGAGGCGTGACTCCTCGTCCAACGTGGTGCGGCCGAACAGCCGCGCGAGGAGTGACCGCGGCGACGCGTCCCGGACCAGGGGACCGAAGTCGTACACGCCATAGAAGGAGACGGCGGCCGCCACCGTGCAGGGCTCGCGATCGACGGGGTCGGGCGCGTCGGCGATCCCGTGGCACGGCCCCGTCGCGAGCTGGGCGACCATCTGGCCGCTGGCCGACTCTCCGAGCATCGCGAGACGACGAGGATCGACACGGAAGTCGGCCGCGTGGTGGCGCACGTAGCGGATGGCCCGGCGGAGATCGTCGAGCTGCTGCGGGTGGCGGAATCCGGGGGTCAGGCGGTAGTCGATGGAGAACCACGCGAGCCCCGCCCGCGACAGGGGCTCGAGGATGGGCGTCAGGTAGGTGACCTTGTCCCCCGCCTCCCAGCCCCCGCCGTGGGCGAGGACGACTCCGGGGAAGGGGCCCTCCCCCGGCGGGATCCACGCGTCCAGGAGGAGCTCGGCCGGCTCGCCCTTCGTGGTCGGGAAGGTGCCGTAGGCGACGTTCTTGCGGAGCCGCTCGTCCTCGTACGGCTCGAACCGCGGCTCGTCCAGGTCCAGGGCGTCCGAGAGCCACTCGACGACGCGGTCCTTGTAGCCCCACTGCGAGGGCCACCAGTTCTCCACGGCGTGGATCGCGCCGGGGACCTCAACCATGTCCACCGGCACTCCGGCCTCCGCCAGGGCGTCCCGGTAGCGGCGAGCCTGCTCTGGCGGGACGTCGGTGTCGGCCCCGCCGTGGACGATCAGAAGCGTGGGCATCCCCGCGGTGACCCGGTGGAGGGGTGACACCGAGGCGAGGGGGGCCTCGTAGATCCCGCCCAGGGAGACCACCGCTCGCAGCCCCGGGGGGCGCTCGGCGGCGAGAAGGGTGGCCAGCTGGGCCCCGTAGTCCTCCCCGAGGACGGCGACGCGGTCGGGGTCGATGCGGAGCTCGGCCGCGTGCGCCCGCACGAACTCGAGGGCGGCCCGGAGGTCGTCCAGCGCCGCCGGGAAGGGGTGCTCCGGGGCGAGGCGGTAGTCGATGGAGAACCAGCTGAAGCCCCCGGTGGTCAACATCTCCAGGAGCTGACCGACACGAGCGATGCGGCTGCCCGACGTCCCGCCCCCGCCGTGGACGACGACGACCCCGGGGCGGCTCGTCCCCTGCTTCTGAAGGTAGGCGTCGAGGGCGAGCTCGACACCGTCGACCCGGCGGTAGACGACGTCGCCGAGGACTCCCGGGACCAGGTAGTTCCCGTCGGGGTTGCGGGCCACGACCGCCGACCCCTCCCCGCCGGCCGCCGCCCCGGTGGAGCCCGGGATCCCGGCGACGTTGGCCAGCACCATTGCCCACAGGCCCACCCACCCGACTCTCGGCGCACCCTGCACCGCCCGAGTTTAGGGCGCGGGCCGCCGAGCGTCCAGCCGCAGCGGAGCCGCCCGTCACTACTGACAGGTTGCGCCAGGGTCCGGTTGGCTGCCATTAGAACGAGGTTCGATCGTCAGATCGCTCGGGAGCGTTCACGGGGTACAGGGCTGGGCTTCGCCCCGCGGTCTGTGCCCATCGTTTGGGGGGCAACCCAGGGAGAAGCCCGGACATGGATTGAGCGAAGATCGTGGAGCAGGCCACCGGATTCGTGACCCAGTGGGGTCTCGAGGCGGATGAGCGTGTCTTGAAGGATCCCGCCCCAGGGTCCGATCGGGTCCAGATCGTGATCAGCCGTGCTCTGGATCGGGCGGAGGGGACTCGCCGAGCCCGCTGACCCGTCCGGAGACGGCCTCGAGGCGGTCCTCGAGAGAGGCGAGAGCCGCCTCGGCTTCCCGTAGGCGGTCTCCCTCGCTGCGGACGAAACGCGAGTAGGGGGCGATCGCCTCCTTGACCCTCTGCTGGGAGCGGTCGCGCTCGCGCCCGAAGCTCTCGGTGAGCGACGAGAGGAGCTTCTCGCGCAGGGTCGCCACCCGAGCCGCCAGCTCGGTGCGGGCCTTGCGCCGCCGGGCCGGCAGAACCAGCAGACCCATCACCGAGAGGGCTCCGGCCGCGACGAGGCCGGTGACGTCCATCGCGGTCGTGGTGGCGAGCATGGTGACGAGCGTCCCGAGCCCCACCGCGGACACCTGCAGGAGAGCGGTCTGGGCCACCGAGTCGCGGACGTTCTCCGCGAGCCGCCGGGCCTCGGCCGGGGCGTCGTAGGCGTCCACCGCCCGCTGGGCCTCGGCGCGCACCGCCTCCAGCAGCCGCTGGCGGTCGTATTCGAAGCGGTCGTCGACCCGGCCCACCATGCCGTCGACGTGGGCGGCCTGCCGGCCCCCCAGGCGCTCCATCACGTCCTGCCACTGGCGCAGCTCGGCCCCCACCATCCAGTCCACCATCGCCTCGACGCGCTTCTCGACCTGCCGGGGCAGGTCGGCGACCACCTGGGTCTCGAAGTCCTTGCGGAGACGCTCCTTGCCCAGCAGCTCGTGGATGCGCATCAGGCGCAGCCGTTCCTCGAAGAAGGCGTGGCCGCGGCGCTCGAAGTCGAGAAGGACCTTCTCCACGTCGGAGAGGCGCAGCTGGAAGTCCCGCTCCATCTCCACGGCGCGGGCGGCGAGGTCCGCCTCCACGGCCTCCAGGGTGTCGAGGTCGTCCTTGAGCACGGCCAGGCGTCCGTCGACGAGGGCCTCGGCCTCCTCCCGCACGCGACGGCCGACCCCGAGGGGATTCTCGAGCTTGAGCCGGAAGCGCTCGGCCTCGTCGAGGGTGTCGGTGACCCGGTCCTCGAAGGCGGGCAGGCCGCTCGCCTCGAGCGCCGCCTCGTCTCCCCCGAGGCGGGTGCGCAAAGCCAGCCGCGACGAGACCGGGAAGACCTCGGGCGCGAAGCCGAGGGTGCGCTGGGCCTGCTCGCGGACGAAGGCCAGGACGCGCTCCACGTCCTCGGGCGACTCCAGGAGGTCGACCTTGTTCACGACGACGACGACCTTCTTGCCCCAGGCCCGGATCGCTTCGAGGAAGGCCCGCTCGCTCTCGGTGAAGGGCCGGTCGGCGGAGGTGATGAAGAGAACCAGGTCGGCCCTCGGGATGAAGTCACGGGTGAGCTCCTCGTGCTCCCGGAGCACGGCGTTGGTGCCGGGAGTGTCCACGATCACGATGTCACGCAGGACCTCGGCCGGGGCGGTGAGGCTCTCGAGCCCGGCCGCGGTCACCTCACGGCTCGTCTCCTCCCCGTACCGGAGGAGGCCGATGCGGGCGGTGGTCGGAGTCACGCCCTCCTCGAGGACCTCCTGCCCGAGGAGGGCGTTGATGAAGGCGCTCTTTCCCGCGTTGAACTCCCCCACCACCACCAGGAGGAAGGGCTCCTCGAGCTGCCCGATGGAGTCGGCGAGGGCCTGGCGCTGCTCCTCGGGGACCCCGAGGCGCACGAGCCAGTCGCGCAGCTCGGCCAGCAGGCGGCGCTCGTCGGCGAGGAGGGCACGGCGTGTCTCGTCGAGAGGTGTGATCATGGAACCGGTCAGAGCTTAGTACGAAACCTCAGAACGTGTAGCCCAGGGCGACGGAGGCCTGGTAGTCGTCCCGGGCCGCCCCCTCGCTCGGGGGCCGGGAATCGAAGTTGTAGTAGCCCTTGATCACGAAGCTGAAATCCTTGAGGAGCTCGCGCGTGAAGCGGGCCTCCACGTCCGCGCGGTAGCGGCCCCAGTCGGTCAACCCCAGGATGAACACCGTCTTGATCTCGACGTCGGTCTTCGGGAAGTCGTAGGCGAAGTTGGCCCAGTCGGCCGCCACGATCGCCTCGACGTTGTTGACGCTCTCGCCGTCGACGGGGACCTCGCGGTTGACGTAGAGCCCGGCGGCACCGAGCATCTCGTTTCCCCGGCTTCGGACGAAGTACTTTCCGTAGGCCCCGGTCACGCCGGCCCGGAGGTCGTAGCCGAGCGCCTGATTCTGGTCGGCCGACACCCGGCCCACAACGAGCTGTCGGTTCTCCCGGACGCGCGTGTAGCTGAGGGAGATCGAGTTGCGCGACGTGTCTTCCACATCCTCCTGTCGTTGCATGTACGAGCTGGCGTTGAACTCGGACACGAAGGTCGGGCGGGTGAACTTGACGGAAACGTCCGCGTTCAGCTGGGCGAGCTCGCTGGATTTGGTGTAGCCGAAGCCGATGTCCACGGAGCCCGAGAGCCTCTTCCAGAAGCTGGCCTCGATGAACATGAGGCGCGCGACGGAAGGGAGCGGCACGGTCTCGATCCCCGTGGCCGTGGCGACCTGAAGCCCCTTCTCCGGGACGGTCTCGAGGGGCCCGTAGAACAGACGGCCCGCCAGGTCCTCGATCTCGAAGAGGCCCTTGCCGGTGACCCCGGCGATCTTGTCCCACTCGACGTTGATCGTGCCCATGTCGTCCGTCTTCACCCGCAGCCTGCCTCGCTGGAGGGACACGATCTCGCAGGTGATCTCGTCCCCGTTCTTCAGGGCAACGGTATCGGTCTTGGGCCGGGCGTGAGCGGGGGCGAGCAGCCCCGGCAGCAGGAGGGCGAGGGCGGTGGCGAGCGCGACTGCTGCGTGCCGGCGGGCGTACCGCCCCATGCCAGGGCCAGGAGGGTTCATCCGATCGCCGCGAGTATACCCGGCTCCTGGGCGCCGCTGTGGTAGTCTGGCCCTCCACTCCGCCATGCCGGCCCCACCCGTGAGCTTGCCCTCGTGACACTGCACGTCTTCCTGTTCCTGGGCGGCCTCGTCGTGCTCGTTACCGGGGGCCACGCCCTCGTGAGCGGCGCCGTCGCCCTCGCCCGGCGGTTCGGTCTGTCCTCTCTCGTCATCGGCCTGACCGTCGTGGCCTGGGGGACCGGCGCCCCGGAGCTGGCGGTCAGCCTCGGGGCGGTGATGGGCGGCCAGGGGGGCCTGGCCCTCGGCAACGTGGTCGGGAGCAACATCATCAACATCCTGGGCGTGCTCGGGGTGACGGCCCTTCTGGCTCCCCTCGTGGTGTCCCGCCGGCTGGTCTGGCGCGATGTGCCGATCCTCATCATGCTGTCCTTCGCGGTGTTCTTTCTCGGCGTGAACGGCCAGATCGGCCGACTGGGGGGAACGCTCCTCTTCACCGCCGGCCTGGTCTACACGGTGTACGCGATCCGCGTGAGCCGGCAGGGAGGCGCGGCGAGCCCCGACGACGAGCCTCGCTCCCGCCTCGGCCTGACCCGGGCGGTGCTCCTGGTCGCGGTCGGGATGGTGCTCCTCGTGCTGGGGGCCCGCTGGATGGTGGAGGCCGCCAGCGCCTTCGCCCGAGCCCTCGGGGTGAGCGACCTCGTGGTGGGCCTGACCGTGGTCGCGGTGGGCACGTCGCTGCCGGAGGTCGCGGCCTCCCTCGTCGCTGCGGCGCGGGGGCAACGGGACATGGCGGTGGGCAACGCGATCGGCTCGAACATCTTCAACATCGCCTACGTGCTGGGTCTCACCGCCGTCGTGGCCCCGGCCGGGGTGCCGGTGCCGGAGGCGGCGCTGTGGTTCGATCTCCCGGTGATGATCGCGGTCGCGGTGGCCTGCCTGCCCATCTTCTTCGCCGGACACCGGATCGCCCGCTGGGAGGGCGCGATCTTCCTCTCGTACTACGCGGTGTACCTCTTCTTCGTCGTGGTCCAGGCGGAGCAGCACACCGCGCTCCCCGCCCTCAACCGGGCGGTGATGGTCTTCGTGATCCCACTGTCGGTAGCGACCCTCAGTGTCGTCGTCTGGCGCGAGGTCCGGCGCCGACGCGCCGCCTGACCCGTTCGGCCCGCGAAGGCTCAGGAGGTCGAGGCCATCGCCTCCAGCATCCGCCGGACGTCACCCGGGCTGCCGAGCTGGAAGCGGGCCTGCGACGGGCCGCCGCCCACGCGAATGGTCCAGGCCTCGGGTGGCATGACCGCGAACAGGTCCTCGTCCGTCTGGTCGTCGCCGACCGCGAGGCGAAAGTCGGGGGCCGGGCCCGCGGCCTCGAGATGGCGCACGATCTCGCCCTTGTTCGCCCACGCGAACTTCACCTCCACGGACTTGTGGGCACGGATGGCCCGCAGCTCGGTCTCGGCCAGGAGCTCCTCGAGGCTCGCCACGAGCTCGTTGGACAGCCACTCGCTGAACTCCGGGTCGGACATGCGATAGTGCCAGACGAGCGAGTACTCCTTGGCCTCGATGAAGCTGCCGGGGGTCCTGTCGACGTAGTGCTCGAGAACGGGCAGGACGTGCTCCTTCCAGTCCTCCGGGGGTGAGGGACGGATGGCCGACCACTCGTGGCTGGTCGGGGGGCGGAGCACCGCGCCGTGCTCGGCGGCGAGCCAGAGCCCCTCGACGTCGCCGAACCAGCGCTCGAAGTCAACCCGGGAGCGGCCGGAGACGATGGCCACGCGGTGGCGGCCCTCGGCGCCGAGGTGCAGGAGGAGAGAGACGAGCTCGGGGGGTGGGGACGCCTCGGCGGGACGAGGGGCCAGGGGGACCAGGGTGCCGTCGTAGGCGAGGAGGAGCACGCCGTTCCGGCACGCATGGAAGGCGGCGGTGGCCTCCGCCAGCGGGAGTCGCGCCGGCTCGCTCGACCCGGCGTGAAGCCGGGAGCGTGCGGCTCGACGCAGACTGTCGGTGAATCGCTCGGCCCAGGCGAACGCGTTGTTGCGGGCGACCCTACGGTGGAGGGCGGCCATGCGCTCGCGGCGGTGCTCGGGCGGCAGGGCCAGGGCCCGCTCGACGGCGGCCGCGGTTCGCTCCTCGTCGTAGGGGTTGACGATCACCGCTTCGCCCATCTCCGCGGCCGCCCCCGCGAACTCGCTGAGGACCAGCACGCCGGCGGCGTCTTTCTGGCAGGCGACGTACTCCTTGGCCACGAGGTTCATGCCGTCCCTGAGCGGCGTCACCCACCCGAGGTCGGAGGCCGCGTACAGCGCCACCAGGTCGGCCCGGGACACGGAGCGGCGAATGTAGACGACCGGGGTCCACTCGGGCGTGCCGTACTGGCCGTTGATCTCCCCCACGAGCCGGTCGACCTGCGCCTTGAGCTCGCGGTAGCGGGGAATCCGCTCCCGGGACGGGACCGCGATCTGAACGAGGACGGCCTGTCCCCGGAGGTGGGGCGCCCGAGCCAGGAGCCGCCCGTACGCCCGGAGGCGCTCGGGAATGCCCTTGGTGTAGTCGAGGCGATCGACCGAGAGGAGGATGCGGCGTCCCTCGAAGCGGCGACGGAGCTTCCGAAGAGCCGCCCCCACCGCCTGGTCGCCCTCCAGCAGGCCCACGAACGACTCGGGAGCGATGCCGATGGGCCGGGCCTCGAGCTGCACCGCACGGCCCTCGAGGAAGAGCCGGTCCATGCTGCTCGACAGACCCAGGATCCGGAGGATGGAGGAGCGGAAGTGGGAGAGGTGCCGGTGGGTCTGAAAGGCGGCGTAGTCGGACCCCAGCACACCGAGGAGGAGCTCCTCGCGGTGCGGGAGGATCCGGAAGACCTCCGACGCCGGGAAGGGGATGTGGAGGAAGAAGCCAATCGCCACGTCGGGCACCGCCTCCCGGAGGAGGCGGGGAAGCAGCATGAGGTGGTAGTCGTGCACCCAGACGAGATCCCCGGGCTCGAGACGATCGACGATCGCGTCCCGGAAGCGGTTGTTGGCCTCGACATAGGCTTCCCAGCTTCTCGGGGAGTACTCCAGGAGCGACGGGAACTGGTGGAACAGCGGCCACAGGGTCTGGTTCGGGTAGCCCTGGTAGAAACGGGTGGCGAGGGCGCGGGGGAGGTCCACCGCGACGAAGCCGCTCTCGCGCTCCCAGCGGTCGAGAGTCGTCTGGCGTTCGAGGTCGGCTCGCTCGGGACCCTCCCCCGGCCAGCCGAACCACAACCCTCCGGTGCGCTGGATGACCGGCCCGAGGGCGGTGACGAGGCCCCCGGAGCTCGGCTCACCGACCCACCCCTCGGCCGAGCCCCGCAGGGTCAGCGGGAGACGGTTCGAGACGACGACGAGACGCATGCCGCTCACGATCCGTAGGGGATTATGGTCTCGAGAAGGCGGTCGGCTCAAGCGTCTGGGCCGGCGGCGGGGCGACGGTCAGGGGGCGCCGGGGCCGACGCCCTTCGTCTCGCGACGGAGGGCCCAGAGGAGGAGGGGCGGCGTGGCCATGGTGGTGGCCACGACCATGAAGACGGCGGCGGCGTAGGTGGACCGGCTCACCACCGGCTCGCCAGCGAGAGTGAGCTGGGCACCGATGCCAGCGAAGATGAGGCCCACCTCGCCCCGGGGCATCATCCCCAGGCCCACCGTCGTCCCGGACACTCCTCGAGGCGTCCCGAGGGCGCAGGCCCACTTGCCGATCATCGCCGCCACGGTGAGGAGGACGGCGAAGCCCATCACTCCCGGCTGCGCGAAGGTCTCGACGTGGACCAACATGCCCATCCGCACGAAGAAGACGGGCACGAGGAGCGCGGTGAGGGGTCGCAGGCTCTCGTGCAGAGGGCGATCTCCGCGCTTGATGTGATCCTCGAAGTGGACGTCCTCGAGCACGAGTCCGGCGGCGAACGCCCCCACGATCGGAGCGAGCCCGGCCTTCTGGGCCAGCCAGGCCAGGCCGAAGCAGACGCTGAGGGAGAGGGCCTGTACGAGCCCGGTGGACTGGATGGCGAGGGCGTGGCGGAACAACCGCGGCGAGACCGCGGAGCCGATGGCCACCGCCAGGACCAGGAAGCCCAGGGCCTTCGCCACGATCACCGCGATGCCGCTGGCCTCGAGGGTCACGCCGGTCGCGGCGGCCTGGATGACGCCGGTGATGATGGCGAGGACCACGAGGCCGAGGACGTCGTCGATGACCGCCGCCCCCAGGATGATGCGGGCGGCGGGGCGACGGATGGCCCCGGCGTCCTGGAGCACCCGGGCGGTGATCCCCACCGAGGTCGCGGCCAGCATGGCCCCGAGGAAGGCGTGGGTCATCCAGGACTCCTCGGGCATGAGGGCCCAGCCCACGCCGTAGCCCAGGGTCATGGGGGTGACCACACCCAGCACCGCCACCACCGTCGCCGGCAGGCCCACCGCCAGCATTTCCTTGGGCGTGGACTCGAGGCCCACGTCGAAGAGAAGCAGGATGGCTCCGAGCTCGGCGAGCACGGCAAAGGTCTCGGACGCCTCGAGGGTCCCGAGGCTGGGGCCGCCGAACAGGGCGAGGTTGCCGAGGACGACGCCGACCAGGAGCTCGCCGAGGACGGCGGGCTGGCCGAGCCGGGCGACGAGGGCACCGGCGAGCTTGGCCCCGGCCAGGACGAAGGCGAGGGCGAGGAGGATACGGGCCTGCTCTCCGCCGGCGCCGACCGAGGACAGGAGAGCAGGGAGGGCCGCCATGGGAACCCGCAGTCTAACACCGGCCGCACCGCCCCCGGGGATGTGGTATAGGTGTTGTCCGCAGCCCTCGAGGGTCCCCGTCTGAAGTGCCGCCCGCACGGTGTCAGGAGACACGTGAGCGACTTCCACCAGTTCGGACCCGTCACCGCGATTCCGCGCCTCGTCTCCCGGGACCCGGAGGAGATGGAGCAGCGCCTCCAGGTGCTGGCCGAGCGCTTCCCGGTGGCCCTGGTCCTCCCCATGGTCCCCGCGGAGATGGACCGTCCCGCCCTGAAGCGGATCCTCGACGAGCTGTGCTCGGTGACCTGGGTGGACACCCTGGTGGTCTCCCTCAACCGGGCGAGCCGCGAGGACTACCGTCGCGCCCTCGAGTACTTCGGATGCTATCCCGGGCGCAAGGTGGTTCTCTGGAGCGAGTCGCCCGCGGTGTCGGCGTTCGTGGCGGAAATGGCGGCGGCCGGGCTCTACACCGGGGAGCCGGGAAAGGGCCGGGCCTGCTGGCTGGCCATCGGGCACGTGCTGGCCGAGGACCGCGCATCGTACATCTCCTTCCAGGACGCCGACGTCGTCAACTTCACCCGCTGGATGCTGGGGCGCCTGGTGCTCCCCGCTCTCGAGCCCACCGTCGACTTCGACTTCGTGAAGGCCTACTACGCGCGGGTGTCGGATCGCCTTCACGGCCGCGTGACCCGCCTTCTGCTGACCCCCCTGCTCGGGGCCTTCACGCGGCTCATCGGACAGGACCCGTACATCGGCTACCTTGCCTCGTTCCGCTACGCCCTCTCCGGGGAGTTCACGATCAAGCGCGACCTCGCCGAGAAGATGCGCCTCCCCTGCGACTGGGGTCTGGAGATCGTGACGTTGTTCGAGGCGCTCCGGCACCGGGCCCCGGGCCGGCTCTGTCAGGTCGAAGTCGCGGAGCGCTATGACCACAAGCACCAGGAGCTCTCGGGCCAGGACCCGACCCAGGGACTCAACCGCATGGCGCGCGACGTCATCAAGCACCTTCTGCGCACACTCGC
>Ga0316576_10001621_pt1 | contig 12286 bp, 10 predicted proteins | sample S0NA_FD_203075 | JGI IMG/M metagenome (GOLD analysis project Ga0316576, IMG submission 203075) | Rhizosphere microbial communities from salt marsh grasses in Alabama, United States - S0-2_050615r3r5 | ecosystem: Host-associated > Plants > Roots > Rhizosphere | place: USA: Alabama | collected... | reverse complement strand
GAGGGCGCGGGGGGGCGTTGTCCGTCTCCTGCACGGACAACGGGGCTCGTCGAGGGCGCGGGGGGGCGTTGTCCGTCTCCTGCACGGACAACGGGGCTCGTCGAGGGCGCGGGGGGGCGTCGCCGCCGGCCCGTTGCCTGGCGCTTGCCACCACGGCGGCGCGCGCGGTAGCTTGGCTCGATGCCAGCCATCGACGTCGGCCGCCAGAGCGTGAGCTTCCGCGAGCAGGGGGAGGGGTTCCCGCCCATCCTCCTCGTGCACGGGGCCGGCGGATCGTCCCTCGGCTTCATCGAGCTCGTCGCGGTCATGGGGCAGCGCGGGCGACGGGTCGTCGCTCTGGATCTGCCGGGCCACGGCTCCAGCCCACCCTTCGATCCGCCGCCCTCACCGGCGGGGCTGCTCGAGGCCTACCGCGACCTGATCGCCGCCTTCGGCGAGCGCATCGGGCTCGGCCGCTTCGTGCTGGTCGGCCACTCCATGGGCGGCGCGGTGGCCCAGCTCTTCGCCCTGGCCCACCCCGACCGGCTCGAGGCGCTGGTCCTCGTCGCCACCGCGGCCCGGCTGAAGGTCGCCCCGGCGTTGCTGGAGACCATCCGTCACCACTTCGACCGGCTGCCGACGTTCTTCGCCGCGACGGGCTACTCCCCGGCCACGGACCGCGGGCGAATCGAGCGCTGGTCGACGAGTCAGATCCAGGCGCCCCGGGAGCAGGTCCTCGCCGACTTCCTCGCCTGTGCGCGCTTCGATCTGCGGGATCAGGTCGGGGCCATCGAATGCCCGACCTGGATCCTGTCCGCGGTGGACGACCTGCTCGCGCCGCCCGCGCTGCAGGAGCAGCTGAAGACCCTGATCCCCCGCGCCCGGCTGGAGACGATCAGCCGTGCGGGGCACTTCCTGCCCATGGAGCGCGCCGATCGCCTGGCGGGCCCGATCCTGGAGGCGGCCGGGGTCGAGGACGGCGCGGCCGGCGCGCCCCGTACACAAACGTGACACCCGGGCCCCTGACGGCTATTCTGCCGATCCAAGACGCGTAGATGGCGACCCTGGGTAAGTACGAGCTGCTGAATCCCCTGGCCTCGGGCGGAATGGCCGAGCTGTTCCTCGCCCGCCAGGCCGGCGTCCGTGGCTTCGAGCGCCAGGTGGTGATCAAGCGTCTGCACCCGCGCTTCGCCACCGACGAGGCGGTGGTGCGGATGTTCATCGACGAGGCCAGCATCGCCGCGCGGCTGAGCCACGCGAACATCGTCCAGATCTACGATCTGGGGGAGGACCAGGGCAGCTACTTCATCGCCATGGAGTACGTCAACGGGCGGAGCCTGAGCGAGATCCAGGAGAAGGAGATCGCGCTCGGCCGGCCGCTGCCCTACACGGTGGTGGCCCACGTGATCAGCCGGGTCTGCCGGGGCCTGTACCACGCTCACACCCTGAACGACGAGCAGGGCCGCCCGCTGGCCATCGTCCACCGGGACGTCAGCCCGCAGAACGTGCTGGTCAGCTTCGATGGCGAGGTCAAGCTCGCGGACTTCGGCATCGCCAAGGCCGCGTCCCGGGCCGCCGAGACCCAGGCCGGCGTGCTCAAGGGCAAGGTCGCCTACATGTCACCGGAGCAGGTCGAGAGCAAGCCGGTGGACGCCCGCAGCGATGTCTTCGCCGTGGGGATCCTGCTCTACGAGCTGACCTGCCGGCGGCGGCTGTTCCGGCGCAACAGCGACTTCGCGACCATGCGGGCGGTGGTCAAGGATCCGATCCCTCCACCCTCGGCCGTGGCCGACGACGTCCCCGACGAGCTCGAGGCGGTGATCCTCCGCGCCCTGGCCCGGGATCCGGACCAGCGCTACCAGGACGCCCAGCAGATGCAACTGGAGCTCGAGCAGGCGATTCGCGCCGTGGGCCAGCCGGTGACGGCGGAGGACCTGTCGGGGCTGATGGAGGTGCTCTTCCGGGACGAGCTGCAGCGGATCCAGGCCGGCGAGGCGATCATCCCGGCGAGCGCCGACGAGGAGACCATGGCCGAGGTCATCTCGCGCCCACGGCCGCCCTCGACCGAGACCCGCCCGGCGACGCCTGCCCGCGCCTTCATCGAGGCGCCCACGGTGGTGGCCCCGACCAACCCGCAGCCGTCCCTGGCCGTGCCGCCGCAGGCGACGGCCCCCGACGTTGCGGCGGAGGACCGGCCCACCGCGCCGGCCGGACCTCGCCTGCAGCCCGAGGCGGCGTTCCTCGCCGCGCTCAACGCAACCACGGACCCCGGGGTCGAGCCCGACGGGGGTGCAACCCAGATCCGCCGACCCGACTTCGACGACATCATCGAGGACCAGGATCTGCTCCAGGAGGTGGACGAGGACGAGGACGAGACCGCCCCCGGCCCCCCGGCGCAGCCGGTCTCGCCTCGGGTGCCCGGACCCGCTCCCGCTCCACCCGCGGCAGCTCGCCCGGTGCCCGCTCGGGCCGCGACGGCGTCGGAGCCCGCCGCCCCGGCCCCGACGCCTGCAGCGCGGCCCGCGGCCTCTATCCGGCCGATGCCCACGGTGGCCGCGGTCCCCGCACCCCCGCCGAAGCCGCGGGTTCCGCGGGTCATCGTGGTCGCGGTTGTGGCGCTCATGCTGGGCTCCGCCCTCGCTGCCCTCGGAGTGTACCTCTGGAAGGGCGGCGTCCTCGGCCCGCGGCGCGAGGGCGTGGTGCAGGTCAGCTCGACCCCTCCGGGGGCGATGGTCTACCTCGACGGGGAGAAGCGCTTTGGCGTCACGCCGATCCCGCTCTACGGCGTGGCCCTGGAGAAGCCCCACCTGCTGGTCCTGGTCCTCGACGGCCACGAGCCCTGGCGCAAGCGGTTCACCCTGACCCGGGAGCAGACCGAGGTGCGCTACGCCGCACAGCTGAAGCGCAGCCGCCCCGGCGGCGCGCCGGCGGCGCTGGAGGTCGAGGTCAACGAGCCCGGCGCCGAGGTCTACCTCGACGGGGTGAAGCAGGGCACGGCGCCGCTGACTCTCGAGAAGGTGCAGAGCGGCGTGGACCACACCCTGGTGGTCAAGAAGGAGGGGTTCGACGAGGCGACGATGACGGTCCAGGCGCCTCGACCGGGCGAGCGGCGCAAGGTCCAGGTCACCCTCGTCCCGAGCCAGGCCAAGCTGATCAAGGGGGTGGAGAAGCCCAGGGGCGGCGGCCTGGCCCCGGGGCCCGTCGTGCTGCCCCCGCGCGCCACGGTGCCGCCCCTCCAGGACCACAACCTGGGCGAGCGCCTGCCCGGCAAATAACAGGCGCGCCGGGCGAGGCGGCGAGCGCAAGGTGGTGGGGGCGGTGGCAGTTGGCGCGAGCCGCGCGCGCCCGTGCTGCGCCTGCCAACAAAAAAGCGCGCCTGCTATTCGCTGCGGGTGAGGGGCTCGAAGGCCCAAAGCGAGAGGCTGACAAAGACCAGGTCGAAGACCGCGAGGAGCTTGAGCCAGACCAGGGCCGAGGCCGGGTCGGGCTCGGCGGCGAGCAGGGCCGCGGTCCCCTTGGCGCCGGCGATGAGCACCGGCGTGACGATGGGGAAGAGCAGGATGCCCAGCAGCACGTCCCGGCTGCGGCTGGTCATCAGGCTCGCGCCGAAGAGCGAGCCCACGGCCGCGAAGCCCAGGGAGCCCAGGGCGAGAATGCCGAGCAGCAGGCCGATGTGCGTCACGGCCAGGCTGAAGAGCAGCACGAGCAGCGGCAGCACCACCACCTCGGTGGAGGCGATGAAGAGCAGCATGCCCAGCACCTTGCCGACGTAGATCGCCGCGCGGCTCATGGGGGCGAGCATCAGCGCCGGCTGGGTCTGGCGCTCGCGGTCGAAGAAGCGCCCGAGGCCGAGGGTCCCGGCGAAGGCGACGACGACCCAGAGGATGCCGCCGGCCACCTCGTGCATCGGCTGGCCCTCCCGGGCGAAGGCGAAGGAGAAGATCACCACCACCAGCACGGCGAAGAAGGCCATGGTGTAGACGATCTCTCGGGAGCGCCACTCGACGCGCAGATCCTTGGCCACGATCTGGAGCGCGTGACCGACAAAGCGGCCCACGCCGGAGTCAGACTGCGGCATGGTAGTGCTCCTGGATCTGACGGTAGGGCAACCCCGCCTCGGCGAGCTCCGCGGCCAGCCTGCCCCGCTTCAGCACCAGCAGCCGGTCACACAGCCCGTCCACCGCCTCCACGTCGTGGGTCACGACGACGATGATCTTGCCCGCCTCGCGGGCGCCGCGCAGCTCCTCGCGCAGCAGACGCACCGCGTCGCGGTCGAGGCCGGTGAACGGCTCATCGAGGAGCAGCAGGTCGGGATCCGGCAGCAGCGCCCGGGCGAGGGCCACGCGCTGGAGCATGCCCCGGGAGAGCTGGCCCACCTCCTTGTCCGCCGCCTCCTCCATGCCAACCCGGGCGAGCCAGCGCTGGACCAGCTCCGTGGGCCGGTCGAGGCCGTAGAGCCGGGCGAAGAACTGCAGGTTCTCGCGGCAGCTCATCCGGTCGTAGAGCAGGGGTGTGTGAGCCAGGAGCCCGATCCGCCCGCGCAGAGCGCTCTCCGCCGCCCGGTGGTCGAGCGCTCCGTAGCGCACGGTGCCGCTGGTCGGCCGGCTGAGGGTCGACAGGATCGCGAGCAGGGTGGACTTGCCGGCGCCGTTGGGGCCCATCAGCAGCGTGACCTGGCCCGGGGCGAGGGCGAAGGAGACCCCGGCGAGGGCCGGCTGCCGGCCAAAAACCTTGCGTACCTCCTCGAGGGCAACGCTGGTGATCGCGGGGCTGTCCACGGAACGAGCCTAGTACAGAGTCGTGGTGCCGTCTGGAAAAACTGCCATCTTCGGGGGGGCACCAGACGTGTTGACACGGTGCGCCATGCGTGGCATGGAAGGCGTCAGGACACACTGCCACGGGTGAGAGGAAGTCGCAGATGATCGACAAGCTGAAGCAAGAGGTGATGCGGCGGGGGATGAAGCTCATGATGAATCCCAAGGTGATGAAGGCGATGGCCGATCCGCGGGTCATGAACGCCATCACCCAGGGCTTCGCGATCAAGGGCCAGATCCAGAGCCAGATCGAGGGCACCATGCGTCAGGTGGCCGCGGCGCTCAACCTGGCCACGCGCGAGGACATCGAGAACCTCCGCCGCACGCTCAGCGAGGTCGAGGACTCGTTGAACGACCTCGAGCGTAAGGTCGAGCCGGCCTAGATCTCGCGTTTTTCACCCCGCGCCGTCCCCCCGCGCCCTCAGGGCGCACCCTTGCGCTGCAGCCTCGATCCGTCGAAGATGGTCCCTCCATGAACCTTTGGGACTGGTCGATCCTCGCCGTCTACATGGCGGGCATGATCGCTCTCTCGGTGTTCCTCGGCCGGGGGCAGAGCAACCAGGAGGACTACTACGTCGGAGGGCGGGACCTGCCCTGGTGGGCGGTGGGCGTCTCGACCATGGCGACCCAGACCTCGGCGATCAGCTTCATCTCGGTGCCGGCCTTCGTCGCCGTGCGCGAGGGGGGCGGGCTGACCTGGCTGCAGTACGAGCTGGCCGTGCCCCTGGCGATGATCTTCATCATGATCTTCCTCATCCCCTTCTTCCGCCGGCTGGAGCTGATCTCGGTCTACGAGTACCTCGAGCTGCGCTTCGGCCCGGGGACCCGCTCGTTCCTCGCCGCGGTGTTCCTGCTCAGCCGCGGCCTGGGCACCGGGGTCGGCGTCTACGCCTCGGCCATCGTGCTCGCCGTCTGCCTCGACACGAAGCTCTCCTACATGATCCTGACCATCGGGATCGTGACCCTGGTCTACGACACCATCGGCGGGATGAAGGCGGTGGTCTACAGCGACGTGCTACAGATGGTTATCCTCGTCGGCGGCATCGCGCTCTGCATCGTCTACGCCCTCTCCGACGTCGGCGGCTGGAGCGGCGCGCTCTCGGCCGTGGATCCGGCGCGCCTCGTGGCCCTCGACTTCTCGAGTGGCCTGGGCGACGGGGGGCGGTTTCCGTTCTGGGGGTTTCTGTTCGGCGGCTTCTTCCTCTACGCCTCCTACTACGGCTGCGACCAGTCCCAGGCCCAGCGGGAGCTCTCGGCCCCGACCCTGGCCGACACCAAGTACTCGCTGGTGTTCAACGGCTTCGCCCGCCTGCCCCTCACCGTGGCCTACGTCGCCCTGGGCCTCGCCGTTGGCGCGGTGTTCGTCCAGAACCCCGAGGCCCGCGAGCTCCTGCCCGAGGGCAAGGTGGACTACATGGTGCCCACCTTCGTGCTGCACTACCTGCCCCACGGCATCAAGGCGCTGATCTTCTCGGCGATCCTCGCCGCCGCCATGTCGAGCCTGGACTCGGCGCTCAACTCGCTCTCCGCCTCGACGATGCGGGACTTCATCGAGCGCTACCTGGTCAAGGGCGAGCCCGATCCACGCACGATGATGTGGGGTGGCAAGCTGACCACGGTGGGCTGGGGCCTGCTGATCATCGTCTTCGCCTTCCTGCTCGGCGGCGAGGACACCGTGGTCGAGCGGATCAACAAGGTGGGCTCCGCGTTCTACGGCCCGATCCTCGCCGCTTTCCTCGTCGGCGTGACCGTGCGCCGCGTGCGGGGCCCGGCGATGGTGACGGGGATCATCGCCGGGGTGGGCTTCAACCTGCTGCTCTGGCTCGGCGAGGATCTGCTCGGGCGGGCCCTGGCGATCGAGCCCATATTCTGGATGTGGTGGAACCTCTTCGGCTGCGCCGTCTCCATGATCGTCGCTCTGGCCCTGGGTCCGGTGGGCGACCCCGGGGGGCGCCCCACCAAGGGGCTCGTCCTCTGGGACACCGACATCTGGCGCCAGGAGCGCCGGTGGTGGCCGACATACGGGTTGCTGCTCGGCTACTTTCTGGTGATGCTCGGCCTGTGCTACTACGCGCCAGCCATCCTCGGTTGAGCGAATCTGGAGAGATGGATGCCTGCTGATCTAACGGTGGTGATCATGGCGGGAGGGGCGGGGACGCGGTTCTGGCCGCTCTCCATCGAGGCCCGACCGAAGCAGTTCCTCAACCTCTTCGGCGAGCGGACGCTGATCCAGATGAGCCGCGACCGCGTGGCGGACCTGGTCCCGCCGGAGCGCGTGCTCGTGCTGACCAACGCCCGCTTCGTCCCGCTGGTGCGGGAGCAGCTGCCGGAGATCCCGGCGCGCAACGTGATCGGCGAGCCGCTGCGCCGGGACACGGCGGCCGCCGTGGCCCTGGCCGCGCTGCTCTGCCGGGCGCGCTTCGGCGACGGCGCCATGGCGGTGCTCACCGCGGATCACCTGATCGAGCCCGCCCAGCTGTTCCAGCGCACGCTCGGCTCGGCGGTGGGCGCGGTCTCCGCCCCGGAGGGCGCCCGGGCGCTCTACACCTTCGGCATCCGTCCGACCTACCCGGCCACGGGCTACGGCTACCTCCAGCGCGGCGAGCGTCTGGCGGACGACGACGGGATCGAGCACTTCCGGTTGCGCCGCTTCGTGGAGAAGCCGGACCTGGAGACCGCCCGGTCCTACGTCTCATCGGGGGAGCACTTCTGGAACAGCGGGATGTTCGTCTGGACCACCGGGGCGATCCTCGCCGAGCTGAGCGCGCACCTGCCCGAGCACCTGGAGCACCTCGAGCCGGCGATCGCGCACGACGGGAGCCCGAGCTTCGGCGAGGCGCTGGCCCGGGCCTTCGAGCCGTTGCGTCCCATCTCCATCGACTTCGGCGTGATGGAGAAGGCGGCGGAGGTGCGTTGTGTGTCCTCGGCCTTCGACTGGAGCGATGTCGGTGGCTGGCTCGCGCTCGAGGATCTGCTGGAGCGCGACGGCGCCGGCAACCGGCACCGGGGGCGGCTGTTCACCCGGGACGCGGGCGGGAACCTGGTCTTTTGCGAGGAGCGGGACGAGGCGGTGGCGCTGGTCGGGGTCAAGGACCTCGTCGTGGTCCGCTCGGGCAACCGCACGCTGGTCGTGCACCGCGACCACACGGAGCAGGTCAAGCAGCTGGTCAAGGGAGACCTCGACGAGGATTTGAGATGATCAAGGACGGCAAGATCCCGAGCTTCAAGGCCTACGACATCCGGGGGCGCATCCCCGACGAGCTGGACGCCGGTCTGGCCGAGCAGATCGGGCGGGCCTTCGCCCGCGTGGTCGGGCCCCGGCGGGTGGTGGTGGGCCACGACGTGCGGCTCTCCTCGGAGGAGATCAGCCAGGCGCTCGTCGCCGGGCTCACCGCCGCCGGCGTCGACGTGAGCACCCTCGGGCTGTGCGGAACCGAGGAGGTCTACTTCGCCACCGCGCACCTCGGGCTGGATGGCGGCGTGATGGTCACGGCGAGCCACAACCCGGTGGACTACAACGGGATGAAGCTGGTCCGGGAGCAGTCGAAACCGATCAGCAGCGACACCGGCCTGAAGGAGATCGAGGCCGCCATCGTCGCCGGGGACCTGGGCCGGGCTCCCGGTGGGGGGCGGGTCGAGCCGGTGGACGTGCGTCAGGCCTACATCGAGCACCTGCTGTCCTACGTCCGGCCCGGGGAGCTGAAGCCGCTCAAGGTGGTGGTCAACCCGGGCAACGGCTGCGCCGGTCCCGTGCTCGAGCTGCTCGAGCGGCGCCTGCCCTTCGAGCTGACCCGGATCTTCTTCGAGCCGGACGGCCGCTTCCCGAGCGGCGTCCCCAACCCGCTGCTGCCGGAGAACCGCGCCTCCACCGCCGAGGCGGTGCGCAGCGCCGGGGCCGATCTGGGGGTGGCCTGGGACGGCGACTTCGATCGCTGCTTCCTCTTCGACGAGACCGGCGGGTTCATCGAGGGTTACTACATCGTCGGCCTGCTGGCGGAGCAGATGCTCGCGCGCCACCCCGGGGCGAAGATCATCCACGATCCGCGGCTGGTCTGGAACACCGTGGAGCTGGTGCAGGCCGCCGGCGGCCTGCCGGTGCAGTGCAAGAGCGGCCACGCCTTCATCAAGGAGCGGATGCGGGCCGAGGACGCGGTCTACGGCGGGGAGATGTCGGCGCACCACTACTTCCGGGAGTTCTCCTACTGCGACAGCGGGATGGTGCCCTGGCTCCTCGTGGCCCAGGCGATGTGCGAGCGGGGGGCGCCGCTCTCCGCCCTGGTGGGGGAGCGCATGCGCCGATTCCCGGCCAGCGGCGAGATCAACCGCAGCGTGGGGGACGCCGACGCGGCCCTGGCCGCGGTGCTCGCCCGGTACCGGGACGAGGCCCGGAGCCTGGAGGAGATCGACGGGATCAGCCTCGACATGGGCCAGTGGCGCTTCAATCTGCGCAAGTCAAACACGGAGCCGGTCGTGCGGCTCAACGTGGAGTCTCGGGCCGATGAGGCGTTGATGCGCGCGAAAACAGACGAGATCCTCACCCTGCTCGACCGCCAGGGTTGAGCCGGGCCGTTGACACCGGCCACCCAAGGGTGGGACGTTATCGGGGATGTCAGGGCGAGCACCGCTGTCCGCCGCCTGCTTCGGGATCCTGCTGATCCCGTCTCTCGTCGGCTGCGCCTCGGGCGAGGCCAAGCCGTCCGACGGCGCGCCGGCCGGGGACCTGGCGCTCCTCGACCTGGCGGTGCTCCAGGACGCGCCGCCCGCGGACGTGCTGCCCCCGGACCTGACCTGGCCTTCCGAGGGGACATCCGGCCCCGACGCGCCGCCGCTCCCGGACCTCACGCAGCCCTCCGATGTCGCCCCCCCGCCCGACGTGACGCCCAAGCCGGACAGCGGGCCGGTCGTGCCGAAGGCCCCCTTCACCCTGGACTTCGAGCAGACCAACGGCGGGCTGACCGGGACCAAGGACTGGGAGTGGGGCAAGATTGCGTTCCAGGCCGGTGCCAACTGCAGCGGATCGACCCCCGACCCACCCACGGCTGGCCACTCGGGGACCGGGATGTGGGGCACGAAGCTCAACGACTGCTACAGCCCCCTGGGTAACGCGGACTACTCCTGCTCCAACGACGACACCACCGACGACAGCGTGCTGACCTTGACGTTCCAGCTGCCGCCGAGCTTCACCACGGCGAACCTGACCTACTGGGAGTGGACAGACTTTTTTCTGAGCTACGACTGGAGCGAGGTCTACGTCAACGGGCAGGTGGCCGCACAGCAGTGCTCGGGCAGCACCACCGCGGCCTGGACCAAGCGGGTGATCAACCTGGACTCCCTCATCGGCCAGACGGTCACGGTCGAGTTTCACTTCATGGCCACCACGGTGGTGCAGTACGCCGGATGGTACATCGACGATCTCTCCGTATCCCAGTTGCCTCCCTGACCGTTCTGCACTTATATATTCACCGACAGCAATCAGCCTCAATCAGCCATGGGTAAGAAGAAGAAACAACAACAGCAGGAAAAGGGGCAGGGCGCCCCCAAGGGCTGGCTCGCGCTCCCGCTGGTGCTCCTGCTGCTCACCGGGCTGGGCAGCAGCATTTACCTCACCTACCTGCACTTCGAGGTCCACAGGTCGGGCGGTGGCGAGGTGCAGAGCTTCTGCGCGATCAGCGAGGGCTTCAACTGCGTCACCGTGGCGACGAGCGAGTACTCCACGTTCCTCGGCGTGCCGGTGGCGGTCTACGGCGCGGAGTTCTACCTGCTCGGTCTGGCCGCGGTGATCCTCTCGGGGCTCGGGCTGTGGGCGGTGCGGCGCTGGGACTCGCTGCTCTTCGTCGGCATGACGCTCTCGCTGCCCGTCTGCGCCGGCCTGTTCTGGGTCTCCATCTCGTGTATCCAGTCGATCTGCATCATGTGCCTGCTGGTCTACGGGGTGAACGTCCTCGCGTTTCTGGTCCTGCTCGCCGCCGGCTGGGGGCGGCTGGGCGAGATGCTCACCGCCGGTCCCCGGGAGCTCCTCCGTGTCGCCGCCCATTCGAGGGGGGGGATGACCCTGCTGCTGGTGGTTGGGCTCCTCGTCTCGCAGTTCTTCTGGATGCCCGGCCTGCAGCACGGCGAGACGCGCAGGATCGAGGCGGGCACGACCCAGGCCTGGCACGGCCTGCCCACCGACGGCCAGACCATCGGGCCCAAGGACGCGCCGATCCAGATCGAGGAGTTCACGGACTACCAGTGCCCGTACTGCGGCAAGGCCCACGAGGTGATGATGCAGGTCCTCAAGCAGTTCCCGGGCAAGATCCACCTGATACACCGGGACTACCCCCTCGACATGGCCTGCAACCCGCGGATCCCGACTCCGTTCCACCCGCACGCGTGCCAGGCCGCCTACTACGCGCGGTGCGCCGCCGAGCAGGACAAGTACTGGCCCTACGAGGCCCTGCTGTTCCGGAACCGGGAGCGCCTCGAGCACGAGGACCTGCTGCGCTACGCGAGCACGGTCGGGCTGGACGTGGGCGAGCTCAAGCGCTGCGTGCGCAGCGAGAGGACCTTCAAGGCCGTGCGGGAGGACCTCGCCCGGGGCGTCAAGCGCAACGTCAGCGGGACCCCCACCGTCTTCGTCAACGGCGAGGCCGTGGTCGGGCTTCGCCCCCCCGCGTTCTGGATCGAGAAGATCGGCGAGCTCCTGCAGAAGCGCCGATGACCGATTGGCTCGGATCAGGCCCCGGCGCGACGCCGGGCGAGCAGCGCGAGCCAGACCAGCCCGGCGGCGAGGGGCGGCAGGCTGAGGAGCTGGCCCATGGTCAGCGGCCAGCGCTCCGGCGAGAGCGCCTGGTAGGCCTTGAAGTGCTCCAGCCCGAAACGTCCGGCGAAGTAGAGGGTGAGGAACAGGGCGGAGAGTAGCCCGCGCGGCCGCTCCTCGCCCAGGCGCCGGTCGATGGCGAGCAGCAGCCCGAGGAGCAGCAGCCCGAGGGCGGCCTCGTAGAGCTGGCTCGGGTGGCGCAGGGGGACCTGGTCCAGGGGCAGCCCCCGGTCGTGGCGCGGAAAGCGCACCCCCCAGCTCCCGTCGGTGGGGCGCCCGACGATCTCGGAGTTGAGGAAGTTGGCCAGGCGGACGGTGGTCGCGCCGAGAGCGGCGCCGAAGCTGAGCCGGTCGGCCGCGTCGGCCAGGGGCAGGCGGTAGCGGCGGGCGTAGAGCACCAGGGCGAGGACCAGCCCGGCGGTGGCGCCGTGGCTGGACAGGCCGCCGAGCCAGACGGCGAAGATGAACCAGGGCTGGGCCACGCAGCGCTCCCAGTCGTAGAACAGACAGTGGACCAGGCGCGCCCCGACCACGGATCCGACCAGGCCGTAGGCCAGGAAGGGCGCGAGCACCTCGTCAGGGTGCCCCGCCCGGCGCATTTGCCAGCGCCAGAGGAAGAAGGCGCCCACCGCGGTCACGGCGAAGATCAGACCGTAGTAGCGCAGCGGCGTCGGGCCGTGGAGCAGGACGGGGT
>Ga0316576_10001620_pt1 | contig 12291 bp, 10 predicted proteins | sample S0NA_FD_203075 | JGI IMG/M metagenome (GOLD analysis project Ga0316576, IMG submission 203075) | Rhizosphere microbial communities from salt marsh grasses in Alabama, United States - S0-2_050615r3r5 | ecosystem: Host-associated > Plants > Roots > Rhizosphere | place: USA: Alabama | collected... | reverse complement strand
TGGGTGGCCTGGGACACCGACGCGGCGCTGCTCCACGCCTGGTATCCGGAGGCCGTGATCCGTTCCGGCGGATCCCCGGTGCTGATCCCGCCCCAGCAGGGCGCCGCGGAGGAACTCGTCTCTCGCGTCGATGCCCTGATCCTCACCGGGGGGCCGGATATTGCCGCCACCGTCTACGGCCAGGTGCCCCATCCCACCAACGACCGGCCACGGCACCTGCGCGACGAGTTCGAACTCGCCGTTTACCGGTCGGCGCGGGCGGCGGGCGCTCCGGTGCTTGGCGTGTGCCGCGGTCTGCAGATCATGGCGGTGGCCGAGGGTGGGACGCTGGTGCAACACCTGCCCGAGGTGACGGGGTTGAACCATCGGGAACGGCCCGGGAGCTTCACCGAACACGGCGCACACTTCAGTACCGGCTCGTTGGCCCAGCGACTGCTGGGTGACCGGATGACCGTCAACTCATCGCACCATCAGGCGGTCGACCGTCCTGGGCGCCTCACCATCTCGGGTCGCGCCGAGGACGGGACGGTCGAGGCGTGCGAGGACCCGTCGGCGGCGTTCGTGCTCGGTGTCCAGTGGCACCCCGAGTATGGCGGCGATGTGAGGCTGTTCCAGGCGCTGGTCGAAGCTGCAGTCGCTGGGCGGGACGGGACTAAAGGGGTGTGACGTACGCCGCCGAGATGCCGCCGTCGACCAGGAAGTTCGAGGCCGTGATGAACGACGAGTCGTCGGAGGCGAGAAACGCCACCGCGGCGGCGATCTCCTGGGCGTCGGCGAACCTGCCCATCGGGATGTGGACCAGTCGCCGGGCGGCGCGCGCGGGGTCCTTGGCGAACAATTCGGTGAGAAGTGGGGTGTTCACGGGCCCGGGGGACAAGGCATTGACCCGGATGCCCTCCCTGGCGAACTGGACGCCCAGTTCGCGGGACATGGCCAGTACGCCGCCCTTGGAGGCCGTGTAGGAGATCTGAGAGGTGGCCGCTCCCATCGTGGCGACGAAGGAGGCGGTGTTGATGATCGATCCCTTGCCCTGTCGCTGCATGTAGGGGATCGCCTGCCTGCAGCACAGGTACACGCTCGTCAGGTTCACCTCCTGGACCCGTCGCCAGGCCTCGAGTCCGGTTTCCAGGATCGAGTCGTCGTCCGGTGGCGAGATGCCTGCGTTGTTGAACGCGATGTCCACGCTGCCGTACGTGGCGAACGCCTCCCGGAACACGCCGGCCACGTCGTCGGGGTCGGTCACGTCCCCCACGACCGCAAGCCCGTTGACGTCGGCGGCCACCGCCCCGGCGGCCTCCGCGTCGGTGTCGAAACAGACGACGCGGGCACCCTCCCGGGCGAACCTCTCCGCGGTGGCCCGGCCGATGCCACTGCCCGCGCCGGTGATGACAGCGACCCTGTCGGCCAGTCTCAGCATGGTCACTCCTCGGTGTCTATGAAGACGTTCTTGGTCTCGGTGAAGGCGTCGAGCGCATCAGGGCCGAGTTCGCGGCCCAGGCCGGAGCGTTTGAAGCCGCCGAACGGTGTCCAGTACCGCACCGACGAGTGCGAGTTCACCGACAGGTTGCCGGACTCGTACCCGCGGGCCACCCGGAAGGCCCGTCCGAGGTCGCGGGTCCAGATCGATCCGGAGAGTCCGTAGTCGGTGGCGTTGGCCAGCCGCAGCGCATCGGCTTCGTCGTCGAACGGCGTGACGACCACGACCGGCCCGAAGATCTCCTCGGTGAAGGCGCGCTCGGTCTCACCGACAGGCGCGAGCACCGTGGGCGGGAACCAGAAGCCGGGACCGTCGGGCATGGTGCCGGTGAACGCCACCGGGCCGTGAACGTAGGCTGCCACGCTCTCCCGGTGCGCAGCGGAGATCAGGGGTCCCATCTGCGCGGTGGGCAGTGCGGGATCCTGCACACGAACGGCTTGCACCGCGGGTTCCAGCAGCCCCAGGAAACGGTCGAACACGCTGCTCTGGACAAGGATGCGGGAGCGGGCGCAACAGTCCTGACCGGCGTTGTCGAACACACCGGCGGGCGCCGACGCGGCCGCCTTCTCGAGATCCGCGTCCGCGAAGACGATATTGGCGCTCTTGCCGCCGAGTTCCAGAGTCACCCGCTTCACCTGCGGAGCGCATTTGGCCATGATCGACGTACCGACCTCGGTCGAGCCGGTGAACACGATCTTTCGCACAGCGGGATGGGCGATCAGTCTTTCGCCCACCACGGAACCCTGGCCGGTAACGACGCTGAAGACGCCTTCTGGCAGCCCGGCCGCCAATGCCAGTTCGGCTAAACGCACCGCGGTCAAGGGGGTCAACTCGGCCGGTTTGAGGACCACCGTGTTCCCGGCCGCCAACGCCGGGGCGAAACCCCAGCTCGCGATCGGCATCGGGAAGTTCCACGGCACGATCACACCCACGACGCCCAACGGCTCTCTGAAGGTGACATCGATCCCGCCGGCGACCGGGATCTGTCGACCGTGCAGCCGCTCCGGGGCGCCGGAGTAGAAGTGCAGGACGTCCCGCACGTTCCCGGCCTCCCAACGCGCGTTGCCGATCGTGTGGCCGGCGTTGCGGACTTCCAGGCGGGCCAACTCCTCGAGATGGTCGTCGACCAACTCCGCGAATCGGCGCAGGAGCCGAGCCCGGTCCCCCGGGGAGACCGCACGCCATGCCGGGTACGCCGCCGCCGCCCGCTCGATGACCGCGTCCGCCTCGTCGCCGGGAGTGCGGGGTACGTGGGCGATGACCTCTTCGGTGGCCGGATTGACGACTGCGAACGTGTCCACCTACAACCTCTCGAATCCGCGATAGCGCTCCCAATCGGTCACGGCTGCGCCGAACGCCTGTAGCTCCGTGCGCGCCATGTTCGCGTAGTGTTCCTGGACCTCGCCGCCGAAGACGCTGGCGACGAAGCCGGAGTCCTCCCACAGTCGCAACGCGGCGTCCAGGCTGGCCGGCAGGTGCTCGCCGTCCACCTGGTAGGCGTTGCCCGGGAAGGCCGGCTCCAGGGGCAGTTGTCGCTCGATGCCGTCCAGCCCGGCCGCGACCATCCCGGCGACTGCCAGGTAGGGGTTCACGTCGCCGCCCGGAGCGCGGTTCTCGAGACGCAGGGATTCGCCGTGTCCGACCAGTCGCAGGGCACACGTGCGGTTGTCCCGCCCCCATCTGATGGCCGTGGGCGCGAACGATCCGGGCACGAATCGTTTGTACGAGTTGATGTTCGGCGCGAACAACAGCGAGAGGTCGCGCATGTGTGCGACCTGTCCGGCGATGAACGACCGGCCCATGGCGGACAGGCCGTCCGGGTCCTGCGGGTCGGCGAGCACGAACGCCCCGTCGAGCCCGCGCAGGGACAGGTGGATGTGGCAGGAGTTTCCCTCGCGCTGGTCGTACTTGGCCATGTAGGTCAGGGACATGTCGTGCTGTGAGGCGATCTCCTTGGCCCCGGTCTTGTAGACCACGTGGTCATCGCAGGCGGTGAGGGCATCGGCGTACTTGAAGACGATCTCGTGCTGACCGTGGTTGCACTCACCTTTGACGCTCTCGACGTACATCCCGGCTTCGGACATGGCCAACCGGATGTCTCTTAGAAGCGGCTCGACGCGCGATGTCCCGAGGATCGAGTAGTCGACGTTGTACTGGTTGGCCGGGGTCATCCCCCGATAGCCGCGCGACCAGGCGTCCTCGTACGTGTCGGCGAAGACTATGAACTCCAGTTCCGTGCCCGCGAAGGCGAGCAGACCGGCGTCCCGCAGGCGGCCCAACTGCTCCTTGAGGACCTGTCTGGGACTGGCGACGACGTCGGTGCCGTCCTCCCAGATCACATCGGCCTGCACCATCGCCGTGCCCGGGTGCCAGGGGATGTTCCGCAAGGAATCGAAGTCCGGACGCATCACGAAGTCGCCGTACCCGCTGTGCCAGGAGGCCATGCGGTAGCCCTCGACGGTGTTCATGTCGACGTCCACCGCGAGCAGGTAACTGCACCCCTCGGTGCCGTGATGCGCGACCTGGTCGAGGAAGTAGCGACCGTGCAGGCGTTTGCCCTGCAACCGGCCCTGCATGTCGGTCATGGCGACGATGACGGTGTCGATGCGCCCGGCGTCTATCGCGCCGCGCAGGGCTTGCAGGTCGAGGCTCACGGCGATCAGCCCTCGACGATGTCGCCCTCGGCGCGCTCGACGCCGATGCCTTGGCCGGCGAGGTACTTCTTGGCCTTGCGGATGTCGTCAGGATCCCCGTCGAGTTCGATGACCATCCAGCCGAGGTGGTTCTCGATGGCCGCCCTCCGGATGTTGGGGACCACGTCGAAGTCGGTCACGATGCGGTAGATCACCGGTTCGGTCGCGCGGGTCTCCGGGAACGTCAGCAGCAGGTGTTCGGCCATGGAGGAAGCCTACGCGGTGACCGCCGGTCGGCACCGGGCAGCGGCGAGGGGATCACGCAGCGGCGCGATCACGGTCAGATTCCGGCCCGGGGTCGTCGGTTTCACGCGTTGGGAGGCGTGCCGGTGGGCCACCGCGGATTCCGGATCCAGTACCCACGGGCGGTCCGCGGGCGCCTGCTGCCGAACACCCGCCTCGCCGGTGACCGGCGCAGGTGCCCCCTTAGCCTTGACCCATGGCCTATCAGATCGCAACAATCCCGGGCGACGGCATCGGTGGCGAAGTGGTGGAGCAGGCACTTCGCGTCCTGTCCGCCACTGGTGTTGATGCAGTGGCGACCGAGTTCGACCTCGGCGCCGCCCGCTATCACCGCACGGGCGAGGTTCTGCCGGACGAGGATCTCGAACGGATCCGCGGCTACGACGCGATCCTGCTCGGCGCCGTGGGCGACCCCAGCGTGCCTCCCGGTGTACTGGAACGCGGGCTACTCCTCAAGTTGCGGTTCAATCTGGACCACCACGTCAACCTGCGACCCGTCAAGCTCTACCCGGGCGTCAAAACGCCGCTGGCCGACAAGGGGCCCGAGCACATCGACATGATCGTGTGCCGGGAGGGCACCGAGGGACCGTACGTGGGCGCGGGTGGCGCCATGCGGGTCGGTACCCCGCAGGAGATCGCGGTGGAGGAGAGCCTCAACACACGTTTCGGTGTGGAACGCATCGTGCGCGATGCGTTCGAACGCGCGACCCGGCGGCGGGGCAAGGTCACGTTGGTGCACAAGACCAACGTGCTGACCAACGCCGGTTCGCTGTGGCAGCGCACATTCGACGAGGTGGCTTCCGGATACCCCGACATCGAGACGGACTACTGCCACATCGATGCGGCGAGCATGTTCTTCCTGACATCACCGGAACGGTTCGACGTCGTGGTCACCGACAATCTGTTCGGCGACATCCTCACCGACATCGGTGCGGCGATCGCCGGCGGGATCGGACTCTCGGCGAGCGGCAACCTCGACGTGACGCGGACGAATCCGAGTATGTTCGAGCCCGTACACGGTTCGGCGCCGGACATCGCCGGCCAGGGCAGGGCCGACCCCACGGCGACCGTGCTCAGTGTTGCGATGATGTTGGACCACCTCGGGGAAGCGGAGGCTGCGATGGCGGTCGAGAAGGCGGTGACCGAGGATCTGGCGACACGGGGGGACAGTGTTCGCCGCACTTCGCAGATCGGGGACGACTTGGCGGGCAGGATCGCATGACGGACTTCACGGTGGCGCTGTCACCGACGGCGCGGGACTCCGAGCAGCGGGAGGCGATCCTCGCCGACCCAGGATTCGGCCGGCATTTCACCGACCATATGGTGAGCATCCGGTTCGCCCGTGATCGCGGTTGGTACGAGCCGAGTGTGGTTCCCTACGGGCCGATAACGCTCGATCCCGCCACCAACTTCATCCATTACGGCCAGTCGATCTTCGAGGGGATGAAGGCCTACAGACACGCGGACGGGCACATCCGCACGTTCCGGCCGCTGAAGAACGCGCAGCGCTTCCGGTCGTCGGCCCGGAGGCTGGCGATGCCGGAGATTCCTGCGGAATTGTTCATCCAGTCCTTGGTCGAACTCGCGCGGGTCGACCGGGAGTGGGTGCCCACGGACCCCGAGAAGTCGCTCTACCTGCGACCGTTCATGTTCTCCACCGAGGTGGGTCTCGGCGTGAAGCCGGCCGACGAGTACCAGTACCTGCTCATCGCCTCCCCGGCGGGCGCGTACTTCCCGCGGGGTGTGGCACCGGTCTCCGTCTGGCTGACACCCGACTACGTGCGGGCGGCTGTGGGCGGTACCGGCGAGGCCAAGTGCGCGGGCAACTATGCGGCATCGCTGATCGCCCAGGCCGAGGCCAGCCTGCACGGCTGCGATCAGGTGGTGTGGCTCGACGCGAAGGAGCATGAGTGGGTCGAAGAGATGGGCGGCATGAATCTCTTCTTCGTCTTCGGCGCCGGTGACTCCGCCCGACTGGTCACCCCGCCGCTGACCGGCTCACTGCTCCCAGGGGTGACCCGCGACTCGATCCTGATCATGGCCCACCAGGACCTGGGGATCCCGGTCTCCGAGGAGCCGATCAGCGTTGCCCAGTGGAAGGCCGGATGTGAGTCGGGGGAGATCTCGGAGGTCTTCGCCTGCGGCACGGCAGCGGTGATCACCCCGGTCGGCGAGGTCAAGAGCCGGGTGGGGGCCTGGACCGTCGCCGAAGGTGGGGCTGGGCCGATCACCATGAAACTGCGCAACGCGCTCCTGGGCCTGCAATCAGGACAGGCGCCGGACAAGCATTCCTGGATGTTCGAACTGGCGTAGGCGTCGCCCGAACGGTGTCAGGCAGTCTTCTGCAACTCCGCGGGATCCCGCCGGCAGGACGAGGTGGATCCTGGTACGGCACCGGGGTGCCGGACCGGTCTCGTGCACCGGCATGGGTGCCCCGCTCGCTGCGATCCTGCGGTGACTCCCGTACGGCCGTGTGCAACACTTGAGCCGTGCACTACGCGCTGATTATCGAATGGCGCATCGGCTGAAGCCTGGTCGATGCGCTAACCCTCGTGCCTTCGGGCCCGGGGGTTTTTCATTGGGAAGGAATGAACATGGACGAGCCGTTCCAGCTCTTCGACACCACGCTGCGCGATGGCGCCCAGCGCGAGGGCATCTCGTTCTCGGTGGAGGACAAGCTCGCCATTTCCAGGCTGCTCGACGAGTACGGCGTGGGCTACATCGAGGGTGGCTGGCCCGGGGCCATGCCCAAGGACACAGAGTTCTTCGCCCGGGCCGCGTCGGAACTCAAACTCCGCAATGCCACGCTGGTCGCCTTCGGCGCCACCCGCAAGGCCGGCGTCGAGGTGGCCGAGGACCCGCAGGTGGCTGCTCTGCTCGCCAGCCAGGCGCCGGTCATCACGTTGGTGGCCAAGTCGGACATCCGCCATGTGCGTGAGGCGCTACGCACGTCGGGCGAGGAGAACCTCGCGATGGTGGCCGAGACCGTGCGATACCTGGTCGAGCACGGGCGCCGTGTGTTCGTGGACCTGGAGCACTTCTTCGACGGTTACAAACACGACGCGGAGTACGCGGTCTCCGTGGCGCGCGCGGCGCTGGCGGCCGGTGCCGAGGCCGCGGTGATGTGCGACACCAACGGTGGCATGCTGCCCTCCGGTGTCTCCGGAATCGTCACGGCCGTCCGGACCGCCGTCGAGGGCCGTCTGGGAATCCACTGCCAGGACGACACGGGGTGCGCGGTGGCGAACACCCTCGCTGCCGTGGAAGCGGGTGCGACCCACGCGCAATGCACCGCGAACGGTTACGGGGAACGCACGGGCAACGCGGACCTGTTCGTAGTGGTGGCCAATCTGCAACTGAAGTTGGGCCTTGAGGTGCTGCCGCCGGGGCACCTCGAGGAGTCCGTGCGGATCTCACACGCGATCGCCGAGATCGCCAACATCGCCCCCGATACCCACCAGCCGTATGTCGGCGTCAGTTCGTTCGCCCACAAGGCGGGACTGCACGCGAGCGCGCTGAAGGTCAACTACGACCTGTACAACCACGAGGACGCTTCTGCCGTGGGCAACGACATGCGGGTGCTGGTCACCGAGATGGCGGGCAGGGCGTCGGTGGAACTCAAGGGGAAAGAACTCGGGTACGACCTTTCCGGGGACCCCGCACTGCTCGGACGGGTTGTCGACCGGGTCAAGGACCTGGAGAGCCAGGGTTGGACGTTCGAGGCAGCCGACGCCTCGTTCGAGTTGTTGATCATCGACGAGCGCGAGCATGGCAGGACCCGGCCCTTCACCGTCGAGTCCTGGCGCACGATCGTCGAGCAGCGACTCGACGGCAGCGTGGTGAGTGAGGCGACTGTGAAGCTCGTGGCCGGCGACCGGCGGATGGTCGCGGTGGGGGAGGGCAACGGCCCCGTCAACGCGCTGGACAACGCGCTGCGCTCGGCGCTGACCGGGCTGTACCCCGAACTCGCCGAACTGCACCTCGTGGACTACAAGGTGCGCATCCTGGAGGGCGTGCGCGGAACTGGTGCGGTCACGCGCACCCTGGTCGGGTCCAGTGACGGAACGCGGCGCTGGGACACGGTCGGTGTCCACGAGAACGTGATCGCTGCATCGTGGATGGCGCTCGAGGACGCAGTCGCCTACGGACTGCTGGATGTCGTGCGGGACTGAGCCTGTCGGCACCGGCCCTCGTCAACACGCACGTTGCGGAGTTAGGCTGAGGGCGTGAACGCGGACACGCGCGATGTGGTCTTGTCCGACGCGGTGAAGGATGCCCGGATCGACCGGCCTACGCGCGACTCGTTTCTCGGCGCGCTTCTTTCCGGTGATCGTGAGCAGTGTCTGTCAATCTCGAGCGGACTCGTCGGACGTGGCGTGGGAGCAGGCGCGCTCGTGCGTGACCTCTACGCGCCCGCCCAGATCGCGATCGGCCAGATGTGGCAGCAAGGGCAGGTCTCCGTCGCCGAGGAGCACGTCGCCACGTCCATCACCGAAGATTGCATGATGCAGGTCCTATCGCCGCTCGCCGGAGGTGATCAGGTGGGGCGGATCCTGTTGACCGGTGCCGAGGGTGACGGTCACACGCTCGCGGTGCGGATGGTCTCCCAGGTCTGGCGAGCGCTCGGGTGGGATGTGGTCACGATCTCCCCGACCCTTCCGGCCGACGACCTGGCGATGACGGCCCACGGTGATGCCGCCGGGATCGCGGGCGTGTCCTGTTCGATGAGCAGCAACCTGGTAGGGGCGTGGCACACGATCTCGGCGCTGCGCGTCGCCGGGCTGCGCGTGGTCGCCGGGGGCCGCGCGTTCGACGAGGATCCGGCCCTCGCGCTCCTGCTGGGCGCCGACGCCTACGTGGCGGACGCAGTGGAAGCCGGCGATCTCGTGAACGGGTGGCTGCCACAGTTGGACCGCGACCCCCGCGAGCCCGCACTGGCTACCGAGTTGCCGGAGGTCGACCGGGTGTGGTCGGCGATACCCCGGATCGTGGAGGATGCTCTGCTCCTCGCACACGATCTCGGGCCGGTGGACGCGGAGGCGGACGTGCTGCGCGAGGACCTTGCGCTTGTGGCCCGGAGCGCCACTTCTGCGGCACTGGTGGATGATTCTCGGATCTTCGCCGAGCATCTCGACTGGTACCGCGAGGGCGCCGTCGCCCGTGGCATGGACGCGGGGGTCGCGGACATCCTCGCCGCAGCGGTCGACAGGATGCTGCCGGCCGGGTCGACCGCGGTGCGCAGGAGTATGGCCGCCGCATTCAGTCGTTGACGCCGCGCCCTAGGCTCGGTACATGAGAATCGCGCGCTACCGCTTCGAGCAGGATGTCGCCTACGGTCTCGTCGACGGCGAGGTGGTCCGGGAGATCGCGGGAGCCCCCTTTCCGGACGTCGCGGGCATCGAGGTGACCGGGGTCGAGCGCCACATCGACGAGGTCGACCTGCTCGCGCCCGTGCTTCCCACGAAGATCATCGCAGTCGCCAAGAACTACCACGACCACGCTCGAGAGATGGGCGGTGACGTCCCCGCCGAGCCGATGATCTTCCTGAAGCCATCGACGGCTGTGATCGGACCGGAGGCCGTGATCCGGTTGCCCGCCCAGTCTTCGCAGGTGGAACATGAGGCCGAACTCGCAGTGGTGGTCGGTCGGCTTTGCAAGGACGTCCCCAAGCACCGGGTGGACGAAGTCGTACTCGGGTACACGTGCGCCAACGATGTGACCGCTCGCGACCTCCAGGCCGGGGACGGCCAGTGGGGACGGGCGAAGGGCTTCGATACCTTCTGTCCCCTGGGTCCGTGGATCGCCACGGACGTGGACCCCGACGATCTCGGGATCGAGTGCGAGGTCAACGAGCAGATCCGCCAGGACGGGTCCACGTCCGACATGGTGCGCTCCGTCGGCGAGTTGGTGTCGTGGATCAGTGGCATCATGACGCTGGTTCCCGGCGACGTGATACTCACAGGCACCCCGGCCGGAGTCGGTCCCCTGCGCAACGGTGATCATGTCACCGTCACGATCGATGGGATCGGGACACTCGACAACTTCGTCAGCGACGCAGGAGTCTTCTCATGAGCGAGGTCCGCGTCCGCTTCTGTCCCTCGCCGACAGGGAACCCGCATGTGGGGATGGTGAGGACCGCACTGTTCAACTGGGCGTTCGCCCGCCATGCCGGAGGGACCTTCGTGTTCCGGATCGAGGACACCGACTCCGCCCGGGACTCCGAGCAGAGCTACCAGGCGTTGCTCGACAGTCTGCGCTGGTTGCACCTGGACTGGGACGAGGGACCCGAGGTCGGAGGGCCCTATGCGCCATACCGGCAGTCCGAGAGACTCGAGACATATGCGCGCACCGCCGAGGACCTGCTTGCCCGCGGCAAGGCCTATCACTGCTACTGCACTCCTGAGGAACTCGAGGAGCGCCGTGAGATCGCCCGGCAGGAGAAGCGTCCACCCGGCTACGAGGGGACCTGCCGGACGCTGACCCAGGAGCAGGTGTCGCGCTACCGCGAGCAGGGCAGGCAGCCGGTGATCCGGCTGCGGATGCCCGATCACGACTGGCGGTGGAACGACCTGGTACGTGGTCCCATGCATGTTCGCGACGAGCACGTCCCCGACTTCGTCATCGTGCGCGCCAACGGCGAACCGCTCTACACGTTGGTCAATCCTGTCGACGACGTGGCGATGCGGATCACCCACGTGCTTCGCGGGGAGGACCTTCTGTCCAGCACTCCACGGCAACTCGCCATGTACGAGGCGTTGGGGGTCCCCGCCCCCGAGTTCGGCCACCTTCCCTACGTGATGGGGGAGGGCAACAAGAAGCTGAGCAAGCGCGACCCGCAGGCCAACTTCATGACCTACATCGAGGACGGCTACCTGCCCGAGGCGATGGCCAACTACCTCGCCCTGCTGGGCTGGTCGATCGGGGAGGACCGCGAGTTCTTCTCGCTGCAGGAGATGGCGCAGGCGTTCGACGTTGGCCGGGTGAACCCGAGTCCGGCCCGCTTCGACATCAAGAAATGCACCGCGATCAACGGGGACTGGATCCGGACCTTGACGCCCGCAGATCTCGCTGAGCGGATGCTTCCCTTCCTGCAGCGGGACGGAGCCCTGCCCGACGAGGTGTCGCCGGATCAGTGGCAACTTCTGCTGGAGGCGACACCGCTGGTCCAGGAGAGGCTGGAGACCCTCGCGCAGGCACCCGGGATGCTCGGGTTCCTATTCGCGCGAGAGGGTTTCGCGGTCGATCCGGCCGATGCCCAGAAGATGCTGGATGAGAGCGGGTTAGCCGTGGTTACGGCCGCCCGGGAGGCGGTGTCGCAACTGCCGGAGTTCACCGCCGACACCATCCAGCAGGCTTTGCGGAAGACGCTCGTGGAAGGTATGGGGATCAAGCCGAAGTTGGCCTTCGGGCCGGTGCGGGTCGCGATCACCGGCCGCCGGGTCTCGCCGCCGCTGTTCGAGTCGATGGAGTTGCTGGGCAGGCAGGAGTGTTTGCGCCGCTTGGAGCTTGCTGCGGTCTGACCGGGAGCAGGCGGGGCACTTTCGTGCAGTCTCTTCGGGGCCGGTGTAGCGAAGATCACCCCGCGGGCGCACCACCAGGCGTTTCCCCTGTGCGATCGGCTGGGTATGCTGTACGGGTTGCCTTAAGCAGCGGCGACAACCCTTGGGGTATGGGGTAATTGGCAGCCCGACTGGTTCTGGTCCAGTTAGTCTAGGTTCGAGTCCTGGTACCCCAGCGAGACGCTAGTCATCTCACCTGGCCCCGTTGTGTAGTGGCCTAGCACGCCGCCCTCTCAAGGCGGTAGCGCGGGTTCGAATCCCGTCGGGGCTACGGCAAGACCCCCATCGACACGTCGATGGGGGTCTTCTCTGATCCGAG
>Ga0316576_10001618_pt1 | contig 12294 bp, 9 predicted proteins | sample S0NA_FD_203075 | JGI IMG/M metagenome (GOLD analysis project Ga0316576, IMG submission 203075) | Rhizosphere microbial communities from salt marsh grasses in Alabama, United States - S0-2_050615r3r5 | ecosystem: Host-associated > Plants > Roots > Rhizosphere | place: USA: Alabama | collected... | reverse complement strand
GCTGGTCAACGTCGAGCAGGAGGTCGAGCACAGCGCGGGGGGGAGCGAGAAGGTCACCCGCTCGGTCACCGCCTCGTTCTCCGACGTCAGCACGGTCAAGGTGGTCTCGCAGCCCGGGACCCCGCTGATGTGCGATGTCAGCTGTGAGGGTGTCACCGGCGCCCCGCACATCGAGTGCCCGACGCCCCCCTGCGTACCTCAGACTCTCGAGGCCGACAGCGTGAAGGTCGAGGTGGGCAGCGGCAGCGTCACGCTGGACCACTCGTCCGAGGGCAAGTTCAACAAGCTCAGCGTGGCGGATCCGCTGTTTGGATCCGCCCCGATCAAGGTCGCGGTGGTGGGCCAGACCAACACTGGCTACTTCCCCTCGTATGAGCAGAGCCTGGATCCCCCGGACCTGATCTCGCTGGACCACCCGGCGCCAGGCAACTCCCAGCCGGTGGGGACATCGGACCTCAAGGTGAGCTGGAAGGGGGGTGGTGGAGACTACGTCCTGCTCGAGATCCGGACCACCGACGCCAGCGTGACCGACAAGGTCCGCTGCCTGCTCGAGGACGACGGCTGCCACGCGGTGGGGGCCTGCGCCCTGGACTGGCTGGAGGTCAACGCGGGCGACACCTTCGTGCTGACCCTTGCCCGGGTGAAGACCGATGTGAAGAGCCTGGACTCAAACACGGCGGCCACCCTGAGCCTTGTCTCGCAGCTGGAAACCACACTGGTCCGGTAGTCGATGCCAGTGCCCGTAGCACCACCACCTACCTCCACTTACAGCTGCCGAGTCCACTGGACTGAAAAATGCCTGATGTGCTAGCTTATCGGGGCAGTTCAGTGTGATGTGTAAGAGCCCGTGGCACGGCCCGCGTACCTCGATACGCGCTTGGGTGGCAGCCATCGGGTGTTGTGCGGGCGACGGGACGAGAACCAGAACCGGCTTGCTTGCTCTTGGAAAGGAGCTGTTTGAATGTTCGATTTCTTGACCCAGGGTGGCGCATTCATGTGGGTGCTGCTCAGCTGGTCCATTCTCGGGCTTGGTTTCATCCTCGAACGGATGGTCGCGCTCTGGTTTCGGTATCGAATCGACGCAGACACCTTCCTCAAGAAGGTGCTCTTCTTCGTCTCGTCGCACAACTACGCCCGTGCCGTGGAGGTCTGCAATGGACGGCCGAACCACCCGTTGAGCCGGGTGATCAAGTCTGGCCTCCTCAAGGCAAACAAGAGCGACAAGGAGATCCAGCGCTCGATGGAGGAGGAGATGCTGCGGACCATCCCCAAGGTCCAGCGCAACGTCGACTACATCGCCATGGCGGCCAACGTCGCTACCTTGCTCGGGTTGCTGGGGACGATCCAGGGGCTGATCATGGCCTTCGCCGGCGTCGCCGGCAAGTCCGCCCAGGCGCGGCAGGAGCACCTGGCCCGCGGCATCTCCGTCGCCATGTACACCACCGCGTTCGGGCTGATCATCGCCATCCCGTTCCTCATCTTCCACTACTGGCTCAACCGGCGGTCGATGCGGATCGTGGAGACGGTGGAGGAGTCCTCGGTGGCGCTGCTCAACGCCCTCGCATCCAAGCGCGGAGGAGGCAAGGCGGTCAAGGCGGCCTAGGCAAGCACATGGGACGGTTCAAGCCGAAGAAGGTCGAAGATCTCAACCTTATTCCGTTGATGAACCTGTTCGTCACGATGATCCCGCTGCTCCTGCTCACGGCGGCCTTCTACCACATCGGGATGGTCAGCGCGTCGGTACCGACCCAGAGCGAGGAAGAGAGCGATGTGGCCACTGGCAAAGCGGCGGTCACGATGAACCTCCGGATGACCGACAAGGGCTACTCCCTCACGGCAAGCAGCGGCACGATGAGCGAAGCCGAGCTCAAGAGCCTCGACGCGTTCATCCCAAAAAAGGGAGGGAAGTACGACTTCGACAAGCTCACCCAGTACATGGAGAAGGTGAAGCGTCGCTACGAGCAGAGCGACACCGTCACCATCATCCCCGAGAAGCAGGTCAAGTACCAGGACATGATCGAAACGATGGACGCTGCGCGCCACATGATTCTGCGCAGCGGGACAAAGAAGCGCAAGATCCCGCTGTTTCCGGTGGTCGTGGTGACCAGCATCGTGGAGTGAGGCAGATGTTCGACGAATCCATGCGGCGGAGGATGCGAGAGCCAACCACGCCCCCGCAGCTCAACCTAAACTCCATGATGGACATGCTCTCGATCATCCTGGTTTTTCTCCTGGCCAACATCTCCGCCGAGGAGCAGGACTTCGTCATCGCCAAGAACCTGACCCTGCCCAACTCCAACTCCAGCCTCGGCTTCGAGAAGGCCGTTCAGGTCAAGCTATCCAAGAAGGAGCTGCTCATCGAGGACACGTTCGTGGCCAAGGTTTCCGGCAAGAAGGTTGTCGGAGTTGATGTGGATGGTGGGAAAATCGTGCCGCTTTACAACATGCTCCAGCGCTATCGCTCCCTGAGCAAGGACTCGGACAAGACCACCGTGGTGTTCCAGGCCGACAAGGACTTCCCCTTCGAGATCTTGAACCAAGTGATGCGTACAGCGGCCATGGCGGGCTACCCCAACTTCCGCTTCGCGATCCAAAAGAAGTGAAGCTGAAGGGAGAAAACCATGACTGACAGCACGAGCCCTCGGCGCCTCAGGCTTCTGCTTTTTGCCTTGCTGCTGGCCGTGTTCCTGCTGCCGGAGCCAGAGGCCTGGGCCATCCCCAAGCAGCCGCCCCCGGCCGCGGTCCACGCCACGGGAGCCTCGCGGGGCCACCCGGCCGCGGTGCTGGTTGCACGCCGCCGCCGGCGCCGGCACTACCCACGCCGGAGGCGTCGGCCCAAGCCCAAGCCCAAGCCCAGGGCGCCCGAGCCAGCGCCGGAGCCCGCCGTCGACAACCCGACCCCCGCTCAGCCACAGGCGGGCGTCGACCCGGGTAACCTCCGACGAGGCGGGCGCGTGGAGTTCGACGGACGTCTGGTTCAGGGGCAAACCGCCAAGTCAGGCGCGATCTACCTCTTTGCGCGCAAGCGTTCCGAGCTGCGCAGCATGGTCCAGGAGCGGACGAACTACCGCAAGGAGGTGTTGAGGACGGTGTACCCGAGCTGGGAGAGCAAGAAGAAATGACCGCCGCCGGAGCAGGAGCCGTCGAGGTCTTCGTCTTCAAGGACGGAAGATTCCTCGGCTCCCGGTGCTATTCGCAGAGCGTGGTGACCATTGGACGCGGCCGGGGCGCGACCCTCAAGCTGCTCGACCCCACGGTCTCGGAGCAACACGCGGTGCTCACCGTCGAAGGGGGCAACCTGGTCATCCGCGACCACGGCAGCCAGGGGGGGGTGTTCGTCAACGGCGAGCGCGTCGAGGGCCGCGCCGTCAGCTCGTTCGACGAGATCTCCATCGGGCCCTTCCGGCTCAAGATGACCATCCTCGGCCAGGAAGAGGAGGACGCTGGCTTCGGGACGGAAGGGGCCTACGAGTCCGAGGCTGCCACCGTGGTCCGGCGGGTGGAGCACCTGCCCGAGTACGCGAGCCAGCCCCCCCCGGCCTCAGCGGGTATGGACGAGGCCACCCTGCCGCGCATCGTCCGCCCCAAGCGTCCGGAGACGTTTGATCAGGAGGAAACCCTGGCCTTCGGCGGGCCTCGCAAGTTGGCGGAAACCAGCCGCGCGCCCAGCTTCCGCGCCAGCGACGCCCTGGGGTCCGCCCCGGCGCCGGTCCCGTCGCTGGAACGGGCGGGCTACGAGGAGGCCCCAACCAAGGCCGAGACCCCGGGCCGGATCAAGCCGGCGATGGGTGATGGATCCTTCGAGGACTTCTCCCGTCCGCCCGCCGAGCCGGCCCCCGCGCCGGCCGCGCCGGCACGCCGCGCCCCGGCGCCCGCACCGGCCGCGCCGTCATCACGCCACGCCCCCGCGGCGAGCAACGTCGACGACGTCCACTCCAGCGCGACCCGTCGCGCGGTGACCATCGACGCGCCGCTCATCGACGAGGAGCCCGAGCCGTCGGCCGGCATGGACGAGCCGACAGGCGACGAGCCCGACTGGAGCGCCGCGGCCCCGGCCGAGGAAGGGGACGACGATGACGACGAGATCGAGAGCTGGGTCGAGCCCTTCTCGCTGCTGGAGAACGTGGTCCGGGAGAAGTTCAAGGGAAAGGTCGAAACCGAGCCCTTCGTCACGGTGGAGGTGATCCACTACCAGGGCAACCAGATACTCGACCTGATGCGCGCGGATCCGGGACGGACCGTCCGCGTCGGCCCGGAACGGTTCCGGCTGGCGATGATCGACAAGACCGGGCGCGCGTCCCTGTTCTTCAGATCCGACTTCAAGGGGACCCTGGTCACCAAGGGCAAGGCGCGCTCGCTCAAGACCTTCATGAACGAGCGATTCGCGCTCAAGAAGGGCAAAGGCGACCTATACGCCGTCGCGCTGGCGGAGGGAGACTACGCCCAGATCATCGTCGGCACGTCGGGGTATCTGGTCCGCTTCGTCCGCCCGCCCGTGGTGCCCCGAGCGACCGAAAAACGCCCCTTCAACTGGGGCAACCTGCAGATCTTTGTCGGCAGCGCGGCCTTCCACTTCTTGATTCTGGTGCTGCTCGGCTTTGTCGCCCCCGAGGCTGACCTGACGGTGGTCACCGACGCCGAGCGGTTCGCCAAGGTGGCGGTGAAGGACCTCAACCTGGAGAAGCCCAAGGAGGAGCCCAAGCAGGAGGAGCCGCCCAAGACGGAGGAGCCCAAGCCCGAGCCGACCAAGGAGACGCCGAAGGTCAGGAAGAAGATCAAGCGACCTGGGCCGGCGCGGCCCGTGTCGGAGAAACAACGCGCCAAGATCCAGAAGAAACAGGTCGCCAACGTGCTCTCTGCGCTGGAGAACGTACGGCCGAAGAACGCCGGGCCTGGCCGGAGTGATCTCAAGTCGCTGGTCTCCAACATCGCCGCGGTACGGGCCCCGGGCGGGACCGCCTCGAGCTTCAAGGTCGCCGGCGTGATCGGCAAGATCCCGGGCGGCGGCGTGCGGCTCGCGGGGGGTATCGGAGGCGGCGGCAAGGACACACGGGTCGGGAGCCAGCTGCTCTCCGGAGGATCGAAGATCGGGAAGATCGCGGCGCTCGCCGGCACGGGGAACCGGGTGCGTGGCCGGGTGCGACGCGCGCCAACCCGGGCGATCAGCGCAACGGGTGGCGTTCTGGACCGTGGGGCGATCCAGAAGGTCGTGAACGCGCACATGTCCCAGATCCAGCGCTGCTACGAGGTCCAGCTCCTGAAGAATCCGGGGCTGTCGGGGAAGATCGTCTTTGACTGGGTCATCTCCCCGTCGGGCGGGGTCTCCTCGGCGCGCCAGGTCTCATCATCGCTGGCGTCGCCGATGGTCTCCACCTGTATCCTGGCGCTGATCCGCACCTGGCGCTTCCCCCAGCCCGTGGGCGGCGCGGTCCAGGTCCGTTACCCGTTCGTCTTCCGCGTACAGGGCTTCTAGCCCGTGGCTGACGCTTCCGTACGACAGGAGATTCGTGATGCCTCTACGCTCTGTCAGCTCACTCCCGCTGCTGCTCTGCTTCTCGCTGGTCGTGCCGCTCCTGTCTCCGTCGACGGCGCAGGCGGATGAGAAGGAAGATACGGACACCGAGTCCAAGGACGAGGCCCGGCAGTTCGAGGAGAGCGACAAGCTTCCGGCGGTGCAGAACCGCCTCTACCGCACCGAGCACGAGCTGAGCGCCGGCGTCGGCGTGCTCCCCATCGACCCCTACGTGAAGGGGGTGACCTTCGGCGGGGGCTACGCCTGGCACATCACCGACATCTGGGCCGCGGAGGCCTTCGGCGGCTACCTTCAGAACATCAAGACGTCCCTGCGCGACAAGCTCGAGAACAACTTCGGCATCCCGACGACGCGCTTCGCCCAGATCGACTGGTACGCGGCGGCCGGAGGGCTGTTCAAGCCGATCTACGGCAAGCTCTCCTTCCTGAACAAGACGCTGGTCTACGGTGAGTTCTACCTCTCGCTCGCCGGCATCGTCGCGCGGATGCGCGGAGGGACGAAGACCGAGGAGGAGCCGGACGGCAAGGGGCCTCGCTATGCCTTCGGCGGCTCCCCGGGCTTTGGCCTCCGCGGCTACATCAGCAAGCGGATCTCGGTGCGCATCGACTTCCGCTGGATGCTGCTCTACTCGCGCGGAGAGGGTCACTATCCCCTGGCGCTCACCCTCAACTTCGGCTTCACCACCAGGAGCGACCTCTGATGAAACGGGCACGGCGACTCTTATCGCACTGCGCACTGCTGGCTCTGCTCCTCGCGGCCCGACCGGCCCACGCCGACGTCACCGAGCAGGGAGGCGAGCTGTACTCCATCGAGAAGCGCAACGTCCTCGGCAGCCACGAGCTGATGTTCTCCCTCGGGACCCTGCCCATGGACGCTTTCGGCAAGGGGCTGACCCTGCACGGCAGCTACAGCTACCACTTCTCGCAGCTCATCGGCTGGGAGATCATCGGCGGGATGTGGTCCTTCAACTTCGGCACCGGGTTGAAGGAGGAGCTGAAGGACCGGTTTGACGTCCAGCCCACGGAGGTCGGCGAGCTGCGCTGGGTCCTGAACTCCAACTTCATCTTCAAGCCACTCTATGGCAAGTACTCCCTGACCAACGACAAGCTGTTCAGCGGTGAGCTGTTCTTCGTTCTGGGCTACGCGCTCGGTGGCTACACCGCCGCCATCCCCTCGGGGGTCGATGTCGGGGTCGGGCTGCGCATGTTCCTCGGCCGCTACTTCTCGGTGCGGCTGGACATCCGGGACTACATGTTCCTGCCCGAATTCAAGGAGCTGGACAACAACCTCTACATCTCGCTGGGCCTGAGCCTGACCTTCGGCTTCAGCGACGAGGAGGAGGGCGAGAAGTGATGTCTACAACTTGGCACACGCAGCTACGGGCCTTCGCCGTGGCCCTGTGTTTCTTGGCCAGTCCCGCGGCGGCCCAGGAAGCTGGCGGCCCGAAGAAAGACGCGAAGCCCGGGGCCGCGCCCGCCGGGGCTCCCCCTGCCGCGCCGGCCGCGCCCGCCGCCCCGGTGGGGGCCAAGGTCTTCGCCCAGGCCAAGGACGCCTTCAGCCGCAACGACTTTGTCCTCACCGCCCGGCTCTGCTGGAAGTACATCGCCGGAAACAAGGTGGGGGCCGAGAAGTACGAGAGCGCCCAGTTCTACCTGGCGCAGTCCCTGGAGAAGCTGGGCTTCTACCACGGAGCTGTGGAGTACTTCTTCCAGGTCGCCAACAACCGGCGGACGCCGGAGCTGCTGCCCCGAACGATCAAAGCGCTCGAGTGGATCACCCTGACGCATCCCTACGACGAGGGGATGATCATCCGCGACCTCATTGGTGACACCGACTTCGGGAACCTGCCGCCCGACCTCTCCGACTTCGTCTATTACTGGCAGGGTCAAACCAACCTGCAGCGCGGGCTCAGCGCCTGGTCCTCCGAGCGCTTCACCAAGATCAACCGTCGGGGCTACTACTTCTTCCAGGCGCTCTACGTCAGCGCGATCCGTCTGCTCCACGAAGGATCGGACGAGGACAAGGAGGAGGCGGTTACCTCGTTCGCCAGGATGTTCGGCGAGCTCGATCTCGCGGCCGCGCTGGAGGCCCTGCGGCGAAGGGGCGAGGGAGACTCGAAGCTGGGTTACTCGGTCAAGTCGTTGATCAACGAGGACAACCTGATCAACGTCCAGTACCGTCGGCTGCCCAAGGGCTGGCCGATCCACCTGGCGATGCTCGGGCTGGCCCGGGTCGCGGCAGAGACCGACGTCCTGCTCAAGCGGGCGAAGGTCACCGACGAGGAGTCCCTGGGGCTGCCCCTGTCCTACAACGTGACCATCGGAGGGATGCCGATCTACCGGCGGGCGATCCGCTTCGAGGATCGTGGCCCGGCGATCAAGGCCGTCGCCTCCCGCTACGACGCGGTCCGCCGGATCCACGGCCGGGCGCTCCACTCGCTGTCCAGGCTGCTCTATGAGCAGAAGCAGTACGCGGCGGCCTACAGCACCCTGGGCGAGATTCCGCCGCGCACCGAGCTCTCGTCCGAGGTGCTCCTCGAGCGCGCCTGGTCCAAGTTCAAGGCGGGCAACCCGCACCGGGCGATGGGCCTCCTCTACGCCCTGGACGCGCCGGTCTTCCGCAACCTGTTCGCGCCGGAGAAGTACATCCTCCGCGCCCTGATCTACCGCCGGTTCTGCCACTTCCGCGCCTCCAAGCTCGCCGCCCGGGAGTTCCGCAACGTCTTCGGCAAGGCGCTGCGCCAGATCCGCGCCGGCGTGCCGCTGCTGGAGATCGACCGAGTGCGCGAGCCAGCCCTGCGGCGGGTCCAGTCGCGCAAGCTGTTCCTGCTCCTGCGCCTGCTGCGGCGGGAGCGGGAGAAGCTGAAGAAGTACGACGACGACGACGAGTGGGGCGGCGGGGGGCCGTACCGGCACCTGCGCATGCTCTATCGTCAGAAGATCCGCCAGGTGAAGGACGAGCTCAAGCGCTCCCTCGAGGAGTCGACCGCGGAGGTGGCGGAGGAGATGCTCCGCGCCGAGGAGCAGGTGAACCTGCTCGAGTACGAGGTGGGACAGGCCATCTTCCAGCGCGTGAGCGAGACCAGCACCACGACGATGCGCAAGAAGGCGGCCAGGGTCCCGATCTCCTCCGAGCGGGTCTACTACCGCTTCGGCGGCGAGTACTGGACCGACGAGCTCCCGCACTACAAGTTCAACATCCAAGACCGATGCGTGGATTGACCATGATCGCACCAACGCGCGACAACACCGCAGCGGAAAGACCTCGAGCTCGCCAATCCGGCGTTCGGCCCCTCGGCGTGTGGGACCGGTCGGAGCGAGTTCCGCAGGCGCCGGGCGAGGGTAGACCGGTACCGTTCCAGCCGAGACTCGGCCCGGCGACAGATCCCCGGCGCCGAGGACTGTCTGAGCGACGACCGGTGCCCACACGCCGTTCGCCGAACGCCCCCCGATGGACGATCCTCGTCGTCCTCGCGGCGGTCCTTGTCGGCTGCGCCTCGGGCCCGCGCAAGATCCAGGTCGAGGACCGGGTGGGCCGCCTGAAGCGCGACGTCGGCAAGGTCCGCTTCGCAATCCGCACGACCAAGACCCTGGTCTCCCGGGCTCGCGGGGCGCGCTACCTCCCCGACCTCTACATGCGGCTCGCCGAGCTGTACATCGAGCAGGCGAAGTACCACTACCACATCGCCTATGAGAAGGCGAAGGACAAGTCGGGGGGCGTCGTCTCGGTCCAGACGCGCCTGCTCAAGAACCAGGCCATCGCCACCTACCGCCGTCTGCTCGCCCTCTACCCCGACTACCCCGACGCGGACAAGGTCCGGTTCTTCATGGCGCACGAGATGCGTGAGCTCGGCGACTACGACAACATGCTCAAGACCTACCTCGAGCTGGCGGACAAGCACCCGAAGAGCAACTACCGCCTCGAGGGTCTGCTCATCGTCGGCGACTACTACTTCGACAAGGCCGACCTGGACCAGGCCGAGAAGTACTACCGCATGGTCATCGACTCGCCGGAGACCAAGGTCCACGCCATGGCGCGCTACAAGCTGGCCTGGTGCTATATCAACCGCGCGGACTTCAAGGGCGCGCTGAAGAGCTTCGAGGGCTCGGTGCAGTCCGCGCGCAAGTGGCAAGCGCTGGGGGCGGGCGGCACCGCGGACCCGACGACCGGAAACAAGATCGACCTGAGGCGCGAGGCCCTCGTCGACTCCGTCTACCCCTACACCGAGGTGCACAAGCACAAGGGTGCCCTCCAGTATTTCAAGATCCGCGCCGACTCCAAGACGACCTTCCTCGCCGCCCTGGACAAGCTGGGCAACCGCTACTACATCAAGCAGAACTGGCCGGCCACGGCCGAGGTGTACCGGGAGATCCTCTCTCTCACCGGCGACACCGAGGACTCGCTGGAGTACGCGCACCGGCTCTACGAGGCCGTCACCGGCGGCAAGATCTACGCCCAGGGCGCCCGGGACGTGGCCGCCATCGTCGCCGTGATTCGTCGGCGGTATCACAACCACACCCTGACCAAGCAGGACCGCACCAAGCTCATCGAGACGTTCGAGAAGTACGCCCGCGATATCGCGACCAAGCTGCACGATCTGGCGACGCAGAAGAAGGACGATGAGAAGTTCCTCGAGGCCGCGCACGCCTACGAGGAGTACCTCACGTTCTTCGGCAAGAACAAGAACGCCACCCTTGTCCGTTCCAACCTGGCCGAGGCCAACTACGCCGCGAAGCGGTACCTCGAGGCCGGGACCCAGTACGAGTGGGCGGCCAAGCAGCAACGGGACAAGGAGCTCCACGACTCGCTCTACACCGCGGTGGTGGCCTACTTCGAGGCGCTCAAGGGCGAGCAGAAGCTCAGCCGCCTGGAGGTGGCCGAGGCCCGGGCCGGGCTGCGGCGTGCTGGCCGGGATTTCATCAAGCGCTTCCCCAAAGACGACAAGATGATCCAGGTCAAGTTCAACATCGCCCGGACCTACTATGACGGGGGCGAGTTTGACGACGCCATCCGGCTGTTCACCGCCCTGGTTCACCAGTTCCCGACCGCGAAGGAGGCCACGGTCTCGGCCCACCTGGTGCTCGACGCCTACCGCAACATCGAGGACTACGAGGGCATGATCGCCGCGGGCAAGAGCTTCGGCGCCATGGCGAACCTGGGCGACGCGGAGTTCAAGAACGAGGTGGCCGAGATCGTCAAGGGCGCCGAGAACAAGCTGCTCGACTCCGCGACGCTGGAGGCCGCCGACGACGAGGGGATGGATGACGGATCGAAGAGGCTGGAGGAGATCGCCAGCAAGTTCAAGGGGACGGAGCTCGAGTGCAAGGCGCTGACCAACGCCTTCGTGACCGCCAAGTCGGGTGGTGACTTCGACCGGCTCTTCGAGGTGGGAGAGAAGCTGATCCGGGCCTGTCCGACCTCGGACCAGCTCCCGAGCGTGCTCGCCACCCTGGGCAAAAAAGCTGTCGACTCGTTCAAGTTCGACATGGGCGCCCAGTACCTCGAGGCGGCAGCTCGACGCAAGGGAGGCAAGGAGGCCGCGGACATGTTCCGGGCCTCCGGGACGATCCGCGCCGGCCTCGGCCAGCGTGACAAGGCGGAGGAGTCCCTCAACAGCTACCTCCGCCTGGGCGACGACGCCCAGATCAAGGCGGAGCTCGCGGTCAAGGTCGCCGAGCTCCACATCCAGGCCGGCGACTGGAGCAGCGTGATCACCCTGCTGCAGAAGGCGATGATGGGCGGGGCCTCTTCGGCCCAGATGCTCTACATCCTGGGCTACGCCCTGTTCCGCAAGGGTGACCTGGCCCAGGCCCAGTCCTACCTGGCCCAGGCCGTGGGCACCGGCAAGGGCGGCAACGCCGACGACAAGGAGGCCGCCGCGGCGGCCCAGTTCTACCTGGGCGAGATCGGCTTCAAGGCCTTCGAGCAGATCCAGCTCCCCAGCGACCTGAGCCAGCTCGGGCCCACGCTGCAGCAGAAGCTCTCGCTGATGCAGCAGACCGGCGATGCCTACAAGGCGGTGGGCTCGCTGGGCAGCGCGGTGTGGACGGTCGCCGCCCTCGGTCGCCTGGGGTCCGTGGACGAGGCCGCGGCGGGGGCGCTGACCAGCCTGGCCCTCCCCCAGGGCCTGCCGCCGGACGTTGTCCAGCAGGTCAAGGGGGCGCTGAACCAAAATGCCGCCCCCCTGCAGAAGGAGGCCAAGGAGGCAATCAAGCAGTGCGCGGCGGCGGCGAACAGGCTGAAGGTGGTCTCCGAGGCGGCCAAGGCCTGCCTGGCAGGTCGGGCCCCAACCGGCGACCCCCAGGCCAACCTCACCGTGCCGTCGGTGAACCGGGCGAAGCCCAAGGGCGCCCCGGCCCTCGAGAGCATCCTCGCCAAGCGCTCGAGCGATGTGCCGACGATCACCAAGCTCGCCGAGATGTACCTGAAGAACGGCAACCTGTACATGGCGCGCATGGTGGCGGGCAAGGGTGCCGAGATGAAAGAGAGCGCCGCGCTGCTCAACATCATGGGAGTCGCCACCTTCCGCCTCGGAGATGCCCAGGGCGGGTTGGCCCTGTTCGACCGGGCCCTGAAGAAGGACCCCCAGAACGGCCACGCCCGTCTGAACAAGGCCGCGGTGCTGGCCCAGTACGGCTACACCAAGGCCAGCGCCGCCGAGGCGCGCAAGGCCAAGGGCGACTTCGATCCCGGCGATCCGCGATTGATCCCGGGCGCCAATCGTGGAGGGATGTGATGCGTTGTTTTCTAGGCCCCCCCGC
>Ga0316576_10001617_pt1 | contig 12304 bp, 8 predicted proteins | sample S0NA_FD_203075 | JGI IMG/M metagenome (GOLD analysis project Ga0316576, IMG submission 203075) | Rhizosphere microbial communities from salt marsh grasses in Alabama, United States - S0-2_050615r3r5 | ecosystem: Host-associated > Plants > Roots > Rhizosphere | place: USA: Alabama | collected... | reverse complement strand
CCGGAGCAGGCGCCCGAGGTCGATCTCCAGATTGGGCTCGACCTCGGCCCGCACCAGGAGGCTGCGCCGAAAGGGACGCATGGTGAAGAAATCCATGTACTGCTCCACCTGCGACTGGGTCTCGAAGCGGTCCAGCACGGCCTGGGCCGCCGGGCTCAGGCTGGTGGGGAAGAGGGTATGCAGCCGCGCGTCCGCCAGATAGCGCAGCCCCTGGCCCTTGGCCCTGGCCATGAACGCACTGAAGGTCTCCGGGGCGTTCGTGTCCTCCAGATACTCGTGGTACAGGTAGCTGGTGCGGGAACCCTCCAGATGCTCCAGCTCCCGGCGCAGCAGCTCCGCCTCGGGCCGGCGGTCCCCCGCAAGGCCGGTGGCGAGGAGCCCGAGCAGCTCCCGGGCCCTTGCGATACGCTCCGCAGCTGGCCCGGCGTCCCGGCAGTGGTGCAGCAACATATCCCGCAGCACGGCCCGCTGCCGCCAGCCCGGCAGCACGTTGTAGCTCACATAGGCGATGCCCCGCTGCGCGAGCAGGCCCCCGCAGAGACGCAGGATGTGCTCGCGAGCCGGCTCCGGCACCCAGGAGTAGACCCCATGGACGAGGATGTAATCGAAGGTCCCCAACACCGGATCCCGGTCCGGGTCCGGATCGAGGTCAAGGATGTCTCGATGGAGCATGCGGCAGTTGGTGAGCCCCAGCTCGCGGATCAGGGCCTGGCCGCGGCCCGCCTGCCGGGCTGAAAGCTCCACCCCCAGGAACTGACTGTCCGGGAGGTGGTAGGCCAAGGGGATCAGATTCCCCCCAGCGGCCGACCCTAGCTCCAGGACCCGACAATGGTCCGCGGGCGCGCCCTCGATGCCGAGGAGGGTCCCAAGGGATCCGAGATAGTCCGGATGGGTCTCGGGGATGGCGAAGCTCTCGTAAGGGACCTCATCATAGCCCACCAGGGTTCGGGCCGACTCCAGTCCGCTCATTGGCATGCCTCCAAGGCGACCCGACCCCGACAGTCCCTAAAGGACCTTGGCCACCAGCTTGATGGCCGGGTCCTGGGGGTCGCTCTCGATGCGGAACCCGAGCGACTTGACCAGGGCCAGCATGCGGGTGTTTGCGGTCAACACCTCCCCGTCCATGAGCCGGAACCCGCGGGTGCGCGCATTTGCCATCAGGGAGCGCATGAGCCGGGCGCCGATCCCCATGTTGCGCCAGGAGTCCGACACGACGATGGCGAACTCGCAGGACTCTCCGCTGGGGCGCGAGATATAGCGGGCGACCCCCACCTCGACCTCCTCGCCCTCATGATCGACCACCCCGATCAGCGCCATCTCCCGGTCGTAGTCGATTTGGGTGAAGCGCACCAGCATCTCGGGCGTCAGCTCCTTGATCGCCTGCATGTACCGGAAGTACTTGGTCTGCTCGGAGAGTCCGCGAACGAACTCCTGGGTGAGCAAGGCATCCTCAGGACGAATCGGGCGAATGGTGAGGTCCCTCCCGTCCGGAAGCTGCACCTGCTCGATCAGATGGCTCGGGTAGGGGTGAATGGCCATATGGCCATAGGTGGCCTGCTGGGAGGGGCGATAGTTGACCTGGATGCGAGCGTCCACGGCGATGACCTCCTTTTCGTTTCCGATCAAGGGGTTTATCTCCATCGCGATGACCTCTGGCAGCTCGCACACCATCTCGGAGACCCGCTGAAGGATGCGCGCCAGGGCCACCCGATTCATGGGCGGCATGTTGTGGAATGCGCCCATGAGACGCGCCACACGGGTGTGGTCGATCATGGTCTGGACGATGAAGGCGTTGAGCGGCGGCAGACCCAGGGCCCGGTCTTCGAGCACCTCCACCTCGGTGCCGCCCGCCCCGAAGCTGATGACGGGTCCGAAGATGGCATCCCGCGTCACCCCGATCATCAACTCCCGGGCGGCGCGCTTCCCCACCATGTGCTCCACCGTCACCCCCTCGATCCGGGCGTCCGGGCGCAGACGCCGCCCCCGCTCCAGGATCTCGGTGTAGATCCGGCGCACCGACTGGGCGTCGGTGATATTGAGGGCGACCCCATCCACGTCCGATTTGTGCTCGAGGTCCGGGGAGTGGATCTTGAGCACCACGGGAAAGCCCAGGGCCTCGGCGGCCATCAGCGCCTCGTTGGCCGTTCGGGCCAACACCGCCTGCATGGTGGGGATGCGAAAGGCGGCCAGCACCGCCTTCGCCTCGATGGTGCCGAGTATCGTGCGACCCTCCGCCATCACCCCCTCGATGATGAGCCGCGCCCCCTCCATGTCCGGGACATCCTGGTGGGACAGGGGCCCAGGGGACTGCATCAGGAGCTGCTGGTTGCGCTGGTGGGCGGCCAGGAACGACATCGCCTCGACGGCGATCTCCGGGGTTTCGAAATGGGGGACATGGTGCTCCGCGAAGAGTGCCTGTGCCTCCGCCACGCGCCTACCCCCCATCCAGCAGGCAAGCACTGGCTTCTTTGTCTTCTTGGCAACCTCGATCACCTGCTGGGCGGTGCCGGTGGGGTCCCCCGTGGCCAGCGGGGCCAGGATGCACACGACGCCGTCCAGCTCCGGATCCTCCAGGCAGGCATCCAACGCCACCCGGTAGCGCTCGGGGGGGGCGTCTCCGATGATGTCCACCGGATTGCCGTGGGACCAGTGGTCCGGCAGGGCCTTCTCCAGCTTCTGGCGGGTGGCGTCGGTGAAGGAAGCAAGCACCAGGCCCAGCTCCTGGGCGCGATCCGCCGCCAAGACACCGGGACCGCCCCCGTTGGTGATGATGGCGATGCGCTCCCCCCTCAGGCGCCGGCCCGTGCCGAACACCTGGGCGGCAGCGAAGAGCTCCTCCAGGTGGGCGACCTGGACGACGCCGGCCCGCTCGGTGACGGCCCGGAAGACGTCCGCGGAGCCCACCCAGGCCCCGGTGTGGGATTTGATCGCACGGCTGCCCGCCGGGCGGCGTCCCGCCTTGACCACCACCACGGGCTTCAAACGGGCCGCCGCTCGGAGCCCGCTCATGAAGCGCCTGGCGTTACGGATCCCCTCCACATAGAGCAAGATGCACTGGGTCTGGGTGTCCAGCGCCAGATAGTCGAGGATGTCACCGAAGTCCACGTCCGCCGCCGCGCCCAGGGAAACCACCGCCGAGAGGCCGAGCTGTCGCCGCTCGGACCAGTCGATCATCGCGGTGCAGATGGCCCCCGACTGGGAGACCAGGGCCACATTGCCCCGCCGGGGCATGTCCTCCCCCACGCTGGCGTTGAGCCCATGCTGTGGCCGCATCACCCCGAGGCAGTTGGGGCCCAGCATCCGGATGCGATTGCGACGGGCCGCCTCGACCAGCCGGTCTTCGAGGGCGATGCCGCGCTCCCCCCGCTCCCCGAAGCCAGCCGAGTAGACCACCGCCGCCCGGACGCCGAAGCCCCCGCATTGATCGAGGATCTCCGCCACCCGATCGGCCGGGGTCGCGATCAGGGCCAGATCGACGTGCTTGTCGAGGGCCACCAGATTCGGGTAGCAGGGCTGACCCGCCACCTGCTCGTACTTGGGGTTGATCGCGTAGCTGTGGCCCCTGAAGCCACCGGCGAGCAGATTGCGAAACACCTGGCCCCCGATCGAGTCCCCGCTGTCACTCGCGCCGAAGACGGCCACCGCCCCAGGGGTGAATAATTGGTCGACATCGGACAAGCGCATGGGGGGTCTGCCCTCCTCGGGTCGATTCGGTTTAAGCTTCGGTCACGACGCGGTCACGCGGCCCAGTCGCGGATCCACGGACGCAACGAGGATCGCACTGCCCAAGGGCGCGTGGCGATTGCCCATCGAGGACGGTCCCATGAACCTCGCCTTCATCTCCCATGAGGCCTGCAAGGCCCACCGGATGGGGTCCCACCACCCCGAGTGTCCGGAACGTCTTTACGCGATCCAGGACCGACTGATCGCCTCGGGAATGGAGATGCTCGTCACCCATTATGACGCCCCGGAGGCCAGCGTCGAGCAGTTGGCGCGGGTCCATGATCGGGGCTATGTCCAGGACATCTTCGAAACCGCCCCGAAGGCCGAAGACGTGCTGACCTGGGTGGACGGGGACACGGCCATGAGCAGTGGCACCCTGGCCGCTGCCCTGCGCGCCGCCGGGGCGGCCGTCCTCGGGGTGGATCTTGTGATGAGCGGGCGCCATCATGCCGCCTTCTGCTCCGTGCGCCCCCCCGGCCATCACGCGGGACGTCACACCCCCGGGGGATTCTGCTTCTTCAACAACGTGGCGGTGGGGGCCGCCCATGCCCTGGACCACCACAAGCTCTCGCGGCTGGCCATCGTGGACTTCGACGTCCACCACGGCAACGGGACCGAGGACATCTTCTCCGGGGACGGGCGCGTCCTGTTCTGCTCCAGCTTCCAGCACCCCTTTTACCCCGGCAGCGGTGCCGACACGGGTGTGCCCAACATCTGCAACCTGCCCCTGCCGCGACTCACCAGCGGGACCGAGTATCGCGCGGCCGTGGAGCGTGCCTGGCTTCCGCGCCTCGACGCGTTCGCACCCCAGATGATCCTGATCTCCGCGGGCTTTGACGGTCATGCGGAGGACGATATGGCCCACTTCAATCTGGTGGAGTCGGATTATGCCTGGATCACGCGCAAACTCCATGACCTGGCGGTCAAACACGCACAAGAGCGGGTGGTCTCCTGTCTGGAGGGGGGCTATAGCCTTTCGGCCCTCGGCCGTTGCGTCAGCACCCATGTGGACGAGCTCATCGGCCACTCCGGATCCGAGCAGCCATAGCTTGGCCATGGTCGGGTCCCAGCCCGGCGGCACCGACGAGGATTGCCCCAAGGTCCTTCTGCCGGCCGAAGACGCGATCCATCTCCTGGCGCATGGCAGCCGCACCCGCGAAGACGTACAAGACCCATGGCAAGCGCCGTCTCGGCACTCAAGACCCTGCTGCGAGGCCTAGTCACCTGGCTTGTCCGGTACCTGGCCTGGATCGGGGTCACGGCATTCCTGACCCTGGCGGGCGGGCTCGCGCTCATGCTGCTCAAGGACTGGACCCTGAAGTCCCTCTTCACCTCGATGATGGTCTGGCCCATGCTCGCCCTGGGTGCGCTCCTCGCGATGCCAGTGGCACTGGTCCCGGTGGGGCGCATCTTTTTCTACAGCGCCGCGAGCTGGGCGCTCCTCTACAACCTGATCCTCTTGATCGCCTGACCCGAGCCCCAACCCACAGCAATTCCGCAAGAGACAATCCACAGGAGGCAAAATGAAGGTTCATCGCACTCAAGCGCTCTACCCATCCCTGGTCCTCGCCCTGGCCCTCGCCCTGCCCGCAGCGGCCTCGGCGAAGGTGAAGATGGAGCCCGTGCAGTACCAGGACGGCGACCAGGTCCTCAATGGCTTCATCGCCTATGACGACGCCCGTACCGACAAGCGACCGGGAGTGCTGGTGGTCCACGAGTGGTGGGGGCTCAACGACTATGCGAAGCGCCGGGCCGAGATGCTGGCTGAGCTGGGCTATGTGGCCTTCGCGGCGGACATGTACGGCGACAACAAGGTCACGAAGCACGCCGCCGACGCCAAGGGCTGGATGGCGCAGATTACCGAGAACCAGGACGCCTGGCAGAGACGCGCCCTGGCCGGCCTGGAGGCCCTGAAGGCCAGCGACAAGGTGGACGGGGATCGACTGGCCGCCATCGGCTACTGCTTCGGCGGGGCCACCGTCATGGAGCTCGCTTACGCGGGGGCCGATCTGGACGGTGTGGTGAGCTTTCACGGGGCCCTGCCGGTCGCCACACCCGAGCAGCAGAAGGCCATCAAGGCGAGCATCCTCATCACCCATGGGGAGCAGGACCCCCATGTTCCGCCCAAGCGCGTCGCCGCCTTCAAGGAGGCACTGGATGCGGCCGGGGTCGATTGGGAGATGGTCACCTACGGGGGGGCCAAGCACGGATTCACCAACCCCGATGCGGACAGCTACCACATCGACGGAATCGCCTATGACGCCAAGGCGGACGCCCGCTCCTGGGCCCTGATGCAGTCCTTCCTCGCCGAAGTCCTGGGCCCTTGAGGTCGGGCGAGACGGGAATCCTCTGGCTGCGCCGGGACCTGCGACTCGCAGACAACCCGGCCTTGCAGGAGGCCAGCACCCACTGCGACCAAGTCCTTCCCCTCTTTATCCAAGCCCCGGCTGAGGAGTCACCTTGGGCGCCGGGCGCGGCGTCCAACTGGTGGCTACACCACAGCCTCGCCGCCCTGGAGCAATCCCTGACTCGGCGCGGCAGCCGACTCGTCTTGGCCCAAGGCGAGAGCCTGGGAACCCTGCTGCGGGTCGCGAAGGCCATCGGCGCAACCAGGATCTACTGGAACCGGCTCTATGACCCCGCCACCCGCGCGCGAGACACCCGTATCAAGGTCGCCCTACGGGACCGGGGCCTCATCTGCGCGAGCCACAAAGCCCTGCTCCTGCTCGAGCCCTGGGAGGTCCGCAAGGGGACCGGCGAGCCGTATCGCATCTACAGCGCCTTCTCGCGCCGCTGTGCCCCTGAGCTGCCTGGGCCTGCGCCGCTTCCGGCCCCCTCGCTCCTGCCCCCGGCCCCGGACCTCCCCGGCCTCGACCTCGGGGACCTCGGGCTCCTACCCACCGTCGCCTGGGATCAAGGGCTCCGGCAACGTTGGAAGCCCGGTGAGGCGCATGCCCTCGAGCGCGCCGACCACTTCATGGCCCGGACGCTCGTCGACTACGGTGCGCGCCGGGACCTGCCCTCCGTCCCAGGGACCTCGGGCCTCTCCCCCCACCTGCACTTCGGTGAGATCAGTCCCCGCCAGGTGCTGGACCTGATCAACCGGCATCACCCAGACCTCCAGGGCCCGGTGGCCGAGCCCTACGTGCGCGAGATCCTATGGAGGGAGTTCGCATACCACCTGCTCTACCACTTCCCCGACACCACCGACCAACCGTTAGATCCGCGCTTCACCCACTTCCCTTGGCGACGAGACGACGCGGAAGACTTGCAGCGTGCCTGGCAGCGGGGACAGACCGGGATCCCGCTGGTGGACGCCGGCATGCGCGAGCTCTGGCGTACCGGCTGGATGCACAACCGGGTGCGCATGGTGGTGGCCTCGTTTCTCACCAAGAACCTGCGCCTGACTTGGCAGTCCGGGGCCCGGTGGTTCTGGGACACACTCGTGGACGCCGACCTCGCCAGCAATACGCTGAACTGGCAATGGGGCGCCGGCTGCGGGGCGGATGCGGCCCCCTATTTTCGCATCTTCAACCCCGCACGTCAGGGGGAGCGATTCGACCCGGAGGGCACTTATGTCCGCCGTTGGTGCCCAGAGCTCGCGGGGCTTCCGGCCAAGCACATCCACCAGCCCTGGTCTGCACCGGACGCCGTTCTCCGGGCGGCTAGGGTCAGGCTGGGACTCGACTATCCTCACCCCGTGGTGGACTTGAGCCGGTCCCGGACCCAGGCCCTGGATGCCTTCGAATCGATCAAGGGCCGCTGAGGTCAGCTCGCGGGGGGGCTGCAGCGGTGCAGGGCAAGGGCGAGGGCAAGGGCGGGGTCCAGAAACCTGGCGAACTTGTTGATGGTGTCACCCTCGGGCATGGGCTGTCAGACAGCGGTCTGCCGGGGCTGGCCCTCTCGAGGGTACTGGCCCCCCGGCGCCCCTGCTCGGGCCACAAAAAAAACCCCGCGTCGGCGGGGCGAGAGAGAGGAGGACATTGCGTTGCGATGCTTATGATGCTGCATCTCCAGAAAAGTTCAATATGCCAGTTCGAAGTCTGGACATTTGTTCATACTGTGAGCGTCGACCTGTTCGATGAGTGGACAGTCCGCAAGGTTCGGCAGATCCTCCCTGTTAGAACCTGCTTCCGGCATCGGAGTTGCCTCTGATGGCGTCATGGCTCCGCGGGTCGCAGTGCAGGGGATGGCAAGCGCCGAAAACACATCCGCCATCGGCTGGGGGCACCGACAAGGGGTCAGAAGGCTTCCAAAGAAGCTCAGGGTGTCGGATGATGGCGAGATCGTAAATTCCTTCGCAATCTGGCAGGGAAACCCAGGGTTATCCTCAGATGCCAAAGGGGATACCAAAAGGATCGGAGACGGCCTGATCAGGGCCCCTCCCCCTGTGTCAGACACGTCAGTCGTCAGACACATCCTTGTCGACGCGGTCTCGGGTCTCTAAGCAGGTCAGTGAAGTGCTGAGATGCTCCGCGCTTGACGGGACGTGATTCCGCGCCCATCCCTGCTATCCTGACCAAGCGCCCCTGAGCCTGGCACTTGTTTTTCTCGTCGATAGCGCCATGAATCTAACGGGAGAGGACCCGTTGAGCCGGGATCCCTCCAAGGTCCCAGAGACCGACCAGACACCCCCTACTCACCCACCAAGGCTCGGCCGACGCACCAGCATCGCGCAGGGCGCTACACCCAAACCACAAGGAGCAGGCATTCATGCCGATTACGATTAGCGGCGATACCCTAGCCTTGGACAAGGCCATCCGCCGGCAAATCGAGAACGAGGCGCAACGGCTCGCCGAGCGCTTTCCCGAGGAGCGCATCGACGCCCGAGCGCGCATCAGCGAAGAGTTCGACCCATTGCACGGACACCGCGTCCGCTGCGAGCTGAGAGCCGATCTCGGTCAAGGGCGTCAGCTGATCGTTCGAGAGGCCCGCAAGGACGCCGCCGAGGCCATCCGAGCGGTGTTCGTGGCGGCGCGACGCAACGTTCGGCAGCTGCGGCGCCGGTTGGCGGACCCCGTCGGATCCGGGACCCTTTCGGCGGGGGCCGCGGCAGGTCGCTGATCGGCGGCCGGGGCGCTCCGGTTCGCTCGAGCGCCGAGCACTTGCGACAACGCACCCCTGCACATCGAAGGTGTCGGGTCAGCGGGGGACGAAGAAGGGGTTCCCTTTGTAGCTTAGGACCGCCCCCTCGGCCACGATCCGCTCCACCGACATGCCCTCACGCGTCTTGTCCCCTTCCCGGTACTTGCGTCCGTTGATCATGACGAAACGACGGCCCTTGTCGGCGTCGTAGACATGGACCGTCATCAGATAGGGGGGCAGGTCTGCCTCCTGGGCCGATGTCAGCCGCAGACTCCGAGGATCGTCGTCGATTGGCTTGGGCGAAGCCTTGGCTGAGGTCTTCTCCGCATCCGAAACCGCGCGCACCTCCCGTTTGAAGCTCTCGATGTCGGCGATAAGATCCCTGGGCACTGGGGTCGGGACCGGATCCGCGTACTCCTCATCCCAAGGCTCTACATAGTCCGCCTCCAACTGGCGTTGCATCTCCAGCTCCGCCTCAAGATCGGTGGCGTCAGGCGGCTGCAGGGCCGAGCCCTGGGGGCCCCGTCCGTAGCCCAGATCGCCTATCGGTTCCGCGGAGCGAGCACGCTCTGTCTGTTTCAGGGGCGGCGGCTCGATCAACGGCTCAAGTACCTGGCCAGGAGCGGTGACTGAATCCTTGGGAACCGCTCTCGGAGAGACTTGGGCCAGGCTCCCCGGCGGCCCTTTCCGCCCCGCGGACACGAGCCCAGGCGGCGTCCTGGTCGAGGGCGCGGGCGAGGCCTCGTGCTGGGGCGGACCATGCGCAGCGGTCACGTCGGCCTGATCCCGAGCAGGCGCCGGCTCGGCCCCGAGGGTCAGACCAGAGGTGGTGGTGTCCCCAATGACGGGGGGTGTCGAGGCAGGGGCTGAGCCCGGCCCGCGCAGGGCGGCATAGAGCGCCAGGATCATGGCCACGACCGCCAGACCGACCGCAAGCATGGGCCAGTGACTGCGCGCCGGGACCACCTTGTCCTCCTCGAAAGTCCCTGTCGCCTCGAGGGTAGGGACCCTCCCGAGCTCCCGCTCCTGCTGGGATTTCTTGAGGGCCTCGAGGATGTAGCTCATGGCGCGTCCCCGGACTCAGCCGATCCGGGAATCTTCTCGAGGGTATCGCCGCCGCTCACAGCTGTCGTATCGGCCACCGTGGCGCGGGGCATGAGCCGCGGGATGCCCGGTGTGCCGGCGGAATTGTGTAGCTGAATGAGGGTCCTAGGGCCAGCGATGCCGTCGGTCGCCAGTCCGCGAGAGCGTTGGAACTCCTTCAGGGCCTCTCTAAGGGCTGTATCGAAACGGCCGGAATCCACATAGGCAAGTCCGCCGTCCGGTACCTGGGCAATGAGTCGACGCAGCCACAGGACCGAATCGGTCGAGGCGCCGGGGGCGATCAGGGAGGCACCGGTCGGGGGGGGCTGCCAGATGACCGTGTAGTCACCAGTCCAGACGGCCTCGATACCCGCAACGGGGACCAGCTCAGCGCCGGTCTCCAGGTCCAGGGTGGCGTAGTCCATGTCCAGGCTCCCCAAGGCCACGTACCTTGGCTGCCCGTCCTGATCACTGACCCGAAGCAGAACCGGGCGATCGAAATAGCGAACGTTGCTTAGCTTGCCCCGCTCCCGCTCACAGCGCAGGCCCAGGACCGCTACGCGCACGCAGGGATCCCCGCCCCCCAAATCCTGGATCATCACCCCCCAGCGGCGAAGCAGCACCCGCAGGGCGGTCTCCTCGGACATGGCGAGCCGCGCCAGGGTCTCCTGCGCCGCCTCGGGAGCGAAGCTCGCGAGGGACACCTGCGGCAGGACCTCACCGCCGGTCTCGGGGCCGGACAACGAGGAGCTCGAGGCCAGGCCGGTCTCGGCCTGGTCAGTGGCGTCGGCTGATCCATCGGACACCGTCACATCGCCCGTGGGCACGAGCCCAGCATCCGATTCGGCGTCGCTCGGAACAGACGATGTGGCCGCCACGAGAGGACTCTGGCCAACGACAGGCGCAGAGGCAGAATCCTCCGAATCGGCTCGTCCGGGCGCGGACTCCGGCTTCGCGCCTTCGTCCAGCGAGGGTGGCGGATCTACCGCCGCGAGGTGCTCGCCCGTCGGGAGGGGCTTTGAATCGACCGTCGACACCTCCTGGATCGAGCCCCGACCCCACAGGCCAGCCAGCAGATGCTCTGGGGCCACCCCGTTCAGAGACCTATAGGACAGCCAACCTGCGACCGACAGCAGGGTCACGGCCGCCGCTGCCGCGAAGACCGGACGCACCACGGGTGGCGGAGGCCCGTCCGCCATTCGCTCACCCTGAACCTCCCGGGCGGCCTTGGCCACGATGGCCGGCGTCACCTGGTTGGCCCGGGTGACGCATGCCCCCAGCAAGGCCCGATCGCACAAGATATTGATGACCCGCGGCACGCCGCCCGAAACCCGGTGGATCCGCCGCACGGCCCCGGCGGTGAAGAGGGGTCGGTCCACTCCGGCCACCGCAACCCGATGGCGTATGTACTCGCCGGTCTCGCTCAAGCTCAGGGGACGGAGGTGAAAACGGGCGGTGATGCGCTGATTGATCTGGCGCAGCCCCTCCCGCTCCAACATCCGCCGCAGCTCCGGCTGGCCCACCAGGAAGATCTGCAACAGCTTGTGCTTGGTGGTCTCTAGGTTCGTCAGGAGACGGATCTGCTCCAGGACCTTGGGCCGCAGATTCTGGGCCTCGTCGATCATCAGGAGCGGTCGGCGCCCGTGGGCGTGGGACTCCAGCAGATAGCGGTTGAGTAGGTCCACCAGCGGCTTGACGGAGCGCTCCCCCTCGGGGACCGGGATGCGAAACTCGTCGCAGATGTTGAGCAGCAGCTCGTTCGCGGTCATGGCCGGATTGAGGATCAGGGCAACGTCCACGCCCTCCGGTAGCTGCTCGAGGAAGGCTCGGCAGACCGTGGTCTTGCCGGTCCCAACCTCGCCGGTCAGCAGGACGAATCCACCGCTCTCCGCCGCCCCGTAGAGCAGATGCGCTAAGGCCTCCTTGTGCTGCTCGCTGAGGAATAGGTAATGGGGATCCGGGGCTATGGAGAAGCTCGGCTCCTTGAGTCCGAAATACTTGGGGTACACAGCAACTGCTCGGGGATCTAGACTTGAAAGGACCCTTCTCGGCTTGGGGGCAGCCATAGGGTGGGCGCGCGATCCCACGAGGTTAGTCAGGCACCTAGCGAGCGTCAAGCGGTCGCCTGCAACACCCTGCGCGGTCGCGGGGACGCTTGGTCCGCAAGAGGATCCGCCGTCTGCCCCCTCGCCGATTCGCCGGCATCCAAGCCGCGACCTCCCGACGCAGTGGGCGCAGTCCCTTGGCCACAGGTGCGGCCGGGGCGCCCGGAAGAGGACGCTCGTCTCCATGTCCTTAGGACAGAAGAGGACCCTCGTCTCCATGTCCTTAGGACAGAAAAAGTGGCTCGCAATTGATTTGAGTTCGGATTCATGGCAGGACATTTTCGTCATGCTTGCCGATAATTGGCATT
>Ga0316576_10001616_pt1 | contig 12308 bp, 12 predicted proteins | sample S0NA_FD_203075 | JGI IMG/M metagenome (GOLD analysis project Ga0316576, IMG submission 203075) | Rhizosphere microbial communities from salt marsh grasses in Alabama, United States - S0-2_050615r3r5 | ecosystem: Host-associated > Plants > Roots > Rhizosphere | place: USA: Alabama | collected... | reverse complement strand
TCCTGTCACCTGGGCCTCCGGTGCCGCAACCAGGCCTGCCCGAGCGACCCCAGGAGCAACCGACGCCACCAGCGTGACCAGGACCAGGACCAGGAACAGAACCACCGGTACCGGCAGCGCGGCCTGCGCGGCGGTGCGCAGGCCCAGGGGCGCCCGCAGCGCCCGCCCCGGCCGGCACCGGAGAACCAGGCTCGAGCCGATCGTCACGGAGCGGGCCCCAGCAGCTCCGCGTAGACGGCAGCCACCTGGTCGACGGTGTCCTCCTCGTCCGGCCACGACTCGGAGATCTCCTTGCCGCGTCGCGCCAGCCGGGCTGCTTCCTCCGGATCGTCGAGCAGGCGGGTGACCGCCTGCGCCAGCGCCTCCGGGTCGCCGTCGGGCACGAGCACCGCAGCACCCCCGCCCAGCAGCCCCGGCAGGCCGCCCACGGCGGTGGACACCAGCGGGCGGCCCGATCGGCACGCCTCCTGGGCCACCAGCGCGCGCGCCTCCCACGTACTCGACAGGACCACCAGGTCCGCTGCCTGAAGCAGGTCCGGTACGTCCGAGCGGCGGCCGAGCAGCCGCACCGGCGCGCCCGTCTCGTCGATCATCGCCTGCAGCTCCTCCTCGGAGGGACCGCTTCCGGCAATCACCAGGAGCGGAACCGGGTCGCGCTCCTGCCACGCCAGCGAGGCCGTGATGAGGGTCGGGAAGTCCTTCTGCGGGTGCAGGCGGCCGACCGAGAGCAGCAGTGGCTGGTCTCCCACACCCAGCTCGGCGCGAACCTCCTCGCGGGTTCGTGTCGGCGGGTCCATGGGCGGCGCTGCGACCGGAGCCATCCGCGCGTCACCGGCGCCGAGCCGGTGGGCGCGCTCGACGAGGTCCTCGGAGGCGCCGAGCGTGATGTCCGGGCCACGCGCAACGACCCGTTCCATGGCCTCGTAGAGGCGCTCCTTCGCCCCGGAAGCCATCAGGATGTTGTGCCAGGTGCACACCAGAGCGGGCTGCTTGGCCGCCGGCATCGAGCGTACGGCGACCGTCGTCACCATGCCCGCTCGCAGACCGTGCGCGTGGACCACGTCGGATCCGACCAGCAGGTGGCGCAGCCGGCCCACGGCGCGGGTGTCCGTGACGGGGTCGGGCCCGGAGGAGATCTCCACCGCACGGAACAGACAGCCCTTCTCCGTGAAGTGGAACAAGTCCTCGGTTGCCTGAGGGCCCACGACGGCGACGTGTGCTCCTCGCGCCAGGAGCCCCTCCGCCAGCGACGTGACATGCTGACCCACGCCACCCGTGCTCGTGGCGAGAGCCAGCACTATGCGGCGGTTGCGGATGTCCGACCTGGTCTCCGCCATCGTTCAGCCCCTTCCCTGTTCATCGGGCCACCCGGCCCCTCCGGGCACCTCCGGCGGCCCACCGACTGACCCGTCCGATCCCTCCGACGAGGCCTCTCCCTCGGCAGAGCTCGCGGCGTGGCCACCTCCCGGCCGCACCCGCTGCATGAGCGTGCGCAGCGCGTTGCGGTCGAAGACTATCGTCACGAGGGCAAACACGATCACCACGACCGCCGCAGCCACCAGCGCCTGGAACACCGAGACCAGCGGAGGGTTCTGGCCCATGGCGTCGGAGGCCATCCGTCCCACCCATGCCGCAGCCAGTGCGGCGCCCACACCCACGACGACCGTGCGGGCGGTGCCCGCCAGGCTCGCCCTGCCGAGCAGCCGCTGCAGCGCCCACAGCAGCAGGCCTCCGGCGATCAGTACCCCGACCGAGGTCGCGGCTGCCAGCGACTCCGCGCGTACCGATGCCGGCAGGGCCCGAGACAGCACGACCGCCAGAACGATCATGAACGCGTAGCCGACGCTGATGCTCGCGGCTGCTGCTCTCGGCCGGCGAGCGGCGTTGAGCGTCCGCTGCAGCAGGGCGATCAGACTGATGCCGACCAGCCCCGGGGCGAGCAGTGTCAGGGTTCGGGCGAGGACGTCGGTGGCGGGCGGACCGTTGGCCCCCTCGACGACCACTGCTGCCGTGGGCCAGGCGGCCGCTGCCATCATGGCCGCCGCGAGGAACGCGAGCAGGAAGACGGTCTTGAGCGTGCCCGCGCTGGTGACGCGGAACCCGTCGTGGTCCCTGCGGTCCCACTGCGCGCTCAGGGTCGGGAAGGCGGAGGTCGCGATGGGAACCGCGAGTACGGCCCATGGCAGCAGGAACACCGCGTACGCCAGGTTGTAGATCACCACGGTTCCCCCTGGGGCCCCGTCGTTGCCCAGTCGAAGCGTGGCCACGACGGAGAGCTGCTGGGCGGTGAGCGCGACCGCTCCCCACAGCGCGAGGTCACGGGCGAGCACCACCAGGTTCGCCGGCAGCCGCACCCGGGGCCGGTACCGGAACGGTGTCCAGAACGACGGCACGACCATGGTCAGGGTCATGACCAGAACTCCGACCGTGGTCCCGACGGAGAGAATCAGCTCCTGGCTCAGCGTGACGGTGTCGAGGTCGACGCCTTCCGGAGCGACCACGGCAAAGAGAACGTACGCGGCGATCACGAAGAGGCTCGACAGCAGCGGGGCAAGCGCCGGTCCGGCGAAACGGCCGTATGCCTGGAGCACGCCTGCGTAGACGATGCTGATCCCGTAGAGCACGAGCTGGGGGGCGAACACCCTCAGCATCCGCGCGCCGGACTCCAGGGCTCCGTCGCACGGCGTGTCTCCCAGCAGGAAGTGCATGATCGAGGTGCTGAAGACCGCGATCAGGATGCTCAGCGGTACCAGGATCAGGATCGCCCAGGTAAGCAGTGCTGATGCGATCCGGCTGACCTGTTCGTCCTCGCGCTTGGCCACGTGACCGGCGATGAGTGGGATCACCAGGGTTGCCAGCGCTCCCCCGGCCACGATCTCGTACAGGATGTTCGGGACCGAGTTGGCGGTCTGGTAGGTGCTTCCCAGGCAGGTGGGGCCAACCGTGCGGGCGAAGACGATGGTGCGCAGGAAGCCGAACAGCCGTGCGACCAGCGTGAGACCGGCTATGAGTGTCGCGGCCTGCGCAATGCGCCGCTGGGTATCGGTCATCGCGGCGGGGACGTCATCGGGGTCTGCGACCCAGGCCGTCCACCTCTCGCAGCCCGGGAGTCGACTCGATCACCTGCGTGAAGCTCACCTTCTCGCTGGCGAGTGTCAGCCCCACCACCGTGGCCAGCGTGGCGGTGCGGACGACGCGGCCAGCGCCGGCCGCGATGCCCAGACCCAGCAGGGCGCCGAGCGCGTTGGCGCCGCCGTCACCCAGCATCGTGCGTTCGGCCAGGTCGGAGGGCAGCATCGCAGTGGCGGCTCCCATGGCTCCCGCTGCACTGGTACCCCCCGCCGAGGCCAGCACCGGAGCACCCACGAGGAGACCCGCCTTGACGGCCCTCCCAGGCCGAAGGTCGAGAAGGTTGAACAGGTTCGCGGTGCCCGCGACGAGCCCGCCGTTGACGACAGCGTCGACGGGGTGCCGGACCACTGGTCGCGGGCTCACGGCAGCCCCGGCGAGAAGCCCCACGGAGCCGATGCCGAGAATCTTCACCAGCCCGGACGTGACCTGCCCCTCGCGCAGCGCACCCAGATGACCCTTGAAGCCTTTGGAGGAACGCTGATCCTCTCGCGCGCCGACGATGTCGTCGTAGACCCCGAGTCCCCCGACGGTGATCCCGGTGGCGAACGCGGTAGGTCCCAGTCGGGTGCCCAGCCCACCGAGCAGTGCCCCGGTGGCACCTCCCACCGCGACGGAGGGCCCGGCCAGCAGGCTCACCGTCTCGCCCCGGTGATTGGTCCTGTTCCATTGCGACTGATCGTCCTGCCTGGCGTTCATCGCGGCGAAGGTGCCCTGGGCCACGGCTGCGCCAGCCACGGCCGCCACCACGCGGCGCAAGGCCGGATGACCACCGGACTCGCCTGTCCGTCGCTGTGCCCGGCCTGACATCGTCACGCTCCCCTAGTCCAGCGGGGGAACCGGTGCGGTCGCCCCGTTAGCGGTGCCGTACTGGCCGACGGTTCCGGCGCCGTCGAGCTGCAGCCCGGTCGCGACGGAGGTCTGGCCCACGGAGCTCTGCAGGTTGTCGACGGTCGAGACGGAGTCCTTGACGTTGGAGCTGCGTGCCTCCCGGACGAGACCGTCGGCTTCCGCAGACTCGGTCGGCCCTGCCAGGAGCGACCCCACGCCGGCTGCGTCGAGCTGCTCGAGGAGCGGGAGGAGTGCCTCGTTGAGCGCGCGGGCCTGGTCCTCGTCCCGCAGAGGCGCGCCGGCCACAGTGACAGCCATCGTCGCCGGGGCGGTGATCTCGGTCGCGTCGAGGACGCCGAGTCCCTCCAGCCCGGCCAGCACACTGCCGATCTGACCGGGAGGAGCGGCGGCAGCGTTCGGCTTGGCCATGAGCACCGCCGAGAGCAGCGCGGCGACCTGCTCGTACGGGTCCGCGGTGGCAGGTACCTCGATGCCCTCGGGCACCAGCTGCGGAACGAGGTCCAGCAGCGCCTGAGCGTTCGCCTGCTCGGCGTAGGAGGGGTCGATCGTGAGGGCGCCGGTGAGCGAGCTGCCCGCCGCGACGAGCGCGGCCTCGGCCGCATCCACCTGTCCGGCGTCGGCACCCGGCGTCACAACGAGCAGGACCGTCTGGCCACCGAGGCGGCCGGGCAGCACGAACGGCTGCGACTCCGCGGCGTAGGCGTCGCCGGCGGCGGTCTCGGCCTCGGCCTGTGAGACCGCGTCCTCGAGATCGGAGTTCTCAGACTGGAGGTTGTCGACGCGCTTTTCGAGGTCGTTGAGAACAGCGCCGTTGAGTGCGGCCGTACCGATGATCATTCCCAGAGCCAGCGCCAGGAACACGGCGATGATGGAGACGAGGTGGTACCGGAAATCGATCACTCGAACAGACCTCCGATCCAGTCGAAGAAGTCGTGAATGGCATCGGTCAGCAGGTTCCAGTAGATCTGACCCACCTGGGACACGGCGAGCGCGCCTGCCACCGCCACCAGTGCGGCGATCACCAGCAGAATCAGCGCCGTGGCTGAGATTCGGGAGCGGTACAGCTGGCTGACGCCTTTCGCGTCCACCAGCTTGCTGCCGATCCGCAGCCGGGTGAGGAACGTGGACGCCATTCCGGAGCGGCCCTTGTCGAGGAACTCGACGAGGTTCGTGTGGGTGCCGACAGCCACGATGAGCTCAGCACCGTTCTCGTCGGCGATGATCATCGCGATGTCCTCGCTGGTCCCGGCCAACGGGAAGATCACCGGTTCCACGCCCAGCTTGCGAACCCGCTCCGCGCCGGGCGCGCGTCCGTCGCGGTAGGCATGCACGACGATCTCGGCACCGCTGCGCAGTGCGGTCTCGGACACCGAGTCCATGTCCCCGACAATCATGTCGGGCTTGTAGCCCTTCTCCAGCAGAGCGTCGGCACCACCGTCGACGCCGATCAGGACCGGCTTGTACTCCCGCAGGTAGGGCCGGAGAACGTCGATGTCCTCCTTGAAGTGGTATCCGCGGACGACGACGAGGGCGTGCTTGCCGTCGAAGTGCGTCTCGACAGCGGGCACCTTGACCGAGCCCAGCAGGATGTCGCGCTCCCGTGCGGCGTACTCGATCGTGTTGGCGGCGAAGGCCTTGAGCTGCTCGGCCATGCCTTCCTCGGCCTGCCGCATCAGCTCGGTCACCGCGGCCGCGTCGAGCCGCTCCCCCGTCGCCACCACCTCGGACCCGCGACACAGTGACCCGCCGTCGATGCGGATCTCCTCGCCGTCCTTGAGGTCGGTGAAGATCTCCTCACCGGCTGCGTCCACCAGCGCGATGCCCGCGTTCACAATCAGCTCCGGACCCAGGTTGGGATAGCGGCCCGAGATGCTGGTGGCGGCGTTGACCACGGCGGCCACGCCGGTGCTGACCAGGCCTTCCGCGGCGACGCGATCCAGGTCCACGTGGTTGATCACCGCGATGTCGCCCGGCTCCAGCCGCTTGGTGAGGCCCTTGGTCTTGGTGCCCAGCTTCACCGCCCCGACGATGTCCGAGGTCGGCTCCTGCCCCCGGCGCAACGGCAACCTAGGCATGCCGCGCCTCCCTGCCGTTGCCTGCCGCGGCCAACAGTTCCTCCGCGTGCGCGAGTCCGGAGCCGCTCTCCTCGAGCCCCGACAGCATGCGTGCGAGCTCCTGAGTGCGGTCACTCTCGACGACGCTGCGCACGTCGCTGCGGGTGACCCTACCGGTGGCGACCTTGCGAACGACAAGGTGTGTGTCGGCGAACGCCGCCACCTGCGCCAGATGGGTCACCGCGAAGACCTGGTGCAGTCGTCCCAGCTGCCCCATCCGACGCCCCACCTCGACGGCCGTTCGCCCACCGATGCCGGCATCGGCCTCGTCGAAGACCAGCACCGGAGTCCGGGTCACCTGCGCCAGTGCGACCTCGACGGCCAGCATGATCCGCGAGAGCTCGCCACCAGAGGCAACCTTCGCCAGCGGCCGCGATGCTCCGTGCGACCCGGAGGCCAGCTCGAAGACCACCTGCTCCGCACCATCCGGCCCGACGGTGGCCGGCGCCCCGTCAACCACCAGCGTGGGACCACGTCGAGTCCCGTCCGGGGCGCTCGCGCGACCCTCGATCGGGACCACGGAGACCGCGAAGCCTGCATCGCCGAGCTCCAGCCCAGCGAGCTGGGCCGCGACTGCGTCCTGCAGTCGGACGGCTGCCTCGCTCCGGACCCGGCGCAGCTCCGCCGCGAGCTCGCTCGTCCGGGCAGCGTGGGTGTCACGCCGTGCCGCAAGATCGGACAGCACCTCCTCCGAGTCGTCGAGGTCGGCAAGCCGTCCCCGCGCGTGCTCGGACCACTGGAGCACGTCGCGCACGGTAGCCCCGTACCTGCGAGTCAGGTGGCTCAGGGCGCTGCGCCGGCTCTCCACCTCTGCCAGCCGCCCCGGATCCGTCTCGATGCCCGCGGCATAGGAGGCAAGATCGGAGGCCAGGTCCGAGGTCAGCTCGGAGACTTCCCGCAGCCTGCCGGCGAGGCGAGCGAGCACAGGATCGTTGTCACTGGCCGCCGACAGTGCCCGCTGGGCCGCGACGAGCTGGGTGAAGACGTCTTCCGGCCCCAGGCCCACACTGGCCTCGTCGCCGGTGAGCAGCGCCCTCGCCTGCTCCGCCGCCGTTCGGAGAGCGTCTGCGTGCGCGAGCACGTGGGCCTCGGCACCGAGCGTGGACTCCTCGTCGGGCTGTGGCGAGACACTCTCGATCTCGTCAAGACCGCGCCGCAGCATGTCGGCCTCCTGCGCTCGCTCGCGCGCGTTGGCGGCCCGTACCGCCAGCTCCGCATCAGCCGCGCGCCACGCCTCGAACTCCCGCCGGTACCCGTCGAGCAGGCCGGAGCCGTCCGGGCGCGCGACGCCCGCGTAGGCATCCAGCGCCGCTCGCTGGGCGGCCGGCCGCAGCAGCCCGACCTGAGTGTTCTGGCCGTGTACTGCGACGACGTCGTCCATGACCCTGGCCAGCACCGAGTTGGGCACGCTCACCCCGCCCAGGTAGGCGCGGGATCGACCGTCGGCCGTCACCGTTCGGGCGACCAGCAGCGTTCCGTCGGAGTCCAGCTCTGCGCCCGCCTCGCGCGCCAGGACGACAGACGGGTGGTCGTGGTCCAGGCGCAGCCGCCCCTCGACCTGTGCTCGCTGACAGCCGGCTCGCACTGCGGCACTGTCCGCCCGCCCACCGCAGAGCAGCGCGAGACCGGTGAGCACCATCGTCTTGCCCGTGCCAGTCTCCCCCGTCACCCCGGTCAGCCCAGGGCGCAGCTCGAGCAGGGCGTCCTCGATAACACCCAGGTTCCGTATGCGCAGTTCCTCGAGCACCCGCACACGGTATCCGGCACCACTGACACCCAGGCGGCCCCGACACGCTCACCCCAGCGGTACCTGGTAGCCGGGCGCTAGCGGCGAGGAGGACCGCGCCAGCCCGCCACGGGCAGCGCGAACTTCGCCACCAGCCGGTCGGTGAAGGGTCCGGGATGGGTGCGGGCAACCCGTACCGGAACCGCGGCGGCACTGATCTCGATACGGGTGCCCGGGGGGATGTTGACCGTGCGTCTGCCGTCCCCCGACAGGATCGCCGGTACGGAGTCGGGGGCGATCTCGACCGCGACGGTGCTCCGTGGGGAGACCACCATGGGACGGCTGAAGAGCGCGTGCGCGTTGTTGGGCACGATCAGCAGGGCGTCGACGTCGGGCCAGACGACGGGCCCACCGGCGGAGAAGGCGTACGCGGTGGACCCGGTCGGGGTGGCGCACAGCACACCGTCGCAGCCCCATCGCGACAGGGGTCGGCCGTCGACCTCCACGAGCACCTCGAGCATGCGGGCCGGCTCGTCCCGCTCGATGGCCGCCTCGTTGAGCGCCCAGCCCGGAATGCGTGACCCGTCCGGGAGCAGCGCCACGAACTCCAGCGTCGTACGCTCCTCCACGACATAGGCCGCGTCGATGACGCAGCGCACGGTCGAGTCCAGCTGCTCGGGCTCGGTCTCGGCGAGGAATCCGACGCGACCGACGTTCACTCCCAGTAGCGGCGCCCCCGAAGGACGGGCCAGCTCGGCTGCTCGGAGCAGGGTCCCGTCCCCGCCGAGCACGACCACCAGCTCGCAGCTGTCGGCCGCGCCCTCCGGCCCCACCGGCTCCGCGCCGGGCACAGCGAGGGCTTCCAGCTGCTCCGCGAGGACTCGTACGGTCAGTCCGGCCTCGGTGAGCTGGCGGACCATGTCCCGGCCACCGCTGAGGGACAGCTGTCGCTCGGTGTGTGCCACCACCAGGACCGTCCTCGTCACGGCGCCTCCTCTGCCTGAGTCCAGGCACCGTCGCTCGCCACGACCCGCGTTGCGGTCTCCTCGTCGAGCGTGGCGGCGTCCCGGCGGAACCACACGAAGTACTCCTTGTTGCCGCTGGGTCCGGGCAGCGGCGAGGTGACCAGCCCACGGACTCCCCAGCCCTGGTGCACGGCGCTTTCGGCCACCTCCCGGACAGCGAGGGCGCGCCAGGCCGCCTCGCGTACCACCCCGCCCTTCCCGACCCGCGCGGGACCGACCTCGAACTGCGGCTTCACCATCAGGAGCATGTCCCCTTCCGCGCTCACGAGGGACCCCAGCGCCGGGAGGACCGTCTTCAGTGAGATGAACGACAGGTCGGCCACGAGAAGATCGACCCTGCCGGAACGCCCCGTTCGCTGCTCCGACCCCTCCGACACCAGGTCCGACGTGGTGAGGTGCCGGACGTTGGTGCGGTCCAGCACACTGACCCGAGGATCGCTGCGCAGGCGCCAGACCAGCTGACCGTAGCCCACATCGACCGCGACCACGGCCGACGCCCCGCGCGCGAGCAGGACGTCCGTGAAGCCGCCCGTGGACGCTCCCGCGTCCAGACAGCGCCGTCCCTTCACCGCCAGGTCCGGAAGAGCGTCCAACGCGCCGAGGAGCTTGTACGCCCCCCGCGACGCCCACTGCTGTTCGTCGGCCGGCGTTTCCACGAGCAGTGCCGACGCCATGGACACCTCGGTGGCGGGCTTGTCCGCGCGGCGTCCGTCGACATGCACGCGACCGCTGCGGACGAGATCGACGGCGTCGTCCCGGGACCGTGCCAGACCGCGCCGCACCAGCTCCCGGTCCAGTCGTACGCGGCGGGCGTTGCCCGCCCCGCCTGCTGCCTGCGCACGGCGCGCCTTGGCCATGACTAGCCCCGCGGCAGCTGATCCAGTTGCCGGGCGAGCTCCTCCAGCAACGTCTCGAAGGCGACCGTTCGCTGCTCGAGCGGCAGTCCGTGGGCCTCCTCGAGCTGACTGCGCAGTGACCTGCTGGCACCGTCCGCCGGGTCTGTCGCGTCGGCCGGACCGGCCGGGGTGGCCGGCCTGGGTCTCCCGTCGGATGCGGGATCTGGAACGGCCCCTGCTGCGGCTTCGGGGACCGCTGCGTCCACGTCCGGGCTACCGGTGGTCATGACGACTGTGTTCCTCTTCCTCGCCCATGGCCGGAAGGTCCATGGTGTCGCGGTTTCCGATGCGGAAGCCCGCTGGGCTGGCTCCGCCCGACCATTCTGTTGAATCGGCGCCACGAGGGTCGCCTCCACCAAGGTCGCCTCCAGTCGCGTTGCCGCTACCCGGGTCGGCTTCCTCCGCAGAACCAGCATCCGGCAGACGCATGTCGCCAAGTCGGGTGCGCAGTGCGGCGATCTGTCCTTCCAGATGGCCCAGGCGCTGGGAGAGACGAGCCAGCTCAGAGTCGCGCTCGCCCTGGACCCGGGCCGCCGCCGCCTCGGCCTCGCTTCGCATCAGGCTCACCAGTCTGCGATGGGTGGACGCTGCCGTCGTGGCAATGTCGTCGGCCAGCTCGGCGACTCCTTCGCCACCCGCAGCACCGACGTCGACCAGCCTGAGGACCAGTTGCCGGGCCCTCTCCTGATTGGTCTCCGCCACACCGGAAAGGGCGGCGACGTAGTCGCGCAGCACCGCCTCGAGCCTCTCCACAGGCCACCTCCGTCGTTCTCACGGTATCCGTCCCGGGCCGCATCCTCTCGCAGCCCTGCCAATGCGTAGTAGGTTCGCCCATGTCCACGGTCGAGCGCGCACGGGAGGAGGCCCGGTGGCGACGCTGGACGAATGCACCTCTGCTGTCGAGGACCTGGCCTCGCGTCTCGCGCTCGTCGATCCCGAGATCATGCGACGCCATGCCGTCGACCGCAGCATCACCTGCCACATCAACGACCTGGGAGTCGACTACTCGGCCGAGTTGGAGGGCGGAAGGCTGACCGAGGTCCGGCTCGAGCCCAACCCTCGAGCTCAGGTCAAAGTCCGGGTCTCCTCTGACGATCTGGTTGCGCTCAGCCGCGGAGAGATGCACGCCGGCCACGCGTGGGCGACCGGGCGCCTCAGAGTCTCCGCTCCCCTGCGCGACCTGCTGCGCCTGCGATCCTTCATCTAGAGGCCCAGCGAGTCGAGGATCTTCCGGGAGCGCTCGTCGCCGGCTTCGATGGTCCCCGGCACGGACGGCGGGGCGCTCCAGACCGCCGCGCACAGCACCCGTAGGGCGCCGACCCGTGCGGCCGTGTGTCCCGTCCCTGTCGCAGCGGCTCCATCGCCGCTGTGCAGCGACGAGTGACCGCCCAACCCCTGAGACCTGAGCGTGAACTTCGTCCCGTCGTGGGCGACCTTCCAGTCCTCGTCCTCTGAGAAGCCATCCATACCCTTGACTTCAGGTTGAGGGATTCCCAGACCGGCGACGTCCTCGTCGATGTAGGTCGGTCGGTGCTGGGGAGAGGCGTGGATCAGAGCAGCCGGCGTGGTGGTCCCGGTGAGGACCAGCAGGCTGTCGCACCCCGCGTTGACTGCGCCCTCGATATCCGTGTCGAGCCGGTCCCCCACGATCAAGGGACGACGGGCGCCCGTACGTTCCATGCTCTCCAGATGAAGTGCAGGGTGAGGCTTCCCTGCCACCAGGGGATCGGCGCCCGTGGCATGCGCCACCATGGCGACCAGTGAGCCGTTGCCCGGCAGCAGACCCCTCGGGCTCGGGATCGTACGGTCGGTATTGGTCGCAACCCACAGCGCGCCGTTCTGGATCGCCAGCGCGGCTTCGACGAACTGCGGGTAGGCCAGGTCCGGCGAGTAGCCCTGAACCACCCCGTGCGGACGGTCATCCGCGTTGTCCACGACGTCGAGCCCCCGCAGCAGGACCTCGTGCGTGAGAGCCTCGGCGCCGCAGACGTACACGCGCGATCCCTCGGCGAGATGCTCACGCAGCAGGCGCGCGCCGGCCTGTGCCGAGGTCACCACTTCCCTGGGCGCTGCGGGAACCCCGAAGCCGTGGAGTCGCTCTGCCACCCGTTCCGGCCGTCGCGATGCGTTGTTCGTGACGAATGCCAACGTCATTCCCGACTCCCGGGCCGCAGCCAGAGCACGAGGTGCCGCCGGAACTGCCGCGTCCCCGACGTTGACGACGCCGTCGAGATCCAACAGGGCAACGTCGTAGGCGTGCATCAGGGGCTGCTCACATGCCGGGAATCCTGCCGGCGCTGTCATGAGGCTGGGTCCTCTCGCTCGTGGCGCTCGTGTCCGGTCCGCTCCCGACCTGTCTCAGCCTCACGAGACGGGTCCTGACGAGACTCGTCCCCACGGGCCCCACGGGCCCCACGGGCCTGGTCCTCTCCGGACTGGTCCTGACCGGACACGTCCCGGCTCGGCCCCCGCCGACCATGGACCTCGCGCTGTCCGCGGACATCCTCCAATGCCCTCCGGTACGGGTCGCGCTCGGGGCGCAGCGCCACCGCGAGGGCCAGATGGC
>Ga0316576_10001615_pt1 | contig 12308 bp, 5 predicted proteins | sample S0NA_FD_203075 | JGI IMG/M metagenome (GOLD analysis project Ga0316576, IMG submission 203075) | Rhizosphere microbial communities from salt marsh grasses in Alabama, United States - S0-2_050615r3r5 | ecosystem: Host-associated > Plants > Roots > Rhizosphere | place: USA: Alabama | collected... | reverse complement strand
GAGGAGTCCCGGTTCACAGAAGGGGTCACGAGTACCAAGGAAGAAAAGGCTCGGTATCGCGATGCCCTGAAGCGGTCTGACGTTCGGTCGGTCCTGCCGCCCTGGGGCGTGCAGCGGATAGCCCAGAACTACCAGGCCTGAAGCAGGTAACGGTCCCCCCTCCACCATCCCGGAGACGAGCTCGGCCGCAAGACGTCCACCCAGAGACTTGCCACCCAGGAAGACGGGCGCTCCCGGACCCAGGAGGTCGCCGACCAGTAGCTCGTAGGCGCGCCTGTAGGTGTCCTCGAGCACGGGACGAGGATCCGGCGAGGAGCCGCCGCGGTCGGAGTAGGGAAAGTTGAAGCGAAGCACCAAAGCCGCGTTCTCGGCGGCGATCCGGCGTGCGACGGAAACGAGGAGAGGGTGGTCCAGGTCGTTGTTCGCTCCGTGCGCGAGCAGGAGCCCTGGGATGGACGGCACCATCTCAGCCGGGGCGTCGATCTTAGCGCCGACACTCAGGTCGCCGGAGAGGCTGAGTCTGATGGTCCGCGTCGCTTCGGTTCCCATGTGGCGTATCTTAACCGGTACGGACCGCCGGCGCGCGACCGTTCGGCCGTCGATCACCGCGGAGGTCGCCGGGTGAGTACCGTCGGTCACCGCTCAGGTCTCCTGGGCGTGCGGATAGTAGCCAAGTGCGAAAGGTGCGCTACGCTTCGAGGAGTGTTGCAGGCAAGTGCGGCGATGGGACGGGGGTGTGTCCTGATGTGGCGGCTGTCGGGAGTGACGACTACGAGCACTCGCAGTAGTCAAAACAGCATCGGTCCGGAAGTGAAACTGCCCGACCTAAGCGGGAAGACCATGCTCGTCACGGGCGCCAGTTCGGGTCTAGGCCGGGCAGCCGCGTTGCGTTTGGCGGCAGCCGGGGCCCGAGTGCTGGCTCACGGTCGGTCGGCCGAGAAAATGGCCGGGCTCGCTGCGACGCTCGGTACCGAGCCCCTCCTGGCCGACTTCACCCGCCTTGCCGAGGTGCGCCGCTTTGCCGACGCTATTCTTCAGCAGACCGACGGCCTGGATGCCATCATGCACAACGCCGGTGCCTTCTACAGACATCGGGTTCTCACCGAGGACGGCCACGAGGCTACCTTTCAGACCAACTACCTCGCGCCGTTCCTCCTCCAACTCCTGCTGGAAAAACGAGTCGCGCAGACCGCCCATTCCCGTGTGGTGATCACTACCAGTGTGGCCGCGCGCAAGGGCAAGGTCACCTTCGACGATCTAGAAGGAGCGCGTCGCCCCTATCGCCCGTTCGCTGCCTACGCAGCGACGAAAGCGATGGACATCCTCTTCGCGCAAGAACTGCGTCGCCGCTTCGCGGCCGCCGGGTCGAGCGCAACAGCCGTGGCCGTGCATCCCGGCGCCGTGGCCACCAACTTCGGTGCCGGTTCCATGCTGCCTCGCTTTCTGTATCGCATCCCCATCCGCAAGGAGCTGTTGATCGGATACTTCGTGCACACTTCTGAGGAGGGGGCAGAGCCTCTAGTGTGGCTGGCGGCCGGAGGCGAAGGTCGACCCGAACAAAGTTCAACGAGAACGGACGCAGTGCAGGGATATCGTACAGTGAGCGTGTACTTCGATCGTTTCACTCGGAAGAAGCCCCCGACGCGTCTTGCCGACGACGCGGAGCTGGCCCGGACTCTCTGGGAGCGGTCTGAGGAACTCGTGCGGGACTATGTGGTCCGAGGCTGATCGGCCGTGGACCCTGGCCGGCCCACGTGTCTTCCGTATAGGAGATGGTAGATGATCGAAGCACCCACGGCGAACCCGGCCATGACGCCGTACATACCTCGATAACCGGTGACAGGGATCAGCAGGCCGCAGATGAGCGGTCCGAGGCCCAATCCCGTGTCCCCGAAGATGTAAAAGGTGGAAGTCGCCTGTCCCATCCGGTGGATGGGAGTCAGTTTGATCGTGAGCGCCCGGCCGGAGGCGCTCAAAGCCCCGAAACCGATGCCCATGACGGCGGCTGAGAGCAACAGCACAGATCCGTTGGTGGCAAGGGCCAGGATGCCCATGCCGATGGCAAAGATCAGGATGGCTGGGTAGATGACGGAGTTCTCGCCCTGGTTGTCGAAGCGTCGACCGACGAAGGGTCTTGTCACGAAGATCACCACTGAGTAGACGAGAAAGAAGAACCCCGCTGCTGTGGTCAACCCTATCGCTTCAGAGTACAGGGCAAGGAACGAAGAGACACTGGAATAGCTCATGAAGACCACCATCAAGGCGATCCCGATGGGCACCGCCTTTGGTTCGATGAAGTTGCTGAGCTTGTAGCCCTTGGTCTCGGCCATCTGCTCGGGCGTGAGTTCCATGTCTCTGAGTCGCCCGAAAGGTAGCAGTATCGCTGAGATACCGGTGGCAGCTGCACTGATGATTATTATCAGGTTGAAACCACCCCGTCCGATGAGCAGGAGACCGATGGCTGGAGCGATCGCTGTGGACACCGTAGTGCCGAGAGTGAAATATCCTATGCCTTCGCCATATCGCTTCTGCGGGACCACGCCTGCGATGATCGTGCCCACCGCCAACAGGACAGTGCCGTGGGCGGCGCCGTGAAGAAAACGCACCAGGAGCAGGGTGCCGGCATTGTCGACAACGAAGTAGGTGAGGGTGAAGATCAGGCTGACTACGGAGCTCACGTAGAGGGTCCTGGTCTGCCCGAAGCGGTGGATCCATTTGCTCAAGGGGCGGGTCGCGAAAGAGCCGATGACGAAGATGCTCGCCGAAAGACCGGCCACTGCCGGAGACACGCCGAAGCGATCGGTGGCCACCTTCGACATGACGATCATCAGCAGGAAGAAGCTGAGGGAGTTCAGGAAGTTGGCGAGCCAGACGATCACGAAGCTCCTGGTCCACAGGCTCTGCTTGGCTACCTGCCCCGTGTGGTCGTCGCTGGCATTATCGGGCGCGGCGTCCGTTTGGCGCGCGCCGTTCTCGTTGTTCACGCCTCGAATCCCTCAGTGTGTGTGGCTTGGCAAGGGGCCGGCCGGCCCCCGAGCGATTCTACACCTCTTGTGTCGGGTGGACTCTGGCGCCGTCTATCCCACCTTCTTGGGGATGGCGCTGGTCCCTGCGCCGGGCGGCCGCTGCTTGGCCGAAGTGGTGCCGTCGCCATACGTCTCGACCTCGCGGCGATGCAGCGGGTTGACGGCTTCCGGATGCCCGTCCTGAGGGCGTGAGCGTCCATCGTCCCGGGAACCTGAGATCGTGCTTTGGTCGAGGGGTGAGATGGCCGGCGGGTGACCGGCAACGGTCGTTGCATCGACGGGAGTCGCCGATCTGCGGGCGCGACGCTTGGTGAGCAGTTCCTCCAGATCGAGCACGTCGTCGGCTACGATGGCCAATCCCCGCTTGTGATTGTTCTGCAGACGCCCGCGGACGAGGAAGTAGCTGGCTCGGGCCACCACAGGGGCGATCTTGGCCAGCTTCGACTCGAAACACACACATTCGAAAAGGCCGTAAGCATCCTCGAGCGTGAGGAACATCGTCCTCTTCCCTGAACGCATCCAGGGATTCTGGGCCCGTTCGTAGACACCGGCTACCGTCACCGGCACCTCGTCTCCCATGGCGGGGAGTTCATAGCTCATACGTACGCCCATGGCTCGAAGATCGTCCTCGTAGAGCATGAGAGGATGGGTGCTCACGGTGAGGCCCATGAGCTCCAATTCGGCACGGACCTTGTCCTCGAGACTCCAGGTCCTCTCCAGTCCGGCGCGACTGGGCGGGCTGAAGAAGGCCCGCAGTTGGCCGCGCCTCTGCCCGGAGGAGCCGGTGAGTGCCTCCAAACGGTCATGCAGCAGAGGTAGACGCCAGAGCAGTTCGGTGCGGTCGGGTTCCAGTGAGTCGAAAGCCCCTGCCCGAATGAGGTTTTCGGCTACCGGGTAGTCGATGCGGGTGCGCAGGTAGAAATCCTCGAAGCTCTCGAAAGGCTCGCGACGGCGTTCTGCCTCGATGCGGTCGAGGGAACGGTCGCCCATCTGCTTGAGGTAGCTGAAACCCACGCGGAGGGCCCGGGCAGCGTCGGAGGCGATGCCGGAGCTGGGGGCGAGACAGGTACCGGGCTCCACGCCGCCGCGGGCACGCGGCGCGCGAGGGAGGAGGAGGTCGCCGGGAGTGGGGCGGGTGGCGCCCATGGGCGGCTGCGGAGGAGCCTGGGTTTCCGGCGTTGTCGCGGTAGCGGATGGTGGCTCATCGCCCGCATGGACTTGTGCCAGCGCTGCGCGCAGAGCTTCGGCGTATGCTTGTTCGCCGTTCTGCTCCTTCTCGAGTTCCTCCAGGTCGGCTTCGGTGAGGCCCCAGCCGTGTTCAGCGGTCCAGGCTTGGGCGAAAGGGTCGTAGGGGTCGGTCGCCCAGGGATCTGGCTGCGTGGTGTCTTCCACGGTGAAACCACGGCCGGAAAGGTTGATGTCGAGTGGTCTTACTTCCAGCCCGAAACGGCGGGCGTCGTTGAGCACTGTGCGCGGGGTGTAGAAACCCATGGGATAGTTGTTGAGCACGGCACACAGGAACTCGGCCGGATAGTAGGCCTTGAGCCAGGCGGTGGCGTAGCTGATGACGGCAAAACACACCGAGTGGCTCTTGTTGAAGCCGTAGGCGGCGAAACCCTCCAGCTGACGGAAGACTTCGCGTGCCGCCTTCTCGGGTATGCCGCGAGCGACGGCGCGACCCACGAAGGTCTCGCCGATCTTGGCCATCTCCTCCCGGCTGCGGTCGCGCGTCATGGCCCGACGCAGTGAATCGGCGTCGGCCAGGTCGAAGCCGGCCACCGACTGGGCGATACGGAGCACCTGCTCCTGATAGAGGATGACGCCGTAGGTGTCGGCCACCGCCTCGGCCATGGCAGGGTGGGGGAGACTGACCGGCTCCACTCCCCAGCGTCGGTCGATGAAGGGTCCGATCATCTCGGCTTCCAGTGGCCCGGGGCGGTAGAGGGCGATGGCGGCGATGACATCGTCGAAATCTCTCTCCTGTAGGCGCGAGGCCAGGTTGCGCTGCCCGGCTGACTCGAGTTGGAACAGTCCGATAGAACCTCCGTTGCTGATGACCTCGTAGGCAGCGGGATCGTCGGGTGGCAGCTCGTAGGGCCGAATACGTTTTCCCGTGCGCTGTCCGATGATATGGACGCACTCCGACACGGCGGAATGGGTCCTTAGACCGAGGATATCCATCTTCACCAGACCCAGAGCGGCCACGTCGTCCTTGTTGAACTGGATGACCACCACCCCTTTGGCAGCCCACTGTAGGGGGGCGTAATAGGTGATAGGTCGGTCGGTGATGACGAAGCCACCTAGGTGGGTGCCCAGGTGCAGTGGGAAGGAATCGAGCTGCTCCACCAGGTCGAGGAAACGGGCGTAGCGACCGGCAGGACGCGCGAGACTGCCGGACGCCTCGGGAACGGCGTGCGCTCCATCCTGCAGCGGTGAGTCGCGCAACTCCGGCCAGGCTCCGGCCAGGTACTCGCGGATGCGGGCTGCATCTCCGTGGCGGGGTATGTTCTTGGCCAGGACATTGATCTCGGTGGGGGCGAAACCCAGGGCCTCGGCAACGATGCGCACCGCCGAGCGGGGACTCATGGTGTTGACGTTGGCCACCACAGCCACGTTCTCGCTCCCAAAAGTCTTGTAGATGTGGTCTATCACCTCGTCTCGGCGTGAGGAGCAGAAGTCCACGTCGATATCGGGCATCTCGCGGCGATTGGGATTGAGGAAGCGCTCGAACAGCAGATTGTGGCGGATGGGCTCCGAGGCGGTTATATCCAGTGCGTGACACACGATGGAGTTACCGGCACTGCCCCTGCCGCTACAGGCGATCCCCTGGGTACGGGCCCACCTGACGATGTCGTGCACCACCAAGAAATAATGGGCGAACCCCATCTCTTGGATCATGCGAAGCTCCTTCTCAAGAAGCTCCACGGCTCGTGGAGGCACCGGCCGATACATGCGGGCTATGCCTCGAAAGCAGCGCTTGGTGAGTAGGGAGTAGGCCGTCTCTCCAGCCGGAACCTCGATCTTGGGGAAATGGTATTCGCCCAGCCCCAGATCGACGTTGCAGCGGGCGGCGATGAGAGCCGGGGTGACGAGAGGGGAGACCGATGTATACGCAATATTAGTTGCATAAAAATAACTTTGCAATTCACCGGAGCGAGCCGGCTCTTCCAACAACGACAGTAAGGATGCCGTCGATGCTTTCAAGGCGGCCTTCGATTTCAGACACCGCTGTCCGGGAACTCGACTGGGGTAGTCGGAAAGGGGCTGATCATGCCCGGCAGCGCGGCAGATGAGATGGATGGCCCGGTCGTATTCGTCCGCATAGTGGGCGTTTGTAGTAAGAACCGTGCCTAGTCCGCACATGTGGGCGAGACGCGCCAGTGACTCACAGTAGGTGAGACAGGACAGGCGCCACGGTCGCCCGTCACGGTGGAAGCCCACGTCGTAGTCGGCGGGATTGAGGCGTTGGGGGCGACCCTCGGGGAGATCGGGGCGGGACACATGACGAGCGGTATCGTCGGGATCTCTACTTCTCGACGCGTTGCTAGCTAGGGCTTTATATGCAATAGAAGTTGCACAATATGAGTTACGCAACGCTATAGAGTCAGAGGCGGGGGGATCGAACGCCGATTCGGTTGTCGAGGTGGTGGCTTCGGTGGTCGGTGGGTGCGAGGAGGGTCGATGACGGAGACGTCCGCCCTCGGCTCGCATCTTCTCGTAGACAGGAGAGCCGTGCTGACCGGAGTGGGCTTCCTGGTGGGGCTCGTAGCCGAAATACTGCAATTCGACGAAGAGGTGCCGAGGCCCGAAGATCTCCCGGAGGCGCTGCAGCACGCGCAGTGCATCCTCCTCTTGCCCTGCGTCGACGAGATAGCCCACCTCGCCGTGTCGACAGGAGGTGAGGCAGATGAGGCCCTCGCTATGACTGCTGAGCGAAGCGAGGGTCACGCGCGGCGCGTGTTGGCGCTCGGGGTCGGCTAGGTGGGCGGCGGAGACGAGGCGGCACAGATTGGCATAGCCCTCGCGGGTCTCGGCGATGAGCAGCAGATGATGGGGCTCCGCATCTGTTGGGGCGGCGACGCCGGCCGACGTTTTGGCGGGCGCGCCGGTGGACTCGTCCTGCGCCAGCAGCGACTCGATGTGTATCTCGACTCCGAAGACAGGTTTGATGCCTGCCTTCTCACAAGCCCTGGCCAGGCGGACGGCACCGTACAGGCCGTCGTGGTCGGTAAGAGCCAGAGCAGGCTGTCCCAGAGCAGCGGCTTGGGCCACGAGTCGTTCTACGCGACTGCCGCCATCGAGAAAGGAGAAGTTCGAATGGACGTGGAGGTGGACGAAGGGAAGACCAGCTTGGTCGCTACTGGAGCCGAGGCGGTCTGTCGGCGACAGCTCGTGCCTTTTTGGCGGCCGGGTGTAGCCGAATTTGTGGACGGCGCCGTAGGGAGCCTTCTCACTCCCGTCACCTATGGAGGTGTCACCTTGTGGAGATGCAGTCGGAGGAGCAGCGGGGGCGGACCCCCCAAGCTGTCGGGCGTAGTCATGGCTTGGCGGGAGACGTTGCACTTTGAAGTGCTGCAGGGGCAGCTCGAGCGGATCGACGGTCGAGCCGTATGCGGGGTCTTCCACGCGATCGGAGTCTCCCACGTGAGCGGGCCTTCCGGCGTGATCGGCATTGTGTACCGAGTCCTGAGCCTTCATTGCAAGATATAGTGCATTATTAATAAAATGAAATTATTCAGTCGTACTGGTTCGCTATAGCGAACATATGTTCGTAGGAACGCGATTATAGACGAACAAATGTTCGGAAGGCAAGAGCTGCTGGAAGTCGTCCGGGGCCTGGGCGTTTGTTTTGCTTGACCGACGGGTAGCGGAAATAAAGAGCGGGCGGGCCGGTCTCGTCGCCTACTGACGATCGAGCAAAGACCGCTCCGAAGCCCTCATGCACTCGTTCTGAGGCTCTAGGAGGCGAAGGTGTGACGACCGCCGTCCTGTTGGCGAGGATCCAGTTCGCCTTCACAATCGGCTATCACTTCCTGTACGTGCCCATCAGTCTGGGTCTCGGACTGGTGATGGTCCTCGCGGCCAGGCGCTATCGACGCAGTGGGCTGGAGACCGATCGGGCCGGCGCCGAACTGTGGCTGAAGTTGTTCGCCGTGACCTTCGCCGTGGGCGTGGCCTCCGGCCTTACCATGGAGTTTGCCTTCGGCACGAACTGGGCCTCCTATTCGCGCTTCGTAGGCAACATCTTCGGAGCGCCTCTGGCGGCCGAGGGTCTGCTCTCCTTCTTTGTGGAGTCGACGTTTCTCGGCATCGTCCTTTTCGGCAAGACGCGCATATCGACCCGGCTCTACTACGCGTCCACCTGGGTAGTCTTCGGGGCGGCCGTCTTCTCCGCCTTCTGGATCTTGGTGGCCAACTCGTGGATGCACACCCCAGCCGGTTATGTGGTCGAGGATGGGCGCGCCACGTTGACCAACATATGGGCAGCCATCTTCACCAGTTCGCTCGCACCGCGTTTCGTGCACACCCTCGTTGCCACCTTCATGACCGGCAGTTTCTTCGCCGCCGGCGTGGCCGCCTACTACATGCTCAAGAGGCGACATCTGGAGTTCGCGCGCAAAGCCATGACTACGGCCCTCGTGGTGGCGCTGGTCACCTCGGTGGCCCAACCGTTCATCGGACACTGGCACGCCCTCGAGGTAGCGGCGGATCAGCCTGTCAAGATCGCTGCTTACGAGGGTGTCTATACCACCGGCTCGCACGTCCCCCTGAGCATTTACGGGTGGGTGGACGAGGATGGGCAGCACCCGGTGAGCATCTCCATACCCAGCGGCCTCAGTCTGATGCTGGGGTTGTCGCCCGGCAAAGTCGTGCAGGGTCTGGATGCCGTGCCCCCAGAGGACCGGCCTCCCGTACAGATACTGTTCCAGACCTGGCACCTCATGATCGCGGTGGGTCTCCTCCTGGCGGTCTTGGCGCTGGGCGGCGTCTATCTTCTGTGGCGGAGGCGACTGGAGTACTCGGTGTGGTATCTGAGGATACTCACCTTCGCCATCCCGCTGCCTGTGCTGGCCTGCGTGTTGGGCTGGATGACCACGGAGATAGGCCGGCAACCCTGGATCGTGCAGGGAGAGCTGCGCACAGCCGATGCCATATCCACGAACGTGGCCGCCGGGCAGGTGGCCACGACTCTGAGCATCTTCGTGGTCATCTATGCTCTCCTCTTCGCTACCTGGCTGCAGGTGGTGCGCCGGACGGTCCGCAAAGGTCTGGTCGAAGTCTCCCCACCGAGTCCGGAGGAGGAACGCAAAAAGTTGGTCGACGCCGACAGAGAGAGGTTGCTGGCCCTGCCGGGGTTCGCGGGGACGGCCCACCTAGAACGGCTGGCCTCCTCACGCAGGACGGGCGAGACCTCTTCCACTCGCCCCCGACAAGACGCCCCCGAAGATGCGGAGAAGGAGGGATCATGACCGGACTGCAAGTGGCCTGGTTCGTGGTCGCGGCGGCACTGGTGGCCGTCTACGCCATCCTCGACGGCTTCGACCTGGGCATAGGCGTGCTGGAACCGGTTCTGGCCCGCACGGGCGAACAACGGTCCATGCTGCACGGGACGGTGGGCCCGGTCTGGGACGGCAACGAAGTCTGGCTGATCGTGGTGGGCGGCGTCACGTTCGCGGTCTTTCCCGCCGTCTACGCCTCGGTTCTGAGTGGTTTCTACCTGGTATTCATGCTCGTGTTCTTCGGTCTCATCTTCCGAGCGACTGCCCTCGGGCTGCACTCGGGCGGGGCAAAGGGGTCCTTGGGCTGGAGGGCTGCGTTCTGGGGAGGCTCTCTTCTTCCCGCGTTCCTGCTCGGTGTGGTGGCAGGCGATCTGATCCGCGGAGTAGAGCTGTCCAGCACGGGAGATTTCACCGGCGGTCTGGGTTCGCTCTTCGGCCCCTTTGCCGTGGCGGCCGGAGTGCTGAGCCTCGCCATGTTCGTGAACCAGGGGGCGGCTTGGGCGAGTCTGAAGACGCGAGGCGAGCTCCATGCACGCGCGGGAAGGGTGAGCCGACTCACGGGTGGGCTCTTGCTGTTGGTCTTCATACTCATGGGCGTGTACGCATGGCAGGCCGCGGGTGCGCATTTCTCCGATCTGATAGCACGTCCGCTGGGGTGGCTGGCGATGGCCTTGGCCGCAGGCGGCATCCTCTTCCAGGAGGGGTCTTCCTGGCTGGGCCATGACCGGCACGCCTTCTTGGGCGCCAGCGCAGCCGTGGTGGGGCTGGTGGGCATCTGGGCGGTAGGGACCTTCCCTGACATCGTCAGAGCGTCCAATGACGAAGCCTCGAGCCTCACCGTCGCCAGCGCATCGGCCTCGCCGAACACTCTGGTGGCCATAACCGTGATCGGGGCCGTGGGCATACCCGTGGTGGCCGCCTGTGCCTTCTTGGCCTACAGAGTCTTTCGGGGCAGGGTTGACGAGATCGATGGGGGCTACTAGTGGACGCTCACTATCACGAGCGCTGGCGACACGACAACGTGGTACGCACCACACACGGGGTCAACTGCTCGGGTTCGTGCTCCTGGGACGTCTTCGTGCGAGACGGCAAGATCATCGGCGAGAAGCCCGCCACCGACTACCCTGACACCCCGCCGGACATGCCCGACCAGGAGCCGCGCGGCTGCGGGCGGGGTCTGACGTCCTCCTGGTACGAAGACAATCCCGGACGCGTCAGGTATCCGTATGTTCGGGGAACTCTGCTGGACCTCTGGAGGCAGGCCAAGCAGGAGCACGATGACCCCGTGGAGGCATGGGCGAGCATCGCCCGCGACCCCGAGCAGAGCGCCCTGTACATCGCCGCCCGAGGACACGGTGGGCTGGTGCGCACCACGTGGAACGAGGCTCTCGAACTCTGCGCCGCCTCACACGTCTTCACCATCAAAGAGTACGGGCCCGACCGGGTGGCCGGGTTCAGCCCATCGCCTGCCGTGTCGCCGGTCTCGCACGCAGCGGGCATGCGTTACCTGGCGCTGACCGGCGGGACTCAGCTCTCCTACTACGACCTGTACGCCGACCTGCCGCCGGCTCTGCCCCAGGCCTTCGGAGAGCAGACTGACTCGCCCGAATCCGCCGACTGGTGGTCCTCCACATATCTCATGCTCTGGGGGACCAACATCCCTCTCACTCGCACACCGGATGCTCACTTCATGATCGAGGCCCGCTATCGCGGGCAGAAAGTGGTTGTCGTATCGCCCGATTACGGACAGCACGTCAAGTTCGCGGACGAGTGGCTGCCTGTGGCACCCGGTATGGATTCCGCTCTGGCCATGGCCATGGGCCACGTGATCCTCAAGGAGTTCTACGTGGAGCGGCAGGTGCCCTATTTCACGCACTACGTGAAGACCTACACGGACATGCCCTTTCTGGTGCTGCTACAAGAACACGGTGGTGACTATGTGCCCGAACGCTTCCTCACCGCGGCCGATCTGGGTCACGAAGACCATGACGCCGCCTGGAAGACGGTGGTGTACGACGAGAAGGAGAACGGTCCTGCGGTGCCCAACGGTTCGGAAGGCTTTCGTTGGTCGGATGCCGCCTCGGGCTCCTGGAACCTCGATCTGGGGTCGATCGAACCGGCCCTGAGCCTTCTGCCACACGGGTCGGAGCAGGTGGAGGTGGTGCTGCCCCGCTTCGACACCGTGCCGCCGGTGGCCATGCATCGCTCCGTGCCAGTGATCCGCATGGAGGGCAGGTTGGTGACGACCGTTTTCGATCTGCTGCTTGCCCAGTACGGTCTCGAACGAGGAGAGGTCAGCGGAGAATGGCCGCGGGATTATGGCGACACCGATGAACCTTTCACTCCGGCTTGGCAGGAGCGCTTCACCGGCATTCCCGCCGCGGTGGTGACCCGGATCGCCCGGGAGTTCGCCGCCAACGCGGAGGAGACCGAAGGACGCTCTCTCATCGCCACGGGGGCCGGCGTGAGTCACTGGGTCAACGGCGACGTGGCCTACCGAGCCATGATCGTGCTCTTGGCCCTGTGCGGCTGCGTGGGGAAGGACGGCGGCGGCCTGGCTCACTACGTGGGCCAGCAGAAGGTGAGGACCCAGGCAGGATGGGCGACACTGGCCGAGGCCTCCGACTGGGTGCGCCCGGTCCGCCGGGCGTCGGCCACGTCGTGGTTCTATGTGGCCGGCGACCAATGGCGCTACGAGACGTCAGACGCCGCAGAGATGACGTCGCCGCTGGCTCGCGGCCTGCTGCGGGACAAGACCCCTTTGGAGGTCGTGGCCCAGGCG
>Ga0316576_10001612_pt1 | contig 12322 bp, 10 predicted proteins | sample S0NA_FD_203075 | JGI IMG/M metagenome (GOLD analysis project Ga0316576, IMG submission 203075) | Rhizosphere microbial communities from salt marsh grasses in Alabama, United States - S0-2_050615r3r5 | ecosystem: Host-associated > Plants > Roots > Rhizosphere | place: USA: Alabama | collected... | reverse complement strand
AGCAGCACCGTGGCCAGCAGTGCGGCGCGCGCGTCGAGGACCATCCCCTCGCCGAGCAGCGAGCCGCATCCCGGGTCGGCCAGCGGGCGCATCGCGCCCACGGTGAGGTAGGCCAAACCAGCGGCCAAGACCTGGTCGGCTCCGATGCGGATCCCGGCCCGGGCCTGGTCGAGCAGCGCGGCGGAGACGAGGACGGTCTGGCTGACCAGGACGAGGACGACCGCCAGTAGACGAGGTAGACGATCCCCTCGGTGGCCAGTCGGGCCAGCGTCCGCGCCCGGGCTGCGCCGGGCTGCTCGGTCGGTCCGGGCGGCACTGCCACGGCGACCCGCCCGGCCGCGGGCCCCGGCGGGCGCTGGGTCACACGCCCACGACCTCGACCGGCAGCGAGGAGTCGGCCGGGATGTCCAGGGCGGAGGGGGGCCGGCCGCGCGCCACCATCGCCGAGCCGAGCGCGGCCACCATCGCCCCGTTGTCGGTGCACAGCCCGGGCCGCGGCACCCGCAGGCGCACCCCGGCGGACTGGCACCGGGCTGCGGCGAGCGCGCGGAGCCGTGAGTTGGCCGCCACCCCGCCGCCGATCTGCAGGTCGCCCACCCCGTGCTCGCGGCACGCGTCGATCGCCTTGCGCGTCAGGACGTCGACGACCGCCTCCTGGAAGGCGGCGGCGACGTCCGCGACGGGAACGACCTCCCCCTCAGCCTCCTTGGCCTCCACCCAGCGCGCAACGGCGGTCTTCAGCCCGGAGAAGGAGAAGTCGAACCGGTGCCGGGCCAGGTCCTTGGGCGCGGTCAGCCCGCGGGGGAACGTCACGAACGCCCGGTCGCCCCCGGCGGCCACCCGATCGATGTGCGGGCCGCCCGGGAACGGCAGTCCGAGCACCCGCGCCACCTTGTCGAACGCCTCGCCGGCCGCGTCGTCGATGGTGGACCCGAGCGGACGGACGTCGCCGGTCACGTCGGGCACGAGCAGCAGCGAGGAGTGCCCCCCGGAGACGAGCAGCGCCATCGTGGGCTCGGCCAGCGGCCCGTGCTCGAGGGTGTCCACGGCCACGTGGGCCGCGAGGTGGTTGACCCCGTAGAGGGGCACCCCGAGGGCCAGCGCGAGCGCCTTGGCCGCGGACAGGCCGACGAGCAGGGCGCCGGCCAGCCCGGGCCCAGCGGTGACGGCGACGGCGTCGACGTCGGCCGGGCGGACCCCGGCCCGCGCGCACGCGGCCTCCAGCGTCGGGACCATCGCCTCCAAGTGGGCGCGGCTGGCGACCTCGGGTACCACCCCGCCGAACCGCGCGTGCTCGGCGACGCTGGAGGCCACGGTGTCGGCCAGTAGGGTCCGGCCGCGCACCAGCCCGACCCCGGTCTCGTCGCACGAGGTCTCGATCCCCAGCACGAGGGGCTCGTCAGGCATCGGCGCCTCCCGGTCGCGGCCCGTCACCGGCGAGTCGAAGCGACATCAGGACGGCGTCGCAGCCGGGCCCGTAGTAGTCCCGGCGCCGACCGTCCGGGCCGAAGCCGAACGCCGCGTAGAGGGAGCGTGCCGCGGCGTTGTCGGCGCGCACCTCGAGGTGCAGCACGTCGGCGCCGGCCGTCCGGGCCTGGTCGGCCAGGGCGGTCAGCAGCGCCCGGCCGATCCCGCGGCCCTGGGCCCCGCGGGCGACGGCGATCGTCTGGACGTCCGCCTCCGGCCTGACCAGGAACAGCCCGGCGTACCCGACGACCTCGCCTGCGCTGCGCGCCACGACGTAGCGGCGGGACTCCGGCACGCGCGCCAGCTCGGCCCAGAGTTGGGCCGCGGACCACGCCTGGTCGCCGAACCGGTCGGCCTCGATGCGGCCCACCGCCTCGAGGTCCCACCAGCGCATCCGCTCCACGCGGACCGCCTCGGCCCGGTCGGCGCTCATCCGGGGGTCACCCGCTTGCGCGTGGTCGCCGCGACCGCGTCGGGCCGACGCAGGTACATCGGGGCCACCTCGGCAGCGACCCCCGCGCGCAGCCGCGCGGCCACCAGCCGGGCCAGGACGCCCGGGTCCGGATGCGTCGGCGACCGGTGGCCGGGGAACTGCTCGGCGTAGCGCGCGGCGCCGGTCCCCACGGCCGGCACGCCCCGGTCGGGCACCCCGCCCGGGGCGTCCACCAGGGGGCCGAGCAGCCGCGTGCCGTCCGGGGCGTAGCGGGCCCAGTAGACCTCCCGGCGGCGGGCGTCGGTGGCGACGAGGAACTCGCCGCCCATCTCCGGGGCCGCCTGCGCGGCGAGCACGTCCAGGGTGCACACGCCGTGCACCGGGATCCCGAGCGCCCAGCCGAGCACCGCCGCGTGGACCAGCCCGACCCGCAGCCCGGTGAAGGGACCCGGCCCCCGGCCGACCCCGACCGCGGCCAGGTCCCGGGGCGCGGCGGCGGCCTGCGCCAGCGCCCGGGCCACGACCACGGCCACCTGCTCACCGTGCGCGACGGGTCCGGCGAAGCTGGCCCGGCCGAGCACCCGGTCGGCCGGGGCGGCCAGGACGGCCGCGCCGACGGCGTCGGTGGCGGTATCGAGGGCGAGGATCAGCATGCGCGCGCACCCTCGGGGAGCTGCAGCGCGGCCCACCGGCGGCCGACCCCGTGGACGAGCACCGACCGGGTCCCGCCGGACGGGTCGTCGGGGTCGACGTGGGAGCCGACCTGGCGGCGGATGAGGACCTCGAGCCGCTCGGGGGCGAGGCCCTCCACCTTGCCCGCACCCCATTCCACGACGGTGACCGCATCGAGCACGTCGGCGGCGAGGTCGAGGTCGTCGACCTCGACGGCCGAGCCCAACCGGTAGGCGTCGACGTGCACGAGGGCCGGGCCCGGTCCCGGATGGCTGCGCGCGATCACGAACGTGGGGCTGGTGACGGCGCCGCGCACGGACAGCGCCGCGCCGATGCCCTGCGTGAAGGTCGTCTTCCCGGCCCCGAGGGGACCGTCGAGGACCACCACGTCCCCGGCGCGCAGCACGCCGCCGAGGTCGCGGCCGAGGTCGCGCATCTCGTCGGCGTCGTGGGCCGTGGCGCACCACGCCTGCCCGTCGTGGTGCCAGCCGGTCATGCGCCGCCCGCCGCGACGGCGCCCGTCGTCGCCAGGTCCGCACGGACCCGCGCGACCAGGGCGCGAAGCTGATGGTTCACCTGCTCGTAGCGCTCGAGGATCATCATGTGGCCGGAGTCCGGCATGATCTCCAGCTCGGAGCGCGGCATGCGCCGGGCCATGTCCAGGGAGTGCTCCGCGGGAGTCATCCGATCGTCCTGGCCGACCATGACCAGCGAGGGGACGGTGGACATGGCGCGCAGGGCGGCATGCCGCTCGTGGCGCTGCAGGGCGGGCAGGAACTCGGAGACCACGTCGATGGGGGTCTCGCCGAGCAGGCGGTGCGTGAAGTCGGCCACGGCCGGGGAGGCCGCCGAGCCGAAGGAGTAGTACCGGGTGAACAGCAGGCTCAGGTCGTTGACGCGGGAGCGCCCCATCTCCACGAGGTCGGCGTTGCGGATCAGCACCGCCGCGGTCACCGGCAGCAGGCGGTGCAGGGGCTTGGCGGTGAAGGCGGGCAGCCCGAAGGCCACGTCCTTGATCCCGCCCGGGGAGGTGCTCAGCAGCGCCAGGCCGCGCACCCGCGCGCCGAACAGGTCGGGGCGGTCGAGCGCCAGCTGCATGATGGTCATGCCGCCCATCGAGTGCCCGACCAGGATGACCGGGCCCTCCGGGGCCGTCGCCTCGATGACCCGGTACAGGTCACGGCCGAGCTGGTCGATGCTGTTCGTCTGGGCCGGGGAGCGGTGCGAGCGGCCGTGGCTGCGCTGGTCCCAGAACACCAGCCGGCCGAGCGCAGCGAGGTCCCGTCGCTGGTAGTGCCAGCAGTCCTGGTTCAGGGCGTACCCGTGGCTGAACACGATCGTCAGGCCCTCGGGGTTGGCCCGCGTGCACTCCTGGACCTCGACGTACAGGTGACCGCCGGTGTCGTCGACGACGCGCTGGGGGATGCCGCGCAGCTTGCCGAACGGCTCGTCGGCCTCGCGGTCCGCGCGGCCCGACTTCGCCACGACCGCCCGTTCGGCCACGACCCCGGCGGCGGCCCCGACCGCGAGCAGGCCGGCGGCGGCCCCGACCGCCTGGGCGACCTTGCGCAGGCCCCCCTCGCTCATGGCGCCCCCGCCCCGACGTGCGCGCGGTGGATCCTCGGACCGAGCCGGGTGATGATCTCGTAGCCGATCGTCCCGGCGGCGCGGGCCCAGTCCTCGGCGCTGGGCTCGCCCCGGGCGCTGCTGCCGAACAGGACCACCTCGTCGCCCGGCTCCGCGGCGTCGTCGCCGAGGTCGAGGACGAACTGGTCCATGCACACCCGTCCCGCGATCGGGCGGACCCGCCCGGCGGCCAGCACCGGGGCGCGCCCGCCGGCCGCCCGGGGGACGCCATCGGCGTATCCCAGCGGCACCAGGCCCAGGGTGGTCTCGGACCCGGTGACGTACTCGTGGCCGTAGGAGACACCCTGGCCTGCGGGCACCCGCTTGACACCGGCCAGCCGCGCGCGCAGGCGCATTGCGGCGGCCAGGCCGTACTGCTCGGGAAGTCCCAGCTCGCCGCCGGGGGAGACCCCGTAGACCGCGATTCCCGGACGGACGAGGTCGTAGTGGGCGCGGGGGGACGCCAGGGTCGCCGCGGAGTTGGCGATGTGCCGCAGCTCCGGGCGCAGCCCGGCGGCGGCGACCACGTCCAGCGCCGCGTCGAAGGCCTCGAGCTGGGCGGCGTTGATCCGGCTGCTGGGGGCGTCGGCCAGGGCGAAGTGAGACCAGATCCCCGTGACCCGGATCGTCGAGGTGCGCTCGAGCCGGGCGGCCTGGTCGACGAGCCGGGGCCAGTCCGCGGCGGTGGACCCGTTGCGGCCCAGGCCGGTGTCGACCTTGAGCTGGACCCTGGCTCGCGTGCCGGTCGCGTGGGCGGCGGCCGTGATCGCCTCGAGCTGCCACCCGGCGCTGGCGGTCACATCGACCCCGTGCCGCACGCAGGCGACCAGGTCGGGGTCCTGCGGCGACCACAGCCACGTCAGCAGGGGCGCAGTCACCCCGGCCTGGCGCAGGGCGACGGCCTCCTGCAGCAGGGCGGTCCCCAGCCACTGGGCCCCGCCGGCCAGCGCCGCCCGGGCCGCGGGCACGAGCCCGTGGCCGTACCCGTCGGCCTTGACCACGGCCAGCAGCGCTGCCGCGGGGGCGTGGGCGCGCAGCACCTCGACGTTGGCCGAGATCGCGTCGAGGTCCACCTCGCAGACGGCGCGCGGGAGCACGGGCCCATCCTGCCGCACGGGGCGGGCCGGTGCCGCCTCAGCCGCCGCCGGCACGGGCGGCCGCATGCGCCCCGGGCAGATGGGCCAGGACGTCGGGGGCGGTGACGGGGGCGCCCTCGGCGGCGGCGAGCCGCCCGGCGAGCCCGTGCAGGCCGACGGCGCGCGCCGCGAGGCCGGCGGCCTCCCCGGCGCCCAGCGACCCACGCTGGCCAGCGAGCATCCCCGCGATGAGCCCGGCCAGCACGTCACCGCTGCCGGCGGTGGCCAGGTCGGGCGTGCCGAAGGTGTCCACGAAGCACGCGCCGTCGGGGGCGGCCACGACCGTGCCAGGGCCCTTCAGGACCAGGATCGCACCGGTGTCGGCCGCGGCCCGGGCGGCGGCGACCAGCGGGCCCCCGGAGCCGTCCAGGCCGAGGCGGGCGAACTCCCCGGCGTGCGGGGTGAGCACGGTCACCCACTCGCGGTCCGCCCGCTGCCGCAGGGCGTTCCGCCCGTGCTCGGTGCCCAGCACGTCCAGCGCGGATGCGTCGAGGACCAGCGGGGTCGGGTCGGCCAGCGCGCCGTGGACCCGGGCGACCGCGCCCGGCCCGCCGCCCAGGCCGGGGCCGACACATCGGGCGTCCACCGCACGGTCGGACGAGAGCACGACGTCGGGGTAGCGGCCCACGACCATGGCGGCGACCGGGTCTCCGACGCCCGCCTGCTCGGCCACGAGGCTGACCATGCCGGCGCCCGCCTGTCGCGCTCCCCCGACGCACAGCAGCGCGGCGCCCGGGTAGGCCGCGCTCCCGGCGCTGACGCCGACGACGCCGCGCCGGTACTTGTGCGCATCGGGCGCGGGGCGCGCGACGGCCAGGTCCGGGAGGTCGAGCGCCCAGGCGACGGGGGTCAGGTCGTCGGCTCGCAGCCCGATGTCCACGGTGCTGACGCTGCCGGCGTGGTCCCGACCGGGCGCGAGGAGCAGGCCGGGCTTGAGCACGCCGAAGCAGAGCGTCGCCAGGGCGGGCACCGCCGCGCCGGACACCTCCCCGGAGTCGGCGTCGACCCCGCTGGGGACGTCGACGGCCACGATCGGGATCCCGGACCCGGCCAGGGCGTCGACCGCGGCGGCCCAGCGCGACCGCAGGCCGCCCGACCCGCCGATCCCGACGATGCCGTCGAGGGCGAGGTCGGCGCCCGCCAGCGCGGCGACGTGCTCCGGGTCGCCCCAGTCCAGCAGCCGCACCCCGGCGGCGCGGGCGGCCGTGGCCCCGGGCCGGTGCATCCGGTCCACCTCGCCGACGGCCGCGGCGCTCACCCCGCGGGCGGCGAGGAACGACAGGGCCCACAGCGCGTCGCCGCCGTTGTTCCCGGAGCCCACGAGGGCCGCCACGCGAGCCCCGCGCACCGCGCCCCGGCCGCTGCGCAGCAGGTCTGCCACCGCACCGGCGAGGGCCGTCGCCGCTCGCTGCATGAGGACCGGCTCGGCGACACCCGCGGTCGCCTCCGCGCGTCGGACAGTCGACACCGAGCACACCCTGCGCATGGGCACCTCCACCTGGGAACCTGCCTGCTGCCTACCACAGTCGCGGCTGGTAACGCGGGAGCGCCCCACCGACTTCCGTCACATCCGTCACATTGGTAACGTGCGCCACGACTCCATCCGGGGTCAGGTCGGAGGACGCCGAGTCCCGCCCCCTCCGATGCTTCCGCAACCAGGGCGGGAGCGGGGGACCCAGGCATGACCGGGTCGCACCGGGCCGACAGCGGCCGGGAGCGACCCTCGGGGTCCCGGAGCCCGGGCGCGCACGCGTCTGGGCTGCGTCGATGTCGCGCACCGTGCGACCGGACCCGACAGCTCACCTCGCAGGCGCTCGAGGACAGCGGATGAGGAAGGCACTCGGCAGCACCCTCCTGACGGCGACGCTGGTGGGCGGCATGGCGCTGCCGGTCCAGGCGCTCCCGACCACGGACTCGCCGTCGGACCGCTCAGGCAGCACGCTGAGCGCGTCGTCGCTGTCCCCGGCCGCGGCAGCCGCGCTGCGCCCGGCGCTGTCCTTCGGGGCGCGCAGCCCTGCGGTCGTCCACGTCCAGCGCACCCTGGGCGTCACCCCGACCAGCGGCTACTACGGCCCCCTGACCCGCGCCGCCGTCAAGAGCCTGCAGAAGCGGTCCGGGCTGAAGGTCACCGGCCGGGTCACCAAGGCCACCTGGAAGGTCCTGCTGAAGACGGGCTCCACCCCGGCGAAGGCCACCACCTCGCCCGAGGACGCGGCCCAGCTCAAGCCGGCCCTGTCCAACGGCGCGCGCGGCCCCGCGGTCGTCCACGTCCAGCGCACCCTGGGCGTCACGCCCACCAGCGGCTACTACGGCCCCCTGACCCGCGCCGCCGTGCGGGCCCTGCAGGGGAACATGGGGCTCAAGGTCACCGGCCGGGTCACCAAGGCCACCTGGAAGGTCCTGCTGACGATGGACCCGGCCGCGGCCAGGACCGCCGCCGTCACCTCGCCCGAGGACGCGGCCCAACTCAAACCGACCCTGTCCTACGGCGCGCGCAGCGCCGCGGTCGTCCACATACAGCGCACCCTGGGCGTCACGCCCACCAGCGGCTACTTCGGCACCCTGACCCGCGCCGCCGTGCGGGCCCTGCAGCAGCAGTCCGGGCTCACGGTGACCGGCCGCGTCGAGGACGCCACCTGGACCGTGCTGCTGGCCGCCGACGGCGTCATCGACCTGACCGAGGCTGCCGATCCCGCTCCCGCCGAGCCGAACCCCGAGGAGTCCGCCTCGGCGGCTCCGGCCAGCGAGTCGCCGCGGACGCAGACCCCCGAGGAGGCAGCCGAGGCCCGGCCCACCCTGCGCACGGGCATGGGCCCGGGCGATCCGGCCGTCATCTACGTGCAGCGCTACCTGCGCGTGTCACCCACCTCCGGCTACTTCGGTCGGCTGACCAAGGCGGCGGTCATCGCCTTCCAGAAGGGGCTGGGGATCTCCCCGACAGGCACGGTCGGCCCCCTGACGTGGGCGGCGATCGCAGCGGGCCGCACCCCCGCTGCGGCCCAGTCCGAGCCGACGGCCTCCGCGGCCCCCTCGGCCTCGCCGACCCCCACGACGCCCGCCGCGGAGTTCACCCCGCCGGCGAACGCCGAGGCCGCGGAGATCGCCCTGGCCTACGCGACGGCCCAGGTGGGCAAGCGGTACGTGCTCGGCGGCAACGGCCCCGACGTGTTCGACTGCTCCGGGCTGGTGCAGCAGGCCTATCTCGCGGCGGGCATCCGACTGCCGCGGCTGGCCTCCCAGCAGCGCTTCGCCGGGACCCGGGTCAGCCTCGACGAGCTCGAGCCCGGCGACCTGCTGTACTACCAGGACGGGTCCTCGCCGCGGCGCGGGCACATCTCGATGTACGCCGGCGACGGAGAGGCCGTCGAGGCCGCGAACCCGCGGCGCGGCGTTCGCGTGCGTCCCCTGGACGAGCAGTGGTACGCCGACCGGTTCGTGGCCGCGGTCCGGATCGCCTGAGCCCGGCCGCGAGCCCCCGGGGGGCTACTCGACGGTGACGGACTTGGCCAGGTTGCGGGGCTGGTCGACGTCGTGGCCCTTGGCGGTGGCCAGCTCGCAGGCGAAGACCTGCAGCGGGACGGTGGAGACCAGCGGCTGCATGAGCGTCGGGCACGCCGGCACCCGGATGAGGTGGTCGGCGTACGGGGTGACGACGTCGTCGCCCTCCTCGGCGATGACGATGGTCACCGCCCCGCGGGCCCGCACCTCCTGGATGTTGGAGATGATCTTCTCGTGCAGCACGCTGCGCCCCTGCGGCGGCGGCACGACCACGATCACCGGCACCCCGTCCTCGATCAGCGCGATCGGGCCGTGCTTGAGCTCCCCGGCGGCGAACCCCTCTGCGTGCATGTAGGCCAGCTCCTTGAGCTTCAGCGCGCCCTCGAGTGCGACCGGGTAGCCCACGTGGCGGCCGATGAAGAGCACCGAGGGGGAGTCGGAGAAGCGCTGGGCGAGCTCGCGGACGCCCTCGACGGTGTCGAGGACGAGGTCCACCTTCTGCGGCATCGTGGCCAACTGGCCGACGATGGCCGCCACCTCGTCGCCGAACTTGTTGCCGCGCACCTGGGCCAGGTACAGGGCCACGAGGTACACCGCCACGATCTGGGTCAGGAACGCCTTGGTCGAGGCCACCGCGATCTCCGGGCCCGCCTGCGTGTACAGCACCGCGTCGGACTCCCGGGGGATGGTGGAGCCGTTGGTGTTGCAGATGGCCAGGACGCGGGCTCCCTGCTCGCGGGCGTGCCGGACGGCCATGAGGGTGTCCATGGTCTCCCCCGACTGGCTGATGGCGATGACCAGGATGCGCCGGGTCAGGATCGGGTCGCGGTAGCGGAACTCGCTGGCCAGCTCGACCTCGCACGGGATCCGGCACCAGTGCTCGATGGCGTACTTGGCGACCAGCCCGGCGTGGTAGGCGGTGCCCGCGGCGACGATGACGATCTTGTCGACCTCGCGCAGCTCGGCCACCGGGATGTGGACCTCGTCGAGGCGCAGCCGGCCGTCGGGGGCGACCCGGCCCAGCAGCGTGTCCGCGACCGCCTTGGGCTGCTCGGCGATCTCCTTGAGCATGAACAGGTCGTAGCCGCCCTTCTCCGCGGCGGAGGCGTCCCAGGTGACGGTGAACTCGCTGACCTCGACGGGGTCCCCGGCGAAGTCGGTCACCGTGACGTCGTCGGCGCGCAGGTCCACCACCTGGTCCTGGCCCAGCTCGATGGCCCGCCGGGTGAAGTCGATGAACGCCGAGACGTCTGAGGCGACGAAGTTCTCGCCCTGGCCCACGCCCACCACCAGCGGGGAGTTGCGCCGCGCGGCCACCAGTCGGTCGGGCTCGTCGGCGTGGACGGCGACCAGGGTGAACGCCCCGGCGAGTCTGCGGCAGGCCGCGCGCATCGCGTCGGCGAGGTCGCCGGTCTGCTCCAGCGTGGTCTCCAGCAGGTGGGCCACGACCTCGGTGTCGGTCTCCGAGGCCATCACCACCCCGCGCTCGGCGAGCTCGCGGGTCAGCTCGGCGAAGTTCTCGATGATGCCGTTGTGGATCACGGCCACCCGGCCCTGCGACGACACGTGCGGGTGGGCGTTGATGTCGGTGGGACCGCCGTGGGTGGCCCAGCGGGTGTGCCCGATGCCCGACGACGCCGGGGCCATCGGGTCGGCGACGAGCAGGCTCTGCAGGTTCGCCAGCTTGCCGGCCTTCTTGCGCACCTCGATCTGCCCGTCGGCCACCACGGCCACGCCGGCCGAGTCGTACCCCCGGTACTCCAGGCGCCGAAGCCCGCCGACGACGACGTCCACCGCTGGACGCTGGCCCACGTATCCCACGATCCCGCACATGCCGACCAGCCTAGTAGGCCCTGCCGACCCCGACCCGGCGGCGCGACGCAGCAGCCCGCGCGGGCCCCCCGTCAGACCCGCAGCGGGATCTCCCGGGCGACTGCCGCGGCGAGGTCCTCGGCGACCACGCGCGCCTGGGCGTCGCTGGGCGCCTCGACCATCACCCGCACGACCGGCTCGGTCCCGCTGGAGCGCAGCAGCACCCGGCCGGTGTCGCCGAGCCTCTGCTCGGCGGCCGCCAGCGCCGCGGCGAGGCCCGTCGACCTGCTCACAGCCGCCTTGTCCACGTCGCGGACGTTGATCAGCACCTGTGGCAGCTTGGCCATCACGGAGGCCAGCTCGGCCAGCGGCTTGCCCGTGTCGGCCATCCGGGCCAGCAGGTGCAGTGCGGTCAGGGTGCCGTCGCCGGTGGTCGCGTAGTCGAGCAGGACGACGTGCCCGCTCTGCTCGCCGCCGAGGTTGTAGCGGTGGGCGCGCATCGACTCCAGCACGTACCGATCCCCGACGGCCGTCTCGACCATGGTGATGCCCTCCCGGCGCATGGCCAGCTTGAACCCGAGGTTGCTCATCACGGTGGCGACGACCGTGTCGTCGGCGAGCTTTCCCCGGTCGCGCATGGCCACGGCGAGGACGGCCATGATCTGGTCGCCGTCCACCACGGTGCCCTCGGCATCCACGGCCAGGCACCGGTCGGCGTCGCCGTCGTGGGCGATACCCACGTCGTAGCCGTGCTCGACGACGGCCTCGCGGAGGTCGGCCATGTGGGTGGAGCCGCAGCCCTCGTTGATGTTGTAGCCATCCGGGCTGGAGTGGATCGCCAGCACCTCGGCGCCCATGCGGCGCAGCGCCCGGGGGGAGGCCGCCGCAGCGGCACCGTTGCCGGTGTCGACGACCACCCGCAGCCCGTTGAGCCGGTTCGGGGTGCAGGACAGCAGGTGCTCCACATAGTCGCTGAGCGCGTCCTCGTAGGCCACCACGCGCCCGACGTCGGCGCCGACCGGGCGCTGCCACCCCTCGTGCAGGCGGGCTTCGATCTGCTCCTCGACCTCGTCGGGCAGCTTGTGCCCGCCGCGGGCGAAGAACTTGATCCCGTTGTCCGGCATCGGGTTGTGCGACGCCGAGATCATCACGCCGAGGTCCACGCCGAGGTCGCCGGTGAGCTGGGCGACCCCGGGGGTGGGCAGGACGCCGAGCACCAGGACGTCGAGGCCGGCGCTGGCCAAGCCCGCGACGGTGGCCGCCTCGAGGAACTCGCCGCTGGCCCGCGGATCGCGCCCCACCACCGCGCGCGGACGGGAGCCGGGCCGGCCGCTGGCGTGCAGCTCGCCGAGCTCGCCGAGCACGTGGGCGGCCGCACCGGCCAGGTCGAGGGCCAGGTCGGCGGTCAGGTCCCGGTTGGCCAGGCCACGTACCCCGTCTGTCCCGAACAGCCTGCCCACAGCGCACCTCCTGGTCGATGGAACGCTGGCGACTCTAGCGCCCGGGGACCGGCGGGCCCACCCGGTCCACCCGGAACCGGCGACGCGTCGAGGCGCGCGAGGGCGCCGACCCGGACCGGGCCGGCGCCCTCGGCTGGGAGCGTGTGCGCTCCCAGCCTCGCTCAGCGCTTGCTGTACTGCGGCGCCTGGCGGGCCTTCTTCAGGCCGTACTTCTTGCG